>JAABUX010002090.1_pt1 | contig 28832 bp, 22 predicted proteins | sample 5561851 | NCBI WGS metagenome assembly JAABUX01 (sample SAMN10711883, study PRJNA513361) | rock metagenome | isolation source: Antarctica rocks | place: Antarctica: Victoria Land, Richard Nunatak red sandstone | collected 2016-01-03 | reverse complement strand
CGGGATCATCGCGGGCGACGTCGACAACGACGGCGACCAGGACTTATTCCTCTGCAACTACGGGTCGAACGTCCTCTACCAGAACAACGGCGACGGCACGTTCCGCGACATCAGCAAGGGCGCCGGGGTCGACAAGGCCGGCTGGTCGTCGGGCGGGGCGATGTTCGACTACGACAACGACGGCGACCTCGACATCTACGTCGCCAACTACGGGACCTGGAAGTTGCCCGAGGACGACACGTTTTGCGGCGACCCCGTGACCAAGGTCCGGTTCTACTGCTCGCCTCGGACGATCCGGACGGGCAAGCACTTCCTCTACCGGAACAACGGCGACAACACGTTCACCGACGTCTACGACAACTTCCTCGTCGACGGCACAGGCGCCAAGATCCCCGGGCGATCCGACGGCCACGGGTTCGCCGTCGTCGCCGCCGATCTCGACGGCGACGGCAAGATCGACCTCTACGTCGCCAACGACATGAACCCCAACTTCCTCTACCTGAACAAGGGGAACGGCACGTTCGAGGACGCCACCGAAGCCTCGGGCGCGGCGTTCGACGACCGAGGCCAGGCGCAGTCGGGCATGGGGGTCGACGCCGAGGACGTCGACGGCGACGGCGACATGGACATCGTCGTGTCGAACTTCGACCACGAATACAACACGATCCACATGAACCTGGGCAACGGCTCGTTCACCGACGTCACGCCGATGTACGGCCTGGCCGCCGACACCACCCCCTACGTCGGCTGGGGCCTGTCGCTGTCCGACTTCGACTCCGACGGCTGGCCCGACTGCTTCGTCGCCAACGGCCACGTCGACAACAACCGCGACCAACTCGGCCAGGCGTCCCCCTACGCCGAGCCGGCGCTCCTGCACCACAACGTCCCGGCCCGGACCGGCTCGGGGCGACGGTTCCAGCTCGCCACCCGCGACGTCGGGCCTTACTTCGACTCCAAGCACGTCGCCCGAGGCGCCGCGTTCGGCGACTTCGACAACGACGGCGACGTCGACATCGCCGTCAACCACAAGGACGGCCCGGGCGCCTTGCTCCGCAACGACTCGCCGATGGGCAAGAACCGCTGGGTCCGGCTCGAACTCGTCGGGACCAAGAGCAACCGAGACGCCGTCGGCGCGATCGTCCGCGTCGAAACCGGCGGTCGGACGATCATGCGCCAGCGCAAGGGAGGTTGCAGCGTGTTCGCGTCGAACGACCCCCGCCTCACCGTCGGCCTCGGCGACGTGCCCGAAATCATCAAGCTGACCGTCGATTGGCCTTCGGGACTCAAGACCACCCGCGAACACCTCCCGACCAACCAGGCCGTCCGGATCGTCGAAGGAGAATGATCCCAATCCCAGGAATTGATGACAAATCGCAAATTGCAGATTGCAAACGGAAAGACAATCAAAACGATGCTTTGCAATTTGCAATCCTGCAATCTGCCATGCGGGAAACATCTGGGGACCGTATGAGGCGCACCATGCAAGGACAACGATCGGTCGAGCGGATCGAAGCGAGCGGGCGCGGGCGGTCCTCGAGGCTCCGGAAGCTGGGCCTGGGGGCGGGCGTGGTCGTGACGTTGGGGATCGCGCTCGCCATGCTCTGGCCCAAACCGAGCCCCGATCAGGTCTGGAACCAGGCCAAGGGCGCCTTCGAGGCCCGCGACTTCCCCGAAGCGGATCGACTTGTGAAGCAGTTGGCCAGGCTCCGCGAGCCGACCCCGCTCGACCGGATGCTCCGGGCGCAGGTGGCGATGGGGATGAACCGCGACGGCGAAGCGTTCGAGGATTTGAAGCAGATCCCCGACGACTTCAAGATGGCCCCCGCCGCCCGGTTGCAGATGGGCCAGATGGAACTGCGCCGCAATCGGTTCAACGCCGCCGAAAACTACTTCTTGCAAGCCATCAAGCTCGACCCGAACCGGATTCAGGCGATCCGCGAGTTGATCTACATCTACGGAATCCAACTCCGACGCGCCGACCTGAACGCGACGTTTCGCCTCTTATCCGAAAAAAGTCCCCTGGCGTACAACGAGGTCTTCCTCTGGTGCCTGTCCCGGGGAGTGACCTGGGAGCCCGAGGAGATCGTCAAGACGATGGCCAAGGCGATCGAGGCCGACCCCAACGACCGATGGGCCAGGCTCGGCCAGGCGGAGAGCCTGCTCGGCCTGAGCCGGTTCGACGAGGCCGAGGCCACCCTGGCCCCCCTGCCCGACACCGACCCCGACGCCCGGGCGCTGCGGGTCCGCCTGACCCTGGGCCGGGGCGACGACCTCGCCGCCGAAACGCTCCTCGACGCCGGCCCGGAGGACCACCTCGGCCTGGCCCTGCTCCGGGGGCAACTCGGCCTGGCCCGGGGCGACGCCAAGGCCGCGCTCAAGAACTACCGGATCGCCTACAAAAAAGCCCCCTACCAGCGCGAGGCCGTCTTCGGCCTGGGCAAGTCGCTCCAGAGCCTCGGCGACCCCGCCGCCGCGACCTACCTCGACCAGGCCCTCAAGCTCGACCTCCTCAGCAGCCTGATGCAGAAAGCCTCGTCGCAGGCCAACCGGAGCGACCCGGTCCTCCTCCGAAGCCTCGGCGAAGCCTGCGCCAACGTCGGCCGAATCCCCGAAGCCCGAGCCTGGTACCAGATCGCCGTCGACCGCGACCCCCTCGACGCCAAGGCCCACCAGGCCCTCGCCCGCCTCGGCCCGCCCGAACCGGCCATGACCAAGCCTTGATGATCGATCTCACGCCCGGGAGAGGATTGCGGATCGCAAATCGCAGATTGCAAAGAAGACTTAAACGGAGCGCCGCTCCGCGATCCGCCATGCGGGATTTCTCTGGGATGATGCGCATCCCAGAAAATCTCAATGCATTTCAAATCGCGGATCGAAAAGCGTGTATGGCGAATTCTGTCTGCTTTGCGATCTGCAATGTGCAATTTGCTATGATCTTCGGGGATTGGTCCGAATTCAACCAATTCTCCGGAGATTCCCCATGCCCGCCTTCGACCCGATCATCATCGCGCACCGGGGGGCGAGCGGGTACTTGCCCGAGCATACGCTCGAAGCCAAGGCGATGGCCTATGCGCAGGGGGCCGACTTCCTCGAACAGGATTTGGTGCTGAGCGAAGATCAGGTCCCGGTCGTCCTCCACGACATCCAGATCGACACCGTGACCGACGTCGCCGGGCGGTTCCCCGACCGGCACCGCCCCGACGGCCGATGGTATGCGATCGACTTCACCCTGGCCGAGTTGAAGACGCTCAACGTCCACGAGCGGGTCGACCACCGGACCGGCGCCCCGGTGTTCCCGGACCGGTTCCCGGTCGGCCTTGGGACGTTCCGGATTCCCTCCTTGGAAGAAGAACTCGACCTGATCGAAGGATTGAACCGGAGCACGGGGCGGGTCGTGGGGATCTACCCCGAGATCAAGTCGCCCGCCTGGCACCGCTCCGAGGGGGTCGATCCCTCCTCGATCGTCGTCGACGTCTTGACCCGACGGGGCTGGGCCGCCAAGGACGCCCCTTGCTTCGTCCAGTGCTTCGAGTTCAACGAACTGCGCAGGGTCCGCGGCGACCTGGGATATCGAGGCCGACTGATCTACCTGACCCTCGACGGTCCCGAACCGGGCGGACCCGACCTGGCGACCCCCCAAGGGTGCGCCGAGGCGGCCCGGGTGGTCGACGGGGTCGGCCCCCCGCTCTCGGAGGTGGTCCGTGTCGCCCTCGACGGTTCGATCGAGCCGACGGCCTTGACCCGGACAGCGCACGACTTCGGCCTGCTCGTCCACCCCTGGACCGTCCGGGCCGACGCCTTGCCCGACGGCGTCGCTTCGGTCGAGGCGCTGTTCCGCGCCCTGTTCGACCGGGCCGGGGTCGACGGCGTGTTCACCGACATGCCCGACCTCGGCGTCGCCTTTCGCCGCCCTCGACCGGTCGAGTCGCCCTGAATCGTCCGTGACATCGCGTTCGCCGAAATTTGCGGAAAAAGGGCCGAAAATAAGTCGGTTTCGCCCACATCCTCTGTCTTGAATCGGAAAAGCAGCAAACAAGTTTAACAAAGCAAACGTCGCGGTTTTTTCGTCGGAAATAAGCTAGAGAACCAGTCACCGAGGATGGCGATCCGGGTAATCCAGATAACTTCGGTGGCCGACCTTGAAAACGGGGCGATGTCGCCCTGCCGCCGGAGTCCTTACCCGAGGACGCCATCCATGTTCGCCGCTCGCACTCCTTCGACTTCGATGATCCGCTCTTGGTTCCTGGCCTTCTTCGCCCTGGCCGGTTCGGCCCTGGCCGCCAAGCCCGCCGAGGCCGCTTTCGATGCGGTGACGACCGTGAACACCGGGAGCGCCGAGGCGGTTTCGATCTCGTACAACGGCAAGTCCGAGAGCGTCTACGCCGTCGCCTTCCAGACCAAGCTCCTCAACCTCGACGGCACGCCCGCCTCGGGCACGTTCAACGCCTATTGCGTGGACATCCCCGACCACCTCGCCGGCACGGAGCGGATCAACGTCGGCGCGATCACGACCCTGGGCGGCGGTTATGGTTCTTACGTCGGGTCGCTCTATGCCAACTTCGCCGCTTCGGCCACCTCGTTCGTGGACCAGGCCGCGCTGCAACTGGCGATCTGGAAGACCGAGTACGACGGGCCGGGCGCGACCAGCAACACCGGCCACTTCGTCGTGAATTCGGCTTCCGGTGCCGTGCTCGACCAGGCCGTGTGACTACACCCACAACAAGCTGGTTTCCACCGACAACGTGTCCTACCTCCAGGTCGAATGCGGGACCCCGGGCCAGTCGCTGATCGGCCCGGCCGCGGTCCCCGAGCCGGCCAGCATGCTGATGCTCGGGATCGGCCTGGCCGCCGGCGTCGGCCGCACCGTCGGCCGCCGACGCTCGAAGGTCGCCTGACCTCCGCCCCGATCATCTCGGTCGTCGAGTCTTCGGCGGCCGATTTGAAACCCCGGGTCGTCCTTCGTGGGGAGGGACGGCTCGGGGTGTTTTTGTTTTCCGATATGGTTCTCAAAGATTGTCGGCATATCAAATCGCAGATCGCAAATTGCAAAAGATTAGACATGGCTGCTTGACGATCCACGACCTGCGATTTCGTCGATCGCCAACGGTCAAACCTGTCTGATTTGCGATCTGCGATCTGCAATTTGGCATCTGCAATGAATTTCTTGGAACGGAACGAACGGTTTGCCGCCTTGAGCCGGGTCGTCCCGCCGCTTTATGATGAGGGGGCGAGCGCCAAGTCAAGTCCTTTCGATCCGTTCGGATCTCGGACCCTTCTTCCGACCGCTCTCCCACTCGACTCGAAGGAGCATCCTCATGGCGACGATCACCGAGCCTCAGCGCGTGACCCACCGGGCGTTCCAGACCCGGCACCTGATCGACGGCCGGTGGCGCGACAGCGTTTCCGGCTCGACCTTCGAGACGATCAACCCGGCCACCGAGGAGGTCATCGCCGACGTGGCCGAGGGCGGACCCGAGGATGTCGACCTGGCCGTCAAGGCCGCCCGCAAGGCATTCGACTCCGGCCCCTGGAGCAAGATGGACGCCCGCGACCGGGGCCGCCTGATGTCCAAGCTGGCCGACCTGGTCGAAGAAAACCTCGACGAGCTGGCCGAACTCGAAACCCTCGACAACGGCAAGCCGATCAAGGAAAGCAAGGGGGGCGACCTCCCGCAGGTCATCGACACCTTCCGCTACTACGCGGGCTGGGCCGACAAGATCCACGGCCAGACCATCCCGGTCCGAGGGAACTACTTCACCTACACCCGGAAAGAGCCGGTCGGTGTCGTCGGCCAGATCATCCCCTGGAATTTCCCCCTGATGATGGTCGCCTGGAAGTGGGCACCCGCGCTCGCCGCCGGCTGCACCATCATCCTGAAGCCCGCCGAGCAGACCCCGCTGACCGCCTTGAAGCTCGGCGAGATGGCGATGGAGGCCGGCTTCCCCGACGGCGTGATCAACATCGTCAACGGCTTCGGCGAGACGGCCGGGGCGCCCTTGGTGGCGCACCCGGGGGTCGACAAGATCGCCTTCACCGGCGAAGGGTCGACCGGCAAGATCATCGTCCGCTCGGCGATCGAGACGATGAAGCGGGTGACGCTCGAACTCGGCGGCAAAAGCCCGAACATCGTCCTGGAAGACGCCGACCTCGACGCCGCCGTCGACGGGGCCTTGCTGGGGATCTACCTCAACCAGGGGCAATGCTGCTGCGCCGGGAGCCGGTTGTTCGTCCAGGAGTCGGTGCATGACGAGTTCGTCGCCAAGCTGGCGTCGAAGGTCCGCGAGCGTCGGATCGGCGACCCGACCGACCCCCGGACCGAGCAAGGCCCGCAGGTCGACCGCGCCCAGTTCGACAAGATCCTCTCCTACATCGAGAAGGGCAAGAGCGGAGGGGCGAGGGTCGTCACCGGGGGCGAGCGGCACGGCGACAAGGGCTTCTTCATCCAGCCGACGATCTTCGCCGACGTCCGAGACGACATGGCGATCGCCCGCGACGAGATTTTCGGACCTGTCCTGTCGGTGATCAAGTTCAAGGACGTCGAGGAGGCCGTCACTCGGGGCAACACCACCGACTTCGGCCTGGCCGCCGCCATCTGGACCCGCGACATCGGCAAGGCCCACTCGATCGCCCACCGCCTCCGCGCCGGGACCATCTGGGTCAACTGCTACGACGTCTTCGACGCCGCCGCCCCGTTCGGAGGCTTCAAGCAGTCCGGGATCGGCCGAGAACTCGGCGAGAAGGCCCTCGATAACTACACCGAGTTGAAGACCGTCACGGTGTCGATGGCCTGAGCCGATCAAGTTAGCGACCGAAACAACGGCGGCCGGCGGGCTCGCCATCGAGTCCGCCGGCCGTCTCTCATCATGATCAGGGCTTCCCTATGGATTAGAATTGATCGACGCTGACGACTTCGCCGCCGTTGCGGGTCGAGAGGGCCTGGTAGACGCCGACCTTGCTGCCTTGCGTCAGCGAGAAGGTCTGGGTGGTCGGGTCTTGCACCGCTCCGAGGACCGCTCCGGTCGTGGGATTATTCTGCCAGGAGTCGATGGTGTCTTTGAGGAAGCGAACCGAGCCGTCGCAGAAGGCGAAGTTGGCCCCGCCGGGGTGGAAGCTGGATGCGCAGACCTCATACGAAGTGGTCGTGCCGCCGACGGCGGCCGAGCCGGTGCCGGTCGGGAGGAAGGGGGCCTGTTTCTTCATGGCGTTGATCGGGAAGGTTGTCACCAGCGTTGTCCGGGCGCCGCTGACCCACCAGTCCCAGGTCGGTTGCGACTTCTGGTCGAGCAGGCCGTGGGCACGCTCTCCCATGGCGATTGTGTTGCTGGTGCCGTCGGTGATCGAGGCGATCGTCACCGCGCTGCCGAGGAACATCATCCCGTTGAACGCGCCGAGGACGGCCGTGTAGCACGGGTTCATCGGCGAGGGGTTGCCCGGAGTCGGCCAGGGGGAGTTGCTCGAACAGGTGCCCCAAGGCCAGGGGGAGTTTTGATACCAGGTGCCATTGTTGACGCCGTAGCTGGAAAATTGGACCGGGAAGGCGGGAAACGATCCGCCGATCGGCGCGTTGGTGATCGCCGGGGTCGAGATCGTGCCGTCGCTCGGGCACCAAAGGGAACTGATCCCGGTCGAGTGCGTGGTGGTGTTATCCGGGTCGTTGAACGACAAGCTCGTGTTGAAGCCGTTATAAACGTTGGTCTGCTCGAAGTAAGGGAGCAGGTGGATCAAAGCCCCGAAGCTGGTGTTGCCCCGGGGGCACCAGAACTGGCCGAGTGGGTAAGCCCCGGTGGCGCCCGAATAATTGGCGCAGGCCAGGCCCAACTGCTTCAGGTTGTTGATGCACTGGCTCCGCCGCGCGGCCTCTCGGGCGGCCTGAACCGCCGGGAGGAGCAAGGCAATCAAGACGGCGATGATCGCGATCACCACCAAAAGCTCGATCAGCGTGAAGCCTCGCGATGCATTGAGGCGGGACCGTCGGTGGAGGGTCATGGATGAGTCTCTTTTGGGAATGAGAATAGGAAGATTCAACGAACTCGGCGCCGACCCGTCGAAGGGCGGTTTTGGGATGATCGGCCTTGCCGACCGGCGAGACTGGGCGGGCGACGACTTGGCTTAGCGTGAAGGCTTGGCGGCGGGCTTGGGAATGGTTTCAATGTCAAGGCCGATGCCGTTGGGGTGCATCTTCTCGGCCTCGGCGGACGGCTTGTCGCCGCATCCCGCGATGAGCGTGCAAAAGATCAAGGTGGATGCGGCCAGGGCGGCTAAGATCGGTCGACTTGAAGCGGGCAAGAAAGGTCCTCCCAAGGTGCGCAGGCCGATGCAACACGGCTGCTTGCCCGGAGAGCGTGGGAGAGACGCCGGCCGGGACTCGAAGATTTTAATTAATAAGGCGTGAAGCGATTCAACAATAGTCCGACAAGCGCAAGCAATCAAGAACCGGCATCGCATTTTCGAAAGAATCGCCGTCGCCATCACTCGGGACCAACAAATTTCCAATACAAAATCAATAGGCAAGGGTAATCCATTGATGGCAGCAAGCATGATCCTGGCGAGCGCTTCACCTCGACGCCGGAAGCTCTTGGCCGATGCGGGCTATTGGTTCGAAGTCGATCCGTCCGACTTTGTGGAACCCGATCCGACCCCCGGCACCCCGGTGGCCGATTATGTGGCCGACCTCGCCTGGCGGAAGGCGTCGGAGGTCGCCCGGAGGCGAGGGTCGGGTTTGATCTTGGGGGCCGACACCAGTTGCTCGGCGGGGGGGGAGATCCTCAACAAGCCGGTCGATCGCGCCGATGCCGAGCGGATGCTCAGGCTCCAGGAAGGGACCGACACCGAGGTCGTCACCGGGGTTTGCCTTTTCCGGGCGGATCGGGGATCATGGCTCGGCTTCGTCGAGTCGAGCGCCTGTCGATGCCGAGCCTTGACCGACGCCGAGCGGACAAGCTACCTCGACTCGGGTCTGTGGCAAGGCAAGGCGGGGGCCTACGGGTTGCAGGACGACGACCCGTTCGTGACCGTGCCCTCGGGGAGCTGGTCGAACGTCGTCGGTTTGCCCCTGGAACGCTTGGCGGCGGTTTTGTTCGAATATCCCAACCTGACAGCGGGCCTCGGCTCCGTTATGATACCTGGTGCCGGAAGATGACGACTTCGAAAGCCGGCTCTTGATCCCAAGGGGAACCGCCGCGATGCCCACCGCACCGAAATCTCGAACCTGGTCGCGGCTCGCGGGTGGTGTCGGCCTGGTCGTCGCCGCCGCTTGCCTGGCCCTGGGGGTGGCGTCCCGGTTCCTTCCCGGTTTGAGGACCACGATGGCCGAGATGGCCGACTCCCCTTCGAGCGTCAAGCCCGCCCCGATCGACGGCGACCGGGCCTTTGGCTATCTCAAGGCCATCTGCGCCATCGGCCCCCGCCCCGCGGGCTCCGAAGCCAACAAAAAGCAGCGGCTCATGGTGGCCGAGCACTTCAAGAAGCAGGGCGGGGCCGTCCGGGAGCAACCGTACTCGGGGACCGACCCGGTGTCGGGGGCCAAGGTCGACATGGTCAACCTGATCGGGTCGTGGTTCCCCGACCGGGCCGATCGCGTGATGCTCGGCGTCCACTACGACACCCGCCCGTTCCCCGACGAAGACCCCGAACCCGCCAACCGCAAGAAGCCGTTCATCGGCGCCAACGACGGGGCCTCCGGCGTCGCCCTCCTGATGGAGATCGCCCACCACCTCGGCGACTCGCCCACCCCCTGGGGGGTCGACCTCGTCCTCTTCGACGGCGAAGAATTGGTCTACGGCGGCGGCCAGAACCAGACCGGCGACTACTTCCTCGGGTCGAAGTTCTTCGCCAAGACCTACGCCGAGGGGAGCAAGGACAAGGCCCGCTACGAAGCGGCCCTGGTCCTCGACATGGTCGGCGACAAGAACCTGAACATCGACCGCGAACCGTACAGCATGGAGTTCGCCCCCAACCTGGTCAAAGATGTCTGGGACGTCGCCAAGGCGCTCAAGGTCACCCAGTTCCGCCCGGGGATCGGCCCGGCGGTGTACGACGACCACCTCCCGCTCAACAACGCCGGGATTCCCGCCATCGACATCATCGACTTCGACTACCGGTACTGGCACACCGCCAAGGACCTCCCCGAAAACTGCTCGGGGGCCAGCCTCGGGCAAGTGGGCAAGGTTGTCACCGCCTGGCTCAACAAGCCGAAGCCACGGAAGCGGTGAAACTAATTGAGCCACGGATGGAACACGGATAAGAAAAAGCTAATTTTAATTCTTATCCGTGTTTCATCCGTGTTCCATCCGTGGCCGCTTCGATTTGATCAGATTCCCCGATCGGCCCATCGTCGGAGCCCTTCGCGCTCGCGGCGGGTGGCGTCGAGGTCATGCTGCGCGGCGGCGAGTTCGAGGCGGAACTGTTCGAGGGCTTCGCGGGCTAGGGACAACGCCCGGCCTCGGAACCTGGCTTGCTCGCAGGCGTCGTCGGCCAGGGGTTCCAGCTCGGCGCGGACTTCGGCGGGCATCGCCCGAATCCTGGCCCGGAGCGCCACCAGTTCCGCAGGGATCGCGGGGGGCGAATGGGGTACGGGGGAGCCGCTGTAGGCCGGCGGAAACAAGGCGGATTCGCCGTTGGTCGAGGCGGAGCGGTTCATGGGGTGCTTCCTCATCGTGGGTGTCTTGACATTCTAGCATGCGGCCTGGCGAAAAGTTCCCGATTGTCGGATTTTCGACGACTGGGCAAACGGTGACGGCTGCGGGAGATGGATAGGCCGATCCGAACAGCCGGTTTTGATCTATTCGAGGGGGGGCTTCGGCGGTAAAGTCCCGGAACTTGAGTCGAAAATTCGACCAAGGCGATGCGGACGCGACCGGGACCAGGCAAGGAGGCGCCGAGTTCGGATGAAAAACCAAGGGGCCCGATCGGGCTGGATTCTGGTCGCGTTGGTCCTGGCAATCCTCGGAGGCGTCGAGGCGGCGGACTCCAAACCCTCGGAGACGATCCGCGACGGGTTCGAAGGGCCGAACAAGGCTTGGAGGCAGGAGCAGCCCGACGCCACGATCGAGATCTACTCGCACGACCGGACTCGACGTGCCGCGCACGAGGGGGCGCAGTCGGAAGGGTTTGAGTTCAAGGCGGGGATCGGCGGCGGGCTTTATTACAGCTACGCCACCCCGAAGATCCCGATCACCGACGACCTCGCGGTCTCGATGTACGTCCGGTCGAACCGGACCGGGATGCAATTCCTGGCCCGGGTCGTCCTGCCCGCCGACATCGACCCCGACAGTCGACGCCCGCAGTTCATCCTCGTCCCGAGCACGATGTACGAGGCGGCCGACCGCTGGCAGAAGATCGAGCTGACCGACATGATGCCCTCCATCGAGCGCCAGGCCCGCGTCCTCCGGGCCGCGTCGAAGCGGAAGGTCAGCCTCGAAGGGGCGTACCTCGAACGCCTGGTCGTCAACGTCTACGGCGGCGAAGGCGTGACCGACGTCTTCCTCGACGAGCTGAGCATCGGCCCGGTGTCCGCCGAGGCCGCCGAGATCCACGCGCGGATGCTCCGGGGCGAGCCGATCGGCGGCCGGGCCGGGACGCTGGAGGGGCCCCCGGCCCGGACGATCGCCGACCGACCCCGACCGGCGACCGACCCCTTGGGGCCGCTTCCCCCAGGCGCCGCGGACCGGATCAAATTCGACCGGAACCGGCTCACCAAGGACGGCTACCCCTGGTTCCCGACCATGATCCGAGGGTTCGACGCCGACCCCACCCTGATCCGCCAGTTGGGGTCGGATATCGCCGTGGTCCCGCTCGACGCCAACGACGACTACCTCCGGACCGCGATCCAGAGCGGCCTGTTGCTGATCCCCGAACTCGGGGGCGACTCGGACCGGACCAACTTCGACGCCGACCCGGCCAAGGCCCGGTCGATCGACCCCGAGCGGATCGTCGCCGCCGCCTCGGGTTTCGCCCACAAAGAGCACGTCTTCGCCTGGTCGGTGGCGAGCAATCTGGGGGAAGGGCTTGAGTTGGCCGTCCGCAAGGAAGAACTCCGCAACGTCCGCGACGCGATCCTCAACATTCGGAGGGCCAAGCCCGGCGGGTCGCCGTACACCACCGGGACGGTCCTCGGCCAGCTCCCGGACTATGCCCGAATCCCCGAGAACCTCGACATGATCGGCATCCCGGCGTCGTGGTGGGCCACGGCGCAAGGGCACATGGAAAACTACCGATACCTCGAACAACGCCGGTTGTCGACCGCCCGGAGCAACATCGACGCCCTGATCTGGGCCGAGGTCGACGTCACCGCCCCGGCGATCTACCGCCGGATGATCTGGGGCAAGGACCGGCCGCCCGAGTGGGGCGTCCCTCGAATCCAGCCCGAGCAGATCCGGGCCGCCACCTTCGCCGCGCTCGCCGCCGGTTGCCGGGGGATCTGCTTCCGCGCCGAGGGCGACCTGTCGCAAGGCGCCGGCCGGATGGCCACGATCGAGATGGCGCTCTTGAACGAGGAGATCGACCTCCTCGAACCGATCCTCGCCGACCCCGACCGCGCGATCCGGCTCCTCGACACCTACCTGCCCGACCCGCCCAAGCCGCCCCCCGCCACGTTCTTGCAGACGAACATTAGCTCGCTCAACAACACGAAGCCGCCCGCGGAGTTCCCCCCGCACCCGACGATCAAGGCCGCCGCGATCACCACCAAGGATCGTCGGGGGACGCTCCTGATGGTCAACGACTTCGAGCCTTACGCCCAGTTCCAGCCGCCCCAGATGGCGATGAACAAGGTGAAGCTCCGCGTCTCGTCGGCCAACGACGCCCTGGCCTACCTGATCAGCCCGGGAGGCGTCCGGACCCTCGACTCGATCCGGGAGCCTGGCGGGAACACCATCACCCTCGAAGACTTCGGCGTCACCGCCATCGTCCTGGTCACGACCAACGTCGAACTCAAGGACCAGATCGAGCGGGCGGTCAACAACATCCGACCGTTCGCCATCAGCCTGGCGATCGAGCAGGCCGAACTCCAGCGCGCCTGGGTGGTCGAGGTCGACGCCAAGCTCCAGCTCGACGGCCACGGCCAGAAGGACTCCGTCGAGCTGATCGCCAAGGCCGACGCCCTGATCAAGTCGGCCCGAGACGCCCTGGAGCGGGAAGACTACATCACCGCCTGGGAGGAAGCCCGGAGGGTCGGTCGACCGCTCCGGATCTTGATGCGCTACCACTTCCTGGCCGCCTACGACGCGATCATCAAGGCGCTCAACGACGAAGACCTCCCGTGCGGCCCGGTGATCTACGACGACGCGAAGAAGCCCCAGCCCCGGCTGATCGCGCCGGTGGTCGCGGCCCCCCTGGCGTCGTTCAACACCTTGCCGCAAGCCTGGACCTGGCTCGAATGGATCAAACGAGGCCGGCTCGGCAAGAACGCGGTCCCGAGCGGCAACTTCGAGTTCAAGACCGAGGACGAGCTCCTCGAATCCGGCTGGACCCGCGAAGGGTACGAAACCCAAGACCTGGTGTCCAACGTCAGTTTCGTCCCCGGCGGTCCCGGCAACGTCAAGCAGAAGGAAGGCGGTGCGAGGAACCTGCTCCTCCAGGTCAACCTTCGCAAGGGGCTCGGGGTCGACTCGGTGATACCCTATGCCGATCACCCGGTCGTCGCGGTCCGGTCGCCCGCCGTCCCGGTCCGGGCCGGCGAGATTTACCGGGTTTCGTGCATGGTTCAGATGAGCAATAACGCCCCACCGGGCGCGGGGGGCTTGATCATCCGCGACTCGATCGGCGGCGAGCGGCTCCAGTACCGGACCTCGTCAGCCCTGGCCAGCGGCTGGTTCGAAGTGGTGTATTACCGGAGGGTCCCGGCCGATGGTGAGATGAGCGTCCTCCTGGGGATGGCCGCCGTTTCCGGCTACGCCGCGTTCGACGACTTCAAGGTCGAGCCGATCGTCGAGCAGGTCGACCTCGACCGCCGCCCGACCTCCGTCCGCCCCCGACGGGCCACCGACACCGCCACCTCGCCCACCTATAACGCCGACGGGACCCCGAACACCCCCAAACCCGCCGAGCGACCGGCCCGGTCCGCCCTCCGGGCACAGCCGATCCCGATCCGGCAGTAGATCAACCGAACAGATCGGTGACGGCGAGTCCTTCGATCACGCGGTCATCCAGCGCGACCTCAAGGGACTCGCCGATCGTCCGCGTCGCCTTGTTCGCATAGCCGGGATCGTCCGAAGGCCCCGACGGCCCGGTGTAGACCTCGACCGTCCCGGCCCGGAGGTTGATGATCCAGGTCGTCGGGATGCCGAACCAGGCATAGCGGCGAAGACCCTTTCGGTCCAAGGCAAGTGAACTGTCGGCGACTTCGACGACGAGCAAGACATCGGCGGCGACGGGGTGTCGGTCGCGGTAGTCGGTCCTGCTGCCCCGAACGACGCTCAGGTCGGGTTCGGGTGCGCTGTCGCCTTGAGGACCTTGCCGTAATTCGATAGGTGCCTCGGTCCGAGGATGGTAACCGGCGGGTAGACGATCCCTCAACAAGTCCATTGCCGCGATCGTGGCGAAAACGTGGCGAGGCCCTTTGGTCATCTTCTTCACCAATAATCCGTCGAGGAGTTCGACCCGATCGCTCGGCGAGAGCAGGCCAAGCTCGCCCATCTGGTTATAAAGGTCGAGCGAGATCCGAAACAACCGATCGGTGGATGATCCTTGATGAGCGATCTCGGGGCTTGTGGACGGTTCGAGAGGGGCGATCTCGGAGGTTGCGGCGGCCATGCTAGGCTCCTTCTCTCATCAAATGTCGGCTCAGGGCAACGTCGCATAGATCACGATGTTGGTGGCGATGCGCATCGCGCTTTCGTGGGTGTAGCCTCGGCATTCGATCCCCGCTTGCTTCTGGAGGGCGCAGCCGAGGTCATACCGCGAGTAGATCACCGCCCATCGGCCGTCGATCTTGACCCCTTCGAGTTCGGGGTAGTCGATCTTGCCCCCCAGGGCGGTGGTCTGCTGGGTGTTGGACAGGTCGTAGCCGAGGCGTCGGGTGTAGAAGTCGTCGATCTTGGCGATCGGTTCGAGCTTCTGGTTCGGGAGCAGGTCGGCGACGAACCGGCGGAACGAGGCGTCGAAGGCGGGGCTTCCGCACGCGGCGTCGGCGAACAAGGTCCCGCCGCCGGGGGTGAGATGGCGCCGGAGCGCGGCCTTGTCGTCGTCGGAGAAGTCGATCGAGGCGCGGCCGTGGAGGTAGATCAGCGGATAGTGGACCAGGTTCGGGTCGCTGGGGAAGAGTTCCTTGTGGTTGATCACCACGTCGAACTTGAGCTTGTCGCGGAGGGTGGTCGTCAGATTCGGGATGGCCAGGGGGGCGACGTTCCAGTCCCCGGCGTGGCGGAGCTTGGCGATCCGGAGCGCCCCCCGCTTGGGGCGGTCTTCCTTGAAGTCGGCGACGTCGCGGGCGGCGAGCTTGTCGGCGGGCATCTCCCGGCCCGTGATGTAGTCGACGATGTTCTCGCCCAGCGAGATCGCCGCGCGGACCCGGGGGTTGCCCGAGGCGTTTTCGAGCTGGTTCCAGTAGCACGACAGGTCGTCGGGGGAATAGATCACCACGGTCCGGCAGCCTTGCTCGATCCCCCAGAGCGGGTGCGTCGAGGGGTCGAGCCGGTACTTCGCCCTCCAGATGGCGTGGTCCTCGGCCAGGGGGTGCAGCTCGGTCTCGTTGTCGGGGAAAATCTCGCGCATCAGGGCGCGGAACCCGGCGTCGAACTCGCGGCGTCCGCAACACGCCTCGGCGACGATCACCCCGCCTTGCTCGACGTATTCGCGGAGCCTGGCCTTGCCGTTGGCCGAGAACGTCGGGAATTCGTGGCCGTTGAAGTAGCCGATCGGCGCCTGGAGCATGTCCTCGATCGAAGCCGCGCCGGGGTCGACCACCTGCCAGGTCAGGAGGTGTTTCCAGTCGCGCGACACCACGCCGACCAGGTTCGTGATGTCGTCGTGGTCGTTGTTCCAGTCCGGCCCGGGGCCATGCCGGAGCTTGTTGACCAGCACGGGGGCCCGCCCTTTGGACAGGAACAGGAGCGCGAAGCTGGTGTTGACCGCCGGCGATGACTGACCATTCCAGTACCCTTGAAGCGGGTCCTGCATCCGGATCAAGGTCGCGGCGCCTTCGCGGTACCAATCGTTGTTCCCGAAGAACCGACGCCCCGACAACCGACCCGCCCGCTCCAGTCCATAGAGGTAATAGTGGTGCCACGACCCCCCGGCGCCGGGGTTCTGTCGGACGTCGAAGTTGGTCGCCAGCCAGTCGATCCCGCGCTGGAGGCTCGGGTTGGTCCCTTCCTCGCCGCAGCGGTCGATCCGCCCGTTGATCAGGGTTTCCCGCCCCTGGACCCGCTTCAGGCCGGTGATGATCAGGCTGGCGACCCCGGCGCACGTCATCGACCCGCTCGGGCTCTGGCCGGGCGTGTACCCCCAGCCTCCGTTGCTGCTCTGCGTCGTTTCCCAGTGCCGTCGGGCAAGCCGCCAGACCTCGGGCTTGACGGCGAACCCCGCTTCGCTCGCGGCCTGGAGGCCGAGCAAGGCGTACTGGGTGTTCGAGTTGTCGCCCCCCGCCCCCCGACCATACCCGGCGTTGTACGTCCAGGCCCCGTTGCCCAACTGGGTTTGTTCGAGGTGCTCGGCGTTCCGGGCGATGTCGTCGCGGTACTTCACGGGGTCGGCGGCGGCCAGGGCCATCGTGATCAAGGCGACGCTGTAGACCTCGTGCGCCCGGTTCACCGGCGCGGTCCGGATCAATCCCAAGGCCCGGACCATCGGCTCGGATCGGGGCGACTCCCCCGCCGTCAAGAGGGCCAACGTCACCAGGGCGGTCTCGCCGGCCTCGTCCCCCCAGCCGCCGTTGCCTCGCTGGTTCTTGAGCAAGAAGGCGACCCCAGCCCGGATCGACCGCTCGACGTCCGCCGTCGTGACCGCGTTGCGCTGCGCGGGCGGGGGCGGAGCGGCCGAGACCCGACCGACCCGCAAGCCCCCGACCGACCCCAGGGCCAGGGCGGCGAGGAACAGGCCCCCCGCGAGCGCCGACCGCCCTCGAACTCGCCGCCCGAACTGGTCGCGCATCACGCCAAAGCCTCCCCGAACAGCCCTTCGACCCCACGCCGAGCCGCGATGGACTCCGCCAGTGTTCCAGGTCGACTTTATCCGCTCGCGCCCCTCGACGCCAGTCGGGGGCAACCGGTCGGCTCGACCGATCCAAGGCTTCAGACAACGCGGGCTTGCGCGAATCGAACCGCATCGGCCAAAAATTCGGGAACTTCTCCTTCACCCCTTCTGCATAACACTTTGGATTTGATATGCTCTGGCGATCAAACCGCGACGGAGCGATGTTTGATCATAAAAACCCCCCTTCAGATCAGGAATTATGCCGCATGCGATTTCTTATTATGGCGATCATCTTGTTGAGCATCGTCGCATCTTCGTCGGCCCGAGCCGGCATCGTCAACGAGGAGGCGTTTGCCTGGGGGGCGCGGTTTTCCTCGAACTTCAACACGCCATACGACCCGCCGTTTGATCCGGGGCCGAGTTTCGCCCTGTTCCCGCCGGGGACTTTGCCGGCATTTTTCGACGGGCGAGGCGCCGGTTCGTTCGGAGATTCCGCGCTCAAGTTCGCGATGGCTTCGGTGGTCCCCCCCGGGCAGTCGATCGTCTCGGCGACGCTGACGCTCAACATCGCGTCGATCCTGCCGGGCACCACGGGCCGAGATCCTTCGCTGACCGTTTCCGGATTCTCCGCCGACGCCAACAAGGTCTCGCTGGCCGACTTCAACCTGGCATCGAGCATCGTCGGGACCGCGTCGACGTTCGGAAGCTCGGGGATCGGAGGTCCCGACCCCCTCCCCTCCTTGGTCTTCGACGTGACCGCCTTCCTCCAGACGCTCCAGGCGACCGGGGCGGCCTCGGCCGGGTTCCGGCTCGACAACCTGAGCGGGGGGACCATCGTCATCTCCGCGTACAACGCACCCAACCCCGCCAACCAGCCGTTCTTGTCGATCACCCTCGCGGCCACCGTGCCCGAGCCGGCCTCGATCGCGATGGCCACGATGGGCTTGGCGATCGCGCTGGGGATGGCCCGTCGCCGGGCCGGGTCGACGGTCGCATGAGGTTCAGTGCCGAGCCGGGAAAACGAAAGGATCATCCCCAGTGGGCCACTTGCCTCGCCCGCCGCCATAAGTCGTCGGCAGGGTTGGTGGTTAGGTCCGTTGTCCGGCGATCAGTCGCCGCCGCTCGAACCCGTCGAAAAATCTTGATCGACCATAGTCATTGGAAGGGATTCGGCAAGTTGAGGACCATCTTCGGCGGTCCTCAAAAGAGGTAAGGATCTCATTCTTCGACGGTTCGGCGCCGAACGCTCGACGCACCCAAATTGCTGATTTGGAACAACTTGTCGTTTCGCCGCCGAAAACTCGGCGTCGAGTTTCCGTGCAACGGAAGAAAGCCGCCACCAACGGATTAACCGCGGCGAAACCCCGACGCTGGTGGATCATCACTGTCGGCTTGGTTATGATCGTCGCTTTCAACTTCCTGATGATCGAGATCGCGACCAGTCCTCGATGATGATTGGCTAGCGATCCGTCGACGACCGAAGGGCCTTGCACCGATGGCGATGACCGAACCCACCGACGCGGCCTCAGCTTCGACCGGGTTCGGGCGCTCGGACGCCTGGCGGTGGTCGATCTGCGTCTTGCTGCTCCTGGCCACGGTCGTCAACTACATGGATCGGCTCACGACCAACAACCTGGCTCGGAGAATCCAGGACGAGTTCGTCCTCAACAACGAGGAGTACGGCAACCTCGAACTCGGCTTCGGGCTGGCCTTCGCCGCCGGGAGCCTGCTGTTCGGCTGGCTGGTCGACCGGATCGGGGTGTATTGGCTTTACCCGTCGGTCCTGATCGGCTGGTCGGCGATGGGATTCTTGACCGGGTTGAGCCGGTCCTATGGCGAACTCATGGCCTTGCGGATCGTCCTGGGTTTATTCGAGGCGGGCCACTTCCCTTGCGGCTTGAAGACCGTCCAGCGGTTGATGAGGCCGCGCGACCGGGCCTTGGGGAACAGCTTGCTCCAGGCGGGGACCGCGTTGGGCGCGATCCTCGCCCCCCAAGCGATCAAGCTCCTGCTGACCGACGGGCCGGGCGGATGGCGACGCCCGTTCCTCGTGATCGGTGCCGGGGGGACCGCCTGGGTCATCCTCTGGTTGATCGCGCTCCGCCCGTCGGACCTCCGCGACCATCATCCCGCCGAGGCCGAGGTCAACCACGATCCGACTCGACCGGGAACGGGCTGGCCGGGGTTCTGGCGTTTGGCCGCCTCGCGACGCTTCCTCGCCCTGGCGATCCTCGTGATCTGCATCAACTTGAACTGGCACCTCTGGCGGGTCTGGTTGCCCAAGTTCCTCGTCGAGGCTCGCGGCTATGGCGAAAATTCCATGCTCGACTTCACCACCTACTACTACATCGCAGCCGACGCCGGGATCTTGATCGGAGGCGCGATCTCGGCCTGGCTCGCCCGCCGAGGGTGGTCGCAATATGCCTCGCGGATCTCGGTATTCGCCGGGTGTTGCTTCTTGACGACGTTGACGACCGCCGTCGCCGTGCTGCCCGCCGGGCCGCTTTTCGTCACCGCGCTCATGCTGGTCGGCTTCGGCGGGCTGGGGACGTTCGCCGCCTTCTACACCTTGACGCAAGACCTTTCGGTCGAACACCAGGGAAAGTTGAGCGGGAGCCTGGCGACGATCACCTGGCTGGTGACGGCGGCGGTGCAACCGATCTTCGGGATCTACCTCGACCGGACCCACGACTACAACTTCGTCCTTGGCCTGGCCGGATGGTTCCCGGTCCTGGCCTTGATCGCCGTCCTCACCCTCTGGACTCGAACCCCTGACGAATCGAAGCCGATCCCGATCACTTCACCGCCCCTTCCTCAGCAAGGACTTCGAATCCCATGAACGACGATCTCCTGAACTTGCTGCCCAAAGTCGAGTTGAACCGGCGCGGCTTCGTCGTGACGACCCTGGCCGCGGGCTTCGCGCTCTCGGTCCAGCCGGTCGGCGCCGAAACGATCACCACCGACACCAAGGGGATCGACGCGGGCGAGGTCAAGATCCCCGTCGCCGACGGCACCATCCCCGCCTATCAGGCGAAACCCAGCAGCGGCGGGCCGTTCCCAACCGTCCTGGTCGTCCAGGAAATCTTCGGCGTCCACGAGCACGTCAAGGACGTCTGCCGCAGGTTCGCCAAGCTCGGCTACTTCGCGGTCGCCCCCGAACTGTTCGCCCGCCAGGGGGATGCGTCGAAGTACACGATGGCCGACATCCAGAAGCTGTTCGGCGAGGTCGTCTCGAAGGTCCCCGACGCCCAAGTGATGGGCGACCTCGACGCCACCGTCGCCTGGGCGAAGACCTCGGGCAAGGCGGACACGAGCAAGCTGGCGATCACCGGCTTCTGCTGGGGCGGGCGGATCGTCTGGTTGTACTCGGCGCACAACCCGAACCTCAAAGCCGGGGTCGCCTGGTACGGCGGGCTTGTCCGGGAGAAGACCGCGTTGCAACCCTCCCACCCGATCGACGTCGTCGGCTCGCTCCACGCCCCGGTCCTGGGACTTTACGGCGCCAACGATACCGGGATTCCGCTCAGCACCGTCGACCAGATGAAGACCGCGATCGCCGCCGCCAAGAAGCCGTCGGAGTTCGTGGTCTACCCCAACACCCCGCATGCTTTCTACGCCGACTACCGCCCGAGCTATCGCAAAGAAGCCGCCGACGACGGCTGGAAGCGTCTTTTGGCCTGGTTCAAGGCCAACGGCGTCGCCTGAGATGAAAAAACGAACCCAAGCGAAGCCATCACTTCGCTTGGGGTATTTTGGGAAGGATCGAACAAGAACTCAGTCGGTCATCGGCTTGATCATCAGGTCTTTGAAGCGGACTTCCATCGGCTTGCCGACGTGGACCTGGAGGGCGATGATGCCCGACTTGGCGAACATCGGGTCGACGATGTCTACGGTTTTGACCCCGTTGAGGCCGATGGTCATGTGGTCTCCCTTCGCGGTGACCACCATGTCGTTCCAATCCCCTTCGTGGAACAGGGCTTTGCCTTTCTCGGTGGGGTATTGCGAGAGAAGTTTGGCTCGCATGCCTTCCTCATAGAGCGACCCGAAGTACCCCTCGCCGATGTCGGCCTGGGGACCGGTGACCCGCCCGTTGTCGGCCCGGATGCTCCGAATCTGGATGCCCGAGTTTCCCGACTTGAATTTGTACTTGGCCTTCAAGGTGAAGTCGGAGTACGGCTTGTCGGTGACCAGGAACTCGTTCTTCTTGAGGTCGCCCTTGGTCCGACCGACGATCTCGCCGTCTTCGACGGTGAACAAAGCTTTGTCGGCGGGCGTGACCCAACCCGTGAGGTCCTTGCCGTTGAACAAAGGCACGAAACCTTCGTCGACGGCGGCTCGGACCATCATCGACCCGGCGCAGGCGAGGCTGAGGGCGGCCGCGGCGAAGGCGCGACCGATCGAGGAGCGAAGCGGGTTCATCATGACGTCCCTTGAAATCAGAGAGGTGGTGCGGTCGAGTCGGAATCTCAACGGTCGCCGCCGATTGTGCCCCAAGCTCCCGTCGCGGTCAACCAACCTGCGAACGTCTGTCTGGCCAACCGGTCGGCGAGTCGGTTAAGATCGCTCGCGCCCGCGAGCCACCTCCCGGAATTTCGTCGACCGGTCGTGGTTCGACCTCGACTTGACCCTGGCGCAGGATGCCCCATTCATGCCGTTCCCGGACGAACTCGAGAAGTACGGCCCTGGCCCCAACCCGTCGAGCGCGGTGGTCGGTCGCGACGACGCCCGGGCTTATTGCGACCGACTGACCCGGTCGCATTACGAAAACTTCAGCGTCGTCACCTGGCTGACCCCTCGCCAACTCCGCCCGGCATTCGCGAGCATCTACGCTTATTGCCGGTGGTCCGACGACCTGGGAGACGAAGTCGGCGACCGCGCCCGGTCCACCGAACTCCTCCGCTGGTGGCGAGGCGAACTCCGGGCCATGTTCCAAGGCGAAACTCCCCGCCACCCGGTGATGATCGCGTTGAGCGAAACCGTCGGCGACTTCTCCATCCCGATCGAACCGTTCGAGGCATTGATCTCCGCGTTCGAGCAAGACCAGGTCGTGACCGAGTATTCGACGTTCGGCCAACTCCTCGATTATTGCCGACGGTCGGCCAACCCGGTCGGCCACTTGGTGCTCTACCTCGGTCGCGTCCACGACGCCGAGAACGCCCGGCTGAGCGACCTGACATGCACCGGCCTGCAGCTGGCGAACTTCTGGCAAGACGTGGCGCGAGACCTGGCGATCGGTCGCGTTTATCTCCCTCGCGAGGACCGATCGAGGTTCGCCTACACCGACTCGGACCTCCAGGCCCGGCGGTTCACCCCCGAGTTCGCCGCCCTGCTCCGGTTCGAAGTCGACCGCGCCCGCGAACTCCTCTTGGACGGGCGAGCCTTGATCGCCAAGATTCCCCGCGATCTCGCGGTCGACGTCGACCTCTTCAACCGAGGGGGGCTGGCGATCCTCGACCGGATCGAGGCCCAAGGTTACGACGTCTGGCGCAAGCGGCCCGAAGTCGGCAAGGCCGCGAAGCTCGGCCTCCTGGCACGGGCACTCTGGGGACGAGCCAGGCCGGGTCGGCCCCGAGGTCCGTTGGTCCCGGCCATCATCGTCGAGCCGATCGCGGGGCGGGTGTCGTGACGGTCTTGCTCGATGTCAAACCGGCGCCCCTGGCCGAAAGCTACCGATTTTGTCGCGACGTTTCCCGGAAAGAAGCCAAGAACTTCTATCGGAGCTTCCAACTCCTGCCGGATGAACGTCAAAAGTCGATGTGCGCCCTGTACGCCTATCTCCGGCGAACCGACGACATCGCCGACGCTCCGGGCGACGTCGGTAACAAGTCCGACGCGCTCGACCGTTGGCGAGACGAGCTGAACCAGGCACTCGCCGGCCACCCTTCGACCGCCTGGCCGGGTTGGCCCGCCCTCGCCGAGACCGCATATCGCCATGCGATCCCGCCAAGCTACCTTTTGGAGGTGATCGACGGCGTGGCGATGGACCTCGACCCTCGCCCGTTCGCCACGTTCGCCGACCTGGAAGCGTACTGCTATCGGGTCGCGTCCGTGGTCGGGCTGTGCTGCCTGCACATCTGGGGTTTTCGATCCGAGGAGGGCGAGGCCGAACGCCTGGCCGAAGCGTGCGGGGTCGCCTTGCAACTGACCAACATCGTCCGCGACGTCCGCGAGGACGCGCTCAACGGTCGGGTTTATCTCCCGACCGAGGACCTCCGACGGTTCGGGGTCGACCCTCTGGAACTGGCCGCCCCGCTCCCCTCGGATCGAGTCCGGGCGCTCCTCGAATTCGAGGCGTGGCGGGCCGATCGTTATTACCGGAAAGCCGCCCGACTGACTCCGTTGGTCGCCCCCGAGGCCCGCCCGGCCCTGCTGGCGATCGTCGGGATTTACCGGAGGCTCCTCGACGAGATCGTCCGCCGCGACTACGACGTCTTTTCCAGGCGGGTCACGCTCTCGCCTTGGAGGAAAGTCTGGATCATCCTCGGCTCGATTCGAGGGCGGTTCGCCCCATCGCTCCGTCGGGCGACTCGAGAAAGCTCCGAGCCATGACCACCAGCTCCATTCGAGCCAACCCGACCCGGAACGTCGCAGACTCGAAGCCCCCTCACCGGGTCGCAATCGTCGGCGGAGGGCTGGCGGGCCTGGCGGCGGCGGCGGCCCTGGTCGACTCGGGCCTGGACTTCAAGATCACCCTGTTGGAAAGCCGGCCCCGGCTTGGCGGACGGGCCAGCTCGTTCCCCGACCCGCTTACGGGCGAACTCGTCGACAACTGCCAGCACGTCAGCATGGCGTGTTGCACCAACCTCGCCGACTTCTGCCGGAGGGTCGGGACCGCCGACCTGTTCCGCCGGGTCGCCGACGTCCGTTTCTTGAGCCCCGAAGGGAAGTTGTCCAGCCTCAAGGCCGGCCCCTGGCCCGCGCCTTTGCATCTCTCGGGAAGCTTCTTGAGGGCCAATTACCTGACGGTGGTCGAGCGGCTCCGCGTGGCTTATGGCGTCGCGAGGCTCAAGGCGTGGCGCCCCGACTCGCCGTTCGGTCCCGATGAGTCGGTCCTGTCCTTCCTCCGGAGGAACCGGCAAACCGAGCGGACCATCCGTCGCTACTGGTCGACCGTCCTGATCTCGGCGCTCAACGAGCGGTTGCACCAGATGGACGTCGGCCACGCCCGCAAGGTCTTCGTCGACGGCTTCTTGCGGAACCGAGACGGGTATCAGATGGAGATCCCGCTGGTCCCGCTCGGCGACCTCTACGGGCGTCGGCTCGAAACCTGGCTCGAAGCGAACGGCGTCGAGGTTCGCTTGACCACCGGGGTTCGCTCGGTCGAAGTCGGCGACGACGACAAGGGTCGGGTGTCGGGGCTTGACTTGCGTTCGGGCGAGTTCGTCGGGGCCGACTCGGTGATCCTGGCGGCTCCGTTCGACCGGGTCGCCGGCCTCCTGCCCGACCCGATCCGCCGTCGAATCCCCGGATTGGACTCGCTGGGCCGGATCGAGTCGTCGCCGATCACCGGGGTCCACCTCTGGTTCGACCGCTCGGTTTGCCCCTTCGAGCATGTGGTCACGGTCGACCGGATGATCCACTGGGTCTTCGACCACTCGGCGCTCCAAGGTCGGGCCGCACCTGGCCTTGACGGGGCGAATGGCCAGTACCTCCAGATCGTCATCAGCGCCAGCCACGATCTCCAGCGACTGAGCAAGACCGAGATCCGCGACGCCGTCCTCGCCGAACTCTCCCTGATCTGGCCGGTATCTCGGTCGGCGAACCTGCTCCGGTGGTGGGTCGTCACCGAGCATGGGGCGACGTTCGCGGTCCGTCCCGGGGTCGACGCCCTCCGCCCCCCGCAGCGGACTCCCGTCCCAGGCTTGTTCCTCGCCGGGGACTGGACCCGGACCGGCTGGCCGGCCACGATGGAAGGCGCGGTCCGGAGCGGATATCGGGCCGTCGAGGAGCTCCTGATCGACCTCGGCCATGAGCGGACCTTGGTCCAACCCGACCTCCCGTCCCGGTGGCTGGCCCGGTGGACCCTGGGGGCGCCCGAACGATCCGCCGTCACGGTTTGACTTGGGGATCGTACGTACTCAATCATTCGCAAGGCCAAGTTGCCTCCGTTCTCCAACCTTTGTTAAGATCCATCGAGGAAGCTGGGCGGTCCCTTCTCGGTGATACGCATCCCAGGAATTTCCAACGCATTTCAAATTGCAAATCGCAAAGCCATACGGATGAACTATTTGCGATCTGCAATTTGAAATGTGCAATGAATTTCTGGGATCGGCATGATCTCCCGAATCACCAAGGCGACCGCCCACCCAGGCCACCCCACCGGGAGTTCGATCCGTGGCGACCAACACCACCAGCGACGAGCGGATCGGCGACTACAAGTACATCCGGACGATCTATCCCGGCTCCACGTCGATGGTCCTGGAAGTCCTCCACGAGTCGAGCGGGCGCCGATTCGCAATCAAGCAGCTCTTGGCGTCGCGAGGGGTGGACGCGGCGGAGCGTCGGGCGTTCGAGTTCGAGGCCAAGCTCGGGCAAGAATTCCACCACCCGAATTTGATCAAGGTCCACCACTTCGTCAAAGACTCCGAGCAGCCCTACTTCGTGATGGACTATTTCTCGGGGTTTCAGCTCAGGCTGGCGCTCCACCGCCCGAAGGATTTCCCCGTCCTCAAAACGAACATGCACAAGATCATCACCCAGGCGGCCTCGGGCTTGGCGTACATGCATGATCGAGGGTGGGTCCACCGCGACGTCAAGCCCGAAAACATCATGTGCAACAAGACCGGCGAGGTCCGGGTGATCGACTACACGCTCACCCGCCGCCCGGTTTCAGGCTTGGGCAAGCTGTTCGGGATGAAGGTCCCCCGCCAAGGGACCAAAAGTTATATGTCCCCCGAGCAGATCCGCTGCGAGTCGCCCGCGCCGACGGCCGATGTTTACAGCTTCGGGATCACCTGCTATGAACTGGCCTGCGGGCGTCAGCCGTTCCGGGCGAACTCGGACAACGAGCTACTCAACAAGCATATCCGGGAGGCCCCGAATTCTCCGATCGCCTACAACAAGGACGTGACCAAGGAGTTCGCGGACCTCGTCCTGGAGATGATCCGCAAGAAGCCCGCCGACCGCCCGCAAGACCTCCACCAGTTTTTGTCCCGTTTCAGCAAGATCCGGATCTTGAACAGCGACCCGATCCCGCAACCGGGTCGCGCCTTCGGTTGAGCTTTTTGGATGATCCCGCCTCAGAACCCGGTGGCCACCCATGTCGGCAAGTGAACATCGCCTTCCCTTCGAGACCCCGATCTACGACCTCGAAGCCCGATTGGCCGAGATGGAAGCGATCTACGCCACCGCCAAGGCCGGACCCGAGGGGACTTCGGCCTCGGGCGAGTCGATCCGCCTGATGCGCAAGGAGTTGGCGAACCTCAAGCGGTCGATCTTCGCCAACCTCGACCCCTGGCAAACCGTCCGGGTGTCTCGGCACCAGAACCGGCCCCAGTCGCGCGACTACCTCGAACTGGTGTTCGACCGCTTCGTCGAACTCCACGGCGACCGGGCCGTCGGCGACGACCAGGCGCTCGTCACCGGGTTCGCCCACCTCGGCGACAAGAAGGTGATGTTCGTCGGCCACCAGAAGGGGCGGACCCTGGCCGAGCGGACCAAGTGCAACTTCGGCTGCGCCCACCCCGAAGGGTATCGCAAGGCGATCCTCAAGATGAAGATGGCCGCCAAGTTCAAGATCCCGATCGTCGCCTTCATCGACACCCCGGGCGCCTACCCGGGGATCGCCGCCGAGGAGCGAGGCCAGGCCCTGGCCATCGCCGAGGCCCTGATGGCCATGAGCCGGATCGACACGCCGATCGTCTGCCTCGTGATCGGCGAAGGCGGCTCGGGCGGCGCCTTGGGGATCGGCCTCGGAGACAAGGTCGCCATGCTCGAACATGCTTACTATTCGGTGATCAGCCCCGAAGGGTGCGCGACGATCTTGTGGAAGGGGGCCGAGCACGCCCCCAGGGCCGCCGAGGCGCTCAAGTTCACCGGCAAGGACCTGCTCAAGTTCGGGATCATCGACGAGGTCGTCGCCGAACCGCTCGGCGGGGCGCACCGCGACCACCGGGGTGCGGCATCGGCGGTCAAAGCGTTCCTAATCCGCTCGCTCCGCGAACTGGCCGAACTCCCCCGCGAAGAACTCCTCCAGCGACGCTACGACAAGTTCCGCAAGATCGGCGTCTTCCACGAGTCGCCCGGCGAACTCTCGACGGTTGCGGCGGCTCGCTGAATTTTGGATTTTTTGAGGCTCATGGACCGCGCTTCGCGCCATCCTGGGTGAGTCGATCCGTCGATTCCAGTCCGCCCTCGACCGCCCCGAGTTGCTTCGGTCCGCCAAGTCGCTTGCCGCCCGCCACGGCCTCGACGGTAAGCTGTTCGACTTCGAGGCCAAGCGGACAGCCCCAGCCGCCCAAGTTGTCGAGAGCTTGTTGACCTTTGTTCGACCGGCCCTGGAGGAGTTGGGGGATTGGGACGAAGTTCAGACTTTGACTTCCGAAGTGCTCGTCCGCGGCAACGGCGGCGGATTGTCTTCGAGCGTTCGGGCCGGTTCGAAGACGTGGTCGACGCGATCGTGGCGGAAACGGCCAGGGGCCTCGATTGGGATCAATAAAGAACGAAGCGGTTCTATACTCCTCGCGGCTCAAGATTGAGGTTCGCTCGCCGCGAGTCTTCGACCGATCAGCCACGAGCCTCGAATCGGAAACCTCAAGTTGATCCCGCGAGGAGTATAAACAGGAAAAGTTTCCAAATTTCAACAACCTCTGATTGACCGTCCCCAACCGACTCGATGGCTTACCATCGTCCCGCGGCTGATCCTCTCGTATCGGCCCGACGACAGCGGTTCGCCTTCCACGGCGCCGCGATCCACCCCATCAACACCGCGAGATGACCAACATGTCTGCCCCCCGCAAGCGTCGCTCCCTCCGCCCGTCGATCCTGAGCTTGGAAAGCCTCTGCGCCGCGTCCAATCTTGTCCCTGGTATTCTTCCAGCAGACGAGTTGATCAGGGCGTCAGCCGCCACGACGCAAGTCGATCAGCGACAATCTCACCACCTCGAACCGAGTCGATCCATCGCCTCGGAGATTCTCGCTGCCCGGCCTCGTCGGGGAGAAATCGGGAGAAATCGGGGGAGAAATCGGTGTCAATTCATTTTTCCAGGAGAAATCGGTGTCAATTCATTTTTCCAGCCTCTTCGCAGCGGCACAGGAGAAATCGGGAGAAATCGGTGTCAATTCATTTTTCCAGCCTCTTCGCAGCGGCAGGGGGAGAAATCGGTGTCAATTGGGGGAGAAATCGGTGGGGGAGAAATCGGTGTCAATTCATTTTTCCAGCCTCTTCGCAGCGGCAGAAATCGGCGGCAGAAATCGCGGGAGAAATCGGCAGAAATCGGCGGCAGAAATCGGTGTCAATTCATTTTTCCAGCCCATTTTTCCAGCCTCTTCGCGGGGCAGAAATCGGGGCGAGAAATCGGTGTCAATTCATTTTTCCAGCCTCTTCGGCGCGGCGCGGAGAAATCGGGGAGAAATCGGTGTCAATTCGAATGCCATTAAGTTAAGCCGAACCCCTTGACTTGTCGGAGGTTGAGCATCGGGGGCCGGTCCGTCACGATGGAGTTGCTTAACGACACCATGTGCCGGAGGTCCCCCGATGCCCG
>JAABUX010002089.1_pt1 | contig 28833 bp, 27 predicted proteins | sample 5561851 | NCBI WGS metagenome assembly JAABUX01 (sample SAMN10711883, study PRJNA513361) | rock metagenome | isolation source: Antarctica rocks | place: Antarctica: Victoria Land, Richard Nunatak red sandstone | collected 2016-01-03 | reverse complement strand
CAGCGTCTCCGACCAGGATATGGCCGCACTCAACATCACCCGCGACCCGTTCCATGGCGAGTGGAACTACACCATCCATCCGCATAAACCAGAAAACGATGCAGTTATTTTATAACGGGCCCTAAGCCCCCGCCGTAATAGGCGCATACCGCGCTTCCTCCCCCGGCGCGAGGCAAGTCGGCAGCGCCTCCACTACCGCATCCGGGTGCGCGTCGCCGAAGAACGCCACCGAGTACCGCTCCGCCGCCGGCCGCAGCACCCGGTGCGGCGTGGACACGTACACGTCGTTCGTCCACCGCATCAGGCAGTCCGCGATGTTGCACACGAACGCCCCCGGCACATGCGGCGCATCCAGCCAAGCCCCGTCCCGCCGCCGCACCTGCAGCCCCGCCACCCCGTCCGTCGCCAGCACCGTCAGGTTGCCGTAGTCCGTGTGCTCCCCGGCCCCGAACTCCCCGGTTTGCGGCCCCGCCGGATAGTGCAGCAGCCGCAGCGTGGAAGCCGACCGCGCAAGCTTGTCGGCAAAAAACCCCTCCTCCACCCCCAAATCCAGCGCGAACCCCCGGTGCACATCCTCCTGCAACCGCTCGCAGGCCGCGTAGTAGGCCAGCAGCGTCCCCCGCAGCCCCGGCACCGCCGGCCACAGGTTCGGCCCGCGGAACGGAGCGCCCGCCAGCACCTCAGGGTCATCCACCGGCAGTTCCAGCCCCACGTTGAATGCCTCCTTCTGGTCCGCAGCCGCCGTCTCATCCAGCCGCTCGGTGCCAAACCCGACGTAGCCGCGGTTATGCGGCGACAGCTTGACCGATACCTGTTCCTTCTCCGCCTCCGGCAGCGCGAATAGCCGGGCAGCGGCGGCGAACACCTCGCCCCGCAGCGAGTCCGGGATGCCGTGCCCGGTGACGTAGAAGAACCCGACCTCCCGGCAAGCCCGCCCCAGCTCCGCCGCCACGGCCCGGCGCGGCCCCGCCTCTTCCGCCTGCAGGCCAGACACGTCGATGATGGGAATGCCGTCCATTGCCGGTCATCATATCCGCCTAATCCGCCGACAGGAAAGCTGAACCCATGCGCCAACTGCTGACCGCCGACCACATCCTGACCATGGCGCCGGGCAACCCCGTCATCCCCGACGGCGCAATCCTGATCGAGCACGACCGCATCGCCGCCATCGGCCCGCGCGCCGAGATCGAGCCGCTGGCAGCCGACGCCAAGCACCGCGCCATGCCCGACCACCTGCTCATGCCCGGCCTGATCAACGCCCACTGCCATTCCGGCCTCCTGCGCGGCACGGCAGAAGGCCTGCAGGTCTGGGACTGGCTGAAAACCTACATCAACCCCATGCACCGCGTCCTGCACCCCTCCGAGGCCGAAGCGGCGTCCTGGCTTTGCTACGCGGAATCCGTGCTGTCCGGCACCACGACCGTCGTGGACATGTGGCGCTTCATGGACGGCAGCGCCCGCGCCGCAGAGGGCATCGGCAACCGCCTAATGATGGTCCCCTACGTCGGCGCGCACCCGGAGTACAGCTACTTCGACACCCTGGACGACAACGAAGCCCTGCTGGAACGCTGGCACGGCCGCCGTGAAGGCCGCATCCAAGCCTGGGTCGGCCTGGAGCACCTGTTCTACACCGACACCGCCGGCCAGCGCCGCGCCGCCGACCTGGCCCGGCGCTTCGACACCGGCCTCAGCACCCACATCGCCGAGGCGCAGGAGGAGGTCGTGGCCGTGCAGGACCTCTACGGCTGCCGCCCAGTGCAGGCGCTGGAGCGGCTGGGCCTGCTGCAGTCCCGCACCCTGCTGGCGCATTGCGTCTGGCTGGACGACGAGGACATCCGCACCATCGCCCGCACCGGCGCGGCCGTGTCGCACAACCCGGTCAGCAACATGAAGCTCGCCAGCGGCGCCGCCCGCACGCTGGACCTGCTGGCCGCCGGCATCGCCGTGGGCCTGGGCACCGACGGCGAGAAGGAGAACAACAACTTCGACATGTTCGAGGAGATGAAGGGCGCCTCCCTGCTGGCGAAGCTGAGCCGCCTGGACGCGACCGCGCTGGGCGCCTGGGACGCGCTGCGGATGGCCACCATCGAGGGCGCGCGGGCCATCGGCCAGGAGGACCGGATCGGCTCGCTGGAGGTCGGCAAGCAGGCGGACCTGATCGCCGTCCGCACCGACACCCCACGCATGACGCCGCTGTTCGGCGACGGCCCCTGGATGAACCTGCACCACAACCTGGTCCATGCCGTGCGGGGCAGCGACGTGGCGCTGACGATGGTGGCCGGGCAGGTGCTGGTCGAGGACGGGGTGCTGCGGACGGCGGACCTGCAGGCCATCATCGCCGAGGCCCGGCGCGCGGCCCCGCCGCTGTTCGCGCGCCGGGCTGCCTACTTGGCCGGGCAAATCCCGGACTAGGCGGCATCACCGCCGCAGGTCAGGCCCGATGCCTGTGCAGCCCGGCAGCAGCGGAACCGGGAGCCCGGTTCGAATTGCCGGACTGACGGCGGTCGCGCGCTCGACGCAAAACAGACAGGATCAGGGCCCCTGGCAGCAAGGGAACCAGAAATCCATTTCGGCCGATCCGGCAATCAACGCCCGGTGAACATCAGTGGCATGGATGGGTGGGCATACACGATATCGATTTTCGAAGAGTGGAACCTTAGCCTAACTCCTATCGGCTCGGTGATGCCGGACATTCCGAGGCGCTGAACTTCTTGGAGCCTGAAATGACTGACGGTGAACGTGTCGCCGACGTGACCGGTGCGTCGCGCGGGATCGGGCGTGCGATCGCATCGCGGCTCGCCGGGAGCGGCATGGCCGTGATCGTCAACCATGCCGGGCCACCTGACGATGCGGAGGGCTTGGTTGGCAAGATCGACGCGGCAGGAGGCCGGGCACAAGCCGTCCAGGCAGACGTATCCTCGGCAACGGAGATGCGCGCGTTGTTCGATGCGGCGGAGCGGGATTTCGGGCATGCGGATGTGCTCGTCAACAACGCCGGGATCATGCGGCTGACGGCGGTTGCGGAGACGGATGACGACGCCTTCGACCGGACGATGGCAGTCACCTCAAGGGTGCGTTCAACGGCATGCGGAAGGCGGCGAAGCGCCTGCGGGATGGCGGCCGGATCGTCAACATCTCATCCAGCGTCGTGGGCCTGTACCAGCCCCGGTACGCGCTCTACGCCGCGACCAAGGCCGGGGTCGAGGCAATGACGCGCGTCCTGGCCAAGGCACTCGGCCCGCGCGGCATCACGGTCAATGCAGTAGCTCCCGGGCCGGTCGCGACGGAGTTGTTCCTGGGTGCAAACCCGCCCGAGCAGGTCGCGCGGATCAAGGCGATGAACCCGCTCGGCCGGTTAGGCGAACCCGGGGACATCGCAGGCGTGGTCGCCCTGGCCGGTCCGGACGGCGGCTGGGTCAACGGCCAGGTTCTGCGCGCCAATGGGGGTGTGATTTGAGCGATCCTGCGGCGGCCCCGGGCAGGCAAGTCGTGCTGGTGACGGGCGCAGGGTCGGGCATCGGCCGCGCCGTGTCGCAGGTGCTGGCCCGCGCAGGCCACTGTGTCTATGCGAGCATGCGGTTGAACGGGGAGCACGGCCCCGCGCAAGCGGAGAACGCACGGCAGTTCGCGGCCCGCGAGGACCTCGATCTCAGCGTGATCGAGTTGGACGTGCTCTCCGAGGCGAGCTGCCGGGCGGCCGTCGATCAGGTGCTCGGCGAGCAGGGCCGCATCGACGTCGTCGTGAACAACGCGGGCATGCTGATGGTCGGCGTGACGGAGGCGTTCGCGCCCGAACAGCTCGCCCAGATTTTCGACACCAACGCGATCTCCTGGCTGCGCGTGAACCGTGCGGCCCTCCCCGCAATGCGGCGGCAGGGGCGCGGCGTGCTGGTCTACATCAGCAGCACGACCGCCCACATCTCCGAGCCGTTCATCGGACCCTACGCCGCCAGCAAGGCCGCCGGCGAGGCGCTGGCCGAGGCCATGCGGCTGGAGGTGAGCCGGTCCGGCGTCGAGACCGTGATCGTGGTGCCCGGCGCCTTCACGAGCGGGACCGAGCACTTCGCACACGCCCACGCGCCCGCCGACGGCGCCGTGGCGGCGCAGTATGGGGACCTTCCCGCGGTGATCCCGTCGCTGGGCGCGCGCCTCGATGCGATCGACGCCGCGAACGGCGGGGCGCTCGACGTGTCTGCCGTCGGCGAGGCTGTCCGCCGGGCGCTGGACCTGCCGCACGGCGAGCGGCCGGCGCGGATCGTGGTCGACGCGCAGCGCAAGGGCGTCGAGGACTTGATCGCGCTGCACCGGGACAAGCAGGCGGCGTTCCTCGAACAGCTCGGCATCGGCGACCTCATGAGCATCCCAAGCGGCAAGCGCTGAACGGCGACGGCTCACGCGCGTCAGGCAGGGGGCGGGTCCGCCGGCAGCGACGCGATGCAGTCGCGGAACCAGCGTTGCGCCGGATGGCCGTCGTTGCGCCGGTGCCAGGACAGGACGAAGGCGATCGGGTCCAGCTCGAGCGGCGGGTCCAGAACGTGCAAGGCGGCCGTATGGGCGGACGCGGCAACCACCCCGCGCAGCAGGGTCGCGGCCATATCCGACCGCACGATCAGTTCCGGCGCCGCGTGCATCTGCGGCAGCGTCAGCGCGAGGCGGCGCTTCAGGCCCCGCTTGGACAACGCCGCATCGACGTGGCCGAAACCCTCGTTCTCCGGGGAGACCAGCAGGTGCGACAGGCCCAGGAACGTGGCCATGTCCCATGTCGCGCCCACCGCCGGGTGCCCGTGCCTGACAATGCAGACGAAGCGCTCCTCGTACAGCGGACGGGTCAGGATACGCCCGGTCGCGGTCGTGGGCGGCACGCCGACGGCGAGATCGACCTCGCCAGCATCGAGCATGGCAACCGCGTCGTCGCGCGCGATGAAGCTGCGGACACGCAGGACGATCCCGGGCGCCACGTCCCGCAGGCGTTCGACCAGGCGCGGCAGCAGCACGAAGGTCGGATGCTCCGAGAGGCCAAGGTTGAACGACATGGCCGAGGACCGGGGGTCGAAGGCCTGCGTGAATGCCAGCGTCCGCTGTATGTCGGCGAGCGCGCGGCCGAGGGGCTCGGCCAGGTCCACGGCGCGCGGCGTGGGCTGCAGGCCGGATGGGCCGCGGACAAAAAGCTCGTCCCCGAACAGCGACCGCAGCCGTGCCAGGGCGGCGCTCATCGCGGGCTGGGTGCGGCCGATCCGCGTCCCGGCCCTGGTGACGCTACGCTCGGCCATCAATGCATCGAAGGCGACGAGGAGGTTCAGATCGATGCCATGCAAATCCATTTGGTGGATACTTGCATATCAGCCAAATCGATTTCAACCATGGTCGTCGTTCGCGTATCCATTGACTGGGACAGCCCGGCCGTCATCAGCGCCCGGCCGTCATCAGCGAGGGACAATCGATGAGTGATCAGCCACCGGCCACCAAGGTCACCGGCCTGGACGAGAGGGAGCGCCTGGCCGTGGAAACCCTCTACCGCGCCTTCAGCGAGGGCGACCCCGACCTGCTGGACCAAGCAGTCACCCCGGATTGGCAGGACATCCCGCTTGCGCCTGGCCAGGCGCCAGGCCGGGCGGGCATGAAGCCGTTGATCCGAGGCTGGTTGGCGGCGTTCCCCGACACGCGGGTCGTCATCCACGAGATGATCGGCGTGCCCGGCCGGGCGGCGGTGCGGGCCGAGATCACGGCGACGCACAAGGGCGAATGGTTCGGGATCGCGCCGAGCAACACGGCATTCCGTATGCCGATCCACGAGTTCCACGCGATCGAGGACGGGAAGATTACCCATACCTGGCACCTGGAGGACTGGTTCGGCTGGCTGAACCAGGTGGGCGCCTGGCCGCAGGAGACCGCACGATGAGGGCCGCCCGCATCCACGCCTACGGCGCCGACCCGGTCATGGAGGATGTCCCGGTCCCCGAGGCCGGTCCGGATCAGGTTCTCATCCGCATCAGGGCAGCGAGCCTCAACCCGCTGGACGTCAAGCTGCACAGTGGGGCGATGCACGGCTTCTTCCCGCTGGCGTTCCCCTACACGCTGGGGACGGACCTCACCGGCACCGTCGAGCGAACCGGGCCTGGCGTGACCGGCTGGCAGGCTGGCGACGCGGTCGTGGCCCGGCTCGATCCCACCAGCGGCGGCGCCCTGGCCGACTTCGCGCTGCTCCCCGCCAAGTATATCGCGGCGGCGCCGAAGACGGTCCCGCTCGATGACGCCGCCGGCATCCCGGCAGCGGCGGGCACGGCGTGGCAGGCATTGTTCGAGGTCGCCGGACTCAAGAGTGGGCAGACCGTGCTGGTCCATGCCGGGGCCGGCGGCGTCGGGAGCTTCGCGGTCCAGCTCGCGCGGGAGGCAGGCGCGCGCGTCATCGCGACGGCGTCGGGCACTGGCATCGACATCGCCCGCCGCCTCGGCGCCGACCAGGTGATCGACTACACGGCAGAGGATTTCGCCCACAAGCTGTCCGACATCGATCTCGTGCTGGACACGGTGGGCGGTGAGACCCAGCAACGGTCGTTCGGCGTTCTGCGGGCGGGCGGCGCGCTCGTCTCAACCGTTTCGCCGCCAGACGAGGCTTTGGCGAAGGCCCACAACGTGGCGGCGTCGTTCGTCTTCCACCAATCCGACGCGGGGCGCCTCGGCAAGATCAGCGAGCGTCTGGACGCAGGGACGTTAAAAATCCTGGTGGACCGCACGGTCCCGTTGGCGGAGTTCAGCGAGGCGTTCCAGTACCAGGCTTCGGGAAGGGCACGGGGTAAGATCATCCTATCCGTTGCGTGACTAAAACGCGCCAGCCGCGAATCCGTGCTGGCCGGCGCGCAGTCGCCGCGCCGCGGCCGCTCTGGGTGGGTTCAGATCATCCCGCCCTGCGCCGGGCGGAAGGGTTCCGGACGGCTCGGGCACTCGATCTATAGGTGCTGGCGTAATCCCGCATCCCGCGCAGCGCGACGGCGCTTCTGGCGGCTCCCTCGTCCTCCGGCAGAGGGAGCAGGAAGCGTTCTCACGTCATCGGTGATTGGCCTGCCCGCAGGCTGCGAGCGGCCAAGGCGACACACGTCTCAAACACGTCCAGCGCATCGAACGGGCGGTCCTGGCCGTCCGCCGGCAGCACCATCGGATAGCCGCCGCCCTGCAGCACAGCCCCGGGGATCATCAGGTTGTCGGGCAGCCCAAAGCCCTCGACGGCCAGGCCCGGCATGGGGTCGGGCACGGCCAGCACCTGCCGCCGGCTGCGCTCGGCGAACAGCGTGGCGGTGTTGGAGTAGCCAAACACCGGCCGCCCGCGTCCCAGGAACCAGCCAACCTCGATCAGCGTGCCGCTATCGGCCGACGGCCCGCGAAACGGCGTCAGGTTGGCGATCACCATGGCGCAGCCCTCCATCATGGCGATATCCTTGCGGTAGATCGCCGCCCACGCCTCCGTATCCGGCAGCCCTTGTAGCCCGGCGATGTCCTCGTTCGCCGGCGCCAATCCCTGGATGCCGTGCCGGGCGCAGATGTCCAGCTTGCGCCGGGCATGCGCCAGCGCGTCGGGCAGGAACACGTCGGGGCCAGCCAGGTAGGCCGTGCTAGGGCCGGAAGCCACGCCCGGGGTCAGCAGAACGCCGCCGCGTCGAACCCGTCCGGCAGCACGCCGCGGGGCCGGATCAGGTCGTAGGGCGGCACGGCCAGGTAGCGCCCGCTGCCAGGCTCAGCCTGCACGACGCCGTCCCGCATCACCACCGCGCCGCGCCGCAGGGTCGCCACCGGCCAGCCCGTGACCTCCATGCCCTCATAGGGCGTGTAGTCGATGGCGTGCTGCATCAGCCCGTTGGTCAGCCGGGTACGGCGCTCAGGGTCCCACAGCACCAGGTCGGCGTCGGCCCCCGGCGCGATGCGGCCCTTGGCGTGCAGGCCGAACATCCGCGCGGGCTGGCCGGCGGTGAGGCGCACGAAGTCGGACGCGGTGATGCGTCCGGTGGCCACCCCCTCGCTCCACAGCAGCGGCAGGCGGGCGGCCAGGCCCGGCACGCCGTTCGGGATGTTGGTGAACGGCGCGTCCACCCCGGCCGCCGCCTTGCCGCGCGGCCCGGCGTAGCTCCAGCCGCTGTGGTCGGAGCTGACCACCTCCAGCGTCCGGGCGCGCACCGCCTGCCATAGCCCGGCTGCAGCGGCAGCATCGCGCGGAGCCGGGCTGCACATGAACTTCGCACCCTCAAAACCCGGGCGGTCCATATCGCCAGCCCCCAGCACGAAGTACTGCGGGCAGGTCTCCCCCCAGACCCGAACGCCGCGGGCCTGTGCGCGGGCGATCTCTTCGGCCGCCTCGGGGCAGGACACGTGAAACACCTCGATCGGCGTATCGACCAGTTCGGCCAGGGCGATCGCCCGGTGCGTCGCCTCGCGCTCCACGACCGGGGGGCGGGACCAGGCGTGATACTTCGGCGCGGTCCGGCCCGCAGCCAGCAGCGCCGCCGAGCGCCAGGCGATGGCGTCGTAGTTCTCGCAATGCACCGTCACCAGGCAGCCCAGCCGGCGCGCCGCCGACAGCACGGCCAGGTATTGCCGGTCATCCAGCCGCAGCGGGTCATAGGTGAGGAAAACCTTTAGGCTGCGCACGCCGTCCGCCACCACCTGCGGCAACTCGTCGTGGATGACCGCCTCGGTCGGGTCGGTGATGATCTGATGGAATGCATAATCGACCATCGCGCCCGCCGCCGCCCGGCGACGGTACTCCGCCAACGGCCCAAGCACGCCCGCGCCCTTGAACTGGGTGGAGAAGCTGACGACGCTCGTGGTGCCGCCGGCCAGGGCGGCCGTGCTGCCGGTGGTGAACGTCTCCTCGTCCGCGCCGCCGCCCTCCTGCAGTTGCTCGATGTGGCAGTGGCTGTCCACGCCGCCCGGCAGCACCAGCAGTCCGGAGGCGTCCAGCACGGGTGTGCCAACAGCGGCACCGTCCAACCGCTCCGCCAACGCCGTGATGCGCCCGCCCCGCACGCCCACGTCGGCGCGGAACTGGTCGCTCTCGGTCACGACGGTGCCGCCGCGGATGATCAGGTCGTAGTCGGGCATGGTATCTCCTGCGGCAAGGCTGGCGGCATGGGCGTTGCTTGGCAAGCCGGGAACGACGAGGGACCTGACGCGATGGCGGTGAAGCTCGACGACCTGAACGCCATGCCCGCACCAGACTTCGCCGCCGCCCTGGATGGCATCTTCGAGGACGCGCCCTGGGTTGCCGGGCAGGCCGCTGCCGCCCGGCCGTTCGCCACCGTCACGGCGCTGCATGCGGCGATGCTGGACGCCGTACGCGCCGCGCCGCCCGGACAGGTCGCCGCCTTCCTGCGCGGCCATCCGGAGCTGTCGGGCGCCGCGGCACTGGCAGGCACGATGGCCGACGCCTCGGCAGCCGAGCAGCGCGCCCTGGGCCTCGACCGTCCCGCCGAGGACATGGCCGCGCTGAATGCCGCCTACCGCGCACGCTTCGGCCTGCCGTTCATCGTGTGCGTGCGCCGCCACACCCGGTCCTCGCTGCTGCAGGAGTTCCGGCGCCGGCTGGCTCTGGACCCTGCGGCCGAGCAGGCGACGGCGCTGGAGGAGGTCGGCCGCATCACCCGGCTGCGGCTGGTGGACCGGGTCGAGGGTCCCGGCGCGCCCGTCGTGCATGGGTCGCTCACCACGCACGTCCTGGACGCCGCCGTGGGCCGGCCGGCCGCCGGGGTCGCGGTGGCGTTGTTCGAGGTTGGCAGCGGGACGCCTGCTCCCCTGGCGACCGCCGTGACCGACGCGCAGGGGCGCACGGCACGGCCCTTGCTGCACGGCGCACCACTGCGGATCGGGCTGTATGAGCTGCGCTTCGAGGTTGGCGGCTACTTCGCCGGGTCGGCGCCGGGGCAGCCGCCGTTCCTGGACACCATCCCGGTCCGCTTCGGCATCGCCGAGGCCGAGGCGCACTATCACATACCGCTCCTAGTCAGCCCCGGCGCCTACTCCACCTACCGCGGCAGCTAGGTTCACCAGGGAGCAGCTCGCCGCGACGGACTGGCCCGCTCCACCGGCGGCGCGGCCCATCGCATCGTCCCCGGCTACACTAGCCGAGGCGGCGGTTAGAGCGGCCAGCGCGAGTTGGCGCCCTCGGCACGGGCGGCGACCAGCAGCTTGGCCATGACCTGGTTGGCGCCCTCCTGCGACGCCGTCCGCTCGATCTCGGCCCAGTCGAACCGTACGGTGTCGGTGGCCCGGTCCCATTGTGCGGCGGGCTTCGCCGGGGTCGCGGCGTCCGGGCTGGAGGACGGCGGCACGGCATCGCTGCCCGCACCGGCGCTGACCGGATAGGCCATCTCGGCGATCATCACATCGTCCTCGGCCGCAGCCGACTCCGTTGCCGCGCCCGGCGGGTTGGCATCCGCCTTGCGGCCCGCGTCGGGTTGCTGCCGCGCGGCGCCCTCGGTCAGGGATGGCATGGCAGCCTCGCCCCGAGGCTTCGGCTTCCGGCCCGGCCGGCCCCGGGCAGGTGCGTTGTCCATCATGGGAGCTGCGGGACCAGCCTCGACCTCCGCAACGTCGCTGCCAGCAGCCAAGGCAGGCTCAGGCACAGCCGCCACCTTCGGCTTGCGGCCGCGCGGCATTGGAGTGGGGAGGGGATCAGGCTTCGGCTTGCTTGCCATCGGGGACCTTTCAAGTGTGGGCCGCCAGTTGCGCTATCCTTGCCAGAGTTGCAACACCTGCCGCGGCCGGACCGGCGGTGCGTCCAGGCTAACGCGCCGCCCCGCCGGGTTCCGGCAGGATAGGTTCGACCAGGAAAGTGTAGGTCGCGCGATACGGCCTCCGCTCCTCGGCCCCCTCATGCGACGCATCGCAGCCGGCCGACGGAACCGCGCCGCCCTCGGTGTCGGTGCGGAGCACATAGCCGACGCCGCTCATCAAGCCGTTGCCGACATGCCGGGACGCGCGGAGCACCAGCCATGGGATCGCGCCGGGCGCCGGGGCCGGGACCGAAGTTACTATGGTGCCGAACACTGCGCTGCCGTCCAGGGCCGTCCAGCTCGGTCCCGCCCCGTGCTGTCCGCGCGCCTTTCCGGTCTCGTCGATCAGCGTGGCATCGGGCCGCTGCAGCGTCCAGGCGAACCGCTCGCCGTCGCGTATGCAGGCATAGACCTGCGATCCCTCGCCGATCCAGTGCATGACGCCGTCCGCCGGTGCAGCCGCCTGCGCCCTGGGGGTGAGCTGGCCCAGCGCGCAGGCCACCACGACGGCGCTGCATCCAGCGCCGGCCATCCACATCCATCTGCCCATCGTTCACTCCTCCTGGTTGACGCCTCCGCCTACGCTGCGGGGCTGCGGGCTGCGGCTTTGCGGCGCCGGCCCGGCGGTCCCGTTACCGCTGCCACCCTGGCACTGCGGCCCAGGTTCAGCGGGCGAGCCGCGGCCGGGGTTCCAGACCGGACCGGATATGCGATCACCCCAACGACGCCCAATCCCGCGGGTTCGACGGTGCCGCAGCCGGACGCCTCCGGTCCCAGGATGATCACCGAGCGGCCCGGCATGGTTCAGCCTTGCAGGCCCGCCTCCTGACCGGTTCAATGCACGCACCGCAACGAGGATAAGCCGATGCAGCGCCGGACCGTCCTAGCCTCCATCGCCGGCGCCCTCGCCGCACCCCGCCTCGGCCGCGCCCAAGCGGAGGCCACCCGCACGCTGCGCTTCGTCCCGCAGGCCGACCCGGCCATCCTCGACCCGATCGTCACCACCGGCCTGGTGTCCCGCAACCACGGCTTCCTAATCTTCGACACCCTGTACGGCGTCGATGAGAGCTTCCGTCCGCAGCCGCAGATGGTCGAGGGCCACGTCACCGGCAATGACGGCCTGCTCTGGACCATGACGCTCCGCGACGGCCTGCGCTTCCACGACGGCACCCCCGTGCTCGCCCGCGACGTCATCGCCAGCCTCCGCCGCTGGGGCGTGCGCGACACCTTCGGCCTCTCGCTGATGTCCGCCGTGGACGAGCTGTCCGCCCCCAACGACCGTACCGTCACCTGGCGTCTCAAGCATCCGTTCCCGCTGATGCCCGACTGCCTCGGCAAGGTCGGCGCCATCACCGCCGCCATCATGCCCGAGCGCCTCGCCAACTCCGACCCGGCCATCCCCGTGAAGGAGATGATCGGCAGCGGCCCGTTCCGCTTCGTCCCCGACGAGTATGTCGGCGGCTCCCGCGTCGTCTACGCCAGGTTCGACGGCTACGCATCCCGCCCCGAGCCGTCCAGCCTGCTCGCCGGCGGCAAGCCCGTCCACTTCGACCGCATCGAGTGGCAGACCATCCCCGACCCCTCCACCGCCGCCGCCGCCCTGCAACGCGGCGAAGTGGACTGGGTCGAGCAGCCCCTGGTGGACCTGCTTCCCTCCCTCAAGGCCGACAAGAACCTCAAGGTCGAGGTGATCGACCCCACCGGGGCCGTCGGCGTCATCCGCTTCAACCAGCTCCATCCGCCGTTCAACAACCCCGAAATCCGCCGGGCCATCCTCGGCGCGGTCACCCAGTCGGAGTTCATGCGCGCCGTCGTCGGCGACGACACCAAATTGTGGAAGGATGCGTGCGGCTTCTTCCCGCCCGGCTCGCCGCTGGCCAACGACGAGGGCATGGACGCCTTCTCCCGCCCGCGCGACCTCGCCGCGTCCGCCCGTGCGCTGCGCGCCGCCGGCTACGACAACGAGCCGGTGCTGATGATGGCGCCGACCGACTTCCCGGCGATCAACGCCATGAGCGAGGTCACGAACGAGCTGCTCGGCAAGCTCGGCATGAAGGTCGAGTACGTCGCGACCGACTGGGGGTCCGACCTGCGCCGCATGGCCAACCGCGAGGTCCCCTCGAAGGGCGGCTACAACCTGTTCTGCACCTACGCGCCCGGCATCACCCAGTACAATCCGGCCGCCCACAACTTCCTGCGCGGCTCCGGCGACAAGGCCACCTTCGGCTGGTCCGTCAGCCCGGCGCTCGAGGCGCTGCGCGACGAGTGGCTCGCCGCGCCCGACGACGCCACCCGGCTCGCCATTGCCCGCCGGATGCAGCGCCAGGCCTTCATCGACGTGCCCTACGTCCCGCTCGGGCTGTTCTACCAGCCGACTGCATACCGCCGCGACCTCAGCGGCATCATGCAGGGCCCGCCGCTGTTCTGGAACCTGAGGCGCGGCTGAACCAGGAGCGCCATGCCAGGAGCGCCATGATGGACGAAGATGCGGTGGTGATGCACCTGATGGACTGCGTGCTCCCTGGCGGCGCCGGGTTTCCCAGCGCCCGCAGCACCGGCATGACCGGGCTGCTGGCCCACCGCCTCCGCCAGGCCGACCCGGCCCTTCCCGGCAGGCTTCTCGCCGCTGTCGTCGCCCTAGGCGCCATGCCCGGTCCCGCCGCCTGGATCGAGGCCGCGGCCCGGATCGAGGCGCTCGACCCCAAGCTATTCAGCGAATTCCGCAAGTACGCCTATCTCACGTATTACGAGCAGCCCGCGGTGGTTGACGCCATCCGTGCGCTCGGCTTCCGCTACAATGCCAGCCCCTTGCCGGACGGCTACCCGGAGGAAACCTTTGACCCTGCGCGCGATGCGCCCCGGCACGCGCGCGGGCGCTGGATCGACACAGGCGACGTCCGCCCCGTCGATTTGACTAGCCTGGACCTGGCCGGACCCGACCTGGAAAGCCCCGACCTGGGAAGCCTGCAATGACCAAACCTGACCACGCCGACATCCTCGTCATCGGCGCCGGCGCCAGCGGCGTCGTCCAAAGCCTGACCCTTGCCGAGGCCGGCCTGCGTGTCGTCTGCCTCGACCAGGGCGGCTGGACCGAGCCGGCCCGGCACCCGCACCACGGCGCCGACTTCGTTTACCGCCGCCAGAACGACTGGAGCCCCGAACCCGCCGTCCGCCGCGGTCCCGACGACTACCCCGTCGAGGGCGGCCAGTCGCACGCGCTGATGTGGAACGGCGTCGGCGGCTCCACCAACGTCTATGCCGCGTTGTGGCCGCGGCTCCGCCCATCCGACTTCCGCAAGGGCATGGAGCACGGGCTGGCGCCGGACTGGCCCCTCACCTACGCCGAGCTGGCGCCGTTCTACGACGACGCGGACCGCTTGGTCGGCGTGTCCGGCCTCGCCGGCGACCCGGGGATGCCGCCGCGCCCGCCCTACCCATGCCGCCCCCTGCCGTTGCGCGACAGCGGCCGGGCCATCGCCCGCGGGTTCGACCGGCTCGGCTGGCATTGGTGGCCCATGCCGGTCGGCACCATCTCCGAGCCATACGACGGCCGCGCCGCCTGCAACGGCTGCGGCAACTGCGCGTCCGGCTGCTCGCGCGGCTCCATGGCCAAGATGTCCGTAACCCTCTGGCCCCGCGCGCTGGCCGCCGGCGTCGATCTCCGCACCGGCGCCCGTGTCGAGCGGATCGAGACCGGACGGGATGGCCGCGCGACCGGCGCCATCTACATCGACCGCCGCACGGGGGACCGCGTGCAGCAGACGGCCGACGTGGTGATCGTCGCAGGAAACGGCGTCGGCTCCCCCCGCCTGCTGCTGCTGTCCGACAGCGCGCGGCACCCGAACGGCCTGGCCAACGGCAACGACGTGGTGGGCCGCTACCTGCTGCACCATACGCTCGTCGCCGCCGAGATCTGGGTGGACGAGCCGATCCGGGGCTACATGGGCAACTCCGGCGCCGTCATCAGCAGCGAGTTCGCGGAGACCGACGTGTCCCGCGGCTTCGTCAACGGCTTCAACTTCAACGTCACGCGGACCGGGCCGGCGGGCGCGGCTGCGATCGGCTCGTTCGGGCAGCGGCCGGCGCCGTGGGGCGCCGGGCACCACGCCTGGTTCGCCCAGCGCTTCGGCCACAGCTTCGGCGCCTTCGCGATCGGCGACGACCTGCCCCAGCCCGGCAACCGCGTCACGCTGTCCCGCACCAGCACGGACAGCGACGGCCTGCCCGCCGCCCAACTGCACTACCAGCCGCACGCCAACGACCTGCGCATGATGCGCTACGGCATCGACCGCCTGCGCGACCTGGCCCGGAGCGTCAACGCGTTCGACATCGCCGTCACCGACTTCTGCAAGGACGGCGTCTATCGCACCCCCGCCTGGCACCTGCTCGGCACCTGCCGGATGGGCGCCGATCCCGGGACCAGCACCGTCAACCGGTGGCACCAGGCATGGGAGGTGCCGAACCTGTACATCTGCGACGGCAGCAGCTTCGCCACGGGCGGCGTCGTCAACCCGACCAGCACCGTCACCGCGCTCGCCCTGCGCTGCGCCTACCGCATCGCCGAGGATGTCGCGCGGTCGCGGTCGCCGCAGGCCGCCTAGCGGTCCAAGGCGTCCGGCCGGGTGTTCATTCTGCCCCCTGCGTGGCTCATGCCGTCACCAGGCCGAACCGCCGCAGCCAGCCGGCGTCGGCCCGGCCGCGGCGTCGCCGTTTGCATGCGATGACCTGGACGCCGCGCGAGCCCGGCGCAGGCTGGCTTCAAACCTTGACGGTGGACGCCTGGTAGATCTCGCCGATGTTCTTCGCCAGCGCCGCATCGAACTCCGCATCGCTCATCGGATGCTTGAGTCCCTCGGTCAGCGCCCGCGAGAAGCTTGCGATCATGTCGTGGTTGGCGGCCAGGCGCCGGCAGGCGTCATCCAGCGAGTAGCCGCCGGACAGGGCGACCACCCTGGCCACGCCGTCATGCTTCGCCAACGGCGCGTAAAGGTCCGGCACGTCGGGGATCGTCAGCTTGAGCATTACCCTCTTACCCGCCGGAAGGGCGTCAAGGTGCCGGGTCAACTCCCCCAGCAGGATCGCCTCCGCGCCGGCCTTATCGGGACTCTTGATCGAGACCTCCGGCTCGATGATCGGCATCAGCCCGTGCCGGCTGATCTGCCCGGCCACCTCGAACTGCTGCGCCACCACGGCGGCGATGCCCTCCCGCGAGGGCAGGTTGATCACGGAGCGCATCTTGGTGCCGAAGACGCCCAGCCCAGCCGCCCGGTCCAACAGCGCGTCCAGCCCCGGCATCGGCTTCATCACGCTGACGCCGTCGCTCTCGGCCTCCAGCCCCTTATCGACCTTCAGGAACGGCACCACGCCCCGGTCCTGCCACAGGAAGTGCGGCACCGGCTTCTCCTCCGCCTGGCCGTCCATCGTGCGCTCGAACAGGATGGCGGCGAGCACCTCGGCCCCCGTGAAGGCGGGCGCGGTCATGATGCGCACGCGCATCTCGTGCACCAGCTTGAACATCTCGGCCTCGCCGCTGTAGGCGGTGTCCGGGATGCCGTACAGGCGCAGCGCACCGGGCGTCGAGCCGCCGCTCTGGTCAAGCGCGGCGATGAAGCCGTCCCCCCCGGTCATCCGGGCCAGCATATTCTCGTCACCCATGATCGTCGCCTCCACTTAGGGTCATCCCGCTTACCGAGCCGCCTCCACTTACAAAGCAGCCAAGGCGCGGACCCGGCCTGCTCCGCACCTCGGCGCCGGTTGCGGGCACATGCGGCGCATCATCGTCAGTTGGTGGCGAAGGGCAACCCGGGGCTTACCTGGATCGGCAGGCTGTGCGAAACGTTGGTGGATGATCGCCCTAAACGACCACCTCCGGCCTGCGGAGGCCGCGAAAGGTTGGGACGAACGGTCGCTGCCCGCCCCGCCCCTGACCAGCCATGGTCGCCGCGGGCGGGGACGCACACCGTGTCCGCGCCTGGCCGTTGGCGAACATCCCAAGCGCAGGGCGCCCGGCGCCCCCCGCGCCGTCCTGCCGGCCCACGCACAGACGCATGTGCGCCGGCCCATCACCGGAGCTGCACCATGACCGACCAACCCGATTACGCCCCGCCTGACGTTTGGACCTGGCATCAGGGCAATGGCGGCAGGTTCGCCTCCATCAACCGTCCCGTCGCCGGCGCCACGCACGACAAGGAGCTGCCGGTCGGCCGCCATCCCCTGCAGCTCTACTCCCTGGCCACGCCCAACGGCGTGAAGGTCACGATCATGCTGGAGGAGCTGCTCGAACTCGGTCATGCCGGCGCCGAGTACGACGCCTGGCTGATCCGCATCAACGACGGCGACCAGTTCGGCAGCGGCTTCGTGGCGGTGAACCCCAACTCCAAGATACCCGCACTGCTGGACCGCAGGGGGCCCGCGCCGATCCGGGTGTTCGAGTCCGGCGCGATCCTGCTCCACCTGGCCGAGACGTTCGGGGCGTTCCTGCCGACGGACACCGCCACCCGCGCCGAATGCCTGTCCTGGCTGTTCTGGCAGATGGGGAGCGCCCCCTATCTCGGCGGCGGCTTCGGCCACTTCTACGCCTACGCGCCGACCAAGATCGAGTACGCCATCGACCGGTTCGCGATGGAGGTGAAGCGCCAGCTCGACGTGCTGGACAGGCGGCTGGCCGACCATGAGTACCTCGCAGGCCGCGACTACTCCATCGCCGACATCGCGGTATGGCCCTGGTATGGCGCCCTGGCCAAGGGCCTGCTGTACGGGGCCTCGGGCACGTTCCTGCAAGTCCAGGAGTACAAGCACGTCCAGCGCTGGGACGACCTCATCGCCGCACGCCCGGCCGTGCAACGCGGGCGCATGGTCAACCGCATCAATGGCGAGCCGTCCAGCCAGTTGCACGAACGTCACGACGCCAGCGACTTCGCCACGAAAACCCAGGACAAGCTCGTGACCGGAAGCTGACGCGCCTTCGGCGGCATCAAGCCAGCCAAAGGAGAATCCATGGCGGCCGCGCGGGCCATCGTCGCACGCGTGGTCCTTGCCGCCCCTTGAGCCGCGCCGAAGCCGGCTCGCAATGACGTGCGCCGGTTGGGCTGAACAGATGAGGGTTCCCGGCGATTGATATGGCAGGGGCCGCCCAACCAGCACAGGAGCAGGCGCATGACAGGACGACTTCCAAGATCTGCCGGCCTGTTCACGATGCTGGCGGCTGCCAACCTCGCCGCCTGGGCCTGGGCCTGGGCCTGGGCAGCCTTCCACGACCGGCCCACGCTGCTCGGGACCGCCCTGCTGGCCTGGGTGTTCGGGCTGCGCCACGCGGTGGACGCCGACCATATCGCGGCCATCGACAACGTCGTTCGCAAGCTGATGCAGGACGGCCAGCGCCCCCAAACGGTGGGCCTGTGGTTCTCGCTGGGGCACTCGACCATCGTCGTGCTGGCGTCGCTCGCCGTCGCCGCGACCGCGGCTGCGATGCAGGGCCGGCTCGAAGCCATGAAGGAGATCGGCGGCGTGGTCGGCACCCTGGTGTCCGCCACCTTCCTGCTGGCGATCGCCGCGGCCAACCTGGTCATCCTGCTCGGCCTCTGGCGCAGCTTCCGCCAGTTCCGGCGCAGCGGCCGGCTGGATGAGGGCGCCCTCGACATGCTGCTCGCCGGGCGGGGGCTGCTGGCGCGGCTGCTCCGCCCGCTGTTCCGGGCCATCACCCGGAGCTGGCACATGTATCCGCTCGGGTTCCTGTTCGGCCTGGGCTTCGACACCGCGACCGAGGTCGGGCTGCTCGGCATCTCGGCGACCCAGGCGTCCCTGGGCATGTCGCCGTGGCAGGCGATGGTATTCCCCGCGCTGTTCACCGCCGGCATGGCGCTGGTGGACACCGCCGATAGCGTGCTGATGGTCGGCGCCTATGGCTGGGCCTTCGTCAACCCGTTGCGCAAGCTTTGGTACAACCTGACCATCACCGCCGCCTCGGTGCTCGTCGCGCTGCTGATCGGCGGCGTCGAGGCGCTGGGCCTGCTCGGCGGCCAGCTCGCGCTGACCGGGCCGTTCTGGGATGCCATCGGCAGCCTGAACGACAGCATCGGCTCCCTCGGCTTTGCCGTCGTTGGCGTTTTCGCCCTATGCTGGGCCGCCTCCGCCATCGTCTATCGATGGAAGGGCTATGATCACCTGACAGCCGCCAAAACCGGCTGACCGGACTTGCGGGTTGGGATTGGACTTCGTCCCGGGACCCGCAGCTTTGGCGACTTTCCATACGGCGCCCACCGACACCTGATGCGTCAAGCACCATACCGGATGGCAAGTAAAGCTCCAGAACGCCGCTGGACGTTACCCGATGGACAGTTGAGGAACGAACAAGGCCGCAGCCTACAGCCGGGTCAAGCGCTCCGTGCCTGCAGGAGCACCGCATGGCCACGGGCAGCAGCGACCTCGCGCCCGCGGCCCTGCCCCTCCATGAACTCGGCGATATGCGGGCGGACTTCTAGCTGCAGCCGGTGCAGGGCATGCGTCGCCTCGACCAGGGCGCCGTTGCGTCCCAGCATCGCGTCGCCGATCTCGATCATCCGCAGGTTCGGCCAAGCCTTCTCGCGTATCCCGTGCACCATGGCCAGGATGCTGTCCGCCGGCTGGTCCGGCATCGCCTGGGCGAGGATCAGGGCCATCGAAGCCGTAGAGCGGGAGACGCCGGCATGGCAATGGACCAGCAGGTGCGCCGCTGGACGTGGCTCGGCAAGCAGGTCGCGGCCGAACGCCAGGATCCGCTCGACATGCTCATTACTCGGCGCGATGCGGCCAGGCATCTCCTCGATAATGTCGTGAAACCGCAGTTCCAGCTTCTCGTGCTCGCCGAATGCACCGAAGGCCTCGGGCACGGGATGGTCGGGGTCGAGGATGGACAGGACATGGCTGGCATTGGCGCTGCAGTGCCCGGCCAGTTCCTCGATGCCGCAAACGGTGATCTCGAAAGGCGGCGCAGTGCGGCTCATGAGGCTCCTATTTATCCTGACAGGGTCATTGCCACCCGGGTGCAGCCAGGTTGGCCGGCGCAGCCGGACCATGGCAAGGCACTCCACATATGGCAGCGAACTCCACAAGTGGCGCGAGACCCCCGAAGTTCCAGTCGCTGCATAGCGTTGCGGAGAAGCCGCGAGGGGGCTTGAGCCGTGGGGATGTGCTGCAACGGCCGCCATGGCCCGGCCAAGCACATTGATCGGCAACTTTCACCCTCGATGTACAGGAGACAGAACGGTCTGTCGCAGCTACTTTGGCGTCGGCTAACCAACAAAGAAACGTCAGGAGGCGACCCTTGCCCGATACCACCACCCCGTCCCCCGGCTCAGCCCGGCGCCAGATCCTTGCCGGCGGCCTCAGCGCCGCCGCAGCGTCGCTGGTCCACGCCGCGGCCTTCGGCAAGCCGGCGAAGCCCGATGCACCCGCGGCGGCCCGGCAGATCGGGTCCACGGTCACGACAAAGGACGGAACGTCGATCTACTACAAGGACTGGGGATCGGGTCAGCCGGTCGTGTTCAGCCATGGCTGGCCGCTGTCGTCCGACGCCTTCGAGGACCAGATGATGTTCCTCGCGTCCCAGGGCTACCGCTGCGTCGCCCATGACCGCCGCGGCCACGGCCGGTCCAGCCAGCCGTGGAACGGCAACGACATGGACCAGTATGCCGCCGACCTCGACGACATCGTGACCAAGCTCGGCCTGCAGAACGCGATCCACGTCGGCCACTCCACCGGCGGCGGCGAGGCGGCCCGCTACGTCGCGCGCCACGGCAAGGGTCGGGTCGCCAAGCTGGTGCTGATCGGGGCGGTGACGCCGATCATGCTGCAGACCCCGTCCAACCCCGGCGGCCTGCCGATGAAGGTGTTCGACGGCATCCGCGCCGGCGTGCTGGCCGACCGGTCGCAGTTCTACAAGGACCTCACGACGCCGTTCTACGGCGCCAACCGCCCCGAATCGAAGGTCAGCCAGGGCCTGCGTGACAGCTTCTGGATGCAGGGCATGATGGGCGGGCTGAAGGGCGAGTACGACTGCATCAAGGCGTTCTCGGAGACCGACTTCACCGACGACCTGAAGGCGGTCACGGTGCCGACCCTGGTCCTGCACGGCGACGACGACCAGATCGTGCCGATCGACGACTCCGCCCGCCTCGCGGTCAAGCTGCTGAAGAACGGGACGCTGAAGGTGATCGCCGGCGCCCCGCATGGCATGTGCTCGACCAACAAGGACGAGGTCAATGCAGCGTTGCTGGCGTTCGCCAAGGGGTGAGCGGCGGGCGTCCCGCCACGCAGCCGCGACTGCCGGAAAGTTTCGGCTTCCCCGCCCGCAGCGGCTTGCGGAGCCGGAAGAGTACAGTAAATTGTCAGCAAGGCGCATTATTGGTGCCGCATAAGAATTAGGAGGAACGGTAATGGAATCCCAAACCGGGGGAGCCTCGGGCGGTGCGCCGCCCTGGGGACCCCACAACACCGTGCGGGTGGTCGATCCATCGCCGGTGAACTGGCTGTCCATCACCTGGAACACGATGGAAGAGGCCAACCGGGTCGATCACCAGGGCATGGGCCAGCCCAGCCTCGCCGCCGGCTGGCGCTGGATCGACGACGAGACGCTTGAGCTGGACGTGCGCCGCGACACCGTCTTCCAGGACGGCGAGAAGTATGACGCGGGCATCTTCAAGCTGGCGTTCGACAAGGTGCAGGAATGGACCAACCCGCATCCGCCGGGCGCCTTCCTGAACTTCGCCCAGGACACCACGCTGACGGTGGTGGATGACCACACTGTCCGGATGCGCTTCCCCGGTGGCGACTCTGCCGCGTTGATGAAGCTGCGCGGGATGCACATCCCCTCGACCCGGTTCTGGAACGAGTGGGGGTTCATCGACCCCAAGACCGGATCGGCCGAAGGCCACTGGTGAGTCATCGATGCGCCCGGTCCGTGGGGGACTGGCCCATTCTTGCTCGCCGATGGCATCTCGACGCTCGACACGCGCTCGCCGCAGGTCGTGCTGGAGCCGAACCTGACCTATTGGGACCCGAAGCGCACGCCGAAGGTCCGCATCGTCTATGAGAACGCCGTTCCGAAGGAGGAGGCGATCAAGTCCGTCGCGGCAGGGGACGGCCGGGTGGATGTCGTGACCGACCTGTCGCCGGCCGAGGCGCACGCCTTCCAGGGCGGCAGCGTGGCCGCAATCCAGGCCCAGCCGGCGAAAACCGTGCTGGCCGGGGTGTTCAACGAGAACAAGCCGGACTCGCCCTGGCGCAGCCTAGAGGTCCGCCGTGCGTTGAACATGGCCATCGACCGGGATGCCGTGGTGCAGCGGGGCGTGCATGGCTACGGCTCCGTGATGCCGGCGTTCATCCAGCCGGGCCGTTATGGTGCGGTGCCGGGCATGGCGGCCTACAAGCTGGACACGGCGGCTGCCGCGGCGGCCATTGAGAAGGCGGGGCTGAAGGGCAAGGAAATCCTGCTGCTGGCCTCGCCGGACTGGCAGGGCGTGGTGGAGGTGCTGACCGAGAACCTGGCGAAGGTTGGGCTCACGGTGCGCGCCGACTACAGCAAGACCGAGCCGGAGGGGTGGGACATCAAGCTGGTGTGGCACTTCGACTGGTCGCCGCAGTATCCGGTCGGCGTCGTGCACCGCGAGTTCTTCGGCAGCAACGGCGCCCACCGCGCCATGCCGGCGGACCCGGCGTTCGACGCGCTGTACGCCAAGCTGCTGCAGACCCCGCACCAGCCGGCGCAGGAGGGCGTGGTGCGGGAGGTCGAGCAGTACGTCTTCGACCAGGCCCGCGCGCTGTTCCTGGTCTCGCCGCACTCGCTGTTCGCGGTTAGCAACCGGGTGAACTTCGTCGCCTACGACACCTGCATGTCGGAGCTGGCGGAGACGACGATCCGCTAGGCGGGCCGCTAGGCCGGCCATGCCTGCGTGACGTGCCTAGGCGGGGGTTCCATCCGGGACCCCCGTTCCCTTGTTGGAGGCCGCATGATCGTCGCGACGGCCGGGCATATCGACCACGGCAAGACTGCGCTGGTCCGCGCGCTGACCGGCGTGAACACCGACCGCCTGCCGGAGGAGAAGGCGCGCGGCATCACCATCGACCTCGGCTATGCCTACACGACCGCGCCCTGCGGCGCCTCCATCGGCTTTATCGACGTGCCCGGCCACGAGCGCCTGGTGCACACCATGGTCGCCGGCGCCGTCGGCGTGGACTTCGCGCTGCTGCTGGTGGCCGCCGATGACGGACCGATGCCGCAGACGCTGGAGCACCTGGCCATCCTGGACCTGCTGGGTGTGCCGGGCGGCCTCGTAGTGCTGACCAAGGCCGACCGGGTGGATGCGGGCCGCCTCGCCGCGGTGGCCGCGCAGGTGCAGGACCTGGTGGGCGGCACGGCGCTGGAGGAGGCGCCCATCCTGGCGTGCTCGTCTGTCACCGGCAGCGGCATCGCAGAGGTCCGCGCAGCCATCGAGGGCGCCGCCGCGGCCCTGCAGGCGCGCCCTGCCACGGGCGGGTTCCGCCTGGCGCTGGACCGGGCGTTCACCCTGCCCGGCGTCGGCCTGGTCGCCACCGGCACCGCCCACAGCGGCACGGTACGGGCCGGACAGCGCCTGGTGCTGTCGCCGGCCGGGCTGGAGGTGCGGGTGCGCGGCCTGCACAGCGGAAACCAGGCGGCCGAGCACGGCCAGGCCGGCCAGCGCATCGCCCTCAACATCACCGGCCCCCGGCTGGACCGCTCCGACGCCGCCCGCGGCGCCTGGCTGACCGACCCGGCGCTGCACGCCCCGACCACCCGCCTGGACGCCCGCCTACGCCTACTGCCGCACGAGGCGCGGGCACTGCGCCACTGGACCCCCGTGCACGTCCACCTGGGCGCCGCCGACATCCCCGGGCGCATCGGCCTGCTGGACGACCGCGCGCTGGAGCCGGGCGGCTCTGCCTGGGTGCAGCTCGTGCTGGACGCGCCGACCGTGGCGGCGTACGGCGACCGCTTCGTGATCCGCGACCAGTCGGCGCAGCGCTCCCTGGGCGGCGGCCACGTCGTGGACCCGCACCCGCCCCGGCGCGGCGCACGCCGGCCGGAGCGGCGCCGGGTGCTGCTGGCCTTGGACCAGCGGGACACCGCCGCGGCGCTGCACGCGCTGCTGGAGCAGGCGGAGGCCGGCCTGGACCTGGACTGGTTCCGTAGGGTCCGCAACTTGACGGACCCAGAGATGCCAGGCCTGTCCCCGGGGATGGTGACCATGGGGCCGCTCGGCTTCTCCCCGGCGCATCATGCCGCGCTGCGGGCGCGGGTGCTGGCCGCCGCCGCCGACCATGCCGCGGCGCAGCCCGACAGCGCCGGCTGCTCCGCTGACGAGCTGTTGCGCCGCCTGCCGCCCGGGATGCGCGCGGCGGGCCAGGCGGCGTTGCGGGACCTGGTGGCGGAGGGCGCGCTGCACCGCTTCGGCCCGCTGCTGCATCTGCCGGGCCATGCCGTGCGGCTGTCGGTAGCGAAGGAGAACCTGTGGGACGAGGTGCAGGCCGTGCTGCGGGACGCCGGCCTGGACCAGCCGCGCGCCGCCCTGCTGGCGGAGCGCCTGCAGGTGCCGGACGTCGAACTGCTGCCGTTGCTGCGCAAGCTGGCGGGGATCGGCCGGCTGTGCCGGGTTTCGTCCAGCTACTACGTGCTGCCGGACGCCTTGTCCCGGCTGGCGCAGGCGGCGGAGGCGGTGGCGCAGGACAGCCCTGGCGGCATCCTGACGGTCGGACGATTCCGCGAGGCGACGGGCATCGGGCGCAACGTGACGATGCCGGTGCTGGAGTTCTTCGACAAGGTGGGCCTGACCACCCGGCGCGCGAACGGGCGCAGCGTCCGGCCCGGCCGTGCCGCGCTGTTCGACGGGGCGGCGGCGTTTTGACAGGGCGCGCGGGGTTGGTAGCATCGGGGCATGGAGGGGAATCGTTCCCTGGTGGGACGTCCGGACTTCAAATCCGGGTGGGGTCGCGAGGCGGTCCTTGGTGGGTTCGACTCCCACTCCCTTCCGCCGGAGCGGTCGCCTATTGCAGGAGAGCGGCATCCTCTCCCCATCCCTTCTCGGAATCAGGGCCAACGCGTGGGCTACGCAGACGCTGCCTACTCCCTCTCCCTCCGGGAGAGGGAGCAGCAGCCAATGCGGCCCTTCCGCCATCAGGGGACAGTAGCAGCATGCCCGAGGTCCGCACCCGTCCGCCCTCCATCGACGCCCTACTGAACCGGCCGCCCTTCACGGCCCTGGCCGACGAGTTCGGCCGCACCGCCACCCGCGACGACCTGCGCGCCGTGCTGTCCGGCCTGCGCGCCGCGGGCGGCCCGGTCCCGGACGCCGACGCCCTGGCAGAGCTGTGCCGCACCCGGCTGCAGGCGCTGGTTCGGCCGTCGCTCCGGCCGGTGTTCAACCTGACCGGCACGGTGCTGCACACCAACCTGGGCCGCGCGCCGCTGCCGCCCGAGGCCCTGCAGCACATCGCCGCAACCGCCGGCGCCTGCACCCTGGAATACGACCTGGACACCGCCGGCCGCGGCCACCGCGACACGCACCTCGAATCCCTGCTGTGCCGCCTGACTGGGGCCGAGGCCGCCACCGCCGTCAACAACAACGCCGCCGCCGTGCTGCTGCTGCTGAACACCTTGGCGCGCGACCGCGAGGCCATCGTGTCCCGCGGGGAGCTGGTGGAGATCGGTGGGTCGTTCCGCATCCCCGACATCATGGCCCGCGCCGGGGCGCGGCTGCGCGAGGTCGGCACCACCAACCGCACCCACCCCGCCGACTTCGCCGACGCCATCGGCCCCGGCACCGCCCTGGCGATGAAGGTCCACACCAGCAACTACGAGATCCAGGGCTTCACGTCGTCGGTGCCGGAGGCGGAGCTGGCGGCGATCTGCCGGGCCGGGGGCATCCCGTTCGTGAACGACTTAGGCAGCGGCACGCTGGTCGATCTGTCCCGCTGGGGCCTGCCGCGGGAGCCGACGGTGCGGGACGCCGTAGCCCATGCGGACCTGGTGACGTTCAGCGGCGACAAGCTGCTGGGCGGCGCGCAGTGCGGCTGCATCGTCGGCCGCGCCGACCTGATCCGGCAGATCCGCCGCAACCCGCTGACCCGCGCGCTGCGGCTGGGCAAGCTGACGCTGGCGGCGATGGAGGCGGTGCTGCGGCTTTACCTGAACCCGGACCGCCTGGCCGAACGGCTGCCGACCCTACGCCTGCTGGCCCGCAAGGAGGCCGACATCGCCGCCGCCGCGCACCGGATGCAGCCGCCGCTGTCCCGTGCCCTGGGTCCTGCGGCCCGGGTGGCGGTCGAGCCGTGCGCCAGCCAGATCGGCAGCGGGGCCTTGCCGCTCCGCACGCTGCCCAGCGCCTGCCTGGCGATTGCGCCGGCAGCGCCGGGCCGCGGCGAGGGGCGCTGGCTGGAACGCACCGCCGCCGCCTTCCGGGCGTTGCCCACGCCAGTCATCGGGCACATCGGGGACGGGGCGTTGCGGTTCGACCTGCGCACGCTGGAGAATGAGGGCGCTTTCTTGGCGCAATGCCCGGCCATCGGCCCAGCGGCGGACGGGGGCGGATGGTAGGTCTGTCTGTAGGCGCGCACTCGTCCGGGGTCTGGCCTTGCACCTGTTGGCCTGCCCTCGGTTCACGCTTTGGCTGATTCCGCGCAGGCGGGTGACCCGTGTCGCGCTGGGACTTGCCCCAGCCTTTTGCAATGTGTGCCAGAAGCACTCGAGGATTACCCCACCGGGTCCGGACAGTGCCGCTTCAGCGCGCCACGCCCCGGCACCGCCTCCGATGGACGGCGTCCGTCCCCTATAGGTCCAGGCTCTGCGGCAGGATGACCAGGTCGCGTATCACCACGTTGCGCGGCCGGGTGAGCATGAACATCACCGCCGCCGCCACCTCTTCGGGCTGCATCAGGCTGCCCCGGGCCAGCGCGTCGTCCATCTTCTCCTTCGGCCAGTCGGCCAGCAGCGCCGTCACCACTGGGCCGGGCGCCACCTCCCCCACGCGGATGCCGTGCTTCATCACCTGGCGCCGGAGCGTGTGCACGAACGCCTGGATCGCGTGCTTGGACGCCGTGTAGATCGGCTCCACCACCACCGGGATGAATCCCGCGACCGAACTGGTGACGATGATATCGCCGCTGCCCCGCTCGACCATGTGCGGCAGCACCGCGTGGATGGTGCGGAACGCCGAGTTGATGTTGAGGTTGAGCATGCGGTCCCACGCGTCCGGATCGCCGCCATGCACGTCGCCGCCGACATATGACCCGGCGTTGGCGTGGAAGATGTCGAGCCCGCCCGCGCGCTCCAGGATGCCGGGCACCATGGTCGCCACGCTCACCGGGTCGAGCAGGTTCACCACCAGCGGGATCGCATCCGGCCCCAGCTCGGCGCAGACCTCGTGCAGCCGGGCCTCGTCCCGGTCCACCAGCACGACGCGCACCCCGGCCCCGATCAGCGCCCGCACGCAGGCCAGCCCGATCCCGGACGCCGCGCCGGTGATGGCCGCGACCTTGCCCGCCAAACTCTCAGTCATTGCCCTATCCTCAGCCGCGTCCGTGCGAAGCGCGCGACCGGCGCGCGAGCGAGTCGACGATGACAGCCAACGCCAGCACCGCCCCGGTGATCATGTACCGCAGCGACGACGACAGATCGAGCAGCGTCAGCCCGCTGGCAATCGACTGGATGACGATGATCCCCAGCAGCGCGGAATACGCGCTGCCCCGGCCGCCGAACAGCGAGGTCCCGCCGATCACCGCCGCCGCGATGGCGTCGAGGTTCACGTCGCCCGTGCCCGCCTGCTGGCTGGCCGACGCCAGCCGCGCCGCCGACAGCACGCCACCCGCCGCCGCCAGCACCGAGCACAGCACGAACGCGCTGATATAAGTCGCGTTGACATTGATGCCCGCCCGCCGCGCCGCCTCCCGGTTGCCGCCGACTGCGGTCATGGAGCGCCCCCACTTGGTCCGCTTCAGCGCGTAATCCATGACCACCACGAGCAGGGCAAACAGCCCGAAGATCCAAGGCACGCCCCGGTCGGTGTTGAGGTAGAACGCCACCGCCTCCAGCACCACGAACAGCCCGGCCGCGCGCAGCAGCAGCCCCCCCGTGGAGCGCGGCGACAGCCCGGCGCTCCGCCGCCGCGCCGCCGTGCGCAGCCCCGCGTACAGCGACGCCGCCGCAGCCAGCGCCGCCAGCCCATAGGAAACCGGGCGTGGCATGACCAGCATTTGGCCAAAGCTCACCAGCGGCGAGCCGTATGGCAGGTTGATCGACCCGCTGGACCCCAGGACATAAAGCTGCAGCCCGAGCACGGCCAGCAACCCCGCCAACGTGGACACGAACGAGGGCATCCCCAGCCGCGTGAACAGCAGGGCGTAAACCAGCCCGATGATGGCCCCCACAACCAGCGCCACCAGCACCGCCACCGCGACCGGCCAATCGGCATTCACCCAGATCACCCCCAGCAGCGCCGAGGCGAACCCGCTGACCGAGCCGACGGAAAGGTCGATCTCGCCCACCATCAGGATGCAGACGATGCCGAGCGCGATCACTCCGATGGTCGCGGAGTCGAACAGCAGGTTGACCAGGTTGTTGGCCGACAGGAACAGCGGGTTGAGCGACTGGAACACCGTCCAGATCACCGCCAGCCCCACCACGACCGGCAACGGGCCGAGGTCGCCCGAGCGCACCCGGTCCAGGAACCCCCGCAGCGACCCGGCAATGCCCCTGTCGTCGCGGACCCGAACGTCGCTCCGGTCGAGCAGCGGCTGGCTCACAGCGCCGCCTCCTCGCTCTGCCGCGACAGCCGGGTGGACCGGCGCGAGACGGAGTTGTCCGCCGCCCCCGTGATCGCGCCCACCAATTCCGTGTTGGACGCCTCGGGCGTGAACACCCCGTTGTTGCGGCCGAGCCGGAGCACCACGATCCGGTCCGCCACCGCCCGCACGTCCTCCATGTTGTGGCTGATCACGATGACGCCCAGCCCGCGCGCCCGCACCCGCTCGATCAGGTCCAGCACCTCCGCCGTCTGCGCCACCCCCAGCGCCGCCGTCGGCTCGT
>JAABUX010002088.1_pt1 | contig 28835 bp, 25 predicted proteins | sample 5561851 | NCBI WGS metagenome assembly JAABUX01 (sample SAMN10711883, study PRJNA513361) | rock metagenome | isolation source: Antarctica rocks | place: Antarctica: Victoria Land, Richard Nunatak red sandstone | collected 2016-01-03 | reverse complement strand
GCACTTCAATATGCTGAATTGCAATCCGGCCATGAAACAGGACCAGCGTTGATTCCAGCATTTCGGATAAGTCGATGATCCTAAGCCCGACCGGGTCTTTGTAAACCGGAGAGTCTGGGTCGATATCTCTCATGCTCGTGCCAGCTCGGCGCTAGCCATATCGAGGTATTGCGTCCGGACCTGCTCCGAAGTCTCCGTACGCAACAAGTACAGAAGATTCCCCACTGCATCGAGTGGATTTTTGATTTCGTGCGCGATGGCAGCGGCCAGGCGGCCTGTGACTGCCAGCTTTTCTGATTGAATCAGCAACTCCTGAGCACGCTTCTGTCCAGTGCAATCAAGAAGCGTTCCCAGGAATCGGAAAGCCCTCACTTCTCCTCCAAAGTCCCCGAAGTAAGCCTTGCCGCTTGCGGCGATCCAGCGAATATCTCCACCAGGCTGAACGATGCGGTACTCGATGTCGTAGGTTCCAGGCCCTCGTGGGTCAATGGATTGCTTCACCACCGCGTCCACTCGACTGCGGTCTTCTGGATGAACGCGTTCGAGAAAGTGCTCGTAGTAGAAACTCGAATCCGGCGCAATCCCGAAGATCTCTTTGCATCGGCTGCACCAGTGCAGCTCGTTAGAAGGCAGAACCAGATCCCATGTACCGAGATTGGCCGCTTCAGCAGCGAACTGGAGACGCTCTTCTGCCGAAACATTCGTCGAAAGAGGGCTGTTTCGGGAAGAATCGACGAGAGGAGCAGATCCCTGAAAAGGGACAACTTCAGTTCTTTGCTGTTGTTTTGCCATGGGAGCGCTCATTGGTGTGGAAAGACCCCTTCTGTACGTCCTGCTCTCCGTACAGCCTCGGGAGATTCCAACGAACACAATGGTCCGACGGGACTACACCTCGATGCTGGCGGCCAACTCCACGCCGTCTGCGCTGCTACTTGAATTGTGAGAGAGCAGCAGCGTGAAGGTCAGGCACAATCAGCCGCGAGAGCTAGTTCCCTCTGCGCTACGTTATCGTCACCGATGAACTCGAAACGAACGAGAGTTGAGCAGAAGTCGCACTCGGCTTCATTAGAACCTGCTTCGCACTTCGATACTGGAAAGGTCCGTAGGCACTCGGAGCATGTCACCGCGATTGTGCTTTTGTCGTTCTTTACCCACACGGCGGCGTTGTTAGGCTTACCAGTCTTGGGCCGGGTCGGCAGTTCATGGATCAAATCTATGATCTTCTCGAACAACTCTTCAGGTCTAAAGCCACCTTTGGGGAAGAAGGCGTCGGCCAGCACGCTTTCAGGAATCGAACCACCCGAAAACTCACCCGAAATGACAATGACGGGAATCATGGGAAATCGGCGGCGCACGACCGACAGGAACTCAAACCCGTTCATGTTGGGCATTCGCAGATCGGAGATGAACAGATCTGGGAGGGCCTGTTTGAGGCTGGCCAAGCCCTCAAAACCATCTTCGGCACAGTGGACCTCGTAGCCTTGCGCTTGCAGAAGCGTCATGCCGATCTTACGAAGAACGGGTTCGTCGTCGACAATCAGGATTCTGTAACTGAACGCACCACCACAAATGCTCAAAAGCCCTCGCTTCTCAACTGTCCTATCCGTAATACGAAAGGCCACCCTAAATAGGCTATGCCACTTCTGCTTGTAAGAAGCGGACCGCGCCACACCATTTGTACAACTTATGGGTGAAGAGGGCGGAACACGCGACTTCCTCAGCTGCTGAGGAATCCTTCCCCTCTCGAGCGTCCATGGTTGCTGAGGATCCGCGCTGCTGGACTGTAGGCGGCTTACATGGGTTGCACGCGGCTTGCGGAAATTTTGTATGCGGTATGCTGAAGCTTCTTTGCGTCACCGTTGCTGACGATTTCCTGTAGGACACGTCCGACGCTGCCGGAAGGCACCTCAATGCCGAGCAACGCGGCCAGGGTTGGAGCGACATCGCTGATGCCGACGCGTTCTGTGTGCTCGCCGGGACGAATGCCGGAACCCCAGAGATGAGCGGGACATGCGTGTCGTAGTTCCACGGCGTTCCGTGGGATGTGCCCTCGGTCCCGAAAAGCCAATACGGCTTTGTTACGACAACCAGATTAGGGCCTCGCTCCGGGAAGAAGGAACGCGCTACGTAGTCGTCCACGATGGAGGCCATAGCCGTGCGTTGCAGCAGCTGCGTGCGGGTGTAGACGCGCTCGACGTAAGGCAACGTCTGCACCACACGGGCTGCTTCGTCTTCTAACGCCGTAGGGTTCAACCTCTTATCGCGAATCAGGTCCTGATCGAAGTAAAAGCCGCTTTCCCACGTGCCGACGATCCATTTGCCTTCACCAAATCGTGCCGTCAGCGCGTCCTGCACAGTGCGCAGGTACTGGCGCTTATCTGCGCGGCCGCCGGGAAGGTGGTGTGCAAGGCTCCACTCCGGAGTGGGTGCCACGCCGTGATCTGCGGTCATCACGATGACCAGGTGATCGCGGCCTCCTGCCTGCTTTTCCGCAGCTGCGATGAGGCGACCGATAGCTGCATCTGTAGCCACCGACATTTCTTCCACCGCGGGGTCGTAGGGTCCAACCGCGTGGCCAAGGTGGTCGTTGGCGGAGAAGCTGACGGTCAGCAGGTCTGTCTGTGTGTGTAGGCCAAGGTGCTCCTGCCGCATGGCTTCTTCGGCGAAGCGTTCCAGCATATCGTTGGACCAGGGGGTTTCCTACCACGCCGCGATGTACTCCTTACCGGGCGCAGACGGCAGGACGACAAACGGCTTCGCCGCGCCCGCCGCGGTCCATGTCTTCCCAAGGTCACGCTGAGCGAGTTTCTGTTCATTGAACTGCCCGACCCACGCAGGAAGCTGCGGCTGGTACCAGGTGCTGGACACTACAGCGCCTGTGGTGTTGTCGAACCAGTACGCGGCGTCCGCACTGCGACCCGCCGGCAGAATAGCCGCGCGATCCTTCATGCTGATGCCGATCACGCGGCTCTGGCCGTTGTCCGCAGCCTTCAGCTCATCTCCAATGGTGCTGACGAGCAGGTTGTGCGGCGACGATCCCACAGCGCCTTCAGAGCCGCCGAGCAACTTCGTCTCGCTGTCCTCAACGGAGGTGATGGAGCGGCCAAGCTTGCGGTCATACCACTCGTTGCCAATGATGCCGCTGGTGGCGGGCGTGGAACCCGTCATGAAGGTGGCGTGGCCGGGACGGTTGGATAGTGGTCCTGATGTGCATCGACGAAGACCGCGCCCTGCGTCAGCAAGGTATGCAGACCACCGCTGTAGCGAGCGGCGAATCGAGTGGTGTAGCCGTAGCGAAACTGGTCGACCACTATGCCCAGGACAAGCTTGGGACGATGCACTGACGATGGTACTGGAGTGTGCTTCTGTGAGACCTGCGCGGGCAGATTACCGCTGACGACGATTGTGGCGAGTATGGAAAAACGGCGAAGTATTCTCAAGATAATGGTCCCTGTGGCGCAGAGGAAAGCGTTGGCGAATCCGAAACCGCCTATGGAGGAGTGTCGATAAACACATAATTCAGACATAGCGAAAATCGAATACGCGCTGCGTGCCTGTCCGACAATGCCGGTGCGTTCAAGAGTACTGCCGGTCATGCCGACGCTGGCGTGGCCGAATGTGGAGTTCGGCCTTGACATACTGACGTGCAGATAAAGGCGTCAAGGTCCCGGCTTGAAAGCATTCCTTCCGGTGCTTTCTATTCCAACGGGTGATGCTTAGCGGTTGCTTAGAAAATAGCCTGTTTTACACACGAATCACCTCTCATTCACGGAACATTGACGGACAGCGCTTCCGCTTGACGGCGGGTTGGGCGAACCTTTAGAGGTGAACGTCCTGTCGATTGAGGATGATCGGCGAATCGCCAAGGTACTTGCCCAGGCTCTGGAAGAAGAAGGACACCACGTCACACACGTAGACAACGGCTTTGAAGGAGAGGAACACATCCTCTCCGGCCGGTACGAGGTCGTGGTGCTGGACCTGATGATTCCCGGCGTGGACGGTCTGGAGGTCCTTCGTCGCGTGCGCAAGGCGCGGTCGCGTACGCCGATCCTCGTCTTGTCCGCACGAGATTCCATGGCAGATATCGTGCGCGCTCTGGATCTCGGCGCGGACGATTATCTGACCAAGCCGTTTCACCTGGAGATGCTGCTGGCGCGTGTGCGGTCCGTGAGTCGTCGCGGCACCATCGTGGAGGCACCCTCCCTGGAGGCCGGAGATCTCAACCTGGATAGGGCGCGGCGTGAGGTACGCAAGGCCGGTTGCGTGGTTGACCTGACAAAGCTTGAGTTCGCCCTGTTGGAAGCGCTCTTGCGTCGTTCGGGCCGGCCTGTGACGCGGGAGCAATTGATCGAAGCCGGCTGGGGTATGGATGCTGAGGTCTCGCAGAATAGCCTGGAGTTTCAGATCCACAGCCTGCGCGGAAAACTCGATGGGCCGACGCGTATAGCCGGACGACACCAGATCAGGACGGTTCGCGGCATTGGTTACCAGATTGCGTAATTCTGTTCCACCCACTATCGCTGCCACCCTGGTGCGACGTTTCACGCCGGCGTCGTTGCGGGTGCGTCTCGCGTCCTGGTCGATGCTGTTTACGTTGGCCTGCCTCGGCACCTGCGGTCTGGCGCTTAACCTGTATCTCCGCTATGCGCTGAGCTCATCACGCTCGGAGTCCATGCGTAAACGCGAGCACCGGCTCCTGCGCTTTCTCGATGATGATCTACGCATCCATCCGCACTTTACCTGGCAGGAGCATCTGCAGCAGTTCCTCGAAGCCACTCCGGAGACCGATCTCGTGGAGGTGGATGATGCCTCCGGACGAAGGCTCTACCCGGCGACCGATCCAGCCCCTGATCTGCCCAGCGTCACCGGAGCCTGCGCTGCACCGTGTCTCACTTCAGCCCTGATGAATGGACATCACGTTCGTGTGCTCACGCAGAGCGTATCGGTCGCCGGCCAGGACATTCGCTTGATCCTGATCGGTTCAACTGACGAGCACTATGACATCCTGCACACGATTGACATTGGGCTTCTTGGGCTGTTGCCTCTGGTGCTTCTAGGCTCCATGCTGGGTGGATATGCGTTGAGCCGGCGGGCGCTGGTGCCGGTCGGACAGATGACGGCCCAGGCCCGGCGCCTGAGCCTGAGACACCTGGAAGCCAGAATTGCGGAGCCTTCCTCGGGAGACGAACTGCAGGGATTGGCACAAGCGTGGAACGATATGCTCGACCGGCTGGAAGGCTCGGCCCAGAGCATCACGCAATTCACCTCGGATGCTTCCCACGATCTCCGGACGGCGATCACGGTGATCCTCGCGAATGCTCAACTCGCCCTGCGACGGGAGCGCACGCCGGAACGCTATCAGGAGGCGTTAGGATGCATCGTTGGTGAGGCGCAGCACATGTTGGAGATGCTGGAAGACCTGCTGCTGGCCTCGCGTTCCGGTTGGTCCACCGAAGGCCTGGCGTTCGAGAGGGTGGACGTCGTCCCCATACTGCGCGAGACCTTCGACGCCTCAGTTGCTTCGGCTGTACTGCGGGAGCATAGCTTCGATCTGGAGATCGGTCTGCGCCATCTCTGGATGCAGGCAGACGGCATGCTCCTGCGGCGATTGATCAGCATCCTGATGGACAACGCGATCAAGTACACTCCCCCCGGGGGCCGGATTGCCGTGCGGCTATGGGGTACGGAGGACGACTGGCGCTTCGAGGTTCAAGATAACGGCGTAGGCATCGATCCGGAGCTGCAGGGACGGATCTTCGAGCGGCTATTTCGTGTCGATAGGACCCGGCGTGAGGGGCATGGACTAGGGCTTGCAGTGGCGCGCTGGATCTCAGACGCACACAACCTACAGCTTGAAGTCATGTCACAGCCAAACCAGGGGTCAGTCTTCCGCGTTCGTAGCCAGAAGGAACTTAACGGCGAAGGGATCCGATCATCTGAAAGTCTTATTGAGGCATGCACCTTGGGTACAACTGAAGATGGTTAGACCATGGCGAGGCGCACCTCACCTAACCCCAACTTCCTTCTTCACTCTTGGTTAAGGTCATCTCTTTAGGGTAGGAAGAACCAGTCGCAGCTCAGGTACCTATAACCCAGCGTTTGGTCATTCTAAGGAGTTCTTTATGAAATTCAGGGCGCTTGCCATTCTTCTCGCTTCCGTTACAGCACTCTCTGCCCAGACGTCCTCTTCGTACCACATCGCACGTCGTTCCTTGCTGGGGGGAGATGGCGGTTGGGACTACGTGATTCCCGATCCACCCACGCAACGGCTCTTCATCGCCCGCGGAGACCACCTCATGGTGGTCGATGAAAACACCGGCAAGCTGGTCGGTGAGGTGACGGGCATCCATGGTGCACATGGGACCGCGATTGCTGAAGGCACGGGTCATGGATTTGCGACCTCCAGTGAGGACAAATCCATCGTCATGTTTGACCCGTCAACGCTGAAGGTACTCAGCCGCATTCCCGCCGCGGAAGATGCAGACGGGATCATCTACGACAAGCCCTCGGGCCGTGTGTTTTCCATGAACGGCGACGCCAACTCCTCCACCGTGGTCGTTGCGCGCAGCGGGCAGCTCGTCACCAACATCGCTCTCGGCGGCAAGCCTGAGTACGCGGTCTCTACCGGGGATGGCAAGTTGTATGCCAATCTTGTGGACAAGAACGAGATTGTCGAAATCGATACAAAGAGCGCTTCGGTTACACGTCGCTGGCCCACAACTTCGTGCACGCAACCGGTCGCCATGGCAGCCGACACGGAGCATCACCGCCTCTTCAGCGGCTGTCGCAGTGGAGTGATGGCTATCTCGGACTACGGCACAGGCAAGGTGATCACCACCGTACCCATCGGCAAGGGCGTAGATAGTGATGGCTATGACCCATCCACGGGTGATGTCTTTGCTTCCAATGCGGATGGCACCTTTACCGTGATTCACCAGGACAGCCCGGATCAGTACCATGTCGTGCAGACGCTCGAGACGCCGGTGGGTTCCCGCAACATGGGATTAGACCCACTCACACATAAGATTTATGCCGTGTCAGCACAATTCGGCACAGCGCCCGCGGGTAGCCGTCGCAAACCTGTTCTTCCGAACACCTTCACCCTGCTCACGATTGAAAGATGATTGGTCAGGGCAACAGGAGACGCGCACGAGATAGTTGTGCGTCTCCTTAAGACCGAGGCGAAGTTGAATGTTCGATGAAAGAACCTTGTAAGTCTGGTGAACGGAGCTGTTCCCTAAGGAAAGCCTAAGGTCCGGTTCGTTCAATGGTCCTACCGAGTGCATTCAATGCGTTGAAAGGCGCCTCTCGGTAACCATCACCATGCGAAGACACCTTGCCCGCACGCTGTTGCTCGCTGGCTCTGTCCATGCGGCCCTCGTCCCCTCACTTATACAAGCGCAGATCGATCGCGCTGAGATCAACGGCTCGATCACCGACTCCACAGGTGCCGCGATCCCTGGCGCCACAGTCGTCGTAACCCAGGAGGGCACCAACGCGCAGCGCAGCGTCAGTACGAACGATCGCGGCGAGTTCGTCGTGTCCTCACTCCCGGTAGGACGTTTCACGCTTGTCCTGCAACATACCGGCTTTCAGGACATGCGCGTCGCCGACGTTGATCTCCACGCCGGCGACGTGCGTACCCTCAACGAACATATGCAGCCGGGCTCGGTTAATCAGACCGTCTCGGTCGAGGCGGATACCGGCGCCGTCCAACTCGACAAGAGTGACGCAACCTTTGGCGGCACCATTCAACACGTCGAGGTCGCCGAGCTTCCGTTGAACGGTCGCAACATCGCCACTCTTGAATTGCTCGCGCCGGGAGCAATCGATACGGGCTCCGGCCAGCAGGCAACGATCCGCTTCTCCGGGCAGGGGATCGACGATACAAACTATCGCTTTGACGGTGTGGATGCGAGCGGTGTTCTGCGGCAGGCGCTCAAGTCCGGCTTGCGTTTGCAGTTCTCTACTGAGGCCGTTTCCGAGTTCAAAGTCGATGCAGGCGCGTATCTCGCGGATACCGGTGGTTCAGCCGGCGGGCAGGTTGGCCTGATCTCGAGGAGCGGCACCAACGCCTTCCATGGAAGCGTCTTCGATTACCTGCGCAACAGCTACTTCGACGCGCGCTCGCCCATCAAGTCGACGGCCCATCCAACGTTCCATCTGAACCAGTTCGGCGGCAGCCTCGGTGGTCCGATCGTCAAGAATCGCACCTTCTTCTTTGTGGACTACGAAGGCTTCCGGCAGCAACTCGCCGGCGTACCGACGACCGGCTTCGTTCCCAGCGCGGCTTATCGCGCCTTGGTGCTGGCCACGCAGCCAGCGCTCGCGCCCCTCATTAATGCGTATCCGACTGGAAGCGCACCGGATCCGGGCCAGCCAAACTACGACCTCTACTACAGCCTGACGCCCAGCCCGGACCAGGAAAACTCCGGCATGGTGCGGGTGGATCAACGCTTCAACGCAAGCGACTCTGCCTTTGTTCGTTACAACATCGATGACGGGGTGACGACCAGCGCGCTCGGCTCCGCGGGCGCAGCCAGCACAATCGGTTCACGCCTGCAGAACTTCGTGCTCGAAGAGACGCACATCTTCAATCCGAATCTTCTGAACGAAGCGGAGTTCGGCTTCAACCGCAACACCTATGTGCAGACTCAAATGACGGGCAGCCCGTTGAACATGATTGTCAGCGGCTTCTCCGAGATCTACGAGAACTACAGCAAGGAGCAGGTCGGACAGAGCTTCTCCGTTAACGATACGGTGACCCTGACCAAAGGCACGCACACGATCAAGACGGGTGCGGACATCCGGTTCCCGCAGTACAACGAACAGAACTCGCTCGACAGCACGGCAAGCTTCCTGAACCCGTCGGCCTTTCTTGCCAATCAGCTCAATACATTTCAGCTGACCGCTCCGTTGCCTGACAAGGGTTTGCGCAAGCTGCAAGCCGCTGGTTTTGCTGAGGACGAATGGAAGACCAGCCATCAGTTCACCTTGAATTATGGCCTCCGCTATAACTATTTCTCCCCCTTCCACGAGCTGCACAATAATGAAGATCCCTTCGACATTGCTGACTGCGGCGGCTACTGCGGCGTCGGCACCGAGTTTTATCACGACAACTATCTTGACTTCGACCCGCGTGTCGGCTTCTCCTACTCTCCTGATGCACTGAAGGGCCGCATGACCTTCCGTGCCGGCTATGGCATTTACCACGGAGAGGATCAACTCGGCGACGAGGACAGCCCGGTGGTGAACACCCAGCCCTCGACAACGCTTACCTCGGGATCCAAGCTGATCTACTCGTACCCGGTCAACGCCGCCCTTACGCCGTTTTCCGGACTGGCGCTGACGCCGCGTTCGCTGGCCCGGCATCATCCGGACGCCTACACCCAGCAGTGGACGGCTTCAATGCAACGTGCAGTGGGTGCGGATACGGTGCTGACCGCCACCTACCTCGGCGTGAAGGGGACGCATCTGTTCCGGCGCAGCTACACCAACCTGATCAACCCGGCTACCGGCGCCCGGCCTTTGCCGCAGTACCCCAGCGAGATCGACACCAAGTACAACGAGGGCGCATCGAACTTTAACGCGATCCAAGTTAACCTCAATCGGCAGTTCCACCACGGGTTCTTCATTGAGGGCAACTACATGCTCTCCCATGCACTCAATGACGGCTCGGTGGGTGCGGGCGAGTCTGACGCCGCAGAAAACGTCAGCAACCCGCGCGGTGATTACGGCAGCAGCGATGATGATGTTCGCCACACGGGCAACATGAGCTTCGTCTACAACCTGCCGTTCGGCATCGGTGCAAATCATCTGAACCAAGGCAGGCTGCTCAACCTGGCAGTGGGTGGATGGTCGGTGAACACGCTGCTCACCGTGCGCTCGGGGCTGCCGATCAACGTCACACTGGCCCGCAGCGCCAGCGCACTGCCGGACGGGAACAACGTGAACCAGCGGCCGAACCGTGTTGCAGGCGTCTCTCCTTACGCGCCCGTCCGCGGGCCTGTGCAATGGCTCAATCCGGCGGCCTTTGCGGTGCCGGTCAACAGGACCTGGGGCAACTTGCAGAAGAACGCGGCTCGTGGTCCTGCGCTTTGGCAGGACGACTCCACCCTGGAGAAAACCTTCCGGGTAACCGAACGGAACAACCTCATCTTCCGCGCCGAGGCTTTTAACATGTTCAACCGCGCGCAGTATGGACAGCCTGGCTCCGCCCTCAATGTCGGTCCTGGCAATACCATCTCGGCTCCCGGGAGCTTCGGTGCGATCACGTCCACTGTGAATCCCGCTGGCCTGGTTGGCACGGGCACGCCGCGAGAGCTCGAATTCGCGTTGCGGATCACTTACTAACCCTTCTTCCATCTGAGGTGTCGCGCATCGCCGTCGCGCTTCAGCGGACTCTCGAAACAAAAAACAGGAGCTTTCTACTATGAGACTTGCCGCACTGAAGAACCACCGCCTTATCCTTGCCCTGCTGTTGAGTGTCACGGTTGTCTCCGGGTCTGCTTTCGCCGCGAACGATAAGGAGCCCAGTGGCCCGCTCACCTTGATCCATGCGACGCCGCTCCCCGAGATCACCGGAGACTTCGACCATTTCGCCGTCGACATGAAGCGAAACCACCTGTTCGTCTCCGCGGAGGTGCATCACTCGGTCGAAGTGTTCGACCTGCGCACAGGTGAACACCTGCAAAGCGTCCCCGGCTTCAAGACGCCACACTCACTCGCATTTTCACCAGAGAAGGACGAGTTGATGGTCTGTGATGGAGGCGACTCTGCGTTGATGCTTGTTGCAGCCAGCGACTTCCATCGCATCGATCGCATTCCGCTCATCGACGGCTCTGCTACTGGCAAGGGCGACTCGCCCGATGCGGCCTACTACGACGCGGGGAACCGCCTCTACTACATCGGCAACGGCGGCGCTTCGGCGAACCTGCCCGATTCCACCATCTCCATCTTCTCCGTTGATGCGGGCAAGCTGCTCGATGGGAGGTTTACCATTCCCGGAAACAACGTCGAGAGCATGGGTATCGACAACGTGCACCATCGCCTCTACGTCAACATTCGCGACAAGCAGGAGATCGGCGTGTATGACCTGAACACCAGGCAGATGGTCACCACCTGGACAGCTCCGGGCATGGATCACAACACGGCTCTGTACGTCGACGTGAAAGATCAGCGCATCTTTGTCGCGGGCCGCAAGCCCGGGATCCTGTACGTCTTCGACCAGGACGGCAAGGTCGTTGCCCAGAAGCCGTGTGCGGACGTCAACGACGACATGGCCTTTGACCCTGCGACACATCGGCTCTACATCAGCGGCACACAGGGTCTCAGTGTCTTTCATCAAGACTCGCCTGACAGCTACACCGAGCTTCTGCGCCTGCCAACAAATGGTGCCAAAACGTCATTCCTTATGCCTTCGCTAAAGCAGTTCTACGCGGTGCATCCGAAGAACGTGATCGACGACGCAGGGATGCTTGTTTATCGCGTAAACGAGTAGTTCTCGCTGCGCTCCAACGCTTTGATCGGCCCTCCCCGAGAAGCTGGCCTTTCCTTTTCTAAGGTCCGCTTTCCTTTCAGGAGAAGTTATCGTGAATTTGATCGCACGCTTCGCCGCGTCGGCTGCTTTTGTTGCCAGCGCCGCCGTCATCCTCTTGCCTACTGCCCGTGCCCAGCTAGCCCCTCAGACCTCTGTAACCAAGAACACCCCCGACCGTTATCTCAAGGTCAGTGCGCCTTATGCACAGCAACTCCTGGTCGAGACGAAGGCCCGGTATCCCGAGCTGAAGAAAATCGGTCTGCACGTCGTGCCGCCAGGCGAAACGGAGAGTTGCATCATCGCCAATCCGATCACGTCCAAGATCGGCAAGATCTCCTCCGCACGCGATCTCACGGTTGTGATCTCCGGACAACCGAAGGTCTATCCGCATCCCGAGGAAGGAGGGTTCTTCGATCTCGGACTGCCGATGTCCGATGCGCACGGTAGCACGATCGGCTTGATGGTGATGGAAATTCCATACCGATATGCCGCTACTTCGGACGAGGCTTTGGCCATGGGATTGAAGATCCGGGACGAAATCGCAGCTCGGATCCCCAGCAAGCAGGCACTCTTCGGGCCGGGCCTCGGTGGCTCGCAATGAACTGCACATCAGCAGGGACGTCATTGAATGTGAAGGTGTTCGACGACAATCGTTGGCCGTTGGAGTAGATGTACTGATTGCCTAGTCCCGTATTCGAGCACTGTTTCGGTGTTAGAAGCGCCGATTGAAGCTTAAGCCTTTCTCGACCATGAGACCGACCGAAAAGGTGCGGCGTCATGGACAGCGTGCGACGAGTGACTCGGCCCTGTTGTGAGCGAAGTCTTCGTCCCGCTTTGCTGAATTCACACAAAATTCAAAGTTTCAAGGCAGATGTGTACCACCTTCGGGTGAGACAGTAACTCTGCAAGCCTTTCCGGTCACCATCCTCTCCGACGCACACCTGCCCTTCCGGGCTGGGCGCCGGAACATACGTGGGTACGCAACCTCGCAACCGTGCACCAAGAGGCTGCACAAACCCGGCACGCAAGCGAGGTCCACTCGCGCAAACGAATCCACTGCATCGCGAGTCCTTCCGTGTTCTCTCAGGAGCAACTCCCTCATGTCCCTTTTGAAAGTTCTGTCAGCGCATGGCGCTCTCGCTGCGGTCAGTCTCGCCAGCGTATGTTTTCTGGCTTCGCCTGCCACCTCCGCGCAGCTCAACACCGGCGAACCGCAGATCCTCAGCACCAACCAGACCATCACGCCGCTCGCCCCGCGCGGCGCCAGCTTTGAGCCTTTGAACCCCGGCCTACTCGATAATCCCGGCTACACCGTAGGCCAGGCGGTCAGCACTGCGGTCAGCCCCGATTTCCGCACCTTGCTGGTGCTGACAAGCGGTTACAACCTCTCCAACTACACGTCAGGCGCGCAGGCCGGCACGCCCGTCCCTGATGACTCCACCGAGTGGATCTTTGTGTTCGACATCACCAATGGCAAGGCTGTGCAGAAGCAGGCGATTCCGGTGACGAACACCTACAACGGCATCGTTTGGAGCCCGCTCGGCAATGAGTTTTACGTGTCAGGTGGCAACAAGGACAACGTTCACATCTACAGCAGGGCAGCGGGCGGCTGGACCGAAGCAACAGGCTCGCCGGTGGCGCTCAACCACGTGCCGACCAGCGCGATCAGTAGGGGTGGCCTTGGCATTGCCACCCAGCCCGAAGCTGCAGGTCTGGCTGTCAACGCCACAGGCAACGAGATCATCGTTGCCGATTACGAGAACGATGCGATCAGCACCCTGCGCAAGCAGCGCGGGGTGTGGACCAAGACCGCGGAACTCGATCTTCGCCCCGGCAAAGATGGCATGATCGGAGCCTCTGGCACACCGGGTGGTGAGTACCCGTTCTGGGTACAGATTGTAGGAAATAAGTCTTACATCTCCAGCATCCGGGATCGCCAGATCGTCGTCGTTCGCAACAACATCGTGGTCGATCGCATCGCGGTTCCCGGCCAGCCGAACAGGATGATCCTCAACCGTGAAGGCACGCTGCTGTACGTTGCGCAGGACAACAGCAACAGCATCGCGGTGATCAACACAGCGAATGACAGGGTGATCGACCTGATGCCTGTCCATGTACCGGGCTCGGGTGTCGCGACGGATGCCGAGACGTCCAAGCTCGGCGCGAACCCGAACAGCCTGGCGCTCTCGCCTGACGAGAAGACGTTGTATGTCACGCTGGGTGGCCTGAATGCGGTGGCGGTTCTGAAGCTGGGTGGAGCTGGCAGCAGCAGCTTTGCAGGCCTGATCCCGACGGGATTTTACCCCAACGCCGTGAGCCTGAATTCTGATGGCACGATGATGTACATCGTGAATGGAAAGAGTGCGACCGGTCCGAACCCGCAGTATTGCGACGATTCGCAAAGCAGCAAGTGTGACGCCAGCAACCAATATGACCTGCAGCTGACCAAGGCCGGCTTTCAGACGTTGCCGGTCCCGGGCACGGCTGAGCTGAACAACCTGACTGCAAAGGTGGTGATGAATGACCATCTTGGCCGTGAGCTTACGCGGGAACAGCAGGCCACCATGGCCTTCCTGCACAAGAATATCCAACACGTTATCTACATCATCAAGGAAAATCGCACCTATGATCAGGTGCTCGGTGACCTTGATGTCGGTAATGGTGATCCCTCGATCACGCAATTTCCCGAGACCAACACACCAAACTTTCACAAGATTGCACGCAGATTCGTGGACTTCGACAATTTCTATGACGTCTCTGACGTCAGCGGCGACGGATGGCCATGGTCTACCTCGGCACGTACGACCGATGTCATCGAGAAGGAGATCCCGGTCAACTATGCGGGCCGCGGCATCGACAACGATTCCGAAGGCACAAACCGCAACGTGAACGTCGGCATTCCGAACACGGCGGCTCGTGACGCTGCCGACCCGCTGACGGGCACCGACCCCGACCTGTTGCCCGGCAACGCCAATGTAGCGGCGCCGGATGGCGATGATGACGATGAACAGGGCAAGGGTTACATCTGGAATGGTGCTCTGAAGGCCGGTCTTACGGTACGCGACTACGGCATGTTCCTCGATATCGTGCGCTACAATCTCACCGCAGCGCCCAGTCTGAGCATCCCCGAAGATGAGAACGCCTTCGCCGACAAGCTGCAGGTGGCCTACTCCACCAATACTGTGTTGAGCCAGTTCACCGACCCCTACTATCGTGGCTTCGACAATACCTTCCCTGACTATTACCGCTTTACCGAATGGCAGCGTGAGTTCAACGGCTATGTCGCGGGCGGCAATCTGCCCAATCTGTCGCTGGTGCGCCTGATGCACGATCATTTCGGCAACTTTTCCACCGCCCTTAACGGCGTCAACACGCCGGAGCTGCAAATTGCCGACAACGACTACGCCGTGGGCTCGGTGATTGAGGCCGTGGCCAAGAGCCCCTACAAAAACAACACGCTGATCTTCGTGATCGAAGACGATGCGCAGGATGGTGGTGACCACGTCGATGCGCATCGCAGCACAGCATTCGTCGTGGGTCCGTACGTGAAGAAAAGCTTCGTCGATTCGACACGCTACAACACGGTGAATTTCCTTGTAACGATGGAGCAGATCCTGGGCATCGCGCCGCTGAACCTCAACGACGCGAACGCGGTACCGATGGCAAATGCGTTCGACATCAGCAAGCCCGCGAGCTGGACCTACACTGCCACGCCTTCCAGGTACTTGGAGTCAACCACACTGCCCATCAACTTCACCACGAAGACGGCATCGGCCGCCGTGCATCCGCTGCACGATGCGGCGTGGTGGGCAGCAGCAACCAAGGGCATGGACTTCTCCGTCGAGGATCATCTCGATAGCGCCAAGTTCAATCGCGTGGTCTGGAACGGCGTGATGGGCAACAAGCGCTACCCCACCTTCCGCAGTGGCGTAGACCTCAGCAAGGATCGGTCTTCCTTCCTGGCGAAATACCGGCAGACACAGGCTAAGCAGGCAAAGGATGCAACCCCTGTCAGACTGTCGTCCGTCGCCACTCCTGGGATGGATCGCTAAGTAACGCTCAAAGAGAAAGGGGCGGTGGCGACACGCCGCCGCCCATCTTTTCGCACGCTCTGTTCCGTCACGCTTTCTCAAGAGAGTCGTCATCCCATGCCGCATCGATTCAATGCTGCCTGCGGCCCTTTTGGGATCGTCTCTGCTGCTGCACTGCTTCAGCGTTCGTGCAGGTCGATCGATCCGCCCTGAACTTATTGTGATAGATCCTGCCGGCCGTCTCTTGCCCGGCAGAGACCTGGTTGCGACCGAGGACACGACCGGTTTTTGTGCCGATCGTTAACAGAACCCAGCGCAAGCGCTCCAGTCGAAAGCGCGAAGCTGTGTCCTCAGCACGCGGGACCTTTGACATGGCAGAACTCCCGCTGGGCACTTACACGTTGCGGCTGCTGCAGGAGGGCTTGGACCCTTGCGGGCGGAGCGGCGATCTGGTTGGTGCAAAGCGAAGCTGTCATTGTAGAGCGGACGGCGGCGGGTGCGAGCGTTTTTGAGTCGAAGTTTGGGCCATAGGCCTGGCGTGGGCGCTTCTTATAGCCGGTCTTCTCACTGTTGGTCATGACCTTCGTTTGGAGCTTGAGGTGTTTCTTGAGGCGGCGGGATTCTTCGTAACAGCCGTATCTTGTGTTTCGAAGGGAATCCGATTTCTAAAGGCCTCTTGCACACGGTTGAAGCTGCGGCCTCGCAGCTTTGCGAGCACGATGGTGCGGCGGGCATGCGCGTCAGTCAACCGCACGTAGCAGCAATCAGCACCTCGATCTATGGCCATCTCCGGCACCATCGAGATGCCGACTCCAGCCCCCACCATTGCGAGCACGCTGGCGAACTGGCCGCTCTCAAATGCAATATTGGGTGTAATTCGTGCGCTGCTGCAGGCCGCAATGCTGAGATCTCGAAAGCAGTGGCCATCGCGCAGCATCACAAAAGGCTCTCCGCGCAAATCTTTCAGGGAGAGCGCCTCGAACCCGGCGCGTGGATGACCTTTCGGAAGCGCCGCGAAAACCGGTTCAGTGCGCATTGCGAAGACCTCGAGATCCTTATGACGCAGCGGCAGCGCAAGGATCGCGAGATCAATCGACAGATCGCGCAGGCCCTGGACCAGCACCGGCGTCATCTCCTCGACGATACGCATCTTCGCCTCCGGATAGTTCCCGGTGAAGCCCGCCGTATAGGCGGGCATGAGGTACGGTGCGACGGTAGGAATCACGCCGACGGTCACGCTGCCGCGAACGTCCGTATGCTGCGCTGTGACGCTGGACCGTGCGGCGTCCACCTGCTCCAGCACCGAACGTGCATGGGGTAGAAAGGCACGTCCAGCCTCGGTAAGTCGAATGCTGCGGCCCAGGCGGTCGAAGAGCCTGGCGCCCAGGTCCTGCTCGAGCTTCAGGATCTGTTGCGAGAGCGACGGCTGCGCAATCTGGCAGCGCTCGGCAGAGCGGCTGAAACTGCCCGTGTCTGCCACGGCACAGACGTAACGGAGCTGATGAAGTTCCATAGGCGTAGCCTATACTTCTGAGGCGCAATTCGTATTGGAACTATGTCTGGACAGTTGTTACAGTGAAAGCTTGCGAATGTGGGTAGGTGGGTCTATGACCGGCCTGCTCCTGAAAACCGAAAGAATGCATAACCGCAACATCGCAGGAGAGACTCGATGGCGATCGAACAAACCGAATACATGTCCCAAGCGAATACCGAAACGAATGCGCAGGTTCCAGACGCGCCGACGGCGGATGCCAAGTGCCCGTTCAATCCCAGCGCGGCCGCGGCCAGTCCGGTGAGCGCACCCAGCGGGCCGCGTACCGCTCGCGACTGGTGGCCGAACCATCTGAGACTGGATCTGCTTCATGCACACTCTGAGCTCTCCAACCCCATGGGGGAAGACTTCGATTACGCCAGGGAGTTCAAGACCCTTGACTATGAAGGCCTCAAGAAGGATCTTGCCGCGGTGATGACCGACTCGCAGGAGTGGTGGCCGGCGGACTTCGGCAACTACGGCCCGCTCTTCATTCGTCTAGCTTGGCACGCGGCCGGCACCTACCGTACCTACGACGGCCGGGGTGGCGGCGGACGCGGTCAGCAGCGCTTCGCTCCTCTGAACAGCTGGCCTGACAACGCGAACCTCGATCGCGCCCGCCGGCTGTTGTGGCCGGTGAAGCAGAAGTACGGCAAGAAAATCTCCTGGGCCGACTTGCTGATCCTCTCCGGCAACGTCGCGCTGGAGACGATGGGCTTCAAGACCTTTGGCTTCGGCGGAGGCCGTCCCGACACCTGGGAGCCCGATCACGACGTCGACTTCGGGGCTGAAACCACTTGGATGGGGACCGACCAGCGCTACTCCGGGGAACGTGAGCTTACCAGCCGACTTGCCGCAACCACCATGGGATTGATTTACGTGAACCCTGAAGGCCCTGAGGGCGTGCCTGACCCTGCAAAGTCTGCCCACGATATTCGCGTCACATTCGGCCGCATGGCCATGAATGATGCGGAGACGGTCGCGCTGGTCGCGGGTGGCCACACTTTTGGCAAAACCCATGGCGCCGGTCCGGGCAGCCACCTGGACAAGGAGCCCGAGGGAGCGCCGATCGAGAACCAGGGCCTCGGCTGGAGCAGCGCCTACAAGACCGGCATCGCGGGCGACGCGATCACCAGCGGCCTGGAGGTCACATGGACCACCAAGCCCACGCAGTGGACCAACGAGTACTTCGAGCACCTCTACAAATTCGAGTGGGAGCTGACGAAGAGCCCCGGCGGCGCGCACCAATGGAAGCCCAAGGGTGATGGCGGCGCCGACACCGTTCCGGATGCGCACGATCCCAACAAGAAGAAGCAGCCGGCCATGCTGACCAGCGATATCGCCATGCGCGCTGATCCGATCTACGACAAGATCTCGCGTGATTTCCTGGAGAATCCGGACAAGTTTGCCGATGCCTTTGCCCGCGCGTGGTTCAAGCTGACCCATCGCGACATGGGTCCTCGCTTCCGCTATCTTGGACCCGAAGTTCCGGCCGAGGAGCTGATCTGGCAGGATCCGCTCCCGGAGGTCGACCACCCGCTGGTCGATGATCAAGACGTTGCCGCTCTGAAGGCGAAGGTGCTTGATTCGGGTCTATCGGTATCCGAGCTTGTCTCGACTGCGTGGGCTTCGGCCTCGTCGTTCCGGGGCTCCGACAAGCGCGGCGGCGCGAATGGCGCGCGCATCCGGCTTGCTCCGCAGAAGGACTGGGAGGTGAACCAGCCCGCGCAGCTGGCTCGCGTGCTGAAGGTGCTTGAGAAGGTCCAGCGTGAGTTCCATGAATCGGCCATGGGGGGCAAGAAGATCTCGCTGGCCGACCTGATCGTCCTCGCGGGGGCTGCGGGTGTCGAGAAGGCGGCTAAGGACGCCGGCATCGAGACCGTCGTGCCCTTTCTCGCCGGCCGCACGGACGCCTTGCAGGAGCAGACGGATGTTCAGTCCTTCGAGCCACTCGAGCCACTCGTCGACGGCTTCCGCTCCTATGGCTATCGCAAGGAGGAGCCCGCCGAGGTCGCACTTCTGGACAAGGCTCAGCTGCTGCGTCTGACTGCGCCGGAGCTGACCGTTCTGATTGGCGGCCTGCGTATGCTGCACACCAACTTCGGAGGCACAAAGTTCGGCGTCTTCACCGAACGTCCAGAGACGCTCAGCAACGACTTCTTTGTCAATCTGCTTGACATGAAGTACGCCTGGAAGCCAACAACGGACTCGAAGGACACCTTTGAAGCCCGTGACCGAAAAACGGGTGAGGTGAAGTGGAGGGCTACCCGCGCCGACCTCATCTTCGGCTCCAACGCCCAGCTGCGCGCCACCTCTGAGGTCTACGCCTGCTCCGACTCGCACGAGAAGTTCGTCAATGACTTCGTCGGCGCGTGGAACAAAGTAATGAACCTGGATCGCTAGGACCTCACAGCGTCAGTCGTTTAAGTCCACCTTGGTCAGCGCTGTAACCCGGCTTGCATGAATTTCTCACGCTAGCCGGGTTTCTTCACTTTGATAACCCACTTACTCCTTGATCGGGACTCGACGACTTCGAAGGCGACCCTCGCCGAACGCTCTCTGCCTGGGATCGCACAGCAACTCGCCAAATCCCATAGGCGGATCACGTCCTTCACCATACATATTTACGAGCTCCGGGCGTCTACGGGATTCGGCCTTGTTAAAGATGCGGCCACCGATTCAGGAATCGTAGGCCTCACCCCTGGAAGGTGACACAAACGCCGTTTGGATCGAGAGCGGCGAACTCCGTTGTACCCCAGGATTTGGTTTGCAATGGACCGTTGGGGTGTACCTGGCCTCCGCGCTCTTGAAACTCAGCATGCATGGCTTCCACATCGTCCACGATGATTCGGACCATCGTCTGTTCACCGATTCTGCGGGCCAACTCTCCGTCGCTCATCCCGGAAATGTGCAGATGAACTCCCTCTCGCTCCACTCCGGCATAAGTCGGTGGGGTCCCGTCGCGGAAAGTCTCGGTGAAACCGCATGTTTGAGTTCACCATTCCAGTGAATCTGCGGTGCAGGCAGCAGGGAGGATCGGAACGGCAGATTTGACAGATGGGCTCATGGAATGAATATAGGTGAACTGTAATCGCCTGATGCGACCCGAACGCGCAAACCCCGGCACTGAGCTCCGAACAGTGATGTACAGCACAGGGCACACGGGCGCCTTGAGCAACTAGGGAAGAACCACACCTACAGGAGAATCGAATATGGCAAAGACAATAGTGGGACTGTTTGGGACGATGGCCGAAGCAAACAAGGTTAAGCAGGCGCTTCTCTCGGACGGATATGATTCCGAGAAGGTCAAGGTGCTCTCGGCTGACGAGGATGGCGGAAGCGGCTCAAAGATCTTACTGGGGCGGAGCCCTGGTCGCAGTCACGGTCTCTGAGGACAAGGCGGAGGATGTAGCCGCTCTACTGAAGAGCTATTCGCGATACTGTCCGCAAGACCGAGGTTGAGTTCGAACGCGTCGATAGCGACCCTATCGGCACGACAACGAAACGGACCGCTACTAAGCTGAACCGTTCGATGCGGTGGGCCGGGCGCCCGTCGTCCCTCCTGACGCGTCGGGAACCAAGGATTATTATTAGGGCCAGGATGATTGCTTCGAGAAGCGAGGGGAAATCTTAACTCTGGGGTTTGAATAGGTGACCGATCCCAACCTGTAGCGCTCCCTTTGTTGCACATCTCACATTTTCGAAAGTTCCCTCATGTCTGCATTGCGTCTGTGCCTCCTGAGCGCTCTCTCCGTTTTGGCGTTCGCCGGTGTCGTCTTTGCCCATGGCGAGCCTATTCACGTCCGCTACCGACAGGGCTCTTCACACGGCTTCGTCACTCTTCAGACCATCGACGGCAAATCCATTGCCACGGGCGAGGTCACTCAAACCGTTCGCGGTGACGTGGTCACCTCCAGCCTCCTCTTTCATTTTCGAGACGGCTCCGTGGACGACGACCTTACCGTGTTCAAGCAACGCGGCACCCTCCAACTCTTGAAGGACCATCATGTCCAGCGTGGTCCCTCGTTTCCGAAGCCGACGGACATCTTGATCGAGGCGCCGACTGGGCAGATTACCACCAAGGCAGAAGACGGGAAGGTGACCATCGAGCATCTCGATCTTCCTCCAGATGTCTCCAACGGCCTGCCGCCGAATCTCCTACTTAATATTCTTCCTTCCACCCCCGAGACGAAAATCTCGTATCTTGCCCCGCTTGGCAAGCCTCGGCTCATCCACCTCTCGATCAAGCCAACGGGAACCCTATCCTTCAGGGTCGGTAGCATCCGGCGCACAGCCACCGACTTCACGATCCATGTCGAGCTGGGCGGGGTTACTGGAGTGATCGCACCGCTGATTGGCAAAGAGCCGGCGGACTATCACATCTGGATCATGCCGGGAAACCCACCCACCTTCGTTCGGGAGGAAGGGCCGGTCTATGAGGGCGGGCCAGTCTGGAGGATGGAGGAGATCAGCCCTGGCTTTGCTCATTAGCCTTGTAGTGGCAATCGGTGTTTGGCAGCTCGGGTGGCATCAAACAGGCTGACGATGCATCGCACGTCAACAGAACCTTCGGAAGACCTGTGGCAAGCTCTGAGCCAGACGCTGGAGGATGGCAGGAGCCAATCGTGTAGGCGTGTGTTGAAAGAGAGGCGCTGCCCTGATGTGGCGCCGTGCCTCTCTTCCTGCTTCGTCTTTCGGGTTCATTACATGAATCGTCATCAGGCATAAAGCCTCGATGCAGGTACAACCATCTACCCGAGCATTCATCCTGCTCGATGAGCGCCCTTAAGAGGGTATCGCCACAAGCTGCGAAGCGTTTGCGCTTAGGCTCTTATCTTGAGACCGGCCTGCAGCCATTACGCGCCCTGCAAAGCGGCCATCCCGGCGGCCAGGTCATATGGCTGACCGTCGGTGTAGCCTCATTTGGCCTGCTCACCACGCTGTTGCTGCGGCTTAAGCCCTTAGACGCGTTCTGCATCTCCAACACTGAGCCAGCTGAGCGACCTTAGTCCACATGTTTGATGGATCGATGGGTTGAGCGCTCCGGGCGGCCTTTCATCCGGCATGAAGAAGTTTGATCTCACCATAGCTCAGATCGATATTGTTACAGCTACTTCGATAGGTGCATTCAACTCTCTTTGAACCCTAGACATCACAACAATGGCAAGTACATTAATTTCGAGGGTTACAAATGACAGTCCAACTTTGGCTATGGATCGGCGCAATAGGCATGTCCATCGGCTTGGTTCTCTTGTTCTTTCCTATGCAGAAGAACAAGTCCCTCTCCGAGCAGGGCGATTCCATAGCGCACTTCCTCGTTCCTATGGTCGCTATGACCTTGTATCTGCTCATGGCCCTCGGGCATGGGTTGGTCACTCTGCCCTCAGGCCGAGTGTTTTACTATGCCCGGTATATCGACTGGTCGATCACCACGCCGCTTCTGCTGCTGAGCTTGGTATCGGGCGCGGTGCAGGGACATAAGCATAAGCGCGGTGCATTGATCGCCGGCCTGATCGTGTCTGACGTGTACATGATTGTGACTGGCCTGGTGGCAGGCTGGACCGATGATCCAACGCTGAAATGGTGGTTCTACCTCCTTAGCTGCCTCTCTTTCGTTGCAATCTACGGCCTTTTGTGGGGACCCTTCAAAAAGCTCTCCCAAAGCAGTCCGGAAGGGGAGCACTATCAGAAGAAGGCTGCGGTTCTATCGATCGTCTGGTTCGCATATCCCATTGTTTTTCTGATTGGACAGGAAGGGCTGCGGCTGTGGAGCCCGGTGATAGATGCCGTACTGTTTACGTGCCTCGATCTGATCGCTAAGGTCGCCTATGGCCTTTGGGCAGTCAGCCTGGTGCAGCATACCGGCAGGGTAGAGGAAGAGTTGCCTGAGAGCGGCGATCGTCTTGCCCGTGCGGTCTAGCGATGGGACGTGCCATTGTCATTGGAGCAGGATTCGGGGGGCTGGCCGCCGCGTTGCGTTTGCGCGCGGCCGGCCTTTCGGTCGATGTTTTTGACAATCAAGCTATAGCCGGCGGACGGGCCGGGGTCTACCAAAGAGACGGTTACACCTTCGACGCGGGTCCCACCGTAATCACGGCGCCCTTCCTCTTCGATGAGCTGTTTGAGTTATTCGGGAAGAGGCGCGCTGATTACGTCGTTTTTCAGCCGCTGATGCCGTGGTACCGAATCTGCTTCGCGGATGGTCGCAGCTTCGACTATGGCGGGACGCGGGATGAGCTGATCAACGCCGTTCGCCGATTTGCCCCAGGCGATGTTGAGGGCTACACGCGACTGCTTCAGAAGGTTGAGCAGATCTACAAGGTCGGCTTTGAACAACTCGGCGACAGACCCTTTGACGATGTATCCTCCATGTTGCGTGTGCTCCCGCAGATGGCCATGTTGCGGAGCGACCGTTCCGTTTATGAGTTTGTGTCTCATTATTTGAAAAATGAAGCACTCCGTCGCGTGTTCTCCTTTCAGCCCTTACTGGTAGGCGGCAATCCGTTCCACACAACATCTATCTACTCGCTCATCCAACACCTGGAGCGCAAGGACGGCGTGCACTTCGCGATGGGTGGTACCGCCGCCCTGGTGGCCGCCCTTGTACAGCTCGCCGAAGAAGCTGGCGTTCATTTTCATCTGGGCCAGCGTGTCACCGAGGTCCTGATTGAGGAAGGGCGGGCAACAGGTGTTCGCCTGGAGGACGGTCGGGAAGAGCATGCAGGGTGTGTCGTGGCCAATGCCGATGCGCCGGCTCTGTATAGCAAGCTTGTTCCGGCGCAATGGCGGAAGCGCTGGACGGACCGGCGCATTGAAAGCAAGAAATATTCCATGGGCCTGTTTGTGATGTATCTCGGGGTCCGCCGACAATACCCCGAGCTGGCGCACCACACCATCCTGCTCGGTAAGCTGTATAAGGAACTGCTCGAAGAGATCTTCGAGGGCCACCTTCTGAGCGACGACCTGAGTCTTTACCTGCATGCGCCAACCAGAACCGATCCCACGCTTGCACCAGAAGGCTGTGAGAGCCTGTATGTGCTTGCGCCGGTACCGAATCTGCGAGCGGGCATCGATTGGGCGCGTGAAAAACCGCGACTGGAAGAACGCGTACTCGACATTCTTGAGGCGACGGTCTGTCCGGGAATCCGTGAGACGCTGGAGGTGCGGTTTTCGGTCACACCGGAGCACTTCCGGGTCAATCTGCTCACCCACCACGGCACTGGTTTTTCCATCCAGCCGACGCTCCTTCAAAGCGCGTGGTTCCGCTTCCACAACCGCAGCGAAGATGTGGAGGGTCTCTACTTGGTCGGCGCAGGAACCCACCCTGGCGCAGGGCTTCCCGGCGTGCTTTGTTCGGCAAAGGTGCTGGAGCACTATTTACCGGAAATCCTTGCTCGTGGCCACAATGAACCTGAGGAGATCGTGTCTACCAGTCACCTGCAGGCCGAGCCACAGGAGGCCGCACGGTGATCTCCAAGCTGGAGTTGACATCAGCCGATCAGCTGATGTCCAGGGCAGGGAAGACCTTCTACAGGGCCGCCCGGCTCTTGCCTAAGCTGGTGCGCCGCGACGTTGTTCTCCTCTATGCCTTCTGCCGAACGGTGGATGATCTGGCCGATGAGCCTTCTCGGCCGCTCGCGAAGCGGAGAGAATCTCTCGCAGCACTGGCGGAAGCACTGGAGAAGGGAGATGCAACGCAGATGCGTGCAGCCGGTTGGCCATTCACGGCGCGGGGTACCCTGGCGCAGGCTGCGGCCATGCTGGTAGAAGCGGCCCGGAATGACCTTGATCAGCAACAGCCGGAGACAATGGAAGACGTCCTGTCGTACGCCTTCGGAGTGGCCGGCACAGTGGGCGTCATGATGGCCGATGTACTGCGAGCGGCGCCGGAAGGTCATGGTGCGGCCGTCGCGCTCGGGATGGCTATGCAGCTTAGCAACATCTGCCGGGATGTCGCGGAGGACCTGGATGCGGGGCGGATCTACCTACCGAAGCAGTGGGTCGCAGCCGACCAGGTTCGACTTGCCCTGGACCATGGAAACGCTGCAGAGATCTCTCCTGTGCAGCGCGCCACTCTACACCTGCTGACAGTAGCGGATGACCTTTACCAGATCGCGTATGACGGCATCTGGAGCCTGCCCTGGCGTGTCCGCTGGAGCATCCTTGCCGCCGCCAGATGCTATCGCGAGATCGGCGTGGAGGTTGGTCGCGATGTGGAAAGGTCATGGCGGCATCGCGCTGTGGTCAGGAGCGGACGTAAGCTGTGGCTGATCGCAGAAGCAGGGCTTTGGCTGCTGCTGCCTCGCTTCTGGCGTCGGAGGGACGCACACTGGCCGCTGGCGCTAGGGAAAGGGGCGCTGCGGGCTGGTCGTGCACTGGGGTTGGCGTCATGACACTCGACGCCGATGTGATCATCCTTGGCGGAGGCTGCGCCGGCTTGAGCCTGGCGTTGGCGCTGGCCGACAGGGCTCCCGCGATGCGAGTCAAAACACTCGAAGCTCGCAGCCATTACGAGCGGGACCGCACCTGGGGCTTCTGGAATACCGCGCCGCACCCCTTTTCCGCCGCTGTGACACATCGCTGGAACAGCTGGCGGGTGCGGCATGCGGGTACGGAAGCTCGGCAGCGGAGCCGGGATTACGCCTATGAGTATCTGCCTGCGGACCGCTTCTATGAATTGGCACTCGACAGGATCGAACGCACGGAACAGGAGCTCGCGCTGGGCGTCGAGGTACGGGCGGTTCAGAAGTCGGGTGGCGCGTGCGAGGTGGAGACAGACCGCGGTGTTCTGCGCTCCAGGTGGGTCTTCGATTCCCGAGCGCACGCAGCGCAAAAGGTAAAGCCGGCACTGTTCCAGAGATTTACCGGTTGGCATGTACGCACCGAGCGACCCTGCTTCGATGCCACCGTCGTCGATCTTATGGACTTCCAGTCCAGTACAGAGCGCGGCCGCACCATGTTCTTCTACGTTCTTCCCTTTTCACCGACAGAGGCCCTCGTGGAGGCCACGTATCTGGATGATCCGGCGCTTCCTCCGGCCGCCGCCGAAGCGGCACTCCGGGGACGCATGCAAAGGCTCTGCGGCGATACCTACGAGGTGTTGTATCGGGAAGCCGCCGCCCTGCCCATGGGGGGCCAGGGTGGGCGCACGCTATCGCCAGGACCAGTCGTGGACATTGGCGCACGGGGCGGTCGCATCAAAGCCTCCTCCGGATATGCGTTTCAGCGGATCCAGCGGCAGAGCGCCGCGCTTGCCGATGCCCTGGCGCGCGGAGTCGTGCTGCCCCGTGCCTTTGAGCCACGCTTCTACGGTGTTCTGGACCGCATCTTCCTCCAGGCTGTAAGACGATCTCCAGACCAGACGGCAAACTACTTCATGGCGATGTTTCGCAATGTTACGCCAGAGACGATGATCCGTTTCTTATCGGAGACGGCGAGCCCGGGGGAGGTGCTGCGGGTCATGCTCGCGTTGCCAAAGTTGGATTTCATTCAGGCGGCGGTGTTGCCGGGGGGGACCATCTGCCAATGACCACTTCGTCCTCAGATCTCCAGCGATCACTGCACGGAGCAGAACGCCTGTGGCTGTTTTCCACGGCGGCGCTGGTGGCCGCATTGGGGAGCCGCTGGCTGCCGTCCGGATGGCCCTGGGTACCGCTCGCCATCGCGGCCATCGCCGTCGCAATTTGGCATGGCGCGTTCGACAGTGTTCTGGCGGAGGAAACACTTCAGCCGCAATACGGCTCGGCTTGGCGACCAGCTTTCTACGCCTCTTATCTTGCGTTAGCAGCCGTGGTGGTTCTGCTCTGGTGGGCAGCCCCGACGCTCGCTCTCACGATGTTTCTGCTCTATTCGGCGTTGCACTTCGGTACGGAAAGCGAGCAGCGTCTTTCGCCTGGTCGTGTTCTGACCGGCGTGGCAACGGGCCTCCTGCCGATCGCCGCTGCGTGCCACTGGTGGCCTCATGAAGTCACCGCGATCTTTGCTGCGATGTTGCGCGGGGGCGTCCCCCATGCGCCCGAGATGACCTCCGTGGCTGGATGGCTCCTCTGGCCCGTCGCGGCTGTGTGCATCGTTGGAGCCTGTCGGACGCGCAATCATGTGCTGGGCTCCCTTGTACTCATCGCCACAGAACTCGCCCTCTTTCGTTGGTGCTCGCCTCTGGCGGCCTTTGCGGTTTTCTTCTGCCTTTGGCACACGCCCGAGCACATGGTCAGCACCAGCCTCGACAGCTCCGGGCGTTTCCAGCTGTCGAAGATGAAGCAGCATCTGTGGCGAGGCGTTGGCCCCTGGCTGCTCTCGCTCGCGGCCATGGCCATCATGGGTTGGTACAGCCGTCGCACAGCGCCTGCCTACGCCGGAGTCCTCTTCATCGTGCTCAGCGCTCTTACCGTCCCGCACATGGTGCTCGCTGAGCTCTGCCGCCGAAGGCATATCTTTGCATCTGAACCAAACAGCACTGGGTTCGCATTCCACAGAGCGGAGATCCGCGGATGACTATCGGCACGGCACTCCAGGCGCTGGAAGTAGAGCTGCAACGGCAGACCGCCGAGCTTTCCGGTCCCATGCTCGAGGTGTGCCGCTACGCCACCCAGGGGGGACGGCGAATACGTGCCGCACTTCTCCTGGGCGCAGGGCAGCAGTTCGGAGCAGATGCTGTACGCGGGGCAACCGCGATCGAAATGATTCATGCTGCCACACTTTTGCAGGACGACATTTTTGACTCAGGACTGTTGCGGCGCGGGCGGACTGCCGCACATGTCCAGTTTGGCAAAGCAATGACAATTCTTGCTTCTGACTGGCTGCTGATTCGCTCTTTAGAGATGGCAGCCAGTTTCCATCCGCGCTTCTTTCAGAAGCTGGCGCGTGCTGGAATCGCGATGGCGCAGGCTGAAGCGCAGGAGCTTGAGCCGCCCGTGCTCCTGTCTGTAGAGCAGGTCCAGCAATATGGCTGCATGATCGCGCAGGGAAAGACGGCGGTCCTGTTTGAAACAGCCATGTGCGGTGCGGCTGTGCTGCAAGGGCTTTCCGACACCGAGAGTCAGTGCTGGGAGGAGATTGGCATGCGCCTGGGCCTGACCTACCAGCTCGTCGACGATTGTGTGGACGTGTACGGCACGGAGGCTGCAGCGGGAAAGAGTGTCGACGTCGACCTCACCACGGGATGTTTAACCCTGCCCGTGTTGCTCGCTGTCAAACTGCTTGAGCAAAGAGGCACACGCATCTCCCTTGAGGCTTTTCGGGCAGGACATATATGCACTGCAGACATGCTGGAATTACAGTCGACCGTGCATTCGGAAGAGGTAAAGCTGCAACTGCGTGGGATTCTGGAGCGCAGACTGACCAAGCATCGAAGCGAAGTCAACGAGGCGGGCATCTGCAGTTCAGTCTTGAATGGTTGGTTCACGGACTTGGAGACCAAGCTCTGTATGTGCTCCTTACAAACATCGAAGCCGCTCGATCAGGCATCAGCCGGTGAGGCTTTCCTGTGTCCAGAAACCCACCAGTGTTATGCGTGAAGACACCTTTGTGGCTGCGGCCTATGAAGCGGGACTACTGAGTCTCGCTGCGTTTCTGGGGTACCTCTTCCATTCGCCATTGATCTTCACCAGCCTTGGTCCTACGGCCTTCGAAATCGTCGAAACTCCCACGCGGCCAAGTGCGAAGCCTTACAACATCCTGATGGGGCATGCCATTGGCATCGTGGCAGGGCTGATCGGCCTAGGTATCTCTCATG
>JAABUX010002086.1_pt1 | contig 28839 bp, 22 predicted proteins | sample 5561851 | NCBI WGS metagenome assembly JAABUX01 (sample SAMN10711883, study PRJNA513361) | rock metagenome | isolation source: Antarctica rocks | place: Antarctica: Victoria Land, Richard Nunatak red sandstone | collected 2016-01-03 | reverse complement strand
ACAGTGACTACCCATATCTGCATCACCTCCTTTATCGCTTGGTTGATCAATATCTACATGGTACAGGCAGATTGCCGCGCTGTCAAGGCCAATTTCCGACTTCTCCACTTTTTGATCCTGATCCGGTGGGTCGTCATCGGATCACCGTCCACCCGCCGCGGAAAAACGCGCCGAACAGGCTATAGCACGGCAGCCTGCCCGTGTCCTACACTGCCGGTAAATGTCCCTTTTGGATGCGCGACGGGGAGATGCGCCATGAAAGATATGCGATGGGGAGATGTGCCATGAAAATAGCAACCACGGTCCTGGCCTTTGTGTTCACGCTGGCCCTTGTGTACACCTGCTACAGCAGCTATACCATCTTCGCGCGCTACGGTGACAGCGCGACCGACCAACCCGCGCAGGCGCTGATGATCGGCGCCGGGGCATCGGCCCTCCTCTATCTGGTTGGCGGGGTCTTTGTGCGCCGGCGCGCCGGCATCGCCGTGATCTGCTTCCTGGTAGCGGCCACCGTCGACGTGCTGGCCTCCAACTCGGTGGACTATGCCACGGTCAGCGTCAACCTGCTCGGAATCGTACCGGTCGGACGCCTGCTGTCCTGGGGACTCGCCTCGGTCATCCTGGCCATGCTCAGCCTGCTCTGCTTCTTTATCGGCGATCCCACCCAGACGCGGCCAAGTTGGCGTCACCCCACCTACTAACCGTTAGCCGTTGGCTAGACGGCGTGAGACACATGACCCTCAACTCATCCCTTAACGATGGTAAGGCCAAGGGTCCGATAAGGGTCAAGCAGCTCATTGGGGGCCTCGGCCTCGGTCACCAGATGCGTCAAGGCCGACGCGGGACCGACCACGAAGGGGGCAACCGTCCCGAGCTTGCTCACAAGGGCCGGGGCCACCACGTTGGCCGACACGTCCATCATGGCCCGCTTGGCGGACGCCTCCTCGTGATCGAGGACGCTGAGCCCTACCTCGGGGTGGAGGGCAAGTACCCCAAGCACACACACGTCCGCCCGGATCGCGCGCAGCGCCTCTACGGTGGACGCGCCCACATTCACCATGGCGTAGCGGTAGAGCCGACCGCCAATCGTGATGACCTCGACGCCGGGGTGGTCAGCCAGGGCGACGGCGACGGGCGGGCTAGTCGTGACCACGGTGGCCTCCAGGTCGCGTGGCAGGTGGCGGGCGACCGCCAGCGTGGTCGTGCCCCCGTCCAGGATCACCACCTGGCCGGAGCGGATGAGCGCCGCTGTCGCGCGCGCGACAGCCTCCTTGGCAGCCGCCCCCTCGGCTTGCCGCGCCGCGTAGTCCTCGTTCGTCGGCGCGCGCCGCAACGCCCCGCCATAGACGCGCCGCAGCAAGCCCGCTTCGGCCAGGGCATCCAGATCGCGTCGGATCGTATCGTCGGACACGCCGAGCGCCCGGCTCAAGTCGGCGGCCGTCACCTTCCCCTCGCGGCGCAACGCGCCCAGGATGCGCTCTCGACGCTCCTCCGTCAGCAACGGTGCGCGGTTATGATCGTTTTCTCGCACTTTTACACCCTTGACTATGCGGTAGTATGCGGTTATTATCGTGAGTGTAGCGCGGGGATAGCATCGGTACAAATGCCGCGCCAGCACATCGACCTGTTGCACGCAGGACTGGAGGACAGACGCATGACCGATACCACGACCACTCCCCCCTTGATGATCCTGGTGGCCGGCCCGTACCGCTCGGGCACGCACGACGACCCCGCGCTGATCGACGCCAACATGCGGGCCATGAATGAGGCGGCCCTGCGCCTGTTCCGCGCCGGGCGCCTCCCGGTCACTGGGGAGGCGCTAGGGCTCCCGCTCGTCGCGGTTGCCGGCTCGCGGCAGGTCGGCGATGCCGCCTGGGATGAGATCATGCACCCGATCGGGCGGCTGCTGGCGGCACGGTGCGACGCGACCCTGCGCATCGGCGGCCCGTCGCACGGGGCCGACGAGATGGTGGAGGTCGCCCGGGCGCACGGGCGGCAGGTGTTCCAGGACCTCGACGACGTGCCAGGGTTGGCGGGGGCGCGCTAGATATGGACGAGCGGATCGCGATCGAGAAGGTAGAGGTTCTCTCACACGACTGGGGCGTCCTCAAGAAGACGACGTTTGCCTACCGACGCGGGGATGGGCGCTGGGAGACGCACACCCGCGAGACCTACGACCGGGGCAACGGCGCGACCATCTTGCTCTACAACCGCGCACGCGGGACGGTGGTACTCACGCGGCAGTTTCGCCTGCCGGCCTACGTCAACGGGCATCCTGGCGAACTGATCGAGGCGTGCGCGGGCCTGCTCGACGCGGACAACGCCGAGGACTGCATCGCGCGCGAGACCGAAGAGGAGACCGGCTATCGGATCGCGGCGCCGACGCGCATCTTCGAGGCGTTCATGAGCCCCGGTTCCGTCACCGAACGACTGGCCTTCTTCATGGCGGCGTACGAGCCGGGCGCGCGCACGGGCATGGGCGGCGGGGTCGCGGGCGAGGATATCGCGGTGCTGGAGGTGTCGCTGGACGATGCCCTGGCTATGATCGACAGCGGCGAGATCGTTGACGGCAAGACCATCATGCTCTTGCAGTACGCCGCGCTGCATCATCTCGTGGACTAGCCCTTGTCCAGGCTCTCCGCGCTCGGCGCCTTTTGGGTACCATGGGAGGGAGTGCGGGTAACGAGAGAAGGGAGAAACGATGACGGTACAACCGCGGGACCCGGATCAATCGCAACCGACCGCTTTTACGCTGGGTGTCAACTACTGGCCGCGCAAGAAGGCGATGTATTGGTGGAAAGACTTCGACCGCGCCGAGGTAGAGACCGAGTTCGCGCACATAGCCGCGCTGGGCCTCGCGGTCGCGCGCATCTTCCTGTTCTGGGAGGACTTCCAGCCGGCGCCTGACCGGGTCAGCGACCACGCGCTGAACGACCTTGGGACGGTGCTCGATGTGGCCCGCGAAGCCGGCATCGCGGTGATGCCGACCTTCTTCACCGGCCATATGTCCGGCATCAACTGGTGGCCACACTGGGCGCTCAGCGACCGCGAAGACGGCTCCGGTATCCTGCGCATGTCCGATGGACAGTACACCGCGCGCCTGGGGCGCGACCCCTACGCCGACCCCTTCATGCTCGACGCCGAGACGCGCCTCGTCGACGCGGTCTGCGCGCGCTTCGGAGCGCACCCCGCCATCTATTCCTGGAACCTCTCCAACGAGCCCGACCTGTTCTATACGCCCAAAGAGTACGCCGACGGCGCGGCCTGGAACAGCACCCTGGCCGCGCGCATCCGCCGGCATTCGGCGCTCCCGGTCAGCGCGGGCATGCACCTGCCGACCGTAGCCGGCTACAATGGCTTCCGCCCCGACCTGCTGGCCCCCAACAACGACTTCCTGTCCATGCACGGCTACAGCATCTACTACCGCCAGACCGAGCAGGACGACCCTATGAACAGCGACGTCGTCCCGCTGGCCTGCCTGGTCACCGAGGCGCTGGGCGGCAAGCGCGTGCTCTTCGAGGAGTTCGGGTACGCCAGCTCGGAGCACGGCGACATCTCCGAACACAAGACCGTCCGCCGCGGACCGGTCGAGAGCGAGCAATACTTCGCTGCCGACGACGCGGGCGGCCGCTACTACCGCGAGGTGCTGGAGAAGCTGGCGCGCTGCGGCGCGCTGGGCGCCTTCGCCTGGATGTACTCCGACTACGATCCCTCGCTGTGGAGCAAGCCGCCCTTCGACACCCATGAGCACGAGCGATTCTTCGGGCTGACGCGGTACGACGGCTCGGTCAAGCCCTCGGGCGAGGCCATGCGCGCCTGCGCGCGACGAGCCGCCGCGGGCGCGCTGCCCGCGCGCTCGGTCGGCCCGCTGCGCTTCGACCCCAACGACTGGTACCTGGACCCCGAAGGCCACTTCGACCGCCTCTTCGCCGAGTACCGTGGACGGATTTAGCCCTTAGCCCTTAGTAATTAGCCGTTAGCTCTTAGCCATGAGGGTTGGGTGAGCGTACACGCCACCACCTAACGTGGCTAACGGCTAATTACTAAGGGCTAAGGGCTAATGGCTAAAGGGCCGCGGGACTTGCTTAGTAGACTCGGCGTAGAAAGACATCCTTGACCAAACGTATTCGTCGGACGATCATTGTCCTCATAGTCCTGCTGGCGGCCGGCGTCCTCGTCGCGCTGATACTTGGCCGTACCCTATCGGGATATGTCGGGCTCGGCCATCTCCCGACGCCCACACCTACACCTACACCTACGCCCACACGCACGCCCACGCGAAGCGGCCTATCCACCTCGCCCACGCCTATCCGGGCCCTCGACGGCCAGCTCGTGGGCCCGCTCTCCGGGAGCGCCTCGCCGTCGGCGCAGGGGACCACGCGCTACATGTCCACCAGGGGCCGCGACTCCAGCCCTTGCACGCGGTCGCGGCCCTGCGCAACCCTGGCCCACATCGGCGCGTTGATGTCCCCGGGCGACGAGGTGATCGTGGACGACGGTATCTACACCGCGCCGCAGACCTTCACCGCCAGTGGATCAGTCTCAGCCCCCGTGACGATCACGGCCCAGGACACGGGGGCGGTGACGATCACCTACCCGCTGCGCGCGTCTGACGCAGTGCAGCAGCAGCGCCTCCTGTGGCTGCCCGGGAACAAGAACGTGACCATCAACGGGCTCAGCTTTGTCGGCATGCTCAGGCGGCCGGACAGGAACCCGGCGGACTGCCCCGGCGGTCCCTGCGTGGGCGGCGGCAGCGGCCACTACGGCGACGGCACGGTCGAAGACGCCTCGGCGGGCGCCTTCGGCGTCGGCATCACCTACTCCAACCTGACGATCCTCGATTCGCAGGATGGCTGCCTCAAGTTCAACGACCACGACGTGGCAACCCACAACTATATCAGCGGCTGCGGGACCACGACCTACGCCCACGACATCTACGCTAACTCTGGCCACAACACCATCACGTATAACTACGTCGGGACCAGTCCGGGGTGGAACGTAGAGTGCATGGACGTGGACTGCCAGGTCGCCGACAACTACTTCTACGACGTTCCGGGAGGCGCGCCGCAAGGCGCACTCCTGGAGCCCGTCGGCCCGAGCGCCGCCACCGCTAACTACATCGACACGGGCGGCGCCATCGGCGTCAAGGTCGCGGCGGGAGTGACGGTGATGGGTAATCTGCTCGTGAACAACGGGTACGGCGTCAACTGCGGCCGCGACCTTGGCGGGTGCGCCATACTCAACAACACCTTTTACGACAGCGGGATTGTCCTCGAGGACGATGCCGGATACGGCGGTCAGTTCACTCAGCCCATCACCTTCGAGAACAACATCGTCTACAACGACACCCCGACGGCGCTGACCAACGTCCCCTTCGCCGCGGGGGTCACCCCGATCATCGACCATAACGACTATGTCAACGTTACCCTGACGCGGAACACCGCGGGCCATGACTACGATGGCGGACATTCGGTCATAGGCAACCCTCTCTTTGTCGCGGCGCGCCTGCTGCGGGGAGACTTCCACATCAGGCCGGGCAGCCCGGCGCGCGGAAATGGCTTGGACCTCGGCGCCGCTCCCTGCGGCCATCCTACCGACATAGGCGCCCTGCCATCCGGCTGCGGCTAACGCTGTCTCAGACGGTTTCGTTTGATGAGCCTGCGACTGCCTGGCTGGACCTGGACCTGGACCGGGACCGGGACCGGCCGCGGCCGGCTGGACCGGGGTCGGCCGCAGCCGACCGGGGGCCAGTCCGTAGAGCGGAGCTGGTCGGGGGCCAGTCCGCATGTGTCGCATGGCAAACCACGCCGACTGCAGTCGGTTGAGGAATGCATTGCATCAAGCTATCCCTTCTGATCCTGCACTAATACGACAACGTTAGGATCCGCCTGCGACTACAGTCGCATGGCAAAGAGCGACGACTAAAGTCGTGGGACGGCGCGTCGTGAGACACGTCAGTGTCCGTGGTGTGCCATGCGACTTGGGTCAGCAGGTCAATGTCACGTTGTAATACTAAGCACTTTGGCGTAAGATCGTCGGGCCTGCTTGACAGGATAGGGTCCGTGAAAAGTCGCCGGCGCGGCGACGGGAGAGGCATCCCTGGGAGCGCGGGCGTCTCGCCCGTCCCAGAGGCAACGCGGGGACGGGCGAGACGCCCGCGCTCCCAGCCCGACAATTGACAGACCCTCGACGGGATGGCGAGAGGGATGGTCGGGCGGTCGCGCGCTACGATGACGGGCGGCGTTCCCGTTCCCGGCGCCACACCCACCATGCCTCGCGCAGAAACCCACCCTTCCACCAGAGGTCCGAGACGAAAGCCAGGGCCGCGAAGGCCGGGCGGTCACGCGGCGCGGCGTGGCGGGCCAGCAGCAGCGCCTGGTAGAAGGGGTCGACGACGAACAGCGCCATCTTGGCCCAGTTCTTCAGGCCCCACGGGCCGCGCGGCGGCTGCGAAGGTAGGTCGGGCCACTTCCTACGGGTGCGGAAGTAGCCCCGGCCGTACCAGAACTGTTGCCGCAGCACCTGCCGGATGGCGGTGCGATTGTGGTGGGTCAGCACGATCGAGGGGTCGTAGAGGATCGGGTAGCCCGCGCGGGCCACGCGCCAGTTGTAGTCGACGTCCATGCCGGAAGGCAGGTCCTCGTCAAAGGACCCGACCCGCTCCATCACGGCGCGTTTGTAGGACATGTTGACGCCGGCCACGGTGCGCACCGGCCGCACGGCGCCGTCTCCGACAACGTCGAAGGCCCGCGCCTGCTCGAACCGCGCCGCCAGGGCGTCAGGGAACTCGTTGAGCGTCCGTCCGCCGATGCCGCCCGCCTCCGGGTGAGCCGCGTGCGACTCCTTAACCCGCCGCGCCCAATCAGGCGCCACGATCACGTCGTCGTCGAGCGTGGCCACGATGTCGCCCCCGCAGTACGGGTACCCGGCGTTCTGTGAGTTGGAGAGGCCGACGTTGACGACCTTGACGAGGCGGACCGGAACCTCCCCGCCTGCGTACGCGGCTACGACGGCGTCCGTGCGGTCGTGGCTGCCGCTGACGACCACGAGCTCGTCGGGCCGCTCCTCGGCGTCCACGAGCACGCCGCGCAGGGTGCGGTCCAGCAGGTCGGCGCGGTTGTAGGTAGCGATCAGGACGCTCAGCGTGGGCCTGTCGTTCACGGCTCCCCTCTCCCGCTCGTTCCTCTCCCCACTCATCATCGCCCCCGGTTGGCGGCCGCGGCCTCGCGCCAGTGTCCCGTCCGTCCCTCGCGGGGCGATTCCAGGAGGTCGACGAAGCGATGCGCCACGCGCTCCCAACTGTAGGACGCGCGGGCGTGGCTCCGCGCGGCCGCGCCCATGGCGGCGCGTCGCGCGTCGTCGGCCAGCAGCGACGCCAGGGCGGCGCCGACGGCGCGCGCGTCGGCCGGGTCCACCAACAGGCCCGTCCCCGGCGCGACGAACTCGGGGAACGCGCTGCCGTCCGAGACCACGATGGGGAGCCCGCAGGCCATCGCCTCCAGGGCGGCCAGACCGAACGCCTCGTGGTCGGAGAGCAGGGCGAAGAGGTCGCCGGCGTTGTAGAGCGCGGGCAGCTCGGCGGAGCGCGCGATCCAGATGACGCGCCCGGCCAGACCCAGGGCGGCGGCCAGCGCGCGCAACTCGACCGCCGCGGGACCGTCGCCGACGACCACGATGCGATCCACGGCCCGCGCCGCGTCATCGGAGGCCATTGCCCGTAGCAAGCGGTCCATCCCCTTGCGTGGCTCCAGGGCGCCCACGGTGACGACCACGCGCTCGGGGGGAGCGATGCCCAGCGCGTGGCGCGTCGCGGCGCGCAGCCGCCCATCCGGGCAAAACCGCCCCGCGTCCACGCCCTCGGGGATGACCGCGCAGGACGCATGGAGCCGCTCACGCACCGCGGCCGCCACGTACGCGCTCACGGCAATGCGATGCGCCGCGTGGTCCAGCAGCCCGAAGCGCTGGAACTCGCGGAAACGGGCGGGCGACGCCTCGTACGGGAAATGGAACACGATACTGTAGCGGGTGCGGCTCCCTGGCAGGGCGGCGGCCAGGCGCGCGGCAAGCCCCTCGCCGTTGAGCCCGAAGCTGAGCAGGATGTGGTCGTACCCTCCGTCGCGCAGGAAGTCCGCCAGGTAGAGCGGGATGGTGGTGGCCGCCGTGTAGTAGCGGGGGTTCGGCAGGGTATGCACCCGCACGCGGGGGTCGAGCTCGGCATAGCGCAACGGTGGCACGGACGGTTGCTGCAGGGTCACAATCGTCGCGTCGACGCCGAGACCGGCCAGCGCGCCGGCCAGGGCGACGGTGTACCGCTCGATGCCGCGCGCGAAGCGGAAGACGTGGGCATGGGCCAGCGCGATCCTCATGCGGACGCTCCCTCGACAGGACCACCAGTTCGCGGGGGGTCCGCGCCGGCGGCCGCCTTGTCCGCGATGCGGTCCGCGCGGAGCAGGCGGTAGGCGAAATGGGGCAGGTCAAGGCTGCTGCCAACCGATATGCGCGGCAAGGCGAAGCGGTCGGCGGTGGCGGTCACGCGCCCGAAACGCGTGGCGCAGGCCGCGGCGAAGCCAGCGTCGCGCACGGCGTCCATGACCGGAGGGTCCCAGTCCCCATAGGGGTATGCGAACAGGGCGGCGCCGACGCCATCGCCGAGCGCGGCAGCGAGGTCCTCGCGTGAGCCGGCGATCTCCGCCCGCAGCTCGCCCGCGGTCAACAGTGGGAGGTGGGGGTGGCGCCGCGTATGCGCCCCGATGTCAAAGCCCGCGTCGCGCAGCGCGCGCAGGTCGTCCCAGCCCATCAGGCGCTTCGCCGGATGGGCCCGGCCCCCGTCGAGGGCCGTGTCCGTGCCGACGAGGGCGGTGGGCACGAAGACCGTGGCGGTCAAACCGAGCGCGCGCATCACGGGAACGGCATGCCGCGCCACGCCCAGGAACGCGTCGTCGAACGTCAGCACGAAGCGGCGGCGCGGCAGGGGCGCGCCCGCCTCCAGCAAGGCCACGACCTCGGCCAGACGCAGGGTCCGCCAGCCCCACAGGCGCAGCAGGCGCATCTGCGCGGCGAACGCGGCGGGCGTGACCAGCAAGCCTGGCTTTACGCCGTCCGCGCTCCACGGCGCCACCTGGTGGTACATCAGGATGGGCAGGGCCGTCGAACGGCCCGACATGATCTGGGGGCGCGTGGCCGCCCCAGGGGACGCCACGTCAACGCCCGCCGCGAGCGGGTCGGCGTCCCCGAAGTCGGGCGGCAATAACGCATAGCTGTCCAGGTAGCGGGCGGCGACGGCGGGCCAGGTGAAGAGCGCGGCCACCCGCAAGCGGCCACGGCGACCCATCTCGGCCGCGCGCGCGGGATCGGCGAGCACGACGGCGAGCTTATCGGCCAGGTCGACGGGATCGGCGGGGCGCGCCAGCAGCCCCGTCTCGCCGTCCCGCACGACCTCCGGGATGCCTCCCACACGCGTGGCCACGACGGGGCGCGCGCACGCCATCGCCTCCAGGCTGACGATGCCGAACCCCTCCGCCAGTGGGGCGAGCGCGAAGACGGCGCAGCCATGGTACAGGCTGGCCAGGCGCGCGCGACCGGCCGGGCCATCAAAATACACGCGTTCGCCGAGCCCCAGGCGTTCCACGAGGGCGCGTAGCGCGGCTTCCTGGGGACCGGAGCCGGCGATGATGAGGTCGCGGTCGATCCCCCGGGCGCGTAGCACGCCCAGCGCCTCGACCAGCGCGCGCATGCCCTTGGTCTCCACCAGCCGCCCGACGCTAAAGATGTACGGGCGCGGGCGCCTGAACGGGGCGGCGCCCGCGAACTCGTCGATGTCGGTCCCGTTGTACACTACCCGAACCGTCCCGCCCGGGATGCGGCCCATCAGCGCCGCCACGCGGCCGGCAAGGTCGGACGAACAGGCCGTGACCGCGTCCGCCCGCCGCAGTATCCAGCGCGAGAGGGCGCGCGCGCCGCTTGGAGGAGGGACCGCCGTCACGTCCGACCCGTGGCACGACACGACCACGCGCGCCCGCAACAGCCCTAGCCGCGCCAGGAGGGCGACGTACAGGGCGGGAGAGGACAGGTAGTGCACGTTCAAGACGGTGGGGCGTAGCGACCGCAGGAGCAGCCACAACCGCAGCAGCGCCCACGGAGCCAGGGGCAGGAGGAGCAGGAACTTGCCCAGCCGCGTTGGGGTCCACTCGGAACGGGGGACGACGGGAGCCGGGAACAAGATGCGGTAGACGGCCACGCCGTCGATGCGCTCGTAGCGGGGCAGGTCGCGCGGATAGCGGTTCGTCACCACCGTCACCTGGCGCCCTATCGCCTGGAACTCGCGGGCGAGGCGCGCGACCGCTGTCTCCAACCCACCGATGCGCGGAGCGTAGCTGGCGGTAAACAAGACGATGCGCAAGGGATGTCCTACTGCCTCCGTCTCTCTGCATACGACTGCTACCCCTACCTACGATAGCGGATTCCGCGCGCGCTGTCTAGAGACAGCCTCCAGTTCCGGCGCCCACCGACACCGCGGTGTCCGTCTGCTGCCATGCGACACATGCTTGACCCGCCCCCGACCAGCTCCGCTCTACGGACTGGCCCCCGGTCGGCTGCGGCCGACCCCGGTCCAGCCGGCTGCGGCCGGTCCCGGTCCAGCCGGGCCGTCGCAGGCCGACCGCCGCACCGTATGGCGCCCCCTTATCCTCCCGGCGCCCCATCCATTTGGCCCTCCCCGCCCTCCCAGTCCTGCTCCCCCGATGGGGATGGGTCACACCGTGTCCTACTCCAGGACCCTACCATCTGGCACTTGGTGAAACGAGGGGGGCGCCACTAGAACGGGGACAGGGCCCGACGCGACGACATCGGGAAGACATGCAACCAAGCCGCGCGGGTCACGTGCCCGAGAGGAAGGGAATCAGCCACATATGCAGCGGTTTCTACGAGCAAAGAAGGTACCGGTTGCCGTCGCGGGCAGCCTTCTAGTATGGGTGCTTGGCGGTGGTATCGCGCCAGCACAGTTCACCTTACGAGCGCACGCCGCGCAGACGGTGGGCGCCACCTACGATGTTGCCACGACGGGCGACGACGCGAACCCCTGTACAGAGGCCGCGCCGTGCGCCTCGCTGCGGCGCGCCACGAGCCTCGCGCACCCCGGCGACACGGTCCTGGTCGAAGCGGGCTCCTATGGACCCCAAAGCGTCTCCGTGGGCCTGGCCGGGACGGCCGACCAACTCATCGTCGTCCGGGCACAGGGGCCCGTGACGCTGACCCGCCCGCTGCCCGCGAACGACGCGCTGCAGCTCGCGCCGCTGCTGAACTACAACAACGCCACCTACGTTGTCTTCGACGGCTTCACGCTCAGCGGCATGCGTAGCCGCGGCGACTATAACCCGCGCGTCTTTGCCGGTGATCCCTGCGGATACGGCAGCGGCATCGCATCCTGCCCTCCGCCGAACACGCCGAGTTTTGACCAGGGCACGCAGGCCGAGGTGATGGGCAACGGCAGTAACCTCACCTTCCAGAACTTCAGCGTCAGCAATACGTCGTCAGGTTGCTTCAAAGGTGGGTCGTATATGACCTTCCTCAACAACAAGGCTCGGAACTGCGCGTGGTATCCCGGTGAGCCCGCGGACACGTTCGGCCACGGAATCTACGTCGCGTACGACCATGGCGTCGCCATCGGCAACACGATCGATACCTGCGGCGGCTACTGCATCCACTTCCACGGTTCCGTTTCCGACGGCACGATCGACCACAATACGCTGTCGAACGCCTTCTACGCGGGCATCATCGACGATATGGGCCCCTCGACCGTGACGAGCAACATCCTATTCAATAACCGCGAAGAGGGCGCGCGCCTCGGCGACCACGTGTTTTTCGCCGGCAATCTGCTGTACGGCAACGGCCACAATGGCGGCTTACAGTTCACCAACGAAGGCTACGACGTCATCGCGAACAATACCTTCTATCACGATAGCTGCGGCAGGGAAATGGGGAGCAACAGCTCCGGAACGCCGATTGGACCCATTACCGTCACCAACAACATCTTCGATGGAAGCGGCTGTCCAGCCGGGGCCATCTATCCCGGACCGTCCGGGTCCTTCTACAACGCCAATCTCTACGATAACGCTGCTCCGATGGCGGGCCAGAACGCATCGTCCCGTCAGAATCCCAACCGCGATCACTCCTTGATGAACACGGACCCGCTCTTCGTCGATGCCGGCGCCGCTAACTTCCACCTCAGCCCCCTTAGCCCCGCGATCGCGGCCGGCACGCCCATCTCGGGTCTTTCTTACGGCGGTATCGCGCCCGACCTTGGCGCGCTGTGCTACAACTGCGGGACCTCGGTCCGGCCCAGAGTCGCGAGGTTGACCCACGATTCTTCCGGGCCACGAACGCTCTACGTCAGCTCCACGGGATCGACCGGGACATCCGATTGTACATCGGCGGAGCCGTGCAATACACTCGCACAGGCGTCGCGGTTGGCGCAACCGGGCGATACGATATCCGTTGCGCCCGGCGCGTATCCTCCACAGTACGTCGGGGCGGCAGGGACGGCGACGGCGCCGATCACTATCACGGCGGACGGGCAGGTCACGCTGACGCGCCCCATATCCGGCTCGGACGGTCTCTCACCAGCCTTGAACGCGTCGTTGCAGGGCGAGCCGTTGCTCGCCCTGGTCAACAGCCCCGACGTGACGGTGTCCGGCTTCTCGGTCGTCGGGGCTCGGGGTCAGGCGGGCGTGATCGCGGCCGAGGCGCCCTATACAGGCGAGATCGTGGTTGAAACGCCAGCGGGTGATGGCGGACCGGATACCATCAGCGCCTCGTCGGTCCGCGACAGCCTCACGTCCTGCATTAACACCGGTAGCTCCGCCGCGCGGGTGCTCTCGAACACGGTGACAGACTGCGGCCTCACCCCCAATAGCCCTTCCTACGGCATCGCGGTTGCGTCAGCCGGCGCGATCGTGACGGGAAATGTTGTCGGCAGGACTGTCGGCGACGGGATTAACGCGACCGCCTCCGCGGACGACACGACGACGGGCGACGTCATCACATCCAACACCATCGCGGACGCCGGGTGGAACGGGACAGTGAACGAGGTCGGGCGTGGCATCTACGCCACCGGGGCGCGCGCGCGCATCAGCGGAAACACGATCGTCAATAGTCAGGAATCGGGCATCAAGGTAGATGGAGCTGACGGCGCAACCGTCGACCGCAACGTCCTTATTCTCAATGAGCGTCAAAACGGACAAAACGGGCAGATCAGTTTGCGGAGCACGACGAACGCTAAAATCTTGAATAATACGCTCTATAAAATTAATCCGGCGTCAAACGGCTGCGAAATCTCGCTCGGGTACGATGGATCGGTATCTCAGACGACAATTGCAAACAACATCTTCTACGGTACAAACAATAGCGACTGCGGCGTGGGTGTACGAAGCGATGTCTCGGGCACGCACGGCTCATCCAATTTGTTCTACAATATGCCTTACGTGCCCACCGGTACCGACGCCGCCGACAACACCGTCCAGGGCCCCGGCACGATCAACGGATCAAACCCGTGGTTTGTCGACCTCACTGCCTCCCCGCTGCCGAATCTCGCGCTGGCGAGCGCCAGCCCCGCCATCGCGGCAGGAACAAACGTCGGATTGCCCTACAGCGGAGCGGCGCCCGACCTCGGGGCACTGTGCTACTCCTGCTCACCCACGACGCCTCCCACCATGACGACAACGCCCACGATGCCTCCCACCATGACGACAACGCCCACGATGCCTCCCACCATGACGACAACGCCCACGACGACAGCCTCCCCCACCACGGTAGCCTCCCCTACGGCGTCCGGTAGTACGGCTGCAACGGCGACCGTTCCCGCGATACCATCAACGCTATCGACAGTCCCCGCGGTCGCGACCACAACGCCGATTCCGACCGACAGCCCCACGACAGCGGCGCCCACAACGGCGCCCTCCGCGCCGCCCGCCGCTTCAACCGCCACTCCGCGCGGCGTGAGCTCCGTCGCTCCAACCGCCACGCTGCCCGTTACCCCAACGAACGGGACGACCGCCATGTCCGGGAGCACGCCCATCGCTGCTAATGGCAGCGCGACGGCCACGGCGCCCAGTAAGGCAATAGCCACGGCGACGAATCAGGCGTCGACAACGCCTGCCCCCATCACACCGACCCCGACACAACCTACGCCTCTACGCCAGACCGCGACACCTACCTCACGTACGGCGCCAGGCACGTCGAGGACATCCACGCCGACAAGCGCCACAACCATCCTACCCCGCCAGCAACGGACAGCTGTCCCACCCCGCCAGCAACGCACAACCGCACGGAAACCGTCTTCCGCCCACCATCGGATGTTACCCACGGCGGCGCTGCCTCTCACCGTCCACCTGTCGGCGCACCACCTATCCGATGGAAGCACGCTATCTATACATGGTCATACGGCTCCACATGCACAGGTGCGCATCATCCTGGAGGTCATAACGACTCACGGCATGGCGATGAATGGCGCGTCCGTCCACGACATTGGGCCGCGGGGCGTTGTATCATATGAGAGCGCAATGAGCGCAACGGCTATTCACGAGACAAGCGATAGCCATGGGCGATTCAGTGGCCGCATCCTCATCGCTTACCGGTCCGCACGGGACGTACGAGCAGTGCTTGCCGTGGTTGCGCGGACAGCGGCCGGAAGCGTCGCCCGTACCGATCACGTCACCATACAGCCCAAGAGCCGGCGCCCCATCTCCCCGCGCGCCCGTCGCGTTGCGTCCGTCTGAACCAGGTCGCCATGGTATCATAAGCCTGACGATAGCGGTCCTGACGCTAGTGACAAGGGGCGCCCCTTGAAATTAGGGATATCGTCATACTCCGTCGAACAACCAATCCGTCGGGAGGCAGCATGCCTGCACGCGTTCCTCCGGGGCGCGACCTACGCTCGCTTGAGTCTGTCAGTGGGACCGCAAGCGCGCCCGGCAGGGCGACGACCGTGGCGGCGCTCGCCGGCATCATCGGGTTCGCCTTGCTTCTACGGCTCGCTCTCTTCCAGGGCTTCCACGGTGGTGACGACGGGACGTACATCTTCGATGCTCACCTGCTGGCGCGGGGTCACTTCGTTCCTCATAGCAATCAATGGGACGTGCGCATCGGCCTCATCGCGCCCCTGGCGCTCGCCATTTTCCTTTTCGACCCGCACACCTGGAGCGTTGCCCTCTATCCCCTCCTGCTGTCGCTCCTGTCACTCCCGCTCATCTATGCGCTCGGCACAGTGCTGTGGCGCGGGGAGATCGGGCTGCTCGCGGCCTTGCTGCTGGCGTGCTTCCCCCAAGACATTTATTACGCCACGACGCCCTACCCCGATCTAACAGGGGCATTCTACGGCGCCCTGGCTGTTTTGCTTGCACTGCTGAGTAAAGCAGCCGAGGACGCCAGGAGACGCGGCGCCCTGGTGGCCCTCTGCGGGCTCGCGCTCGTCGGCGGCTACCTCACGCGCGAGACAAACTTTGTGTTCGTCCCCATCTGCCTCCTGGCCACGTGGCAAGGCGGGGCAGGCGACAACGGACGACGGGCGGTCATCATCCTGGCCATCGTCGTCGCCGCGCTCGCCGTCGAGTCGCTCGTCTATCGGCAGATCACCGGCGACCCGCTGTTCCGGCTGCAGGCAATCCGCCACCACACGGGCGGACTGCACGCTGTTTCACCGCTACAGTACCTCCTGCGCTGGCCCGCTGTCCTGTTCAATCCAGGATACCCTCAAACGTTTCTCTATGCGTTGCTGTCGCTCTGGAGCATACTGGCGCTACGACGCCGGGCGGCACGGCCCCAAGAGCGATTTCTGCTCATCTGGCTGCTCGGTAGTCTTGCGCTCTTCGCTTTGGCCATCATCTCGCTCCACCCGCTGACGCCGCTGTTAGAAGTCGAGCCGCGTTACCTGAGTGTCGTCGCCTACCCCGCGATCCTGCTTATCGCCCAGGCGCTGTGGCAGACCTACGCGCGCGGAACAGCGCGTGACAGCCCCGCCGCGGTTACACAGGGTGGGCAGAGGGCATGAGGGCTATCGCGACGCTCTGGACGTCGGCGGCGTTCCTCGACTGGCTGGCCTGTGCGCTCCACCTGAGCGCCGGACGCGCGCTGTGGTGGCGCCAACACGGGGCACGCCTCGTCGACAGCCTGCTCATCAGCGGGGGCGCGTTACTCTTGGTTGCTGTAGCGATAGTCGCATGGCGCCTGTCTCTCCGGCGTCCGTCATCAGACCGGGGTCTATCGCCCTATCGACGATGGGTGTCGCTCGTGGTCGTCGCTTTCGGCGGGTCCGCGCTGCTGTTCATAGCCGCGTCGCGGCCGGACAAGGTCGCCAACACTCGGCGGCTGATCCCGCTGCTGGCGGCCTTGTCGCGTCCCATCTACGCCGACCAGGCCACCGCTGGCGACCTATCGTATCTGCTGCGCTACCAGCAGGACGGTATCGTGGACGCGGGGTCGCTCGACAATGCCACGGTGACGGCGATACTGGCGGCGAGGAAAGGCTGTATCGTCGTGAACGAGCCCGAGCTGGATGTGCTGGCGGGGGACGGGCTGCGGGTGTCGCCGCTGACGTACGCCCTGCCGCGTCGTCAGCCCCGCGGCTGGGCGCTGATGACGAGCTTCGAGGCGGCCGATAATCCGCTGGAGCGCGTTGCCATTGTCTGCGCGCGCGGGCGGCCGAGCAGCAGTAGCATCCGCCCGCGGAACGCGCGCCGGGGAAGGCCACTCACTTGATGGGGGTACGCCAGGTTGGGCGCGTCGAGCACAAGGACGGCGAACGGGCGCGCCGCGCCGGCGCACTCTCGGTGGTCGGGCTCGTGGCGCTGCTGGCGGCCACGGCCATCGTGTCCCTGCCGCGCCTGGGCCTATTGCCGGTCTTCGACGACGAAGCGATCGCCGTCTGGTACGCGCACGTGGCGGCCCATCCGCACTGCATGGCCGATCTGTTCGGCGGCTTCGACTACGCGGTACCGCCCCTTTTCATCTGGCTTGGGGCGGTCGCCCAGCACCTGTATCCGGACCAACTCGTGGCCCTGCGCGCGGTCAGCGTCCTCTGCGGCATCGCCTCGAGCGCCGCTATCTACCTGTTAGCGCGGGAGCTCTATCGGGATGGCGCGCTGGGCCTGCTGGCGGCGGTCCTGTGCGCCTTCTGCCCGTACGAGTACATGTTCAGCCGCATGGCGCTGCTCGACACGCTGGTACAACTGATGGGCCTGCTGGTGGCGCTACAGAGCGTCCGGCTGTACCGGCGGGGCAGTATCGAGCCGCGCGCGGCCGTGCTGCTGGGCATCTTACTGGGTTTGGGCCAGCTCTCCAAGGGCATCGCGACGTTGTTCTGGCTGTTGCCGCTGCTCGCCTGGTACGTCTATGATCCGGGGCGCTCACTCGCGCGATTGCGCCGCAGCCTGCTCATCGCTATTCCCGTAGCCGCCGCCCTCTACGCCATCATCCTGGCGTCGGGCAACGCGCGCAATCTATTCCGGCCGTTCTTCACGGCCATCAAGTACAGCGTGGCAACACCGTATCCAGGCTACTATGCGTCGCACCCGCACGAGTCCATCGTCTCCCTGGTGGGATACAACCTTGGGCAGTGGCTCTCGTGGCAGCAAACGTACGTCGGGTATGGACTATGCGCCGCCCTCCTTGTCGCCCTTGGGATCGCCGTCGTCTCTCGGGAGCCCGCCGACCGTTTCCTTGGCCTGTGGCTGCTCGCGCCGTTGGCGCTGATGCTCGTCGTCAAGATTTACACGTCGCGCTACGTGCTCTTCACGGTACCGATCGAGCTGCTGCTGGTCAGCCGGGCGTGCGTCATTGCCCTACGCTATGCGCGGCGCCTGGCCCGTGGCGAGGCGGCGCTCGGTCTATCCGCCGCGCGACTGCGCGCCGGCGGCATCCTTGTCGTCGTCGTCCTTGCCCTCTCCTACACGGCGGTCTTCGACGCCTCGCGCGACGCGACGCTGCGCAATGATCCGGCGCGTAGCGCGATGGTCGACGACGACCACTGGCAATATATTGCTGGCTGGCCGTCGGGCTACGGACTCGACCGCGTCGAAAGGTACATCCGCGCCCGCGCCAGGATACAGGATGTCACGGTCGTGGCCGCGCCGACGCACCAGCCCATCAACGCGCTGCTGTACGACCTAGCGGGCAACCCCCATATCCATGTGCGCCCCCTGCCCTTGACGCGGAGCCCGCGCGTCTCACCCTCTGCCGGGGGGCGAAAAACGGCGGTGTTCGCGGTGGTCGAGACGGGTAAGGACGACCTGCTGGCGACAGAGGCGGCGCATCCCGGCTGGAAACCCGTCGTGAGCGAGACCAAGCCAGGCGCGCTCAGCAAGCTGGTTCTCCTGGCAAGCAACTGATACGATGGGTCCCCGCATCGCCGCCAGCATTTCCTAATGCTATCTCGGAGGGGTCAGTTTGCAACGTCGGAGCTGTGAGCCTGCGACTGCCCGGCTGGACCGGGACCGGCCGCAGCCGGCTGGACCGGGACTGGCCGCAGCCAGTCGGGGGCCAGTCCGCAAAGCGAAGCTGGTCGGGGGGCCAGTCCGCATGTGTCGCATGGCAAACCATTGGCTGACTGCGGTCGGGTGTGGACGCGCACTGCAAAGTAGGCCGCCTGATTTTGCACTAATAAGAGATGGCCCGCGGTTGCAACCGCGCGCCGTCGTCCAACGGCGAAAAGCCTGTTGGTGTAGAGTGTAGCCAAACACAAACGGGTCGCTGCCAGCGGGCGCGAGACCTCGCGGGGCGTCCTGCTGGTGATGTGGTGCGGTTCGTTCCGGGAACGAGAGGGAGGGCTGATCCATGAACAACCGAGGGGCGCCGCGCATCGAGTATCGCTGCTCGTTCTGCGGCAAGAAGCAGGACCAGGTGCACCGGCTGATCGCCGGCCCCGGCGGCGTCTACATCTGCGACGAGTGTGTCGATCTGTGCCGCGAGATCATTGGAGAGGAACAACAGGATCGCCCAGCGCCGTCGCCGGGAAGCGCCGAGGCGGTGCGGGCGACGGCGCGAGCCCGCGCGACGTCGATTCGTGGCGCCTCGCGCATCGCCCATGCGTTGGGCGACGAGGTCGATTCGTTGCTCGGGCACGTGTGCCACGTCGTGGACAAGTCCTCGCTGCACCTACCGGGACCCGACTTCGTCGACCGCGTGCTCTTGCGCAGCGACCGCTCCAACGTCACGTTGCGCTCGCTGCAGCAGGTCTTCAGGCATGGACGCCTGGCCGGGACGGGCTACCTGAGCGTCCTGTCGGTCGATGGGGGCGACGAGGGCGCCGCCGCCGATTCCCTCTACGCCGACCCTGCCACTGCCGTGCGGCTGGCAGTCGAGGGCGGGTGTAGCGCCATCGCCGCGCCGCTGGGGCTGCTCGGCGCCGTCAGCAGGGGCCATGCGCACGACATCCCCTTCATCGTCCGGCTTGACCACGCGGGGTCGCTACCCTACCCCCACGGCGACGACGGGCTCATGTTCGCGCGCGCCAAGCAGGCCTGGAACATGGGCGCGCTTGGCGTGGGCGCCACGATCGGCGTCGGGAGCGTCGAGGAGGCACGGCGCATCGCCGAGGTAAGCGAGGCTTTCCAGTCCGCGCACGACCTGGGCCTCTTCACGGTACTGTGGGACGACCCGCGCGGCGCGTCGTCCCGTCGCGACAGGGATCATACCGCCGCCGACCCGACCGGGCAGGTCACCTACCTGGGCGTGGCGCTGGAGGCCGACCTCATAGTGCAGCAGCAGCCCGCGGCCGGCCAAGGCTCCGGCGCATCCGGCAGCGACGGCGAGGCCGACAGCGTGACCCGCCCCGAGGCCTACCACGACCCGATGGCCGGCCATCCGATCGACCTGTGCCGCTACCAGGTGGTGAGCTGCTACCGGGGCCGGTCCGGCCTGCTGAGCAGTGGCGATAACCAGGGCGCGGGCACGGACGCTGATCCCGACGACGGGGCGCAAACCGTCCGCCGGGCCGTCGTCAACAAGCGTGCCGGCGGCATGGGCCATGTTGCCGCGGACGAGGTCCTGCGCCTGCCCATTGCGGACGGGATCGCGCTGCTCAACAGGATTCAGGATGTCTACCTGAGCCCCGACGTCACGGTCGCCTGAGCCGATGAACGCCGAGAGCAAGGCGCGTTCGTCGCCCCGGCTATTCCTACTCGTCGTTCTCGGTGGGTTGCTCTTCTTGCTCGCCTTGCTGGTGGCGGCCGTGGTCGTTTGGCCAAAGGTGGCATTGGACCAAGACACGCAAGGACTACAAACCCTCGTACAGCGCGATCTCCCGCCCGGGACTACTCTCGCCCGGACAGAGCGCGTTCTGCGGTCCGGTGATGTCCTGCATTTCCTCGCCGCCCACGGCTATAACGACCCGGTGGAGGACGTACCCTTCCAGCGGGTCCCGTCGTACGACGCAACCAGGTTCAACTCTCAGCTCTATCCCCATGGGCGGATGCTCGCCGTCAACATGTCCTACTCTTGGGACAGGGGGATCGAGCTATACTTCTTTTTCGATCGGCAAGACCGGCTGCTGCGATGCAGCGCCAAAGGATACGACCAAGTTCTTCTCGGGTAGCACAGCATTCTACTCGCCGGACCCCACCACTTTGGTCAGCAGCCACGGACGCGTAGGCCAGCCCAGCGAGTGTTCACGGTCCCGCCTACGATCTCAGCATATATGCCTCTGCACCCGGTATGATGCTAGGGTAGGTTGGGATAGGAAGGGAGGAACATGGTAACGGCGACGGGGACGCGTACGATGACCGCGCTGGTCAACTATGGGCCGGAGGACGGGGCGGCCGAGCTGCGCGAGAAGCCGGTACCGGCGCCCGCTCCCGGCGAGGCGCTGCTGCGCGTGCGCGCCGTGGGGACCTGCGGCAGCGACCTGCACCAGTACCACGGCACGCAGTCCTGGCCCGTCAACTGGCCGGTCACGCTGGGCCACGAGTTCTGCGGTGAGGTCGCGGCGCTCGGCGACGGCGTGCGGGGTTGGACCGAGGGCGACCGCGTGGCCTGCGAGACAGCCGCCTACGTCTGCGGCGTCTGCGCCTTGTGCCGCACCGGCCGCTATAACCTCTGCCCGCACCGCCTGGGCTTCGGCTATGGCATGGATGGCGCGGCCGCCGAGTATGTCGTGGCGCGCTCGGCCCTGCTGCACCGCATCCCGGCCGGCGTCTCCTGGGAGGAGGCCGCGCTGACCGAGCCGTGCAGCGTCGCGGCCAACGCCGTACTGGAGCAGTCGTCGCCCCAACCTGGCGATACGGTTGTCGTGCTCGGCCCCGGACCGGTCGGCCTGCTCTGCACCGCTCTGCTCGCCGCGACCCGCCCGTCCCACCTAATCGTGGTCGGCGTGGCGCGCGACGCCGGCCGCCTGGAACTGGCGCGGGGGTATGGCGCGACGCGGGTGGTGATGGGCGACGGCGAAGACGTGGCGACCGTCGTGCGCGGGCTGGGCGACGGCCTTGGCGCCGACCTCGTGATCGACGCGGCCGGCGTCTCCGCGACCCTGCGCACGGCGCTGGAACTGGTGCGCCCGGCCGGCCAGATCACCAAGGTCGGCTGGGGCCGCGCGCCGCTAGACTTTAGCCTTGACCCGCTGGTGCAAAAAGCGGCCACGTTGCGCGGCTCGTTCAGCCATACCTGGGCCACCTGGGAACGCGTGCTGCGCCTGCTCGGCGACGGTACGCTCGACGTGAAGCCCCTCATCACGGCCTTCCCGCTCGCGCAATGGCACGAGGCCTTCGAGCGGATGGAGCGCGGCGAGATCGCCAAGGCGGTGCTGCTGCCGTAGTTGCCAGTTGCCAGTTGCCAGTTGCCAGTTGCCAGTAAAGCTCCATTGAGCGTCTGCGCTAGGGCAGGTTATCGGGTTATGGGCTACGGGCCACGCGCCGCTAAAGATGTTTGAGGGTATGGTCGAAGTGGGGCGGTGGGTCACGCCGGGGATGTGCGGTGTCAGGGCGAAGCGGGCGCCTTGACAATCAGGGGAGCAGGGTGCGGTAGATGCCCTGGCCGGCGCCGGCCAGGACGATGGGGCGCTGCTGGCCGCTCTCGCCCGGCAGGATCGTCAGCGCCGTGACCGTGCCGGTGCCCATCGTCGTGTCGAGGCTGGCCAGGTCTCCCAACGGCGTCCAGGCGCCGTGACCGGCGCGGCCGAACACGCCCAGGCCCATCGTGCCCACCAGCACGCGGTCGCCCGTGCTGTCCAGGGCGGCGAGGGCCATGCCGTGCGCGTTGGCGCCGGGCAGGCCGGCGGAAGACGGCGCGAAAGCCGTTGCCCTCCCTCCCTGCGTCAGGGCGCCACTCCAGACAGGCAGTTGACCAGTCGTTTGCATGACCCCCACGTAGAGGCGGCCGGACGAGACCAGCAGCGACTCCACGCTGGGCGGCGGCAAGGAGGCGGATGGGATGCTCCAGGTCAGGCCATCATCGGCGCTGACGCGCAGGGGCTGTGGTAGGCCGGCAAGTCCCGCGTAAATCACGCCCGTGGCCGGATCGCGGGCGAAGGCCGCCACGTCTCCGCCCACGATGGCCGCGACCAGTCGCCACGACCGTCCACCGTCACTGCTACGGACGATACCCCGGTCCGTGCCGGCCAGTGCCGCGCCCGGTGTCGGGAGGGCCAGTAGAGAGTAGGCGCCCGTCCCCACCGGCGCGCCCGACCGTGCCCAACGATCGTTCGCGCCGTCCGAGCGGTCGTTCAAGGGCAGTCGGTAGATATAGCCATCGTCGGCCGCGGCCAGCAGCACATCCGTTCGATGAGCCGCGTCGGCGCCGTGCAGGACGGCGAGGCTAAAGGCCTGGGTACCGGCGCCGAGGAAACTCTGGCCCGCGGCGTTCCAGGTGGCGCCATTGTCGGCGCTGCGATAGACACCCAGGGCGGTGGCAGTGTAGACTGTCCCCGAGGGCGCGCGCAAGAAGGCGTGTATCGTCGTTTGCGGCCCCTTCGCGGCGGTCCAGGCGCCGACGGCGAGGGATGGACCGCCTGTATGCAGGATAACGCGCGCCGCCACGACCGCAATCACCCCAACCAGCACCAGTAGCACCGCCAGGCCGCGCAAGGGCTCCTTACCCTGTAGTCCCTGTTGTGGGAGGGCACCACGCCATAGCCCACGGGTACCGACCGGCGCGCGCTGTGAGGTTGGGGGTGTCATAGTCCTGTCCTCACCCTCCCGCTGGCAACTGGCAACTGGCAACTGGCAACTGGCAACTCGTCTAGCGCCACAGGGCTAACTCATCGGCCTGGTCGGGCAAAGGTACCGTTGCCACCACGCGCAGCGTCCTGGTGTCGACGACGGTCACCGCGTAGCCGTTGTTGCTGGCGATGTAGAGCAGGCGGCCATCAGGCGTAAAGGTGAGGCCGTGCGGGGCGCCGCCGACCGGCACGCGCGCGATAACATGCAGGGTCCTGGCATCGACGACGGTCAGCACGCCGCCGCCCTGACCGGTGACGTAGACGCGCCGCCCGTCGCGGCTGGCCGCGACCATGGCCGAGCCGGTCCCGATCGTGATCCTGGCCCGTATCGTCCTCGTCGCCGTGTCGATCACCACAAGTTGCGACGGTACGGCCGGAGATGCGGGCGTCGCGGGCGCACCCGCGGACGCTGCCGTAGCCGGGATCGCCGGCCTCCCCGCGTCCGTCAGATAGGCGGCGCCGCCGTCGGGCGAGAAGGTCACCGCGTGGGGAGAGCCGCCGTTGGCGGCGGTAAAGATGGTAGCCACGATCCCATCGGTACGCGTATCGACGATGTCGACGCCTCCGCCCATGCTGACCGGCACCCACAGTTGGCGTCCATCGGGAGAGAGCGCCAGCCCGTGCGGGTGGAGTCCCGGCGGCCCCATCGTGTTGCCCTGCAGGTCGATCGTGGCCAGCTTGCGCCGCGCGCGGACATCGATGACGGCGATGTCGTTGGAGACGTAGTCGCTCACGTAGGCTCTGAGGCCGTCCGTGCTAAAGGCGATATGCACGGGATAGACGCCGGTGGGGATGGAGGCGACGATGCGGCCCCGCGCGGGATCGACCACCGCCACGCGGCCGCCGTTGTAGTCCGTGACCCACATCGTCCCGTTCGGGGCGCGGGCAATACTGTGGTTGAGCGCGCCGACGCGCAACATCGTGGCCCGGCCGGGGATATAGACGTTGCCGTCGCTCAGGAAAGTGACCACGGCGCGGTAGGGCAGGCCGGTCCAGCGCACCGCGGCGGCCGAGACGCGGACCGCACTGGCAAGTCGCGCCGAGGGTCCGACGACCGGCAGCGGCCGGGGGACGGCGCTACCAGCCTGCATCGGCGCATCAAGCCGCAGCGAGGCGTGGACGCCGCCGGCCGGCAGTCCGGCTCCCGTGGCCACGGCGGTGATGCGCCAGTGGCCGGGCATGATCAGCCGGCCCATGGCCTGGTAGCGGCCGCCGCCGACGGGATAGGCCGCGAGCGACGGCGTGCCCATCGGCATATCCAGCATGTCGAAGGTCAGGGTGACGTGGGCCCCCATGAGCGCCTGGCCCGTCGCGCCGGGGATGGTGAGCAGGAAGCGGTTGGGACCAAAAGCGCCCGGGGCCACGTCCAGGCGCGGCCCCATAGCCGGGCTCGTCGCGGCTTCATGGGTCGCGCCACTTGCGCTTGTGTTACTCGCGCTAGTCGTCGTGCCGCGCGTCGCCGCGAACGTCACCGCGCCCGCGCCGATCACGACGAGTGCGAGGAGGCCGGCGATCAGCGGCGCGCGCGCCGGGGTCGCGGTCCTCCTCGCGGCGCCGCGCGGCCGCGTCTGGACCGTTGGTTGTCGCATGGTTTGCTACCCTAGCGCGTCACGGTGAGAGTTGCTTTGTCGAAGTTGTACCACTTGCCATCGCCGGGATTGTAGCAATCGGCCGTCACCACGTACTGACCCGGGCGGGCATAGGCATGCTTGACGCTCCATCCATAGGACGTGACACCATCGCCAAACTCCCAGCGCCAGGGCCGCAGCATAACCGACGGCAAGAGCGTCTGGGCCACTTCCTGGCGGTTTTCGGTCAGTGCCACGCCCTGGCCGACGCGATAGGCGCCGGGGGCGACGAAGTAGGTCCAGCGCGCGACCTCCGCGTCGGTGCGCGGAGATTGCTGATTGATCCGCACCAGGCGCCCGTTGGCCGACAGCGACGGCTTGTTGTCCAGCGCGCAGGCCCGCGCGCCCGTACTCCCAACGACCCCGCCCGCGACAAGGGCAACCAGTCCCGCGGCGGCAACACCCCGGCGTGGCGATAGTAACCGCGTCATTTATTCTTCTCCCTCCTTAATACTACAACGTTAGGATCAGCCTGCGACTAAAGTCGCATGGCACGGAACGACGACTAAAGTCGTGGAGCGGCGCGTGTGGAGACACTTTAGTGTCCGTAGTTTGCCATGCGACTTGGGTCAAAGGCCGCGCCCGGCGCCCGCACCGTCGCGGGCCGCGCCCACACCATGCGTGCTACGACCCATGGAGCAGCGCGCGCGCCTGCGCCGCGATATCCTGGGCCAGGAACGGCGCATGATTGTAGGTGCGCCACTGCCCGTGCGGGTCGATTATGTAAACGGCGGCGTCGTGGACGAGCTGCGGGTGCAGGTAGATCGGCGCCTGGGGCACGATGTCAACCATATAATTCTTCCAGACGCGCTCCAGCACGGGCCTTGGCGCGCTGAGGTAGTGCCAATCCGCGCCCAGCCAGCCCGAGTGCCGGGCAAAGGCCTGGATCGCGGCCGGCGAGTCCTCCTCCGGGGCAATGCTGATAGCGACGATGGCGAAGCGGTTGGCGTCGGCGCCGAGGTCGCGGCGCGCCCGCGCCAGCGTCTGGCCGACCAGCGGGCATTGCTCTTTGCACTCGTCACTGATGAAGGTGAGGGCCACGACCTTGCCGTGCAGAGCCTGGGGCGTGATCAGCCTGCCGGTCTGATCGCCCAACGCGAAGGGCGGTGTATGGCCCGGCAACGTCGTACCAGGCACGGCAGACTGATGGTCGGGAGGAGCGGCCTGCTGGCACGACGCGTCGCACCCGACCACGCCCATCCCGGACAGGGCAGCGCGGATCGTCGGGGCATCCAGCTCGCGAACATAGGTGGCGCGCACACGTCCCCGCGCATCAAGGAAGACGCTGGTCGGGAAACCCGCGACCTGATAGGCCCAGGAGGTAGCCTGCTCACCGCCGTCCACGACCACGCGGTAGGGCAGGCGCTCGGCGGCGGCGAAGCGGCGCGCCACGTCGGCGGTATCGCCGTTGGTGGCGACGCCGACGACCTGCACCCCCGCCGCCTGGTAGTCGCGAGCCGCCTGGCGCAGCACGGGCATCTCCTCGACGCAGGAGGGGCATGTGCTATAGAAGAAGTTCAGCAGGACGGGATGGCCGCGCAAGCCCTGCAAGGACAGCGTACCATTCGTCGGACCCGACGGACCATTCCAGACCAGGGGCAGCGTGAAGTCGCTGGCGAGCGGCGCGCTTTGCGCGGGTGATGGGGCCGGCCAGAGAGTCAGGCTCAGGCCCGCCAGCGCGACCAACAGCGCCGTGCCCCAGGTGAGGCGGCGCCACGGTAAGCGTCGCCCGCCGGCGCTCCCCACGCGCCGCGCCATGCCGCCCGTCCGACCCTGTACATTGACGTCGATGTTCGTGCTCATGCGCTGCGTGTCCCCTATTCCCCAGTATCCCACAAGCGGCCCTACAGCAGCCTGTCATCGCGGTCACATAAATGGCAAACTGCCGCGCCGGGCTGTCGTGTTTCGCGCTCAAGACATGAGCGGCGAGTCAGCCACGGAACGACCGTGGTTGAGTATGGGGCATTGGACGATATACCTCATTATATCCACGGGGAACGCCAACGGTCTCAATAGTCGCTTCCTCCATTTTGTCGTTTTGTCACCGCTCTCGTATGCTGACATTGCAATTGACGGAGGTACACGATGGTTTTAACGGTCGAATCGAACGAACAGGGGCAGATCGTCATCCCGGCAGAGGTGCGCGATGCATTGCACGTGACGGGCAAGACCCATTGGCAACTGGAAGTGCGCGATGGCGCGATCATCCTCAAGCCTGCCGTGGTGATCCCGCGTGAGGATGCGTGGGCCTACCGTCCAGACCACCTGGCGCGTTTGGAGGAAGCGATGACGCAGGCCCGGACGGGACAGATTCTGGACCTCAGTCCGGAGCGACTCCCGAGGCTGGCGGATCAGTCACATGAGTGAGGGCTACCGCGCGCCGCGGTTTACCCCACGGTTCACCAACGTTCCACGCGACCTCTTCAGGACCGAGTAGCAGCACGCCAGGCCGCTACGGACGCGCTATGTACGACGCTGCGAGAATAGTTCCGAGATTTACGTCCGCGGTATGCGTAGCGTCGAACTATTCCATGCGCTCCAAACCGCGGTTTCCACTATCGTATTCGTCAGCTTGTTCGCGCCCGCGCTTGTAACGGATGCGACTGTCGTGTCCGTTACCTCGACAGGCCGTCCAGTAGCGCGTGCGATCCACAGGACAGCATGCACCCGTGCGCCCGCGGCTGGTCGCCAGGTTGTCCGGTAGCCTCGACAAAGTTGACCATGCACAATAGCGTCTCGTATCGTGACCCAGTGCAAGGACCGCAGATCTGGGTTCTGGGTCACACGCACCAAGGCGGCATGAGTGGCCCGTGGCCAGGGGATGCAGTGCCAGGGGGTGCTAGGCGTGGCTCGGTCGCAAGCCCGTGTCCCTGTTTCAACGTGCTCCGTTAGTAGCTGTGGCTTCTGTCCCTGAACGGCACGGGTTAACACGATATACGTCTGAACCGTCATTCCATGCTGAACAACGGTCGTCGTGTCTGTGCTAGTGCTGTTGTCGAGCGTTTGCCTGCTGATGAAGACAACGCGATAACTGTGCGCTGACGCCAACGCATGGGCCATGCGATTCAGCGGAGGGGGACCGGCAATTGCTTCTCGGACCTGCGTCGTGGTGAGCGTCAGGGCAAGGATCAATGATACGAGAGTAATGAACATGGCTGTCTCCTACCATACAGGCCGTTATCTTTGCGGCTGGCCTCGGGTTCACCCTATTCTACGCGCATCAACGCCAACGCGTGGCAGGTCGCGGACATAGATTATCTTAGGGCGGCGCCAAGCCATGATGGAGGCAGGTGCGCACGGCAAACAGCCACCTCAACGCCCCAGACAGCGCCAGGGATGTCCAGGGTCTACGGACGTCTTTTGCAAGTGCATGGCGAGGAACCGCTAATATCCACATTCATGCATTGCCACTACATTTTCGATAATTGCAAATTTTACTACAATACCTTATGCTGGTGTCAACTGGTGTCAGCCGATACCGGTGTCGTTATTCGCGTGAAAGAGAGCATAAGAATGGTGATGACAGAGCGTGACCAAGGCGATGACCAGCGCGAGTTGGTTACGTCGAGCGAGCAGGACATTGGCCTCATTCGGGATTTGGAGCATTTTCTGCATGAACAGGCTCATCGTTCGGCTAAGCTCGTGGCAGCCGATGGTGAGGAGATAGATATTCCCGCGTCTGTCTACGCGGCGCTGCGTCGCATCGTGCCACTGATGGCGGAGGGAGCCGCGATCGGCCTCGTCCCACTACACCAGGAATTGACGACGCAGCAGGCGGCCGACCTGCTTAACATCTCGCGTCCCTCTCTCATCAAGCACCTCGATGCCGGGGACATCCCCTACCGCAAGACGGAGGGGGAGCATCGACGCATCCGGTTCGTGGACGTGATGGAGTATAAGCGGCGCCGAAGTGAGTTGCGGCACGATGCCTTCGTGACGATGGCCGCGATTGGCCAGAAGTACGGCGCTTACAATGCGGATAGCGACGATAGCTTGTTCGGCGTAGACGTGGAC
>JAABUX010002085.1_pt1 | contig 28859 bp, 34 predicted proteins | sample 5561851 | NCBI WGS metagenome assembly JAABUX01 (sample SAMN10711883, study PRJNA513361) | rock metagenome | isolation source: Antarctica rocks | place: Antarctica: Victoria Land, Richard Nunatak red sandstone | collected 2016-01-03 | reverse complement strand
GTCCGCGTGGAACGCCGTCGGCACCGCCACCCGCAGTACGTCCCCCTCCAGGGCAAGGGGGCACGCCGGGGCGAACCACACGGCGTAGTTCTCGGGCGTCAGCACCTCCCGCACCTCGCCCAGCACCTCCCGCCACAGCGCCGTGGCCGCGCTGTCCGCCGGCGGATCGTCCTCGGCGACAGCGGCCGTCGCACCCTCGCCGGGCGCACAGGGACCCGACGGCGCGGGCTGGGCCGGCGCGGGCGGGATGGCCGTACCCGGTCTCGGTCCGACCCCGGACAGGTGTGGGTCAGGTCGTCCAGCGCCGCTGGCCAGGGGGGCATCGGGCACGTGGGGCGCGTCGACGAGGTCCCGCAGCGTGGCGAGCAGGTAGGGCATGCGCACAATCTCCCCGCCGCGGCCCCGCTTGGTGATGGCCCCCGCCTGCGACCGCGCGATCGCGGCCGCCTCGTCCAGCAGCGGCAACACGTCGGCATCGGCCAGGCCCGCCACCCGCTGCATGTTCGCCACGCGCGTCCGGCTGGCTTGCGGGGCATCGTCGCCGAATTCGTCCGAGAGGTCGGCCACCGCCGCGGCAACGGGCGATGGGCTGTCCCCTGTCGTGACCATGGAGATCAGGTCCCCTGCTGATGTGGTCGAATCGGTCGAGTCGAGAGCGGCAGCGTGGTGGGCGACCCCCTTTCGTTTCGAGAGAACTGTTTGTTGTCTCGTGTTTGTTGTCTCGACTGTTTGTTGTGGGTTCGATTTGCGAACCACCCGTGGTTCGATCTGCGCACTACCGGTAGTTCGATTGGCGAACCACCCTGGTTCGGTCTGCGAACCACCCTCTCCCGCGTCCTCGCCGGCGGTGTTCGCGGCCGCGTCGCGCGCGTCGTCGCCGACGAACCACAGGGCATAGCGCGTGGTGGCCTGGTCGCCGGCGGCGGTCTGCGTCTTCACGCTGCGGATCAGGCCCCGCTCCTCCAGCCGGCGCAGGGCCGCCGCCAGCGTGCCCCGGCTCTTGATGCCGCAGCCGCGGTCGAGCACCTTGCCCTCGCGCGTCACGATCCCGTGCAGGAACTGCGTGTAGCTGATGCTGTCCTGGTCCTTCTTGAAGCCCAGGGTGCGGCGCACCACATAGAGCAGCGCGAGCAGCTCGGCGTGGGAGAGGACGTGGACCCACTCCTCGAAGATCTCGTCGGGGGTGGCGGTGGTGGTCGGGCGGGCGAAGGGCATCACGCACCTCCCATCGCGCCGTGACGCGGGGAGCGCAGCGCCTGTAGCCGCCAGTACCGGTATTCGTCCCACTCGCGCGGGGAGGTCTCCTCCAGGCCGCGCCGGCGCGCCACGTCGCAGCGCGCCCGCAGACGCGCGTCGTCGACACGGCCGCTGAGGGTCTCGCGCACCCGTGCGAGGAGGGTGCGGAGACGGTCGTCGTGGGGCAGGGCGGCGGCGATCCGCGCCTTGCTGTTAAGGATCGTGCTGTGGTCCCTGCGTCCCAGCGCGGCGGCCGCCGCGGCCGCTGTCAGGCCGCGGTCGTCCAGCAGGAGGTAGGCGCAGAGATGCCGCGCCCAGGCGACGTGGGGCGTGCGGTCCTTACCCAGGAGGGCCTCGGGAGTCACGCCGGCCGCGGGATAGGCGTCGTTGTAGGCGCGCACCACGGCCGCGATAACCTTTTGTGCCCCCATCCGGGCGTTCATGGGGCGATCCTGTTGACAGGCGCGCGCATGCGCGCTATCCTGTCGGGAGAGCATGGGTGTGCTTTCGAGCATAAAAGTCTCCTATGCAGGTCCACAACCCGGTTCGGAGCTGGTTACTCCTCCGGGGCTGTGGCCTCCGTCTTGGTGGCTCTGGTGATCGCTTTCTCGGGCGGGGACACCAGCGCCGGTTCCTATTGAAAACAGTCTGGCAAGCAAGGGGCTCACCGATTGGTCGTCGGTGGGCCTCTTGTCATTGCGGCCATAGCGGCCGCGCGTCGTGCTACATGGCGCACTCCTTCATGATGGGCATTGTAGCCTACGGACACCTCCAGCGTAAAGGCGGGGCATGGGGGTGTGTCCCATCTCGCCGCGACCACGCCCTGGAGGAGGACCGCTGGCCTGTGCGCACCGTTGCGTCGGTCCCCCTTGCGGCGTGCGGGGCTAAAAAGGGGCATCGTCCCCGCCATCCCCATCGTCGGCCGCGGGCCGCGAATCCACGCTCCCGGTGGTCGTTACCCCACGGCTGCTTCCCTGCTCGCGGCCCCGCCCATCATCGGCCTTATCGAGCATGCGCATCTCGCGCGCCCTGACCTCGAGGCTCTGGCGGGCCTTGCCCTCGCGGTCGGTGTACTCTTGTGCGGAAAGCGCGCCCTCGATGTAAACGTAGCTCCCCCTGCGCACAAAGTCGCGGCAGATCTCGCCTAGCTTGCCGAAGGCGCTGACCCGGAACCAGGTCGTCTGGTCTTGAAGCTGCCCGTCCTGGCCCCGGCGACGCTCGGTGGTGGCCACGCTGAACCCCGCGACCGCCTCTCCTCCGGGCAGGCGTCGCAGGTCTGGGTCGCGTCCGACGTTGCCGACGATAATGATCGTGTTGTGCGTTGCCGACATAATGCCCATCTCCTCCTCATCTGTATCGGTGATCGAGAATCTCGCCATTCCCGCCGCGAGGGCGGCGCGCGGGGACCCGTCCGGTCTCGCACCACAAGGCGCGTCTGGTGCGGCGCACGTGCGGTCATAGGAGTGTCCCCTGGTCGTTAGCCCGGCCGCTCGTCGCCGGCGATCCCGCCCGCGGCTGGCCCGGCGCGCAGGCGACCAGGCGCGGCGTCCGTACGCAGCGCCACGTCGGCGCGTCGAGGTCGAGCGCCCCCACCCGGACGCGCTCATTGCGCGTGACAGACAGAGGGAGCGTGACGCGGATGTGCCCCGCGGCGTCCGCGCGTGCGACCTCAACGTGGTGGTAGAGGGTGAGCGAGTGACCTGCTCCCCGCCCCGCGCTGTAGGCTCGCACGTCCACCCGCACGTGCGCGTCGACTCCGGCGGCGATCACGATTGTCATTCTTTGGCCTGCTGGCCCCTCCAGGAGCAGGGCGTCGCGCCAACGCGTATGACCGATCCCTGCCACGAGCCAGATGGCCACGGGTGCAACGCGCGTCGATCCGGGGATGGCGGTGGGCGTGACCATCACGGTCGGCGTAGCGGTGGCCGTGGTGGTCGGCGTGGCGGTGGCCGTGGTGGTCGGCGTGGCGGTGGCCGTGGTGGTCGCGGTCCTGGTCGGTGTGGCGGTGGGCGTGGCCGTGGTGGTCGCCGTGGTGGTCCGCGTGGGCACGGCGAGCGGGGTGGGATGCGGCGGCTCGGTGGGCCGCCCTGCCGTAGCTGTTGGCGTGGCTGTCAGGACACTCGGCGGCGTGCGTGTCGGAACGGGCGTGGGGGAGATCGCCGCCGTTGGGGTCGGGGTGGGGATCGTCGGCGCCGTGGCCAGGCCGAGGAGGGGATCGTCGGCGCCGTGGCCAGGCCGAGGAGGGGATCGTCCGCGATCTCGTGGCGGCCGTCGAGGATGCCGGAGACGCCCACATGGGCCGTGTACGGTCCCGGCACCAGCGGCACGAAGACGAGCGCCACGGCGCAGGAGCCGCCCGGTATGATCGTGAGGTCCGGGCAGTCGGCAAAGGCGGTGCGCGCCAGCCCGAAGGCGAGGCCCATGTTCGCGGTCACGTAGACCTCCCCGATCCGGTACGTCCCTTCCGCGTTGTTATGGACGAGCGCGACCCCGCCCACCGGGTGCCGGCCGTCCCCCACCGTGGCCGGGAAGGTGGGCGGGTCGATGACGACACCGTTAGGGACGCCCGTGGCGGTGGCCACCGTGGGAGCAGTGGGTGTCGTTGTGGTGGCCACCGTGGGGGCGCTGGTGGCCGTGCTGGTGCTGGTGGCGCTGATGGCCGCAGCGGTACCGGTGCTGGTGCTGGTGCTGGTGCTGGTGCTGGTGCTGGTGCTGGTGCTGGTGCTGGTGGCCGTCGTCGTGGCCGTCGCGGTGGCCGCCGCAGTGGCGGTGCTGCTGGCCGTCACGGGGGACATGGCCGCGACGACGGGCGCGGGGAGGCTCAGCGCGCCCGTCGTCGCGGCGACGAGGCCGGCGGCAAGGCAATATCGTGACATGGTTGGTTTCTCTGTCCGTGTCTGTACAGTCATGGGAGCCCCGTCCAATCGTAGGCGCGGCCGTTCTTCGCCGGCGCCGTCGGTGTCCGCGCCGGGCCGGATGCGGACGCTCCCGCTACTGTCGGCGCGGGGGTCGCCGCGGCTGCCGGGGAAACCGGGGTCAGGGCCGGGGCCGGGGCCGGGGCTTTCGCCGCGACGCGCACCGGCGCGCCGGGTGCCCTGACCGGCGCTGCCCCCGCCGGGGCGGCCGGAGCAGGCGTGGGGGCGCTCTGTGCCTGTGGGGCGGGCGTGGGGGTCGAAGGCGACGTCGGCTCTACCAGGGCCTCCAGGCACGCGACGGGGGCGGGATGCTTCATGAGCCGGCGCAGGGCGCGGACGGACCACATCGGCCGCGTGCGCAGGTCCAGGGGCCGCGCCTCGCGCGCGATGGCCACCACGCGCCGCCGCGAACTGGCCGCCAGGTCGTCGGGGAACAACAACGGCACGCCCGCCTCGCTCGCCGAGCGGCTGTCGCGCTCCGGGCGCCGCCCGAACAGGCCGCCCGGCGCGGCCGAGTCGCCCTCCCCGCGCGCCAGCACGGTGCGGTTGCCCAGCGCCTCGCTCGCCCACCGCGCGTCGTCCCCGCGCGTCCCGCCCAGCCAGGCCAGCACGTTGCACGAGTCGATGATCGCCTTGGCCCCCAACTCCCCGTAGTCCTCCACGAGCTGCGAGAACGACTGGAACGAGATGACGCGGCTGATGCGCGGCTGCCGGCAGATGTTGAACCACTTGGGCGCGTTGGGGATCGCGCCCATGGTGCCGAACTCGTCCAGCAGCATGCGCACCTCGCGCGCCAGTTCCCCCTTGGGCAGCGCGCGCGCGCGGTCGAGCAGCACGGTGAACATGGTGGTGAACAGGGCGGCGACGAGGGGCCGCAGCGTGTCGTCGCCGGCGGGGATCACGATGTAGAGCGCCACCGGCCGTCGCCCCTGACGGCCCAAACGGTCGAGGTCGAGGGCACCCTGGCCGCCGACGACGGCCTTGATGGCGGGGTCGGCCAGCGCGGACAGGCGTGGGGCCAGGCCCGAGGGGATCGAGGAGCGCAGGTCGCGGTGCTCGGCGATCAGCCCGAGGAACTGGGCGGCCGGCCCCGTCTCCGCGCCCGAGGGGCCGCTCTTGAGCGCCCGCTCGATGGCCTCCACGTTCGGTTGCAGCAGCAGGGCCAGCAGTTCGTCGAGCGTGCCGGAGAGGCGGTCGGCTGCGGCGGCGACGGCGTGCACGTGCATCACGCCCGCCGCCATCAGCAGCAGGACGGCCTGCTCGAAGTAGGGCTGGGGCGGGGCGCTGTCGGCGGGCTTGGAGTTGTGCAGCCAGGCGCGCGCCCAGTCCTCGGCCTTGGCCGGGGTGCGCACCAGGGCCAGGGGCGCCCAGGTCACGCTGTGGGCCGGGGTCTGCATGTCCAGGCGGTACACGTCGTGCGTGCGGGACAGGGCGGCCGCCGTTTGCTTCCACCCGTCGCCCTTGTTGTCGGTGGCGACGTAATCCACCTCCGGATCGGGCTCCAGCAACTGCGTCTTGAAGAAGGCGTTGGACTTTCCTAACCCGGTCGGTGCGTCGATGGCCACCCCTTCCAGGAGTAGCGCGGACGGCACGCCGACGGTGATCCGCTTGAGCCCGCGCCGCGCCGTGCCCAGCACCATGTCGCCGGGTTTGGCCCGCCGCCGGCGCAGTTCGTCCCAGGTCTGCCAGCGGGCGCCACCATACGTGTTGGCGCGCGTGGGGTCGAGGGCGCGCTTGCGCCGGCCGATCATGATAAAGACGGCGAACAGGGCCAGGACCCCAAGGGCGGCGCCCAGTTCCACGGGGATCGCCGCGCGCACGGGCGCCCCGCTGGGGCTGTGGAGGGCCGCGTAGCGCCAGGCCGCACCGTGGCGCATCCAGTGGGCCCAGGAGATGCCGCGAACCGTCGGGGCGAGCCCGTGGAGGCCGTGGTGCGCCCAGGCCTGCGTCGCGCCCAGGGCGGTCAGTCCATTGGCGGCGGGCCAGGCCACCGCGTCGTAGGCCGTCTGGTACCAGGCCGTCAGCGCGACGGCAGCGTGATGGGAGAGCGTCGTGGCCTGGACGGCGATCCAGCGCGCGCCGGCCAGCGGCCCGAGCCAGAGCGCCAGCGCGACGAGTGCGCCGGCGAGCAGGCCCGCCCACCCGCGCAGCAGCCACAGCAAGCGGGCGAACAGCCGACGCAGGGTGAGCGCCAGCGTGCGGACGAGCGCGCGTGACAGCCGTGCCAGGTGGCGGGCGGCGTCGCCGGCGCGCGCCAGGGGGCGTGCGACGAGGGGTGTGTCAGCGGGCGTGCTGGGCGTGCTCATGGTCTCTCCGTTCCCCTAGAAAATCAGGTCGAGGGTGAGGGCGGGCGTCAAGTCGCGGTCGAGGGCCGCGCCGGGGGCGAGGTCCGGGGAGGGGGCGAGGTCCAGCGGCGGACCCGCGAGGTCTGCGCCGTTGTAGGCGATGGCGGCCTGGTAGGCCGCCGCCGCGTCGGGGTAGGCGTTCCCAGTGGGGCCGTCGTCGGGACCGTCGCCGACGCGCACCGGCTCCCAGCCGATGGTGTCGCGCTCCAGGGAGGGGGCTTCGTAGCGCCCGAGCGCGAAGCTGTCCCCGGTCTCCTCGACCGCGAGCCACGGGGCGCCGACGTAGGCCAGCGCGTCGATCTGCGCGCCGTACAGGATGGGCTCGGGGGCGATCTCCGGGGAGGGGACCGCCGCCGCCTCATAGTAGTCGGCCGGGTTGGCGATCTCGACGGCGCCCTGGGCGGGGTGCGCCTCCTCGTACGCGGTGAGCACGACCGGATCGGTCACCTCGTACAACTGGCCCTCGCCCACCGCCGGGCCGGTCTGCTCCCAGGCGTACACGGCTGGCGCCTCCTCGGCCGGGGTCAGGGTCGGGTCGCCGGGGCCAAGCGCGGCTGGGGCCTGGTCTACCCACACCTCGTAGGGCGGGTCGATGCCCTGGGCCACGGCCCCCTGGATCGCGGCGATCTCGGTCGGGTCGAGGATCGGGGTCCACTGCACGTCCTCGGAGCCGGGGCCGACCTGCTCGCGTGTGTAATAGGCCAGGTCCGTCGGGTCGGCCTCGGGCGCGGAGGTCAGCGTCAGGTCGGACGGGGCGATGTCTCTGTCCCTCTCATCGCGGGCTGCTTGTGTCATCGTGCGCTCCTTCGTTGGCGGGTCGTCGGGGGGCAGGTCGCCGCCCGGCAGCTATCGAGCAGTTCGGCCGCGGTCAGGCACTCGCGCGCCCCAGGCGAGCAGGCGCTGCACAGGCTCCCAGGTCAGCGGGGCTACCAGGGTCCGCAGCGCCACGGGCGACGCGGCGTCCGCTCCCGAGCGCGCCGGGGCCGGGTCAGGGCTCGTCGCCTCTCGCACGGAGAGCACGAGGCCCTGGCCATCGACGGTGTAAGCGAGCCGGCCCGCGGGCCACTCCCCGCGCCGGACACGGTGTCCGCTCATCGGTCGTCACCGTCCCCTTCTCCCGCGCCCGTCCCCGTCGTGGGGCAGAGGGCGGGGTGTATCCACTCCGATGCGTCGGGCGGGTCCTCCGTCGGCAGACGCCCCCAGTCGGGGCAGGACGTGACCAGGATGACGTTCTCATCGGCCACCCCGCAGAGCGCGCAGCGCGGCCCCGACGCCTGGGGGCGCCCCTCGGCGGCGCGCGCGCCCGCGCCTCGTTGCCAGGCGTCCCGCTGTCGCTCCCAGGCCGCGTGCCTCTCCCGCGTGCGCCGCCATTGCCCCTCCCACGCGTTGGGACCACCGCCGAGCACGGCCCGGCACTCGGCGAGCGACAGGCACGGGAAGTCATAGCCGAGCGCCCCATCGTCGCCGTCGCCGGCCCCGTGCCCCTCCAGGTAGAGGCTGTAGCGGCCGACGGCGGTGCCCGGATCGACGGCGAGGCAGGTCCACGCGGCGGCGTGCGCGGCGACCAGGCCCAGGGCGATGCGCACCTCGGCCAGCGTCATCGCGCCGGGCGGAGGCGGGCCGTCCGGCGCGGCGGGCCGGCGCTGCAGGGCGGCGAGGTCCGGCCAGCCAGACAGGACCGCCGTGGCGTCGTTGCACTCGACGGCCTCGCCGGTGCGTCGGTCGAGCAGGTCGGCGATCCACGTGTGATCGTCCGCGTTCCACGCCCACTCCGAGGGCGCCCACAGGCCGGCCCACAGCAGCGCGTAGCGGCCGTGGGGATCGCCGCTGAGGCGGTCGAGCAGGGCGGGGAACTCGGCGGCGACGAAGCCGCACTCATGCGGGGCCACGCGGGCGTGGCGGTCACTGGGCTGCCTGTCATTGATCGCTTTATTTTTCCAGGTAGCTGATCATGTCGCCTTTCCACCTCCGCCAGTACAAATAGACGTTGCAACTAGTGAAACATGCAGGTCTATGCGTATCCCTTGCGATGCGTAGGAGGGCTTTCACGTCTAAATCGTCATAGACGTTGTGGAAAGGCGATGTGATCAAAACAGTGCGTTGCCTGGAAAGTTTTCGTGATCAGCGACAGGCCAGCCCAGGGCGATGTCACGCTCATCGGTTAGCAGGCGCGGCGCGTGGGCGGCGATGTGGGCGTAGCGCGGCCCGAGCAGGGCGCGCATCAGCGCGATGGCGCGGGTGCGCGCCGCCATCCAGGTGGCGCCCACGCGCTCCCGCTCGGCGTGCGTGTCGGCCCTGTAGTCCTCTGCTTCCTGTAAATCGGCTCTGAGCCGGGCGATCTCCCGCTCGGCCCCGGCCATCCAGGTCTGCGCCTCGTCAGCCCACCCGCGCAGCGCCCCCAGCTCGGCTGTCAGCCGGGCGGTCTCCCGCTCACGCGCGGCCCGTGCGGTCCAGGCGCGCGTGAGGGCGGGCAGGCCCCAGCGGGGCCGCGTCACCGGTTGTTCCATCGTCCTCCCCCTTACTCTCCGTCGTGCAGGCGACGGAGCAAGCGCCACCACCACGGCAGGCGTGGAGCGGTCATCTCGTAGCCCCGGTGGGCCGCCGCCACGTCGGGCATGACCGCGACGGCCAGGCGGTACACCTCCTCAAGGCGCGGGCGCAGGGACCGGTCGTAGGGGCCAAGCTCGTCGTGCCGCAGCCCCTCTGCCAGCGCGGTCAGCGCCCGCTCCACGTCCTCGAAGCTCTCGTGGATGCTCTCGGTCGCCCAGGGCTGGGCTAGCACAGCGGCGTTGTGGCGCGGCCACTCCGGGTCGCGCAGGTTGCGCACGGGCGGTGCGTTCGTCATGTCGATCCTCCTTCTCTCTCTTCTCTCGGTCAGGCCGCCGTGCCGTCACCGTTGAGCGCGCGGATCTGGGCCGCGCGCAGGTCTCCCCGCTCCCGCAAGAGGGCGTAGTGCGGGGGCTTGAGCGTCACGCCCACTATCTTCCCCTCGTGTGGCCAGCGAGTCCGCGCGGCCGCGCCGGCGAGCAGCACATGGATGTGCGGGTCGTCGGTGTTGCGGTGGGCGGCGGCCACCCACACCAGGCGCTGGCCCAGGTCGTGGCCCAGGTCCATCAGCAGGAGCCGCGTCCAGGTGCGCAGGTCTATCGGGCGCCCCACCCCCGCGCGTCGCCCCGGCGAGAGGACGAGGCGGTGAAAGACGACGCGCGGCCCGATCGCGGCCGTCAGCAGCGCCCGTGCCGCCGCGCGGTCGGCCACATCGCCGGGCGCGTCGAACAGCGTGCGCTCTTCCTTGCGCTCACCGGGGCGGAAGCTGCCTTTGAGGTGGTCTACCTGATCCTCGATCTTCCGCGCGGCCCACGGCCCGACCGGCACGTACCGGCCCTCCACGAACGTCCGTGTCGGCGTCATCACGCCACCTGCTCCGCGGCCACACGGATGGTCAACCGCGCCCGCTCACCGGCCGCGCGCGCCGCCGCCGCCCGCTCCTCGGCCGCGGCCTCGATGCGCTCGGCCACGTCCGGGCCGTAGTCGTTGCCCAGGTGCGCAAACCCTTCCAAGCGCGCGAGCGTCGCCTCGTGGTGGATCGCCGCCAACTCCGCGCCGAACGGCTGCACCACGACCGTGCGCAGCAGCTCCTCCACTGTGCGGCCCACGGCCGCCGCGATGGCCGGGACCGCCTGCGCGCCGACGGCCTGCGTCGCCGCCGCGGCCACGCCGCGCGCGATCAGGTCCTCGGCCGCTGCCGACTCGGAGAGCCCCCCGCGCGCGGCGTGGTCCTTGACCGCCTGGATCATCTCGTCGGAGAAGTAGTACCCCGGCCGCTTCTTGCCGGCTCCGGCCCCCGCTCCGGTCCCCGCCTTCTCGCCCTTCTCGTCCGCCATGTGTCCGCTCCTCTCTCCGTGTCCGCTCCTCTCTCCGTGTCCGCTCCCCGTGTCGCTGGCGGCGCGCTACGCCGCCTCCGCGCGGCGCAGCAACCCCGCGCCCGTCGTGACGACCGTGGCCACCGCGCCCGTGGCCCAGCCCGCGCCGTGGCCCGCGCCCAACAGCAGCAGCAGGCCGCCCGTCGCCGCGCCCCACGTCACCCCGAACGACAGCGCGCCGCGCCAGGAGACCGCGCCGGGCGCGGGCCATGGCCCGTGTAGAGCGACGGGTGCAAGCGGGGCAAGGGGCACGCCGGGGTTGGCGAGCAGCGCCTGGCCACGCGGGGTGATGCGGTAGTAGCGTCGGCGCTCGTCCTCCAGGTCCGGCGCGGGGCGCACGGCCTCCTCGACGATCAGGCCGTCCTCCAGCAGACGGGCGATGGCGCGGTAGAGCGTGCCGGGCGCGAGGATGACCTTACCGTCCGTGGCGGCCTCGATCGCCTCCATGATGGTGTAGCCGTGGCGCTCCTCCCCGTCGGCGAGTGCCCGCAAGATGTGGTAGCGATCCGTGATGGCCATGACTGTTCTCCCTTCCCTTTCTTGACCGTGGGAGTCCGACCAGGGACCCACTATCCCGGCCGGCGCTCCTCTCTCGTTACCGCTGTGGCGTCTGGATGGGCCGCTCGAAGACGTAGAGCAACCGGCCCGACGATCCGAGCGACATCTTGGCAATGACCGGTGGCCCGACGAGGTGCCAGCCCTCGTTGCCCAACTCGTTCAAGCGTTCAAGTGAGCAGTTGAACACTTGCGCATACTGCCATTTCTGCGGTGCTTCCACGACCATCGAGATGCGCGGGCGTTGCGGGTCGGTCTGGTTAGCGTTTGCGGTCATCGGTCTTCCCCTTGTCTTTGGCTTTCTCCGACGTGGCGAGTTCCAGGCGCCGCGCGAGGGCGCGGAAGAGGCGGCCCTGCCACGTCAATCCCCGGCGCGCGCTCTCCTGCCTGGCGTAGGACAGCAAGAGCCGCCCCAGGAGCCGCCCCTGCGGCGCGAGCGCGCCCGAGAGGGCCAGGATCGCGACGGCGCCCAGGAGCAACAGGCCGTCGCGGGCAAAGCCCAGGAGGGGATGCCCGACGGCATGGACCGCCAGGACCGTCCCCGCGAGCACCAGGACCGCGGAGAGGCGCAGCACGAGCCCGAGTGCCGGCGACATCTCCACGGAGCGCAACTCGTCCGTCGAGCGGCGCACCGTCCGGGGCACGGCCAGCACATACAGGCCCTGCCCTGTTGCGCGCGCGGCCCGCTTGATCCCGCTGGCGACGTTCATTCGATCAATCCCCACTCGGCGTTGATCGGCGGCGCAATCGACGCGATCTCGGACACGCTGGCGTGGGGCATCTCCGTTACAGAGGGCATGGACGGCACCCCCCCTGTTGTTCCTTCTCCACCCGACGCGACGGCCGTGCCTGCGCTCCCCCCTGTCGCCGCACCCAGGCCCATACGGACGGCGGTCCCGAGCAGGGGCACGTTGCCGATGCCCAGGGCGCGCGAGGCCCCGCCGCCGAGCAGCGCGTCGCCCAGGCGCGGTGCGCCGTAGAGCATGAGCGCGCCGGCCAGGGCCAGGGCCAGCGATTGCAGCCCGTTGCCCCCGAACGCGGCCACCATGGCCCGCACGGACACCAGCGCCACGGCGTAGGACACGCCCCACAGCGTCAGGCTGAACCACAGCCGCGCCCAGGCCGCCGCCACCGAGCGCGTCAGGGGCGTGACCATGCAGATCGCGCACACGGGCGCGGCCAGGAAGACCGCGGCGCCGTAGAGGGTGCCGATGGTGCGCGTGATGGCCACGAGCACCAGCAGCACGACGAAGACGACGATGAAGCCCACGACCACCAGCAGGAAGATGGGGTCGCCGGTAATGATCGTGAGCAGGGCGGGGCCGATGAGGTGGCCCGCCAGCTCGCCGATGGCGGCGGCGCCCTGGTTGTTGGGGTCGGCCAGGATCATTCCCGACGCGCCGTTGACGGCCGCGATGTAGAGGCGCATCAGATGCGGCAGCGACAGGGTGACGGCCAGGCCCAGGCCGCCCTCGACCATTTGTGTGGCCGCCTCGCCGGACGGTCCCAGGCCCAGGCGGCGGGTGTACCAGGTCAGCGCCCCGGCCAGGAACAGCACCCCGAACAGGTCGCGCGCGAGGTCCTGCATCGTCCCGAAGACGGGTTGTAGTTGCGTGATCTGGGTGTAGTCCTGCTGCGTGGTCAGGTCCTTGGCGACGAGCGCGCCGACGGCGGCGGCCCCGGCGGTGGCCCCGTTGGCGATCCACGAGCCGAGGGCGCCGAGGGGATCGAGGCACAGCGGGCTGACGAAGGGCAGGGGGATGGAGAGGCCGCCGCAGGGGGGCGGGGTGGGCTGCACTGTGTAGAACGCGGACGCGGCCAGCGTGGGGTTTGCGCCGGCGGCGTAGAGGCGGTGCGCGCCGTCGGTCACACTAAAGCCCTGGCCGATGGTGAGGGTGTGGTCGGCGTTGCCGCTGGTGTCCGCGTGCACCGTGCCCAGGTCCGGCCCGCCGACGCGATCCCAGTAAAAGCGCACGTCCTGACCGGGCGCGAAGTCCGTGGCGGCGAGGGCGACGTGCGCGCCGCGCAGGCCCTGGGCGCTGTCGAGCGCGAGCGCCGGGTGATAGACCTGGGCTGGGTCCAGCACGGTGACGGGGGCGCTGGCGGTGGTGTGGGTCGGGCCGGCGACGCGCACCTCGTGGGGTCCGGCCGCCGCGCCCGGCCCGCTCGTGGGGAGCGTGGCGTCGAGGCGGGCGGCCCCGCTGGCGTCGGCGGTGGCCTGAGCCAGGGTCGCGCCGTCCCAGGAGAGGGTCAGGGCGGCGTCGGGCGGGAAGCCGCTGGCCAGGGCGACGAGGCGGGTGCCGGGGAGGGCCTGTGCGGGGCTGGCCGCGAGCGTCGGGTGGTAGGTCACGGCCGGAGGGGCGGCGACGGTGAAGGCGGCGCCGGCGGCGGTATGAGCGGGGCCGGCGGCGCGGACCTCGTGCGGGCCATCGGGGGCATCGTGGGGGACGGCGGCGCGCAGGGCAAGGTAGCCCGCGCTGTCGGTCGTGCCGTGCGCGAGGTAGGCGCCGTCCCAAGAGACCGTGACTAACCCGTTGGGCGGGAAGTCGCTGGTCACGATGACGAGCGCTTGGTCGCGCGCGCCCTGCGTGGCGGAGAGCTGGAGCGTGGGGTGGTACGTCGGCGGCGCGGTGGGCGCAGGTGGGGGCGGTGCGGACGCGGCCTGCGCGGGGGCCATTCCCAGGGTGCCCGTGGCCCCGAGGGCGAGCAGGACGGCCGCAGCGAGGGCGGTCAGGGAGGTGGTGAGGCGGCGCATCAGGACACCCCTCCCCGCGCCCAGCGCCCGGCGATATGGACCACCGCCAGCGCCGGAATCGCGAGCGGCGCCGCGCGGGCCGCGATCTCGGCCACCACCAGGAGGATCGTCAGGGGGGTCAGGACCACCAGGAGAGGAGTGTCCGGTGCGGTCACAAGGATGTGCTCGATCCACCGGGCTATCCCGCCGCCGCGGGGCATGATGAGAAGGAGCACGATGCTCAGGCCCCAGGCTGTGATCCAACGGTGCGCAAGGCTGAGCGGGAAGCGCCGGCGCTGGACCCCGATTGTCGCGCGTGTCATGTGCTCTCCTCTCTCGTCTCTCCCATGTGCGTGACGACCCCTACGTGGGGCCTCCGGTCCTGTGGTCATCGTGCGGCGCTCCACCGGGTCTCTCCCAGGGTGAGGAGCGCGGTGCCGACGGCGCTCTCGGTGTCGGCCCCCGCCTGCATCTGTGCCAGGCGCGCGGCGTGGACCTCCGCGGGGGTGGTGCCCTCGGCGAGCAGGCACACCGCCTGGTACACCTCGTCGCCGGTGGGGCGCTCTGGGTCGGCGGCGACGGCGCGCACCATGCGCGCCCGCACCTCTTTGTCGTCCTTGTCACTGGCAAAGAGCCAGGCTTCCTCGGGCGACGAGGGCACGTTGACCACCCCGCGCGCCGGCCGGCTGGCCACCTTCGTCGTCCGAATCATGAACATCTGCGCGTACTCCAGGCGCGTCTTGTCGGTGGTCTGTTTGCCCGCCAGGCCACCGATGCGCGCGGCCTCGCCCTCGGTCAAACGCAGCTTGCCCGCGATCCACTGCCGCGGATCGGTGCCCGACTCGTCGTTCGTGTCGTGCATGTTGAATATAAAATGGAGACTGGTCTGGTCGAAGTAGCCGGAGGCGGCGGGGCTGCTGGTGAGGTGGCTGAGCTTCTGGCTGACGAACATGGGGACCATGCCCGAGTGCCGCCCGGTCAGCCCGATGCCGTTGACCCAGTCCTGCCCGGCCTGGTGGCGCAGGATGCTCCAGCCCTCGTCGATGGCCAACAGGTGCTGCACGGTGCCGCGCCCGGAGCGGCGGCCCCAGTCCTGCGCGAGCGCGTCGCGGCGGTCGGCGAGGTCGGTCATGGCGAACATCACGAAGGCGTAGATGGGAGTGTCCGCGCGCAACTGCTTGGGCTCGATGTGGAAGGCCAGCAGGCGGGTGTCGACGGCGAAGGAGGTGGGGCGGTCCACCAGGGGGGCGTAGCGGCCGGCGCGCACGTAGGGCGCGAGGTCGGCGGCCACGTCCTTGTACAGGCGCCTGTCCTCGTGGTCGGCCTGGCGCGTGGCCTGCTCCTCCAGCCAGGCCACCAGGTCGCGCTCCAGGGGCGGGTCGGCCGCGGTGCGGTGCGTGTCGTCCGGGTTGCGTCCGGCCGCGGTCGCGTCGCGGTGGCCGGCGTAGACGGCGGCGACGCCGGCGTCGATCACGGAGCGCACGCGGCCGGTGATGGCCTTGCCACTCTCGGCCAGCAGCACCTCGTGGGCCGTGCCCACGAAGTACAGGCGGGCGGCGCGCTCCTCCTCGGTGGCGCGGGGGCCGTCCCAGATGTTGACGCTGGCGGTGCCCGGCCCGCCCAGGCGCACGGTCTGACCGCCGGCGATGGCGCACAGCGTGGCGTAGCCGCCCACGGTGTCCACGGCGGTGGCCCAGGCGTCCCACAGCAAGAACCACAGCATCAGCTTCTGCACGAAGAAGCTCTTGCCCTGCCCGGAGCCGCCGAACACGTCGATCAGGCGGTTCTTGAGGGAGCGATCGGCGATGTCGAGGTGGACAAGCGTGCCGTCGTCGGCGGCGCGGCCGATCAGCAGACCGGTGGGGGTACCGGGCGAGCGGGCGATGGCCAGCCAGGCGTTGCCCACGGTCTCGGCGTAGAGGCGGTAGGTGTGGCGGGCGGGGTCCAGGCCCAGGGGGCGCGTGGCCTGGAGGAGCGGCCCCTGCGCGCCGCGGGCGCGGGCGGCCTCGGTGTCCAGCGCGCCCGCGCCCGCGCCGGTCAGCAGGCCCCACAAGGCGTCGCCGCGCACGTCGAGGGACGCCGGATCGGGGGCAAACACGGTCACGTAGAGGCCCGCCTGGACGACGGCCATGCCACCGGTGCGCATGGCCTTGGCCTGGGCGCGGGCCTCGGAGCGCGCGTCGCCGGTGTCCACGTCGGCCTCGCGGCCCTGCACGCCGGCCCCCATCACCAGGTCGCCGAGACGGCGGCCGCGACTCTTGGCCCGGCTGCGCTCCTTATCCTGGTCGAGGCCGGTGACGTGGAGGGCCACGCGCAGGGGGGCGGGAAAGGCCAGCAGCGGGGCGCCCCAGCCGGGCTGCGTGACCGTGGCGGGCACGCGGACGTAGAAGGTGCGCGCCCAGGAGCGCGCGCCCTGGCCCGGCGTGTACACCGCGTCGAGCGTCTCGCGCGCGGCGGGGTCGGCGAGCGGGTCGGAGAAATCGGTGAGTAGGGCGCGGACGGCGGCCGGATCGAGGCGGCGGCAGGGGACGCCGAGGCGGTGCAGGGTGCGCTCGGCCTCGCCCGCCACGCGGGCCAGGGTAGCGCCCTGGGGGGAGCGGGCGGGGCCGGAGAGGACGATGAGGAAGCGGTGGGTGGGGACGTACTCGCCGGCGAGGTACTCCTCCCACCAGGCCTGCAGGCGGCCGCAGAGGTCGCGCAGGGCGGCGGTGGGGGGGCGGGCGCCGACGAAGGCGCGGGCCACGGCGGTCGCCGCCGCGGTCGGGGTGGAGAGCACGCAGCACTGGAGCGTGTAGCCGACGGGGGGCGTGGCCAGGCCGGCGGCGTCGGCGGTGAACGCGTCGAGCAGCGCGCCGGACAGGCTGAAGAACTGCACGCCGTCGATCTCCAGGAAGACGCGCGGGTCGCACCCCTTCTCGGTCAGCGTGCCGTCGGCGGCGATCGCGGCCCGTTCCTGGCGCTCCCGATGTGCCCGTGGGGGCCGCGCGGGCGCGCGTCGGGTGGGGCGCGGGGACCGCGGGCGGGCGGCGCGGAGGGCGCGGGTCAAGCGGTCCCACAGCACCCAGCGGAACGCGTAGGGACGCGGTCGCTCACGCATCGCCATGGGCAACCCCTTTCCTCTCCCTGAGCGCACGGGCCGCGCCAGCCACCTCTGCGGCGTCCAGGGCGCCCTCCACGACGGCCCAGCGGGCGGCGCGGCGGCCGGCCTGGGTGCGACCCTCCTCGTCGCGCTTGTGGACGAGGCCGGCGGCTTCGAGTTCGCGGCGGCGAGGACGCACGGCGGAGGGGGGCAGGTCCGCGCCCGCGGCGATCTCCTCGTTGGTGGCGCCGGAATGGGCGGCGAGCCAGGCGAGCAGGCGCGCGCGCTGGGCCCGCGCCAGGGGCGTGGCCATCAGCGGGGTGACGTCAGCGGCGCCGGCGGCGTCCGGCGCGTCGGTGACGATCACGGGACCGTCTGAGGGGGCGAGGGTGGGGGTGGAACGTGGGGGGCACACGCGGCGAGCGAGCCGGGCGGCGCGATAGGCCAGGTGGCGCGGGGTGGCCAGGATGGTGCGCCAGAGGTAGCCGGCGATCTGGCGGGCGTAGGGCTCAACGGTCCCGCTGCCGGCGAAGGTCATCACGAGCAGGCCGAGGCCGGCCGGGACGCCCACCACGAGCAGCAGATGGACCTGCCCGAGCGCCGACTGGCCGTAGGGTAGGCGGCTCGTCACCTTGATGAGGCTGTAGGTGAGAACGACGATCCCGGCGACGTAGATGAACTGGCGGATCGTGAAGACGCCGGCGACGATCTTGACGGGATCATTGATGAAGAGGGCCGTCTGACTATTGCGCGCCATCGGTCCCTCGCGTCCCCGGCGTCATCGCGGTCTCCCTCTCTGTCTGTCCCTGGACGACCTTGCCGAGGGCCGCGCCGTAGAGCACGAGGAGCGCGCCGGCGAACATCAGGCTGAGGTCGCGGCTGAGGGCGGTGAGCGCCAGGTAGCCGACGCCGCCACCGAGCAGGTAGGGGTAGGTCACGGACACCGCCATCCTAACCAAGGCGCGGGGGCGTGGGGACGGGGCGGCGGGGGACGGGGCGGCGGGGGACGGCGCGGGTGGGTGAGCGTGGGCCATAGTGGTGCTCCCGGCACTAGACACGATGAGACAGGGACGCGGGGAGAGTGAGGCCCCGGAGACCGGGTGTCCGCTCCCCCCGCACCCCGCGCTACGCGAACGGGCGACAACTAGTGGATGTTGGACTGAAGATACGCGACCGCGCCCGGCGCCCCGAACATGAACACGCTGGCCAAGGTCGCTGTGATCCAGGCACCCGTGGCGCGCGGGTTGTGCAGCGCCTGCATCGCGCCGGCAATGATGAAGGCGATGACCGCGAACGGGACTTTGATGGTGTTGGCGACGGCCACGAGGGCATCGCCGAGCCCGGCGAAGGGGTCGGTGCCGGTGACGGCCGCGATGACGGCGAGGGCGGCGGGGTGTGTGAGTGCGAAGTGGCTGCTGGTGACGAGGGCAACGGTGTCGTGAAGCATCTGAGCTATCCTCCGAATGGTTCAATAAGCAGGCGTGTGGTGTACTTCTTGCCCCGATCCGTGGATCGGGTCCGACGTGACCTGCGCGCGGCTGGCTCGTGCTAGGGGCGGCCGCGCGCTCCCGTAGGTAGGCTGCGATCGGTTCGGTTATCGGTTGGGCTGTGATGAGCTTGTCCGTCATGAGGCGGGCGTGGCGGCCGGTTCGTGCGAGGGACCGGTCGCGGTGGTGCTGGTGGTAGGCTCTCCCGCCCTGGGGCGGGCGTCGAACTGGTCTTCGTTGAGGAGCAGCAGGCGCTCGCCCGTGCAGCGGTTCTTGATCGCGACCTGCCACGCAGTGGCTGCGGACCACGCGCGGCGGACCTCCAGGACGCAGTAGCCCTGTGTGTCTACCACGCGCTGCGCCAGGGTGCGCGCGCGCTCCTCATCCATGCCTACATGCGTTTTGGTACCTCCCTATCGTCGCAATACGTGATAAGCTGATCTTGAGCCGAACAGCATCGGCCCGGCATTAAGCTGGCTTAATAAATTAAATCAGTTTAATGCCTTGTTGTGTACTGTACCCTCTCTAGCAGCAGACGTCAAGGTGCTAATGATGAACGACCCCGATCTCGACCCGAAGCTCGTGAGCGAAGGTATGGACGCGGGTCAGTTGATTGCCCATCGTGTCAACGCCCTCTTCGCTAGACGACGCGCGCCCAATGGTCGTCCTTACTCGCTGAGTGCAGTCTCTTTGGCAACGAACAATCAATTGTCGGCTCCGTACCTACACGCGTTGCGCAATGGTCACATCGATAAACCGGGCATAGACAAGATGCGCCTCCTAGCTGATTTCTTTGGCGTCGATCTCGACTACTTCAGCCCGAGTACTGTGGAGCCATCCGCGACGGATGTACCGGTCGAAGAGGAGGAGGCAATCCGGCGGGCCATGGCCGATCCGCTGCTGCGTGAAATTTCCCTCGGCGTGAGCGAACTTGACGACGAGGAGAAGATGGCCTTGTTGACGTTGGTTGCGAAAGCGCGAGCGCGGGCCACGCGACAGGAAGAGCGCCGTACGGAGGCGGAGTAGATGATAAACCTACGAGGGGAGAACGTGTATTCCTCGCTCTCCACATCAGACCGCGAAAGTCACGGAGGCGACTCTTACATGGGGCGCGCGGTGGTTCAGATGCGTCGAGTGATTGAGGACATGCGGCAAATTGCCCTCCAAGAGTGCCTGGCGTGTAGCCTTGTGCGCCCATTCTCTCCCACGGAGTATCGTTGGTGGCTAGAGCACACGCGAAACTGCGCGATTACATTCGTACCGGTGCGATCTCTACCGGGCAAAGGCAAGGTAGGCGGCTTATGCATCGACACAACCCCTGCGGACACGCCTCCAGGGGGTAAGGTGAGCTATGAGATTCAGTATGTGATAGGGCTAACGGCGAACGATTTGGTCCATACTCTGTTTCACGAACTCGGCCACATCGTGCTCGGCCATCAGATAATTGTTGACGTGGCGTGGCTGCACGATAAGCGCCCTTGGCAGTTGAAAGACATGGAGGATCTGGAGGCGGAGTCGTTCGCTGATGCGATGACGTTATTCTCCCTCTGGGGGGTACCGATCGATCTTATCGACGGCGGGGTACTATCCACTACATCAATCAATACCGATACGTGGCTCACGCGATTCCGAACTAACGGAATCGGATCGGCACGCCACCGCGAGCATCTCACCGGCTTCATCAAAGCGCGGAGCTAGGTGAGCCCCTTGCCGTAAGGGACAGACGGCCCGTAAGTGATGACAGCCTGTAAGCGAAAGATACTCGCTCATGCAAGCACTATTACTCGTCGGATGCCTTGCCAGCGGCCTGATATTGATCAGCCACGCGCTACGAGCCTTCTGGCGGGCACCGCAGCGATACACAGGTCTTTTTTTCCTCGGTAGCATGACGGCAAGCCTTGGCATCTGGCTAGTCCCACCGCCAGTCGGTCAGCTACTCGACTACTGGGCTGGTGGCATGACGGGGCTTGGGCTCGTCGCGATGCACACCGAGATGAACCTTGCGTGCCTACTCTTGGCGCTAGTGGTTGTGATATTGGGGAGTGCGCAAGGTGGATGGCGCTCCTACGGTCTCTTCCTCGGTCTTTGTCTGGTCGTGGCTCTGCCGCTCGTCTGGGGCATCGCCCGCCCGGCATCGGACCATCGAACCGCTCAGTCCCTTTACGACGGCTTCTACGCTACCACGCCATCGCTAGTGGCGTGGAACTTACTTGTGGCCGGCAACCGCCTCTACCTGAGCGTATTCCAGCTTGCAGTCCTTGGATACATGGCCAAGCGTGACGCGAACCGGGCGGACGGAGCGCCTGTAGCGCCGGATGAGACGATCGCCGATGTGCTAAGCTTGACCTTCGCCTGCTGCTTGGGTGTCGTCTACGGCCTGTTAGTAGCCGCGCAAACGGTGATAGACCTATGCGGGGGTGGCGGAACATCGCTCTTTCCCCTGGGCCAGCTTGTGCTGCTCATGATGGCGGTGGACGTCTCCTTAGGCGGACACGTGATCTTACGCGTGCTACGTATCCTCAGCTACCTCCGCAGGCTTTTATCCGTCGCGGAGCGTGAGCGGAATGACGGTGCGGTGCGCAACGATATGCTCGGATTGGTCATCATCTTCAGCGACCTGCAACGAGGAGTGTCGGATGCAGTCAATAAAGCTACTATTGGACGCCTACGAATGCGTTGCCGGGACATGCCGCCGTACCGGTACCGGGCGACGATCGAAGCGGCCCGTCTCATCATGATCATCCTGGCACCACAACCCGACGGGCGGCAGTGGACGTCGGACGACGCCAAGAGCCCTTTGGACGAGGTCCAGCGCCGCGCCGCACAAGAGTACTGGTTTCTCTCGGATGTCTATCGCATCATTTACGCGTGCATCGCGCCGTACCTGCCGCAAGATGTCCCTCCTCCAAGCGCCCTTGAGGGTTGGCACCGGGACGCTGCCGAGCGCATCGCGATGGAAATCGATCTCGGTACAGTCGGGAGGATGACGGCGACGACGGGCCGTACCGCGGACGGTTAGTGAGGAGTGATTCTGTGCTCCTTGCCATTGCCGCAATCCGTCGCCGTCCTCGATCGCGACGAAATCTGGTATGCCTGAAGTATGCAAGCTTATCCGAAATCGAAACGAACGGACACACTGGCGAGCGCGCTCGTATTTCTCGGCTCCGTATTTTCTCTCCTCGACCTAGCGCGCCATCGCCAGGCGGTTCCCACGCTAGCCGATGTGACGCGTCCGACGACCGGGCAAGGAGAGACATTGCCCCGTCTGTCGGTGATCGTCCCGGCATGCAACGAGGAAGGCGGGATACGCGCCGCCGTCGACTCGATGTTGGCCCAGGACTATCCAGACCTCGAGATTATCCTGGTGAACGACCGCTCCACCGACCGCACCGGCGAGGTCATGGACGCACTGGTTGCGGCGCGTCCCGGCCGTGCCCGGACCTTGACGATAGAAGCGTTGCCACCCCACTGGTTGGGGAAGAATCACGCTCTGTGGCGCGGGGCGCGCGAGTCATCGGGGGACTGGTTGCTTTTTGCCGACGCCGACATCGTGTTTGACCCTACGTGCTTTCGCCGCGCCGTTGCGTATGCCGAAGCCGAGAGGCTGGACCACCTGACGCTCTCGCCCGAGATTGTGGTCCGTGGCTACTGGCTGCAAGCGTTCGTGGCCTTCTTTGTCTACGGCTTCGCGGTGACGCAGCGCCCCTACAGGGCCAACGACCCTCACAGCAAAGTAGGCGTTGGCGTCGGCGCCTTCAACCTCATCCGACGTCCGGCCTACGACGCTATCGGGACGCACCAAGCTCTATCATTGCGCCCCGACGACGATGTGCGCCTGGGCAAGCGCGTCAAGCTGCTCGCCCTGCGCCAGCGCTTGCTGCACGGTGCTCCGCTGGTGCGCGTGGACTGGTATCCCTCGCTGGGCGTGGCCTTGCGCGCATTCGACAAGAACGCTTTCGCCGGCCTGAACTATAGTGTCCTTCAATCGATGGCGGCTGTCTCGGCCGTGTGGGTCCTGTGCGTCTGGCCATACCTCGCGGTCTGGCGTGTCGGACGAGCGGCGCGCCTGTTGCTGCTTGGGAGCATCGGCTCTACCGCGATTTCCTTCGCCAGCGCCAACCGCCCGCTGGGACGCGGCGTCGCCGCTTACTTCCCCGCGTTTCCCGTGGCGGCGATCCTCTGGATCTACGTCTTCCTGCGCTCCATGATCCTCGCGCTGACGCAGGGCGGCGTGTACTGGCGCGGGACGTTCTACTTGTTGAGGCAACTCAAGAGCCAGAGCGGATTAGAGGGGACGTGAGTTGGGCGCCGATCCCAGCATCCCCTCTCGCCCGTCCCACAATAGGCGACGAGGCGATGCCTGGTGCCTTGAGTCGCCACCCCTACCGGGGTTGGTCCGATCCCTTGGGCGCATTGTTGGCTGTCGCACGTTCGTGGATGGGATAGCCATCTTGGTCGCGCGGCCGGATGACCGCAGCACCCGTGAGGCTTAGCTCTCGAAACAGCCTGCGGACCCCTAGATAGCCGAGCGCCACCATCGCCCCCGTGACGATGACCTCGCTAATCTTATTCATGCCCTTCCTTTCTTTTCATTTGCCGAATGTTTGTTGCGGGATGCTCCCCTCCTTTGAGGCGGTAAGCTACCCGTCAAGCCCCGATCCCTTGCCGAATGTTTGTTGCGGGATGCTCCCCTCCTTTGAGGCGGTAAGCTACCCGTCAAGCCCCGATCCCTCGTAACGCCATGGGGCAGCGCGGGATGGAGCGATCACAGCGCCGACGGCGGCGGTACAAGGGCTGCAGGGGTACAGATCGCGGCGGCAATGCATATCGCATCACCATCACCATCCCTCCCCAGAATAGCAGCGATTGGCGTCAAGCTGAGCGTCTCGTTGGTGTCGGCGAACTCCACGCAGGACCGGCTGGCCTGTGACGATAGCCTGCTCCACGATGTCGGCGGCGTGCTCTACCCCGCCGCCAGCGCGGATTTCTGCCTGGAAATGATTGGCCTGATCGAGATATATGCCATCGCTCAGTACAGTGCGCACAGCGTTGTGCAGGCGCGCGTGGCTCAAGCGGGAGAACGGGACCATCACGCCAGTGGAGGTCCACGCGATGCGGGCTGCGACGCCTGGCTGATCATTCGCGATAGGGATAGCCACCATAGGGACGCCGTTAGCCAGCGACTCTAGGACCGTGTTGAGGCCTGCGTGCGTAATCGTGAGGCGTGCGCCACTCAATAGGGTGAGCTGGGGCGCATACCCGACGACAAGGGGCGAGCCTGGAAGATCGCGATAGTCACTGACGTTGCCGCCGCCCCCAAGCGAAAGAACGAGTTGCAGGTCCAGGCCTGCGCAAGCTGCCGCGATGATGCGGAAGACGCGCGCGAGGCGGTTCTGGAGCGTCCCCAGGGACGCATAGATGATAGGTTGCCCGGTCAGGCGTTCGTAGGGGAAGGGAATGTCTTCTGAAGTCCCGACAGTCCCGACGCGGAAGGGTCCTATGTAATGGAAGCAGGCGGGCAGCGACCGGCGTGGGAAATCGAAGCCAGACGGTTGCTGGCTGATTTGCGCCAGCGGCGACAAGAAGTCGTCGTCGCTCTGGCCAATGGGTAGCCCCCAGGCTCGTCGATAGCTGTTGATCACTGTTATGAGACGCGTAATGAGGAGATTGGCTAACGCGTTGCCAGCCTTGTTGCGCAACAGGCCCCAGCGGTCGGTGCGATAGTCCCAGGGGAGATAGCCGGGGGGCACGCGTGGCTCCCTGTTGAGGGCGAGGGCGTTACAGATGGTGATGAACGGCAGCCCTAGCATCTCGGCGACGCTGCCACCGGCTGGCTCGGCTTGGTCCACCAACACGGCGGAGGCTCCGATAGCGCGTAGAGCCGCTGGGGCGTCTCGACAGATCAGTTCCTCCCGTCGTATGGTATCGGCCAATCCATAACGCCCAGCCGCAAGACCGCTAAGTGATCCTAAACGTGCAGCCGCTTGTGGCACGGTACCCACTGGGAAGTCGGACTGTCCAATCGCCTCGAACCCCAAATCTGCGGCGCGTATGGCCGCCTCGGCGTCGAGCACGCCAACGGCCGTGACGCGATGACCCCGACGCTGTAGAGCGCGGCCCAGTGCGGACATAGGGTTGAGATGACCGGTCTGTGGAGGACAAATGAGAGCGATATGAGTCACGGACCATCCTTGGTGAACACTAGAACACTAGGTATCTGTAGTGTACAGTGCCGGATAGCGCATAGCACCGGCTACTTGTTCTTGCTGGACCCTAGAACTGCACGCGGCCGCACAGCACTGCGCGGGGACGCCGTGCAGTACCTGGCGCACACCCTCGACGCGCAATGGGTCGTGCTGCCCGTCACGCAGCAGACGCCGATGAGCGCGTCGAACCGCACGTCGCTACAGGCGCTGATCGCGCTGGGGCTGCCGGCCGCGCCGGGGCAACTCGTCGCCGGCCTGGGATGGTTAGCCACGCTCGGTGCGTCGGACTGGCTTGTGCGCGACCGCCGGTTGTCGTTCGCGTCGGCGTTCGCGCTCGCCTTCGCGCTGCTCTACCTGGGCCGGCCGGTGGGCTGGACGCTGGTGGATCTCGACCTGGTGGTCTGCGTCGCGGTGTGGACGACCCTGCCCCGTGCCGGCCGTACCGTCCTGCTCATCGGGGTCGTGGCACTGCTGCTTTTGCACTAGGCGGCGCTCGTGCTGACGGGCCTGGGCAACGGGCTGCCGCTGTTGACGCTGCAACCGGCCGATCGGCCCTGGGAAACGTGGCTCGTCTTACCCATCGCCTGGGGGCTCACTCTGTGGGCGGCGCGGCGGCTCACCCGCCGGGACCCGGCGACGGTCCGCTCCCCGGACCTGGTGGGCGGGACGACGGGTGCCCTCGTCCCCGTCCACGATCGGCCGTGAGCCCGGATGCCTAGCCCCTCCTCCACGCCCCGTCGCTGCGCGCGGAGCCGTCGCTACGCTAGCGCGCTGGTGGTCCTAGCGCGGGGATGGTACTAGAGCTAGGGGTAGTACCCACCCCAGGATAAAGAGTAGCTCCATGGGCCTGCCAACCCCCCGTTTTCCTGTGTGAAACGGGCCTTTGGCGTAGCTCCATAGGTTTGGTACTAGCGCCACGGATGGTACCACGATCCGCGGCCCGATGGTACCACGGTGTGAGGCTCGTCAGAGGGCCAGTAGTACCAAAATAGCCCCACGATCCGCGGCTTGTCGGAGGGCCAGTCGTACCACACGAGCGCCACGATCCGAGACCCGTCGGAGGGGTCAGGAGTGCCACGCCGAGGGGGTGCTGTGGCGCTCCCATAGGGCTAGCCTGCATCATTCACGAGCCCCCGCTGGCCGACTACTCGCCTGCCGTGCCTGGGTGGCGACGAGGCGGCGCAACCGGGCGGGCGTGTCGGCGTCGGCGGGGAGATACAGGCACAGCCGCATGTCCACGTTGTCGATACCCTGGAAGCTGGCCGGCTCCAGCGTCAGTCGCCCCACCTGCGGATGGTCGATCGCGCGCGTCGTGGCGGACGGCCCGCGCACATCGTGCTGCGACCACCAGCGGCGGAACTCCGGGCTGTCGCGCCCGAGGTCGGCGGCGAACCGCGCGAACCACGGATCACCGGCGTGGCGCCCCGAGATGCCGCGGAACACCGCCACGACCTCCCGGGCGAACCCGTCCCAATCCACCACACGTCGGCGGATGTCGTCGTCGGTGAACACGAACCGAACGAAGTTGCGGCCCGCGGGCGATAGGGCGGCGAAATCGCCGAAGACCGTGCGGGCCGCGGCGTTCCAGGCCAGGATGTCGCAATGCGCGCCCAGGATGTACGCGGGGCTTACTCCTTGGGCATCGAGCACGCGCCGGAGTGTGCCGCTCACCCCTTCCTCCGCCACAACGGGGGCGTCGGGTGAGAGCGACTGATCCGCGAGCAGGAACACATGTGCGCGCTCGTCCGCCGTGAGCCGGAGGGCGGCGGCGATGCTTTCCAGGACTCCCTTGGAGACCCGCACGTCGCGCGCCTGTTCCAGCCAGGTGTAGTAGGCGACGCTGACGTCGGCGAGCTGCGCCACCTCCTCGCGCCGCAGTCCCGGCGTGCGGCGGCGCACCCCGCCCGGCAGGCCGACCTGCGCTGGCAACAGGCGCGCGCGCCGCGTCCGCAGGAAATCAGCCAACGCCTGCCGGCGCTGCTCATCGTCCATGCCCTGACTCACTCCTACCCCCCTTATCCTGATCCTGGTAATCGTGTTCGTAGGAAAAGCTTTCCCTGGTCTCAGGATACCTCCGTATGCCACACTAGGGAGGTGGAGGGGACACCCCCGGCGACACGGAGCCCTCCGACGACATGACGGTCATAAAGGATAGAGAAAGCACCACACCCGATGACTCAGCAGACAGAGACACCAACGCCCCCCGCCATCGCCCTCGTGCAGAAGTTCTACGCGTGCTTCGCCAGCGGCGACCTCGACACCCTGCGCAACGAGGTGCTCGCGCCCGATGTGACCTGGCTGATCCCCGGCCATCACCCCCTCGCCGGGCTCAAGCGCGGCCCCGATGAGATCGTGGCCTACTTCGCCACGATCGCCCAGGCCAACTTCAAGGCCGAGGTCATCTCCTTGAGCCACAGTGGGGAGTACGTGGTGGATGTCCACCGCGGCTGGGGCGCGTACGGCGATGCGACGATCGACATGCATTGGGTGCTCTCCTACCGCATCCAGGACGGCAAGATCGCCGCGGTCGAGAACTTCGCGCTCGATCAGCACGCCGCAGACATGTTCTTCTGGACCGTCTGGGGCGATAAGCTCAAGCCTGTCCCCGGCCGTCTGATTGAGGCATAGGATGGGACAAGCGCCTGAGATGGGGACGGTCGTGCTCTCACTCGCTGTCGTGCGCTCGACTCACCAGCCACCCGCATACCTTTAACTGCCCGTTGACGAAGGTAGGATCGTTCTGTCCATTTCGACCAACGTCGGCGTGAATGATGGAAGCTACCGCTGGCCGTCCAGACGGGGCCGCACGACGCGCAGGATGGCGAGAATGAGCAGGACGGCGAGGGCCACGTACGCGCCGACGAGGGCGGCGGCGAGGAGCGCGGCCACGACATGGAGGCCGGGCGCGGAGGCATGGGCCAGCGGGGTGAGGAGGGTAACGAGGGGGCCGGTGAGGGCCGCGAGCACGAGGGCGGCGAGGCAGCGCGTCCAGACGCGGGCGCGGGCCTGGGCGTCAGTCATCGGTCATCTCCTGTGGCATGGTCGAGCGAGACAGCCTCAGTATCCGAGGTCTGCCAGGGGGCGCGGCATCAGGAGGCGCGCCCACGGCGCCCTCCCGCGTGGGGTGCACCGCGTGCGCGCGGGTGAGCGCGGCGACGACCAGGGCGTTGATCGACGTGCGCGCGTGGAAGGCGGTCGTGCGCAGCCACTCGTGCAGGTCGTCGCCGACGCGCACGTTGTACTTCACCAGCTCCCCACGCGCGGGCGTGCTGGGGGTTAGGCAACGATTCCTGCGTAGGACAGCCATTTGACCATAACATGACGGGTTGACGCACTGTGGCCCTGCCGCTGTTAATGCGCCACCTTCTGTGCCTCAGCTGGGATAGTGATCTGGAGGGAGCGCGCGCCCGCTGGCCCACGCGGCGGCGAATATGTCATCGCCAAGCACCGCGCGCAGGTCGATCTCGGAGGCGTCGGGGAGCACCGGAGAGATGCCACCGTCCTCGCGGACTGTTGCCGCCGTGCCCAGAAGCTGCGCGGCCTCCTCTAACCGTCCCCGTGCGAGCGCGACGCGCGCCAAACGGTCCAGGCAGGCGGCCATGTTCGCGCGATCGCCACTCATGCGATAGAGCCCCAGACTCTCCGCGTAGAGCATCGCCGCGCGATCCAGTGCCCCTTGCCCGCGGACGACATCGCCCAGGTTGGTCAGCGCGGCCGCCATGCCCCAGTAGTGTCCTAGCGCGCGGAACAGGGCGAGGCTCTCCTCCTGCAGCGCCGCCGCGCGCGCGCCCTCACCGCGCGCGCTCGCGATGTACCCCAGGTTCATCAGCACAACGGACGTCCCCCACCGATCCCCCAGCGCGCGGAACAAGGCCAAGCCTTCGGTGTGGAGCGCCATCGCGCGGTCCATGTCTCCTTGCGCGCGTGCCACGTACCCCAGGTTTTTGAGGGCCAACGCGACCCCTCGATTATCTTGGTCGGCGCGGCAGAGCGCTAAACCCTGCGCAGACCACGCGGCGGCACGATCCATATCCCCGTGCAGGTAGGCTAACCAGCCCGCCCCGTGCAAAGCCTGCGTACGCGTCGCAGGTGAGACGACCACGTCCGGGGATGACGCCCCCTCCAGCAACCGTTCCAGCCATTCACGGCCCTCCGCCACGTGGCCACGCACCCACCAAAACCGCCAGAGGCCTCCCGCCATGCGCAATCCCTGCTCGACCATCCCGCGCGTGTGTACCCAGTCGAGGGCGGACCGGATGTTGTCGTGGTCACGCTCCAGCCGCTCCAACCACGCGGCCTGGTTGGGGCCCGTCAACGCCTCGGTCGCCGCCCCAACCAGGCGCATGACGGAGGCGGCCTGCCGATCGCGGGCGTCGGCC
>JAABUX010002084.1_pt1 | contig 28869 bp, 25 predicted proteins | sample 5561851 | NCBI WGS metagenome assembly JAABUX01 (sample SAMN10711883, study PRJNA513361) | rock metagenome | isolation source: Antarctica rocks | place: Antarctica: Victoria Land, Richard Nunatak red sandstone | collected 2016-01-03 | reverse complement strand
ATGCCCATTGCTTGATGGTGGCGTGATCGGATGCAGCCCCGCCCCTGCCCTCGACCATGTAGGTGGCGACGGTCCAGGGCGCACCCGCGTAACCAACCAGGGTGACATGGGAGGGCAGGGAGGCCGAGAGCACCCGGACAGTCTCGTAGATCGGCGCCAGCTCATCGTGGAGGCGAGACAGGCTCAGGTGCTGTTGAATGTCGTGGGGGGAGCGGATCGGCGGGGTGAGCACGGGACCATCGCCCTCCCGGTATTCGAGGGTTTGTCCCAATGCGGCTGCGAGTTGAGGAAGGTCAGCGAACAAGATGGCGCCATCGAGCTGGAAGCGCCTGATAGGCTGGAGCGTGACCTCTGCGGCGTGCTGCGGCGAGTTGCACAGGCCGAGCATCCCACCGGCAGCCTCACGGGTGCGGATGTACTCCGGCAAGTAGCGCCCGGCCTGGCGCATCAGCCAGACCGGCGGGCGTTCGGTTCGTTCACCTGCCAGTGCGCGCAGGAGCAGCTTCTTCGGGAAGGGTTCCACTCGCCTATCTGCCTCCAGCTTGAACATCTCACCTGGATAGCTCAATCGGCGCCGGCCAACCATGCCCTGACTCCACAAGGCCCGGCCAAGGCTTGGGATCGGAACCCAGGTGCCCCCTGCGTTGTCCGGGGCCGCGCCTGGCTGTCCGTCAAACGAAGCGACACTGCTACGGAAATAGCCCCTGGACGGGCGGTTTGGCGGGCCACACTGCCTTCGGCATGAGCATGACGTCGTCATTTCCTCACCATGATGGTGCACGCCCCGCGCGCGGTTGATCTGCTGAGGAAATAGCCCCTGGACGGGCGGTTTGGCGGGCTATGCCGCCTTCGGGACGAGCATGGCGTCGTCATTTCCTCGCCATGATGGTGCGCGCCCCGCGCGCGGTTGATCTGGTGGCAAATTCACCGGCTGGGCCAGCGCCGGGCAACGGGGGGCCGCCAAGGGGTCAAGAGTGGACGCAGAAGCAAGCCTATCGGCCTTCAATGCCCATGAACAAACTGCCAACTCTGAATTCGCCACCAGTGTCCGAAGCCCAAGCGGTCACTTAGCTGTAGCGGCGCACATCTCTGTGCTTAGCTCTGCCCCGCCACTTCTAACCATGCCATCACGTCCGCTGCGCTTCGGTCGGGCGGGAAGACCGGATAAAACGCCTTAGCGATCCGCCCGTCCACGATGACGAGGGTTAGGCGCTTCAAGAGCGTTGTACCTGCCACGTCCATCGTAGGCAGACGAAGGGCGTGTGCCATTTCTAGCCGGGCGTCGGACAGCAAGGGGAACGGCAGGTGCAGCCGGTTGGCAGCCTCGATTTGGTAGCTGGTGTCCTGCGTCGAAAGGCCGAAAAGGTGTTCCACCCCCAGGGCGGCCAGCTCGGCATAGTGATCCCGGAATGCACAGGACTGTGGTGTGCAGCCGCGTGCGCCAGGGATCATGTCCCACCCGTCAGGCAACGACATGTCGGGACGGCCAGTCATGGGATAGGCATAGACAACCGCCTTCCCAGCGAGCCGCGATAGATCGACCGCATTGCCGCGGGTGTCAGGGAGGGAGAGGGATGGGACGGCAGCGCCGTCAAGATGCCGCGCACCACCATCATCATGCGGTGGCGGAAGCTCCGACCAATCAACTTGGAGAAGGTTCGTCATGCTCAGTTCCTTGGAGGAAATGGGTGGCAAACACATGGAGGTTAGAAGATAGCCACGGGCGTCCAGCACTAGGTCGCGCACGTCGCCTTTACCAAGTGCTGGCAGACCGACAGCGCCCCCAAATGGGGTATGGGGAGCCACGCTTAACCGGGCAGCCCGTCCCGTTCAGCTTCACCCGAACGGGACGATGAGGTTTCAGGAAGCGTACGGCGATTCCTGTGGCCGCACCGGGCGGGCAATGACCCGCGGGGCGGCAGGAGCCGGTTCGGCCGGCCGCAGGGTGAGCCACGCCCCGGCGAGCATGACCGCCATGCCCAGCGCGTCTGTGGCGGTGACCGTCTCGCCGAACACGAGTACGCCGAGCAGCACGGCGATGGCCGGTGACACGAAGGCGAAGGAGCCGGCGCGCGAGGGACTCCATTCGCGCACCAGCCGGAGATAGGCCGGCCAAGCGACCACCGACCCAAACAGCATAAGAAAGCCCCAGCTTGCCCAGGCTGCCCCACCCCATTGTCCAGACAGCGCCGCGGTCGCCCCAGGCTCCAGCGCCAGTGCGCCGGCTGACAGCACAACCCCGCCGGCCAACGTGATCACGCCGGACACCAGAACGGACGGATAGGCGCGCAGCAGGGGACGCGCGAGCACCGCGCCGAAGCCGGCAATGAATGCAGCGACTACAATCGCGGCGCCCCCAGCGAGCCACATCGCCGTACCCGCACCTTTTCCCGGCCCGTCACCCGCCAACGCCTGTGGGCCGAACAGCACCAGGATGCCCGCGACCCCAAGTGCCACGCCCGCTGCCCGCGCACGGCTAAATCGCTCCTCACCCAGCAGGGCGCCCGTGACGAGCAACGCCACCGGCACGAAGGCGAGGTCGAGGATGGCGGCAAGCCCGGAAGACACAAACTGCGCGCCCCAGAACATGAGGGCGTGGGTCACGGCGATCAGCAGCAGCGTGACGGCCGCGAGCCTGGGCCAGTGGGCGCGTGCAATCCGTTCCAACGGCCCCTGCCAGCGAAGGATACCGAGCAAGATGACGCCGGCCACCATGAACCGCGTGCCGACAAAGAACACCGGCGGCACGGCAGAGATGCCGGCTTTGATGGCGATCCAGGTTGTGCCCCAGATCAGGCACACCGCGACGAACAGGGCGTGCAAACGGGTGAATCTCATGGCTTGGCCTCCATTGCCAGTGGATGTGTAACGGGTATATATCATTTTACCCGTTGCACAACACCCCCTTGCGGCCGCGGTTGCCGGTCCCGAGCTTGGAGGCATGGAAAAGAATCGATCCGTCAGCACGCTGCACATCGTGGGCGGCCATCCGGGTCTGGACCTTGCCAACACGGTGGACTCCCGCCGCAACCAAGGCGGTCCGGACGTGCTTGCGGCCTATGGCGACCTGTTGGAGTGGGCGGAGCGTGTGGGCCTGCTCGGCGCCGAAGCCGCGGCGAAGCTGCGCCGGTGCGCGGACGTGGCGCCCGGGGAAGCGGAAGCGGCGCTGGCCCGGACGAAGCGTCTGCGCGAGGCCATCTACCGTGTGTTCTCCGCCCTCGCGGCGGGCGGCGAACCGCCAGCATCCGACTTGGGGCTGATCGAGGACCAAGCGCGCCGCGCCCTGACCAGCCGGCGACTGGTGCGGACGGAAGCAGGCTATGGGTGGGTCTGGCCGGAGGAGGAGTTCGACACGCTCGCGCGCCGGCTGGCCCACGAGGCGGCGGAGCTGCTGACCGCCCCACGGCTTGGCCGGGTCAAGGAGTGTTCCGGTCGCGGCTGCGGATGGCTGTTCCTGGACACCAGCCGCAACGGGCTACGCCGCTGGTGCTCCGAGGAGGATTGCGGCACCCCCGCCCGGGTTGCGCGTCACCGCTCCAAGACGCACCCGGGCACGCCCAACCAAGGGTGAACCGCCGTCGCTTTCCGGCCCTGTGACCACGAAGCTGTGCAGATTGGCCAACTGGCGGCGTAGCGCGCTGATCGGCAGCCAGGGCCAGGGGTGTCCGTCAAACGAACCATGACCGGCCACCCCGGATGTGTCCGCCAACCCTGGCATCTGCATGAGAAAACGGACACGATGATTGCCGGACGGGAGAACGGACACCACTGACCTTCGTACGCGCAGATGCGCGCCGTCAAATGGCGGCTCATGACAGGAGTGTTGGGTCGAAGCCAACTTAGGCTGAGCGCTTTTGCGACACATGATGGCGAGAGCTTATGAGGGCATTCGCGATGGATGCTTGATCGCTTAGTGATTGATCCCAGCCAACAGCGTTCTCAGCTCGTGGTAGGTGAGATCGAGACGCTCGCCGAGGCCTGGCTCAGGATCATCGAGCCAGCCGATCGTCGCGTGCACGAACGCAGCCATTCCGGTCTGTGCCGCGAGAACAGCCCTCAGCTCCGCGAAGCCGCGCGCCTGCAATGCGGCGGCCAGCGCATCGGCAAGGGCCGCCAGTTTCGCTAGCTCACGCTCGTAGAGCGCGGGTGTGGCGGAGATGACATCCTGTCGCGGTTTGGAGAATGGCCGGTTGTCTTCAAGCGCCGGCAGAGTCGACCGGAACGCCCGGAACAGTATGTCGAGCGGTCCAAGCTCGTCGGGTGCGTCAGCTATGGCGGTGGTCAGGGCGGCTCGCAAAAAGGCTTCGCCATCGAACAGGACCTCCCGCTTGTCGGGGAACTGACGGAAGAAGGTTCGCTCCGTCACGCCGGCACGCGCGGCGATCTCCGCTGCCGTGGTCCGATCGAATCCCCGCTCGCGGAACAGCTCCAACGCTGCCCGTTGCAGACGAGCGCGCACGTCGCCCTCGTTCTTCGCCGCCAAATCACCTGCTCCTGTTGTCAGTGACTGACAAAGCACCTATGTCAGTTACTGACGCGGCGGTGATAGCACGTCTCCGCTCGGTGTAGAAGGAAATTGGCATGCGCGTGTTTTTAACAGGAGCAAACGGCTGGGTCGGGTCAGTGATTGCCCGCGACCTGATCGAGGCGGGCCATACCGTTGCAGGCTTGGTGCGCTCGAAGGAGAAGGCCGACGCGCTTGCCGCTGCTGGTATCGAGCCGTTGCTGGGGTCGATCAGCGATCTGGACGTGCTCCGGCGGGGTGCCGGCAACGCCGATGGCGTCATTCACACGGCGTTTGGCCTTGATATGTCCAAGATCGCGGAACTGGCCAAAGAGGACAGTCAGGCGATCGAGACTTTCGGAGAGGTCTTTGCCGGTTCGGATCGGCCGATCGTCGTAACCGCTGGCATTGGTCTCGCACCTGCCGGGGAGACGTTCAAGGAAGATGCAAGGCCACCTGTTATCCCGCAGTTTCCACGCGCGTCCGAGCAGACGACGTTCGCGCTCGCCGAGCGCGGCTTGCGAGCAAGCGTCGTCCGTCTTCCGCGCTCGGTTCACGGCAGCGGAGAGCGTCACGGCTTCGTTCCCATGCTTGCCGCTTTGGCTCGCGAGAAAGGGGTTTCCGCCTATGTCGGTGACGGACAGAATCTCTGGCCCTCCGTGCACCGGCTGGATGCCGCCCGCGTCTTCCGCCTCGCTCTTGAACGGGGTGCTCGGGACGAGGCATTTCATGCCATCGCCGAGGAAGGCGTGCCGTTCAGGTTGATTGCCGAAGCTATTGGCCGGCAGGTCAACGTGCCGGCAAAGTCCCTGACACCGGAAGAAGCCGAGGTGCATTTCGGCGGCTTGGCAATGTGGGTGGCGGGCAATGGCCCCGCTTCCAGCGAGAAGACCATGGCGGTTCTCGAATGGAAGCCGAATGAGATGGGACTTGTCGCAGACATCGGTCGGCCGGCTTATTCTCAGTAACAAGCTAGTTTCATTACAGGCCGGGCGAAGGCTACCGCCCGGCCAGCCAGAACCCAAGGCCGCCGCCGAAGACGACGGCACTGACGCAAACGGTGAACGCGGCAGCCAAGATCGCGATCCGGCGGGCTTGCTTGGCGGCGGAGATGTCGGCTTGCATCGTCGCCAGGCCAGCCGTGACGGCTGCCAGGATGTCGGCTGCGGCGGCGGAGCTAGCCTCTTTCAGCCGCTCCGCCGACCATGCGCCGGCATCATTGATGAGCTTTGAGGCTGAGGCTTTGGCCGCGTCGGTTTGGCTGGCGACCTCCCGGCGACCTGTTTCAATCTGTGCGGCGAGCCGATCGGTTGCTTGGTTCGAGACTTCGGTTACGAGGCCCTTGAGATGATCGAGAAAGACTTGATGGATAACCTCAGTGACGGTGACTGTGGCAAGTATAGGATCGTCTGCCGCAAGCCGGATGTTATGCCGCCTTGCGACTTCATCAATAACCGCTTTGACATCCACGGCCAGCTTCCTTCAGACAGCTATAGCGATTTGGTCGAAAATCTCCCGTTGCATCTGCTTAAGACGCTGTTTTGCCATAAGCCTAAAATCAGGGTCTTCGATGGCTTCAGCAAAAGTAAGCTTCTTTGTCAGGAGTTCGTCCATGTCTTGAGCGAACAGTTCCGAGGAATGTTGTGGCACGCGGATTAAACCTGCGATCCGGCTCTTGTGATCCTGATAGACTTGGGTTTCTTCAAAATCCTTGCCGCCGGGTTGAATGACGCCCTTCACTGCCTCATTGAGCCAGACGACAATCTTGGCCTTTTCCCCGACATTGCTGGCGATGTCCCGAAAGCCGAGCATGGTTTCCATCATCGCTTCGCCACCTACAATCGGGACGTGAAGGACCAGCTCGCGCCCGTTTTCAGCGAGGACTTCAGCAACGCGATTATCGACCAGATAGGCCATGAACGGAAGGAAGTTGGTCGCGCCATTGTCCACAACGTAGTCGCTTTCGGTCGTGATGATACTCTCTATCAGATCATCGAACTTACGCGAATCGACGTTATTGTTCGCATTCATGATGTCCAAGGCGACGACGGGGAGCGCCTTGTAAGCAGCGAGAGACTTGTTGCTTGGGTCTGCGTCGATGACCTTTATAGGACGCCCCTTCGACACATAGTATTGTGCGATGCAATTGGCGCTGAATGACTTCGTGACACCGCCCTTGTGCTGCATCGTCATGTGAACGGCATGAGGGCTAGATGAGCTTGTCTTTGTGATCGTCTGCGATGCCGCCAAGTCTTGTGAAGGTTCGGGGGCGGGGTGCGGCTTTTGGACCATCTGAGTTCTCCTTTGGTGTTGCGATCGTGTCGGGTGTGTCCTGCCCAGCGGGAGAAGTTGGGGGAGGGAAGGACTCCGGGGGGAGCGGGCGAGCTGGCGAAGGAAGCGGGGTTGCAGAGCCGGCGGGTCGAACGGTTCGGAGTGCAACAAGGTCCGGGTCTGGATCGTGATGTCGAAGCCGGTCCACGTAGCGGCAGAACTGACGGTAGCTCATTCCACCCAGGCGCGAGCAGTGTTGGTCAAACAAGACACGCACGGAAAGACCAGCAGCAAGACCGGCTCGAATGTCTCCCCGTGCGGAGATCATCAACACAAGTCCCTCGCCTTTTTGGAGCCGGGAAGGGGGCTTCGCTACCATCAGCCGCTTTTGACCCTTGGAGTTAAAACAAGGCTTGATACGTCCGGTCCAGTCTACATAAGGCTGGATAAGTCCGGGATTTGCAAGTAGCGTTGTTTTGGGCTTGAAGTCTGGTTTAGACTTATCAGGACGGAAAAAGACAGTAAGGTAGTAGGCAAGATATGCGACCAGGGCCACGGCCTGTCCGCCTGCATGGCTTACTCGCTCCCTTCGGGGCTCGACGCACGGCTCTGCGAGGCTGACTGCCGCTGCCGCGTCTGAGGGGTCGGAACACCATGGAGAAACCGTCTTGGCCGAGGGGACACGTCCTGAAGGTCCGCGTGACCCCGGCGGAAAGGGCCACCATCGAGCGGCTTGCGGCGGCGACCGGGTTGCCGGTCTCGACCTATCTCCGCACTCTCGGCATCGGCCATCAGCCCAGGTCAGTGCTCGACGCGGAGCGCGTGGGGGAGCTGCTGAAGGCGTGCGGCGACCTTGGGCGGCTTGGGGGTTTGTTGAAGCTTTGGCTGGTGGACAAACCGGGGCTGGGGGCACCGGAAACTGATGTGCGCCGGCTGCTCGACCAGATTGGGGAACTGCGGGAACGGATTGTTGACAAGGTGGCAGCCGTTTGATCGCGAAGGTGTCCCGCCGCGTAGCTGGCGGCAGCTTCGGCCGCCTGGCGGCCTATGTGTCGGATCAAAAGAAGATCGGTGATCTTCGGGACTGGAAACGGACGGCAGATTACATTTTGGACACGAAGGGTGGCGGGGAGCGGGTTGAGGCGATGCGCGTGACCAACTGCCACAACGAAGAGCCGGGGCTTGCGCTCGCAGAAATCACTGCCACCCAGGAGCGCAACACCGGCTCAAAGACCGACAAGACCTATCACCTGATCGTCTCGTTTCCGCCGGGCGAGAGGCCGATGCCTGACCAGCTCCGCGATATCGAGGATACCTTGACCATGGCCATCGGGTTCGCGGACCACCAGCGGATTTCGGCCGTCCATAATGACAAGGATCACTTTCACTTCCACGTCGCTATCAACAAGGTGCATCCGGTGACGCTGAAGGCGGTCACGCCCTATTTCGACCAGCCCCGGCTTCAGGCAGCGTGCATTGAGCTTGAGAAGAAGCACGGGCTGACCCCGACCAACCACCAGATGCCCGACCGCAGCGCCGGTCCGAAGAACGGCCGAGCAGAGGGGATGGAGTTGCACGGCGGGCAACAGAGCCTCATTCAATGGGTTCGGGACGAAGCCGGCCCGGCGTTGTTGAAGGCTCAGGACACCGGGCAGGGCTGGCAGGACATCCACCGCGCCGCCGCCGCTTTCGGCCTGGAAGTCAAACCGCGCGGGGCGGGGCTGGTGATCGCCGTAGCCGGCGACAAATACGCCCGCGTCAAGCCGTCCGACATCGACCGGCGGCTTGCGTTCGGGGCGCTTACCGCAAAGTGGGGCGGGTATCAGCCGCCGGCCGGCCCGCAACCGGCCCCGGAGCGCATGTATCCCAGGGCACCGCTGCACACCCGGAGTCCAAACACCGCCGAGCTGTTCCGGGACTTCCAGCGCGAGCGGGAGCGCACCGTGAAGGAACGCCAGCAGGCCCGTGAGGACACCAAGGCAACGTCGAAAGCCTTTCGCGCGGAGTTGGGGGCGTGGGCCGCCGAGCGCCGCCAGGCGATCAAAGAAACCCCGTACACGGCCGATGGCAGGCGGGCCGCCTATGCGGAAATGAAGCGCGTCCGCGCCCTCACAGCCAACCGGGAGCGCACCCGGCAGGCCGAGGAGCGGAAAGTGTCCGCAGCTCGACCCCTGCCTACCTGGCAGGCTTGGCTTCAGGCCCAGGCCAGCCAGGGGAACGGGCTTGCCGCCGAGGTGCTGCGCTCGACCGATCAACGCCAGGCGGAGCTAGGCGCGGCCGTTCTCTCGGCAGAGAACGCAGACCAGGCGCGGCACGTCGTCTATCAGCACCTTCGCCCGACCGTAGGGCGCGACGGCGCCGTGACCTATCGCGTAGCGGACGGCGGCCGGGTGACGGATCAGGCAAAGCAAGTCCGCGTGGACGAGGTATCGGTTGCCGCCTCCTTTCTCGCCCTTAGTTTGGCCGCTGATAGGTTCGGGGACCGGCCGCTTGTCGTGGACGGCACCGACGACTTCAAGCGCCAGCTCGCCCAGCTCGCGGCCGTGGAGGGGATGGCCGTGACCTTCGCGGACCCGGCGATGGAAGCCGAGCGCAAGCGCCAGGTGGCGACCGCCCAGCAGCGCCCGGCGTCGCAGCCAAGCCAGCCGACGCCGACGCGGGGCAGGGCCGAAGACCGCCCGGAAATCGCGGCGTTCATCGAAAGTCGAAATGAAGCCGGACGGAAGGTGACGGAAATACCGCCGCATCGCGCGTGGACCCCGACTGACTCCGGGGATGCGGTGTATGCGGGCCGGCGACAGATCGCAGGCGGCATCGAAGCAATTTTACTCGACCGGGACGGCGAGACGTTGGTTAAAGTCGTCTCGGCTGCCCAGGCGGCGAAGGCATCGACCTGGCGCGTGGGCGACACCGTGAGGACCGATGATCGGGGCCGCTTTCACGACCACCAGCCATCGAGTGAACAGACGAAAGGGGATCGCGACCGATGATACCACCACTTCCGGGCCACCCGTTGCGCACGACCTACAACCCGCTCGCCGAGGTCCGGCCAGGCCCGGACGCGCACATCACGGCGCGGCATCTTGCCGAGCTGATCCTTCCGCCAGAGCACCAGAGCACCGATGCGGACGAAAACGTGCGATTTGCCAGGGTGAAGGCCGCCCCTTTTTTACAAGCACTGATACTGCATACGGTATATTATCATGGCGTGCTTGAGCAGCCGAGCTTAAGCCAGGTGCGCCACCTGCTAACGACGGACCCGGATGAGTTGACCGACCTTCTCACCACGACGCGGGATGACGAGCGCGGCCCGCACAGCTTCATCGCGGAGATCGCCGCCGACCACCAAGCGCGTCCAGCCGAGGAGCGCGCCGTCATCATCGCACAGATCGACCAAGCCCTGAAAATCTACGGACCCGCCGGTTGAGGAAAGCCGCCATGCCAGAGCTGCCGAATATCCCGACGCTGCCGAAGGCCATAAAAAAGGGAAGTCCCCGGAATGCAGCGTTAGGGATGGCGGGCCTTGCAGCCGTCATCGCTGCGCTCAATTCCGCCGTGACGCAGTTCGTAGCGTGGCGTCTCAACTATCACCCCGCGCTTGGCACCCCTTGGATCGCGCATTTTTATGCTCCTTGGTCATGGATCAATTGGGCGCAAGCGCCATGGGCCGCGAACGCCTCGACCACCTTCCAGATCGCCGGGGCCGGGTTCCTGTTCGTTGTCGCGTTCGGAACGCTGTTCGGCATCAGCATCGCCAACGCACGGCGGCGCAAGCCGCAGAAGATCGAGGGATTGCACGGCACCGCGCGCTGGATCACGACCGCCGATGAGCTGCGGCAAGTCGGCTTCCTTCCGAAGACCGACGACGAGAACGGCAGTGGCGTCTATATCGGTGCCTGGACGGACCCGAAGACGGGGATCACGCACTATCTCCGCCACGACGGCCCGGAGCACATCGGCGCAATCGCGCCGACCCGCAGCGGCAAGGGCGTTGGGCTGGTGCTGCCGACGCTGCTTTCCTACCCGCATAGTTGCGTCGTCAACGACATGAAGGGCGAGCTATGGGGTCAAACGTCGGGATGGCGCAAAGAGCACGCCAACAACATCGTTGTGAAGTTCGATCCGGCAGCGTCGGAAGGTAGCGGCAGCTTCAATCCACTAAATGAGATACGCATCGACAGCATCAATGCAGTTGGCGACACTCAGAACCTAGTAACAATGATCGTTGACCCGGACGGCAAGGGTCTAAACGACCATTGGGCGAAGACTTCACACGCGCTGCTGACCGGACTTGTCCTGCATATCCTGCACAAAACGTGGGAGGAGCTTGATCTTGGCGCGGAGGCCGAGGAGGCGACGCTATATACCGTGGCTTTCTTCCTGTCCGATCCGACACGGGACGTGAAGACGCTCTATGAGGAGATGAAGAACACGGTTGCCCAAGACAACCCGAACGACGCCAACCGGCCCGGCATGACACCGGAGAAGCGAGAGGTTTTGAAGGACGCCCGCGCCGTGATCGCCGCCGCCGGCCGCGACATGCTGAATAGGCCCGACAACGAACGCGGTTCCGTGCTTTCAACCGCGATGTCCTTTCTCTCTCTCTATCGCGACCCGCTTGTGCGCAAGAACACGTCGCACAGCGACTTCAAGATTGCCGACTTGATGAACAACGAAAAGCCGGTGACGCTGTATCTTGTCGTCCGCCCAAGCGACAAAGACCGTCTCCGCCCGCTTGTTCGACTGGTGTTAAACCAGATCGTTCGCACGCTCACCCGCGACGAGCTGAAGCGGCTGCCCGATGGCCGCTTCGTCTCACCCCACAAGCGGCCAATGCTGTTGATGCTGGACGAGTTCGCGGGGTCGTTCGGCAAGCTCGACATCTTCGAGGAGAGCCTTGCCTTCATCGCCGGCTACGGCATGAAGGCGTACATCATCCTTCAGGACCGCGAGCAGCTTTTGAAGGCTTACGGCCCGCACGAGAACATCATCACCAACCTGCATATCCGAGTGGCCTACGCGCCCAACCAGACACAAACGGGCGAGTGGATTTCCGACATGCTCGGAACCACCACGATCATCAAAGAGGACGTGACCGAGAGCGGAGAGCGCGGCAGCAATCTCACCCACGTCAGCCGCACCTTCCGCGAGATCGAGCGGCCGTTGATGACCGCCGACGAAGTGATCCACATGCGGGCGCCGACGAAGGAGCTGGCGAGCGGCAAGATCACCCACCCCGGCGACATGCTGATCTTCGCCGCCGGCCAGTATGCGATCTATGGCACCCAAATCCTGTATTTCAACGATGACGCCTTCCTTGCCCGGTCCATGGTTCAGCCGCCCGCCACGATGACCATCAAGGCCGCGCCAGTGCCGGCCGAGGCGAAGAAGGAGGCGGCGATGGCAACGCCGTTCGCGGCGTGAAGAAGCGCGCGCTGACCCGAGAGGCAAAACTGAAGCTGGTTTATGCAGTTGCCGGCGCGTCGGCAGCCGTCTTCTTGATCGTCGGCATCGCGCACGCCGAGGGCCTTTGGATCAACACCACTGACTCCATGCCGGTCGGGTTTTGGCTTGAGACACCGGCACACGCCGCCCGAGCCGGCGACGTGGTGCTTGTCTGCCTCCCTGACACGATGGCCGTGCGCATCGGCCAGAGCCGGGGCTACATTGCTCCAGGCCCGTGCCCGACCGGACAGGAGACGGTGCTGAAACCCGTTGCCGCAGGCCCCGGCGACGAGATCGACGTGTCACCGGAGGGCGTGACCGTCAACGGCAAGAAGGTTCGGAACAGCGCCCAGCTCGCGCACGATAGCCAGGGACGCCCAATGCCGGCATTCCCGGCCGGGCATTATCCCGTCGCGCCGGGCGAGCTTTGGCTTGTGTCCGCGCATAACCCGCGCAGTTTCGATAGCCGCTACTTTGGGCCGATCCAGGCAGCTTCCGTGCGGAGCACGGTGCGACCCCTTTGGGTTGCGGATTGAGCTTGGCATGATCCATTGCATCGTCATCGGAGACAGCCTCGCAGTCGGGATCGCGCACGCCCGCCCCGACTGCGTTTCCGCCGCGCAAGTCGGCATCAGTTCCAGCGAGTATGCCACGACGAGGCTCGGCAGCATCGAGGCCGCCGACACCGCCATCATCAGCCTTGGGGCGAACGATGGTGCGGGCACATCGACCCAGGAGAACTTACGTCGAGTTCGGAACGCCGTCATCGCGCGCAGCGTCGTTTGGCTTGTCCCGAACGCATCGACGGCGACACGCGCCGCCATCGCGACCGTTGCGGCGGAACGGCGCGACGGCATCATTGATGTGCGCCCACTGGTAGGGCCGGACGGTATTCATCCCGCCGCCTACGTCACCCTTGCGGAGCAGATGCGGATGGCGGAGACGCCGCCCGCCGCGTCCGCGCCGTCCGCCGAGGCCGGTTTGCTTACGTGCGGGCCGACCGTGGAACCGACTACCTTGCGGGCGATCATGCGGGTTGAAAGTGATGGCCGGCCGTTTGCGTTGTATGTCAATGGGGCGCTGACCCAACCTGCCCCAGCTCGCAGCGCGGCGGAGGCTACCGCGACGGCCGAGAGCTGGATTACGCGCGGCTTCAGCGTCGATCTTGGCTTGATGCAGGTGAACAGCCGGAACCTTATCACGCTCGGCAGCACCGTGGCGGAAATGTTCGACCCCTGCGCCAACGTCCGGGCCGGAGCGGCGATCCTCACCGCAGATTATCTCTCTGCCGTCGCCACCAGGCCGGACCCGCAGACCGCGTTGCGGGCCGCCTTGTCCGCCTACAACACAGGAAGCTTCGAGCGCGGTTTCTACAACGGATATGTCGCCAAGTACTACGGGCCGGGCGCGACCGCGCGTGACGGGCCGATCATCACCGCTGCGGCCTTGCGCCCAGCCCGCCCGAACGCCGCGCTCAATCCCTACACCGCAGACCCGACCGTTTATCACAGGAGCAGCACAGATGAATGAGGACACCAAGATGCCAGGGAAAGTCGTTCGCCTGGTGATTCCGACCAATCCGGCCGTCACGCAGCTTGTTCTTTCAGACCCGAAGCAGGAGGCCGACAGGCTCATTCCGCCCGTTGGCGTGTCGATTGCTTCGAGCGGGCTTGCGGGGATCGTCTCACGTGACTTGGCCGACTTCGGCACGCCCGGCGTTTGGATCGAGGTTGACCCGGACGTTGCCGAGGAGATGGGAGCTTTCGAGGAAACGGCTGTCTCCGCTGCCGATGCGGAGGATGATGGCAATGGCAACTGATTACGCCAAGAAGGTTGCGGAAGGGCTGATCGAGCAGCTTAAGGAGGGAACCGCGCCTTGGCAGAAGCCATGGCAGCCGGGCGAGCGGGTGATGCCCTACAACCCGACCACCGGGAAGGATTATCGAGGCGGCAACACGCTTTGGCTTATGGCGGCGGGCCACGCAGACCCTCGTTGGATGACCTATAAGCAGGCGGAAGCGGAAGGTGCCCAGGTCCGCAAGGGCGAGCACGGAACGCAGATTCAATACTGGATCACGAACGGCACCGAAAAGGTCACAGACGCGCAGGGCAAGCCGGTGCAGGGCGAGGACGGCAAGCCGCTGACACGGAATGTCAGCTACGAACGGCCGAGGGTGAAGACCTTCACTGTTTTCAACGCCGAGCAGATCGACGGCTTGCCGCCGACTACGGCGCGCACAGTCTCGGAATGGGACCGGCATGAACGGGCGGAAGGTATTTTGTCCGGTTCCGGCGCGAAGATCACTCACCAGCCGGGCGACCGCGCCTATTACCAAACATCGACGGACCAGATCACCTTGCCCGAGCAAGGGCAGTTTCCAACCGCTGACGGCTACTACGCAACCGCTTTGCACGAGCTGGGGCATTGGACGGGAGCGCCCGGCCGGCTCGACCGCGATCTAGCGCATCCATTCGGGAGCGCCGGCTACGCGCGCGAGGAGCTGCGCGCGGAAATTTCGTCGCTGATCGTCGGGACCGAAATCGGCGTCGGTCACGACCCGAGCCGGCACGCGGCCTACGTCGGGAGCTGGATCAAGGCGCTCGAGAGCGATCCCCAGGAGATTTTCCGGGCCGCCGCCGACGCGGAGAGGATCGCGGGCATGTTGCGCGGGTTCGAGCAGACGCAGGAGCAGGGCGCGGCGCGGGCGGCCGACCAGAACCGCCCCACACCCGCCCTGAGTGCCGAGGACGGCACCGTGCTTGTCAGGGCACCCACCCTCGTCAGGGAGGACCACCCGGTGACGACCACCAGCAACGAACGGACCTACCTTGCGGTCCCCTACAAGGAAAAGGACGAAGCCAAGGCGCTTGGAGCGAAGTGGGATAAGGATGCGCAATCATGGTTTGTGCCGGCCGGCACTGACCTGGCACCGCTTGCCGCATGGCTTCCACCCCGCGACGGGTTGCACGTTGCGAACACCCCGGACCCGCGAGCCGAGTTCGCGGACGCGCTTCGCGGCGCTGGCCTGCAAGTCAACGGGCTGCCGACGATGAACGGCCAGCTTCATCGTGTCCCCGTCATCGGCGACACGGGCCGCCAGACCAGCGGGGCCTATGTCGGCCACCTTGACGGGCATCCGGCTGGGTTCATCGAGAACCACAAGGACGGGGTCCGCACCAACTGGAAATCCGGCGCACCCGCTCAGGCGCTTGGCGCGCAGGACCGTGCCCGGCTGACGGCGGAGGCCGCGCAGAAGCGCCACGACCGGGCCATCGACCGCGAGCAGACCACCCAGGCCGCCGCACTCTCGGCAGAAACGGCATGGTCCGCCGCACAGCCGGCGGCCGGCGACCACCCCTATCTAGTCGCCAAAGGCATCGAGGCCGGCGAACTGCGGACGGGCGCACCGGGCCAGACCATCGCCACGACAGACAAGGACGGGAACCCCAAGAACGTCAGCTTGGAGGGTCGCTTATTGGTGCCCATGCGCGACAACGAGGGCAAGCTTTGGAGCTTGCAGACGATCGACCCGGACGGAACCAAGTCTTTCCACAAGGGCGGGCGCGTGGAGGGGTGCCACGTCCTGCTAGGCGAGCTGAAGGCGGATAGCCCCGCCATCATCGCCGAGGGCTATGCCACGGCCGCCACGATCCACCAGGCGACCGGCCTGCCCGTCATCGCCGCCTTCAACGCCGGCAATATCGCGCCCGTCGCCCAGGCTTACAGGGACCAGAACCCCGAGCGCACCGTCATCATCGCTGGCGACAATGACCATCAGAAAGAAGCAGACCGCAACGTCGGACGACGGAAGGCCGAGGAGGCGGCGGTGTCCGTCGCAGGCTTCACCCTTCTCCCGGACTTCGCATCCGATGACCGCGGCACCGACTGGAATGATTACCGGACGACGAACGGTGCCGAGGCGACCACCCAGGCCATCATGACGGGCGTTCGGGCGTCCCAAGCGCAGGCCCTCGCCTCCGAGCTGCACCGCGAGGAGCAGCATTCCGCGACTCAAGGCCACGACTTGCAGGAGGAGCGCCAGACGCAGGCGCACGAAGACGAGGAAGTTGAAATCGCGCTCGTGGAACGCGAGCAGGAGAACGAACAAAGCTTGAGCTTGGGCCGGTAGGAGGGCGCAGGAATGACAACCTTGTGGATTTGCGAGAAATATTCTGCCGCGTCCGACATCGCGCGCGTGCTGTTCGGCGGGGTTGCCTCGCACAACTCCCCGCTGATCTTGACCAAAGAGGGAACACGCCTTGTGTATACGACCGGGCACGCCGTGGAACCGGCCGCCCCGGAGGTCTATGACCCGGCCTTCAAGTCGTGGGAACGCCAGGACGTTGCCGAGCTGGTTCACGCCGGCTTTCGTATGGTGGCGGCCGAGGGCAAGGCTGCGGCGGTTGCGGCGATCGAGAAGGAGATTCGGGCCGCCGCGCAAATCGTGGTGGCGACCGACGCCGGCCGCGAGGGCGAGATGATCGCATGGGAGATGATCGACCGCGCCGGCAGCTCCGCGCCCGTCCGGCGGTTCTGGTCTAGCGCGCTGACCGACAGCGCCTTGCGGAAGGCGGCGGCCGAGCTGCTACCAGCCGAGCGCAAGTTGCCGCTCTATCACGCCGGACGCGCGCGCTCGCGCGCCGACTGGATCGAGGGGCTGACCTACACCCGATATTTCACCCGGACCCACACCGCACCGAAGGCCAAGCCCCTCAGTGTCGGCCGCGTGCAATCGGCCGTGACCGCGCTCATCGAGGATCGCTGCCGCGAGATCGCGGAGTTCACCGCCCGGACCTATTTCGAGATCGCGGCTGACATCAAGACGGGCGCGGGTCCCCTTCGTCTGGTGTACCGGCCCCCGGCCGGTCGTCGCCTTGAGGCGAAGGAGGAGGCCGACGCGATTGCCGCCCGTATCCTGGGGGCGACCGCCAGGCTCGCCGTGAAGACGCTGCCAAAATCGACCAAGCCGGTGGACTTCATCAGCACGTCGCTTGCTCAGAAGCGCGCCTTTGCGCTTTGGAAATGGAAGCCAGACCGGACCCTAGACTTGTTGCAAAAGCTTTATGAGGCAAAGTTGACGACGTATCCCCGCACGGAATGCGTCTATCTCTCGACAGACCACGCGCAAGAAATGCCGGCGCTGCTTAACCGTTTGACGGTGCTCCCCGAGGTTGCCGCCGTTGCCCAGGCGCATCCGGATTGGTTCGCACATCCCGTGATCCGGGCCGCTTCGTACGACGACGCCAAGCTGACGGACCATCACGCGATCATCCCGACCGAGAACATTGCTAACCTGGCACAGCTCCACCCGGACGAGGCAAAGCTGTATCAGCTCATCGTGCGGCACACCGTTGCCAACCTTCTTCCGGACTTTCTCTATGACAGCACGACGATTACCGCCGAGCTGGACAGCAAGCCGTTCATTGCCCGAGGCCGCACGGTGCGCGAGCTGGGATGGCGCAGCCTGATCGCCGACGACCAGGCCGATAAGGACGTGAAGCGCGCCAGGAAGCGAAAGAAGGCGGCCGACGCCGAGGAGCAAGACGAGGAGGAGGAGACCGCGCAGCTCCCCCCGGTTGCGGATGGTGATATCGGCACCGTGACGGCCGCGAGCAGCGTCACCAAGCAGACCAAGCCGCCGGCCTATTTCACGCAAGCGAGCTTGCTGGACGCTATGGTGAACATCGACCTCTACATAGACGACCCGCGCGCCAAGATCGTTCTCGGCGGGGTGACGGCCGACCAGAAGCGCGGCATCGGGACGGGGGCGACACGGGCCAACATCATCAAGACCGTGTTCGACCGCGATTACGTGGAGGAGCGCGGCAACGCGATCCACACCACGGCGCGCGGCAGCGCCTTCGTCGGCTTGGCCCGGCGGCTGGTTCCTTGGATGGTGAACCCCATCCATAGTGTTGAGCAGGAGGCGGCGCTTCAAGACATCGAGGCTGGCAGGGGCGATGACGCGGCGTATGTGTCGGACGTGCTGCAACGGACCCGTCAGACGCTCGCACGGTTGAAGGAAGCCGGTGACACCACCCGCATCGAAGATGCCCCCGCAGCCACAGGAGCGCCCGGCGGCGGACCCAAAGCCAGCCGAGGGGCTTCAGACCCGCCCGCCGGTACGGGTGCCCCCACGGCCCGGAAAACCTACTTCACCGTGCCCTTCGAGCGAAAGGACGAGGCGAAGATGGCCGGCCTTCGCTGGGATGGCGATGCGCGCAAGTGGTATGCGCCAACCCCGGAGATCGCGAAGGCCGTCAAAGCGTTCGAAAAGGAGGGAAAGCGCCCGGCCGCCGGCTCCGCCGCCTCAACCAAGCCGCCGATCGCCACCACGGCCGCGCCGGCACCGGCCGCCGAGAACGGCCGCGTCTACTTCCGGGTGCCGTTCGATCGCAAGGACCAGGCCAAGGCCCTCGGGATGCGGTTCGACGGCGAGCGCAAGCAATGGTTTGCTCCGTCCGCAGACATCGCGCAGGCAGCGCAATCCACTTTCACCACATAAATCGAGGCGAAGAATGTTGAGACATACGATGGTTGCGGTGGCGATCCTGATTGGCGCAACCACGAGTGCGAGCGCGCAAGATGCCCTTTCACCAGCGGGGCCGCAGCAAACGACCTGGCAGCTTCAAAACCAGGCTCTTGATAAACTGCTAGGAGAAGGATGGTTCATTCAGTCTGTGGCCGGTGACGATGGGCAAATCCTTACTTTGTTCAAAGGCAATCAGCGGGGGGACAACAAGTTTATGCGTTGCTACTTGGCTGGACCTAAGACTGAAAATCGCCGTCTCGACCTGACGAACACGCTATTTTCTACTTGCCGGTCGCTTAACTGACCATGAACTTCCGCTCAAACCGGCGTGTCAGGTCGATGGTATTCCCGAGCGGTGGCAGGCTGGGCCTGGAGGTCCGAACCCTGTTTAGCGAACGTCGCCACACTCCGCTCAGGTGGGTAGCTCGGGAGGGCGAGCGAGGCGATTTGGCAGAGGGACTGACCCTGGTGTGACCTGCAACGCGTCTGTGTATCTCTTCCTAAGTTCGTAACTGCTCATCCCCCCTGCCTGGGGTAAAATTCTGCCTGTTTTCAGTAGGATAACCGCGGATTTGCGGGTCGATTGTAGATCCTGAACTCCGCAGTATAAGGCCTGTATAAAGATGAAATCTCCGCAGTTCAGCGCCAATTACTACCTATAGCGTGAGTAACTATGCTTCCATACTCCCCATATCATCGACGCTGTCACGCCAGCAGCCTTATTCGTCGGGGACGCTATCCCCTTGACCGACAAGGCGTTTTCGGTGGAGAGGGGAGTTGAGCAGTTACCTAAGTTCAGGCGCCGCTTCTTGCGCATGCACCATGTAAAGCAGCAATGATATAATTAACCTTGTTCTTCCTAGCCGCCATTATTCATCAGCCTTAAGCCGGGCTCTGCTGAGACAAGTGTTTTTCGCGTTCTGGTTGCAAGGGCGTGGGGATACGCGGCCGCTTCGGGAGTGGCAGGCTGTCGGCTCGATACGGCGGCGCTGGGGGTTGGTGGAAATGGATGACGGTGGGGCACGCTGCCCCACGGTTTAGCAAGTCAGACGCGGCATACGGCCGAGGACGAAGGCCAGAATGGACTGGCAGGGTGCGCGGCTGGGCAGGTGCAGCTTGACCTGGGTCTTCATCTCGACGACGCGCACGGCGAGCTTGATCATGCGCAGCCGCAGTGTATCGAACTGCGCGGTGCGCCAAGACGAGCGACGCGGCATGAGCGTGCGCAGGCTCCACATCAGCCAGTAGGCGCCAGCGTGCAGGAACAGGCTGACCTGGTTGGCGGTGGCCTTGGTGCACGAGGTGCGGTCGGCAGCGAGGTGGCGCTTCCAGCTTTTTATATGGTTTTCCGCCTGGCCTCTTTGGCAATACCGCCGCTCGTAGAGGGCGCGGGCCGAGCCGCCCGGCAGGCTGGTGACGACGAAGCGCGTGTCTGTCCCGTCGGGCCCGGCCTCGACGCGGGCGATGATGCGCTCGACGCGATCCCAGCTTGCGGCGCCATCGTAGAACTCGGTGAAGCGGCGGAGCTTGCCCGAGCCGTTCGAGGCGGCAAAGCGCGCGGCGGTGCTGGCCTCCAGGGTCTCGACATGACGACGCAGCGCGCTGGCGGGCGCGACACCGAGCAGGTAGTCGACCTTGTTCGCCCGGCACCAGCTCAGCACCTCGGGACCGCAATAGTGGCTGTCGCCCCGCAGCAGGATCTCGACCCGGGGCCAGTTGGCGCGGATCTGGCGCAGCAGGCGCCGCAGGAAGGCGCGGATCTCGCGTCCGCTCGGCCGCTTGGCCGGGCGCAGCACGGCGGTGACGAAGCGGCCTTCGCCGTCGAACACCACAATGGGCTGGAAGCCGTATTCATCGTAGTGCGCATTGAACAAGCGCATCTGCTGCTCGCCGTGCACGGCGTCGAACGTGTCGTCCACGTCCAGCACGATCCGGCGCGGCACCTGGCGGAAAGACGCGCAGTAAAGGTCGACCATGGCTCGACCCATGCGCAGCAGCGCGCGTTTGTCGGGCAGGTTCTCCAGGCGCGAGATCGTTGGCTGCGAGCACAGCGCCGTCTCGTCCTCAAGCCGTGCCATGGCGAGCTTGAACATCGGGTCCGTGCGCAGCCGGTCCGCGTCGTTGCCGTCTTCGTAGCCAGCCGCGATCATCAGCAGGCGAAAGCGGATGATCTCGTCGAGACCATGCACAACGCGCTCCGGGTCACGCGGGTCCATGATGCAGGCCGCCAATCGTCCGGCCACGTCGAGGCGCTGCTCCACCTCACGCAGCACCAGCAACCCACCGTCGGATGAAAGGTGGCCACCGTCGAAACGGGCGATCACGGGCTTGCCGCCGACCGGTGACAGGTCAGGCAGTGCGGGGGTAGATACAACCTTGGCGGGCATGGCGCTCCGGATCCGTAGAATTGGTGTCGAGAACCACATTCTACGCCAGATCAAGGGCTTGTACTATGCCGCCAACCCTCATGAATTATTCAGGCTAGCTTGCCATGCTTGCTTTTGGCTGCGCGCCTTTAGGCTGAGTTGGTCGCCCCGTTCAGCGATCGACGAAGCTCTTGCTGAGGAAGACACGCGCCTGACCGGGCACGCAAAACGGCACGCGGCCGAACTCGACGTAACCGTGCCGGAGATAGAAGCCGGGCGCCTGGAAGCTGCTCGTCTCCACCACGGCCCGCCGGCAGCCGCCAGGGCAATCGGGTGAAGGAACCCGCACCTACCCTGGCCTTAGAAACAGGACGAAGTTCCCGTTCTGCCTCGACCGGTTACGGAACGAGCGCCCCAATTCAGGCATGCTGAAAGGCTTTGGTCGAGGGAGGTAGGAATAAATGGGCTTCACCCGATTGCCCTGCGGCAGCCGCGCCTCGGCCTCGACTTGGTGCAGGGGGGCCGGTAGATGCCGTAATGGGCCTGCACCGGGGCTGCTTTCCGGGTTGGCTTTCTTCCAGAGTGGTGGCGTGACGCGCGGGCTCGAGTGGTTCGGGTCCGGCCATCAGGAGATACGGCGATGGAGCACCATGTTGGGATTGACGTGTCGCTGCAGCTGAGCAGCCTGTGCGTGCTGAATGCTGACGGCAAGGTCGTGCGCGAGGCCAAGGTCGCGAGCGAGCCGGAGGCGCTGGTCGGTTTTCTGCGCGGCCTCGGGCTGCCGATCGCCCGTGTCGGCCTGGAGGCCGGGCCGTTGTCGCAGTGGCTCTACGACGGTCTGCGTGAGGCTAGCTTTGATGCGGTGTTGCTGGAAACGCGCCACGTCAAGGCGGCGCTCTCGGCGATGGCGGTTAAGACCGACCGGCGGGACGCCCGCGGCATCGCGCAGTTGCTGCGCATGGGGTGGTATCGGCCCGTGCACCGCAAGTCGGTGCCCTCGCAGGAAGTCCGGGCGTTGCTGGCTGCTCGCAAGCAGCTTCAGATCAAGGCCATGGACCTGGAGCAGACCCTGCGCGGTCTGCTGCGCGGATTTGGGCTGAAGGTCGGCGACGTGAGCCGCGGCAAGCTGCCGGCGCGTGTTCGCGAGCTGGCAGCCGGACATGCCATGCTGGAGCGGATCGTCGAGCCGATGCTGACGGCGGGCGAAGCGGTCTGGCGCGAGTTCGCGAAGCTGCACCGCGAGGTCCTGGCGGTCGTCAAAGAGGACCAGGTCTGTCGCCGGCTGATGTCGGTGCCTGGGGTCGGCGCCGTGGTGTCGCTGACATATCGGGCGGCGGTAGACGACCCGGCACGGTTCAAGAAATCCAAGTCGGTCGGCGCGTTCTTCGGCCTGACGCCCAAGCGGTATCAGTCGGGCGAGACGGACGTCACTGGCGGGATCACCAAAGTCGGCGATGCCGCGGTGCGCACGGCCCTGCATGATGCCGCCAACGTGCTGCTGTCGCGGGTGACGAAGTTCAGCGCGCTGAAGCGCTGGGCCATGGACGTCGCCAAGCGCCGGGGCATGCGGCGGGCAAAAGTGGCGCTGGCGCGTAAACTGGCCACCGTGCTGCACCGGATCTGGGCAGACGGGACGGAGTTCGTCTGGGGCAAGGACCCGGCGGTCTCGGCCGCAGCGGCAGCGTAGCAGCAAGGAGGCTTACAAGGGTTCGGAGCGGGGCCAGGCGGTCCAGTTCCCACGAGGTCCCGTCGCCGGGACACGGAGACGGTGAGGCAGGTTCCGTTGCAGTGGCCGGGAGCGATCCTGAGACTACGCCCGGTAGATTGCTCCGCCGCTCCCTCAGACAGCATGAAGTGGCGATCTGGCATCGACCACGGACAGAAGCACGAAACCGGCGGCTGGATGCACTTTGGAGCTTGACGACCAACGGCCCATTACAGAAGCAACGGAACCGAAAGTTCGATTCAGGTTGCCGGTCTCGCTTCAGCAGCCGCTTTCAACCCGTCTTAGAGGCACATGGCATATTTAGGCTGCCCGAAACCCAATGATTGTTCGGCATCCCGTTCTATCGACTATCTCGTCCGTTCCTCATCAATTAGGGAGTGAATGTGCTCTTCAATCCAGTCCGTCAGCGCAATCATGCGATCGGCAGCCTCTCGGCCGAGCGGCGTCAATGTATATTCGACATGCGGCGGCACGACGGGGTAGCTGGTGCGGATGAGCAGGTGATGCGCCTCCAGCTGCTGGAGGCTCTTTGCAAGCATTCGTTCGCTGACGCCGTTCACCTTCCGGCACAGCTCGGCGAACCGCATTGTGCCATCCCGCAGCGCGATGAGGAGCAGGACGTTCCACTTGCCCGTCAGATGGGTGAGCACCTCGCGCGACCGACATGTCGCGTCGAACACGTGGCCGCGGGCCAGCTGGCTCGCCAAATAGCCGGTCTTAGATGACATCATCCTAGCTTACCTCAATGTAAGTTCTTACTATTCGTAAGCTAGACCCATATGTTCGCTCCTTCCATTAAGGAAGGAGAATGACATGTATGCCATCACAGGAGCGACGGGTCAGCTTGGCCGGCTTGTGATCGCAACTCTGCTAAGCCGGGTGAAGCCGGAGGAAGTCGTCGCGCTCGTGCGCGATCCCGCGACGGCTGCCGATCTTCTAGAACTCGGCATCCAAGTTCGTCCGTTCGATTATGACGTCCACGATCGACTGGGCGCCTCGCTCGAAGGCGTCACGCGCCTCCTGCTCATCTCATCCGATACGCCCGACACGCGACTGGTGCAGCATCATGCCGTCATCGACGCGGTCGCCAGTGTGGCTGCAGAGCTCATTGTCTACACCAGCATCATCCACGCCGACACGAACCCCATCAGCCTTGCCGAAACGCACCGCGAAACCGAGCGGATGATCGCGGAGAGCGGCTTGCGTCACGCGATCCTGCGAAACGGCTGGTATATTGAGAATTACCTGATTGGGGCCGACGCCGCCATCGCGCATGGCGTGCTGCTCGGCAGCACCGGCGATGGCGCGATCTCGGCCGCGACGCGCGCCGACTATGCTGAGGCGGCCGTCACGGTACTGACCGGGGACGTGTCGTCGGACCGAGTGTACGAGTTGGCGGGTGATGAGGCGTTCACCTTGTCGGATGTCGCCGCGGTGCTGAGCGAGGCGGCTGGCCGTCCAGTCAGGTATGAGAACCTGCCTGAAGCTGGCTACCGTGACGCACTAGTCGGGGCCGGTGTGCCCGCGGGCTTCGCCGCAGCGCTGGCGGAATATAGTGCCGGCGCGGCAGGCGGTATCCTCGCCGACAATGCCCATACGCTGAGCAGCCTGATTGGTCGCCCAACCGAGACGATGCGCGACGTACTGCTCCGCGCACTACGCGGGCCGTCCGCCGGGGCGAGGGAAGTCCGATGACCGAGAAACCTCCCCTCGACTTCTTCTACGATGCCGGCTCCTGCTCGCTCGCCGTCCGGATCGTGCTGGAGGAGGGCGGCTTTGCCTACCGCGCTCAACGCGTCTCCGCACGCGGCCGGGAAGACGAGGCCAGCCAGCCGGCATGGCGCGCACGTAATCCTAAGGGACGCCTGCCGGCGCTGTCTCCTGTCGCCGGCAGTGCGGGTGGCGAGGCGCTGCTGTTGACCGAGGTGCCAGCGATCCTGACCTGGCTTGCCCGGCAGCGCCCCGACCTCGACTTGATGCCCGCCGATCCCGCACGCGAAGCACGGACGCTGGAATGGATGAACTGGCTGTCGGGCTGGCTTCACGCCGTCTGCTTTGCGCAGCAATGGCGTCCCGAGCGATTCAGCGCGGACGCCGCGGCGTGCGAGAGCGTCATCGCAAAGGGACGCGCCAACATGCTAGATGCGTTCGAAGCAATCGAGCGGATCATGGCAGACGGGCGAAGCTGGGCGGTGCCGGACGCCTACTCGATCGCTGACGCCTTCCTGATCGTCTTCTACCGGTGGGGCAGCATCATTGGGAGCGCGATGGACAACTATCCCGCTTGGACCGCCCATGCTGTCCGAACGATGCGGCGGCCGGCCGTCAAAGTGGCCTTCGCGAAGGATGAACTCCCGTCAGTATTGGTTACGACGACCTGATTGGACGCTCTTTCCTGGGCTCATCCGAAAGCAGCCATTCTGTTTTCCCACACTAGCGGCTGTAAAAGTGCAGCAAACGAATTAAGAGTTTCTGCATTGCGCAGCCAATGCAGAAACTTGGTTGGACTGAACGCAGATTTGGCTGAGTGTCTGGTTGCGGCCTATGGAGTTTTCAGTTTAGAGGCGGGCCTGCAAGGCTTGGATCGCTGATCGCCGACTGGGATTGCGGCGCTGTGATCTGGCGCGCTGTACTGCGCGGACACGATAACATTGGGCAGGTTTGGGCACGGGCGACTGGACTGTCGCCTGAGCGGCCCGAAAGTGACACCGGACCGAGTTCCTCTTGACGACGTGCGCGTTGCGGCGACGACACTGGGCAATCGCCTGCTCTGGCATGCGCGGCGGGTGGGCGGGCGATGGCGGTATTGTTCTGATCGATCGTGTCGAGCGTCATGGTCCACAAGCCTGCTTGGGGGAAAGGCGCCGGATGCGAACGAGATGACCCTTGTGGCAATGAGGGCAGCTCCGCGGACCGTCGGGTTGCGCGTGGCGAGTGCGCGGGTCGGCGGTGTCCTGAATGGCCTCGACGTGGCGCAGCGTTGCCGGAGGGCCGAGTTTCAGCAGGAGGCGGATGCGGGCGGCCTGCTCGCGCTTGGTGTGGTGCCACAAGCCGAAGTAGCGGACCTTGTGCAGGCCTTTGGGCAGGACATGCTGCAGGAACCGGCGCATGAACTCGTGGCCAGGGATGCGGCTGGTCCGCCATCGGTTGGACGTGCGGTTCTTGTGACGGATGGTCACGGTCTGGTCGTCGAGGCCGACGATGCGGGTGTTGGTGATGGCGACCCGGAAGACGTAGCGGGCGAGGTAGTCGAGCACGGCCTGCTCGCCCTGTCCCCAGACCGTGCAGTGGACGACCCAGGGCTTGGACCACGCGGCCTCGGGCAGGATCAGATCAGGGCGGCGTGCCGCGAGCGCGGCCCTGAGCTTGCCGCGCAGCAGCTTGGCGAGCGCCTTGGTGGGCACGAGAAAGGCGCTGCGGGCCGGATGCCAAAGGCGGCCATCCTCCGAGCCGCCGCCGCCGGTGACCAGGCAGTGGACATGGGGGTGGAAGGCGAGTTGCTGTGTCCAGGTGTGCAGGACCGCGAGCACGCCGACGGTGCCGCCGACATAATGCGGATCGCGCGCAAGCTCGATGATCGCCTCGGCGGCGGCTTTCATCAGAATGCTGTAGCCGTCACGCTGGTTGGCGCGCAGCACCGCGCGCAGCTCGTCGGGCACGGTGACAGTGACATGGAAATAGGGGCTGGGCAGCATCTCGGCCTGACGGGCCCGCAGCCAGCGTTCGGTCTGGTCGGTATGGCACTTGGGACAGCTCCGGTTCTTGCAGGAGTGATAGGAGAAGCGCTCAGCGCTGCACTGGTCGCAGCGCCAAAGGTGTCCGCCGAGGGCGTCGGTGCGGCAGGCCAGGATGTCGGTGATGGCGCGCCGATGCGATGGCAGCATCGACGCGCCATGGGCTGCGAGGTAGTCGGGCGCGAAGCGGCGGAACACGTCCGCGACCTCGATCACGGCGAGGTCGCCGCGTCAAAGGCCGGTCATCAATCGGTCGAGAACGCCACGAAGCGAGACGCGAGTGGGTTCGGTCAGGTGGGTGTAGATGGCGGTGGTGGCGATGTTGGCGTGGCCGAGCAGGATCTGCACGACGCGGGTATCGATGCCATGCTCGAGCAGGCGGGTCGCGTAGCTATGCCGCAGGACGTGCGGCGTCACGCGGTATGTGATGCCGGCCAAACGTGCGGCACGGCGAAACGTGGAGCCCAGGACGGGAAAGCTGGCAGGTCTGGCGCCGTCGCGAGTGGGAAACAGCCAGCGTGGGTTGCGGTGCGTCCGCCAAAGGTTACGCAGATCGTCCAGAAGCGGCTGTGGGAGGGGTACGATCCGCTGCTTGTTGCCCTTTCCAATGATGCGCAGCAGCCCGTTGGCGCCGTCGACCGCGCCAATCTCCAAGGTAGCGGCCTCGCTGATGCGCAGTCCGCAGCCATACATGACGGCGAGGCACGTTTTGTGGATCGGGTTCCTGACACAGGCCAAAAGGGCACGGATCTGGGTGTCCGACAGGACGACTGGCAGGCGCCGCTGCTTCGGGGGCCGGATCCTTTTTTCCCCCAAACAACGGCCAGTCCCGGTCGAGGGTCCGGCGGTAAAGGAACTGGATGCCGCCGTGGTTGGTCTTGAACGTCCCGAGCGCCAAACCCCGTTCACGCAATCCGAGCAGATAGGCGCGCACCTCCTCCTCGCTCAGTCGGTCGGGTGATCGCCGGTAATGGACGGCCAGTCGGCGCACCCCGTCGAGGTAGATGCGCTGGGTTCCAGGCGCCAATCCAGCCGTCCTCATGTCTTCGGTCATTTGCAGGCGCAACGGTGTCATCGAGGTCTCCTTTCGAAACGCAGGCCCGGGACTACCCAGGGCCACCCCGAAAGTAACCTCTTGCGCCCCACCTCGCGACGCTCTCTTCCCTACGGCGTAGCCGTTCAGTCCAACGTCCGTTTGACGAAGTGGTACAAGCTTCGTGCGCTGCCGTGCGCCAGCATCGCGCCGCCCCGAGCGGCTGTTCCTCCTCAACTCGGTCGCCAGGGGCTACACTGCCGGCATGAATGCAGCCGCCCCCTTCATCACCACCGCTGACCTTACCCGTGACCTGCGAGACTTGGGCGTACCGGAAGGAGGGGTGCTGATGGTGCATTCCTCCCTCAAAAGCCTCGGCCAGGTCCTTGGCGGCGCACCCGCCGTCATACGTGCGCTCCTTGCGGCACTTGGTCCGCGTGGAACCCTGGTCATGCCGGCCTTCTCGCCGGAAGTGTCGGACCCCGTGCGTTGGGCCGACTGGTCCCTTGCTGGTGCAGAGCTGGAACGCGCCCGTGCCAGCGTGCCCGCCTTCGACCTGGACACCACGCCCACAACCATGGGTCTTATTCCTGAAACCTTCCGGCGCTGGCCCGGGACGATCCGCGGGCCGCATCCACAGGTCTCGGTGTGCGCGCTTGGCCCGCAAGCCGGCGAGATCGTGTCACCTCATGCACTCGAATGGGGCCAGGGTGCGGGATCGCCCTTTGATCGGCTTACCGCGTTGGACGCCGGCCTGTTGCTGCTCGGCGTCGGGTTCAACCGCGTGACCTTGCTGCACTACGCCGAAAGCCGCGTGCCGCACCAGCGCATGAGGACCCGCCGCATCCCGTTAGGCGAAGGGGAAGCGCGTCAGTGGGCGGAAGTGCCCTGCATCGGTGACGACCTCAACACTCATTTCCCACCAATCGGCACAGCCTATCTCGCAACGGGTCGCGCCCGGACAGGACAGGTCGGTGCCGCTGACGCGGTTCTCGCCTCGGCTACCGACCTCGTAGGCTTTGCATCCGACTACCTGGCAGAGGTGCTTCCACGCCCAGGTGTATGAAATCTAAACCCAGGGATAGAGCGGCTATGCCGTCTGGCAAGGTGATCAGCACGTGATAATCCGGTGGCTCTTATTGGGTTCCGGGGTGGTGATGGGTCTATCACGCGACCAAGCCGGCGATCAGGGCACCGAGCAGGGCTTTGCCGCGCCGGCGAGCGTTGTGCACGAACTGGAAAAAGCCGAGGTAGAGC
>JAABUX010002081.1_pt1 | contig 28886 bp, 31 predicted proteins | sample 5561851 | NCBI WGS metagenome assembly JAABUX01 (sample SAMN10711883, study PRJNA513361) | rock metagenome | isolation source: Antarctica rocks | place: Antarctica: Victoria Land, Richard Nunatak red sandstone | collected 2016-01-03 | reverse complement strand
AATGCGCAGACGCAGTTGCTGAATTAATGAGACTAACTCGCAATAAGTGGAAGTATTATCAACGAGGTCTGAGGGCCAAGGAGCTTATCCTGTCTGCATTACAGACCTCCTTGTAACCCCTTCAGACAATAGGCACATTTTTCCCCTGATGAAACTTTGGTCGCTATCATCTAATTCACACCCATAAAACTCCGTTTCTGTCTGTTTAAAAGACTTTTTATTACGTCGAAATCAGGTCTCTAGCGAAACCTAGCGTGGTAAACTAAGGTTGATTGGACTTAGCCGGGAAGCAACTGCCTTTACACCTATGGCTCCCCTTGATGAAAAAACTAAAGAACAAATTATGGCCCGAGTCCTGGCGGCGCAAGCGCAGCGTCCTCAAATGTTGACTCAAATGAAACAGCGCCAACAGCAAGGTCTAGAAGTGGCGCATAAGTGTGCGGGGATTCTTAAACAAGAGTTTGGCGCGGAGCGAGTGGTACTGTTTGGTTCGATGCTCAACCCAGAGCGGGTGACCTGGCGCTCGGATATCGACTTAGCTGTGTGGGGATTACCGGAGGTGGATTATTTTAGAGCGGTAGGGAGAGTTCTAGATGTCGATCCGAATTTCTCAGTTGATCTAGTAGAGGTTCAACACGCACGACCTTCGATTTTAGAGGGAATTCATGAAGGAATAGAGCTTTGAGCCAGGTCTCGTTGATTAACCGCATTGACCAAGAGCTGACCAAAATCCGAGAGTCTATCGCTCAGGTGCAGCGGCTTCTAGAGAAAGTGAAGCAAACAGGAGACCAAGACTATATAGGCACAATCGCTCTTCACCTACACAGTTTTTATAACGGGGTGGAACGCATCTTTTATGGAGTGGCGAAATCTGTTGATAATTCAGTTCCAGAAAGTGAGGATTGGCACCGGCAGTTGTTAATTCAAATGACACTATCAATTCCAAATATTCGCCCAGCTTTGATTAGGGAGCAGACCTACCATGAGCTGAATCAGTTCCGTGGTTTTCGTCATGTAGTGCGGAGCAATTATGCTTATGAACTTGAAGCGGAGCGAGTGCTAGCGTTAGCAGAAAAGCTTATTGTTGCTAATCAGCTGTTTCTCCAGGACTGGCAACAATTTGGTGACGAACTCAAGTCGAGTAAACAAAAGTGGGATCAGCCCAGTAAAGATGAAAATATCTGAAGCTGAATTCTATGCCCACCGGAAGTCGTGATAAATGTAGGCAATGCAGTAAGCTAACTCCACTACAGGGAAAGGAAACTGCTCATCGGCATAAAAACGTGCCATTGACTAGGCCGCTTCATTGCGCTGGATGGCAAGTTCAACTTCATCTGGGTAGGCTTGTGCATAAGCCCAAGCATTTGCTAGATCGCTGGCAGAGACGGTTGGATAGCTGGTTAGGAGGTCGGCATCGCTATATCCAAGGCGACGAGCTTCTACGAGAACCCAAATCGGAATTCGAGTATTGGTGATGCGAGCATCACCACCACAAACACCAGGAGTTTTCTCGATTCCTTGCCAAATATTACCCAAGCTCTGAGCTAGTAGCTGAATTGCTTGTACCTTTTCGGATGAACTGAGGGCTAACAGATGTTGTTCTAGCTCTTCGAGAGTCATGGCAATATCCTCCTTTGCGTTCACAGTGATTGTCCCTTGCCTTTGTGCTTGTTTGTGGGTGACAGCACCTCGATCACAGTAATTACAGTATCACTACCCAGTTCTCGAACTTCCAGGTAGCGCTCTTTAATCGTTACTAAAAGCTCATCTTTAGTCTCATCCTGGTCCTGGTAAGTGCGAGTTTCAACGTCAATGTAATATTTTGGGCGCAACTCCGGTGCAAGCGTATCGGCGATCGCCACCATGAGGCGAGTGTGGAACGATGACCAAAAGACTGGAGATTCAAGATCCGGGTCCATCCCTGGGAAGGGCGACGGCATATTACGAATTATTTTATCGCTGTGCAACTGAAGTAGCCGTGGGCAAAGATGCCTTCGATTCATGAACTCTAGGGTAAGCCCCCCAAATTATAAAACCTACGCCTAATGCGGCTATTCCCAAACCCAAGTACCATACTCGCCGTTGCCGTAGCAGAGCAGCTACAGCACCTAAAGAGATACCGATTTGCAGGGCAGCTACACTATGGGCGAATGATTCGTGTTGTTGCAAATTTACACCAGCCTCAGTTTCTAGCTTACGGGCTTCAGTTTGACTATCTTTCTGTTGTTGGCTGAGTTTGGAAATTTCTGCTGTTACTGCAGGAGAAACAGGCTTTTGCAGAGCTTGTAAAATAGCTACAGTTGACTCATCTTGGTGACGCTTGCTTGATCTTGCCTGGTATAAAGCCCACTGGTCGTTAGCGCGAATCTGAGCCAACATTCCCTCACTAGCCAGGTAGCCACCTTGCATGGAAGCGATCGCAGCTAGCGCTGAGAGAATTCCAGTTGATAAACCGATTTGGTTAATCCAAAGGCGATCTTGCGATTCCTTAACCCGCTCTTCTGAAAGTTGTTCTTGAACTTCTTTAAGGCTATCGGCAACCTGCTCTGCTGTCTCGTGCGGTTCTGGACCAAAATCATCAGTCATTTGGGTTCTTCAATAAACTTTTGAGAAGTATGTCCAATCTCGGTTAGTCCTGTTGGTGGGCGAACTGGTAAGCACCGACTAGGGACAGCGCGATCGCAATCACCAGCAAAACCGGCACCGTGTACCAAGGGAACTGCGACACCGGCAAGTAGGCAGCTGCACGGAGTCCGATGCTGGTATAAGTCAGGGGCAGCAGATAAACAATTACCTTGAAACCAATTGGCAGGGCAGCTGGGTTAAAGAACGTGCCTCCCAAGAAAGACATGGGGACGATGACAAAGTTGTTATACCGACCGACGGCTTCGAGCGATCGCACACTCAATCCCACAATCACTCCCAACCCGGAAAAAACCGCACAGTTGAGCACCAGTAACAACAGAAACAGAGGGTTGAGAAAACTCCAGACTTTTTGGGTACACAGCAGCGCTACTATTATGACACATCCCGCAGTTATCAACCCCCGCACAACCCCCGCCAGCAATTTGCCGATGTGTAGAGCTAGGGGATGTACAGGGACTAGCAGCATTTCCTCAAAGGTGAGGGTGAACAGGCGATCGCCGCAAATAGCAAATGTCGTGCTACCGAAGCTAATCGTCATCGACGACAGCGCCACCATTCCCGGCAACATAAACTCTAAGTAGTTACTACCCATAGCTGGATTGGGCAGTGAGCTTCCTAGTCCCAAGCCAAATGTCAGAATGTAAATCAGCGGAGACAGCAGCCCAGAGGCTGTAACTGGCAGAATTCGGACACGCAAATCTAACCACTCTCCCCAAAAGACGGTAAGACTGTCTGCCACAAGGGTCTGAAACTGGGAGCCAATAAATGTTTTACCTTGTACTGATGATTCAGACTTCACAAGTTTAAGCTACGCCAGATATATTATTAATTTTTAGTTTACCTTTCTCACACCTTCAATTCGAGTCAAGACTCGGCATACTGGTAGAAGGAGAGCAGTTGCAACCACTCACCCCTAAGTGTTGTAAAATAAGCTACAATGAGACGTAAACCGACTAAACCTACTGATACTAAATCCCTATTCTCTGCGTTCAATTACGCCTCCATAGCGCTTATAGCAGGGGTGTTTGTTTTGGGAATTGGGATTGGCATTGCCTTGAGCTCTACAACGACGTTGAGCCAAAATAATATCGCCTCCAGTATTTCTATTGACGCCAGTGCGCCAAACCGCGATCTTTGTATTCAGTATGGAGCCAGCGCTATGGTCATGGACACCCGCCTGTTTGTGACGCTAAATCCCTTCAACGTCTATGTTGCTCAGCCCAGTATGCGCCCTGGATGTGTACTGCGTACCAATAACTGGGCAATTTTAGAGCAACGAAAACTACTGACATCGCAGCAGGAGCAGGAATGCAAGAACCGGATGAATACCTTTGGCTTTACTGGCACCCTTGAGTCTTCACCAGATATTAGTTGCATCTATCAGAACGATGCCGCTAAGAACTTCTTCCAAAATCAACCAGGAGCAGTTGTGCCGCCGGGACAAACGGACAATTTCTAGGTTGTCCGTTTAGACGCTTCAATGGGTGGTAGAATTCTCAGGCGGGGCAGGAGCTTCTAGCTGGGCGGTAAATCCAATGTCGCCTGGAATGGAGCTCAAGTTCATCTTACCTTGTAAGTTTTTTCCCTCTACTTGGCCTAAAATCTTAACCAGGGTGGGATGATTATCTTTCGTGCTACCGCTCGGTTCAGCTTGAGAAACGTTATTACAAACACTTAATAAGGGAGCTGTACCAGACAAACTCAGCTGTTGATTATTTAGCCGTCCGGTTAGGGTAGGTTTTGCCTTAGCCGCTGTTGCCCCCTTGTTATTATTAGTATTTGTCGGCAACAAAGACGCGCTCAAGTAACTACCCGATTGCTGAATATTTAACACCAGGGGATTAGATTTGAGACAATCGGGCAAATGGCCAAATGAGAGGCGATAGGAACCATCAACTGCGGCAGGAGCTTTGAGATGGGTTTCCCCGTAGCTGGTTACGGTTGAAAACAGAACCACGACCACTGCGATCGCTCCCCCATAAAATGCTAAGGACTTGAAGTTAAAGTGACTCATTAGACCTCGACTTCAGGCTTTTCGGTGTTAATAGTCGATTCCCGGTTGGTATCGCCAAGCACTGTGGCCAGGTGAGAGGTGACTTGACTGTAGCAGCGAGTAATCAGGAGCGAGGAGCGGCAGTGAATAGCAAGTTGATCTGTGTATCGCCCCAGCGTTTGACGCTGTATTCCCCGAGCGCGGCTGGTGCCAGCAATGGTGAGGTCAACTCCTGCCGATGCTTCTACCACAGCTTGGATTGGCTCTGCTGCTTCGACAATCTTGAGATCAATGCGCGAGCGCACAGTGGTTGGCAAGTGTTCCATCATCGTGCCAAATTCGTCGTTTAATTCACTAGGATTTTGTTCGGCAGTCATAACAACCTGTAGCACGGTGAGACGGCGCTTATCGTCATTAACGAGAAGTCTTAAGGCGATTTCCAGTCCCAACTCATCATGAATATTGGCAGAGTAAGGCATCAACAACGTCTCTAAACGCTCCCCTCCCCGCTCTACAAACACACCCACATCCACCCGCGCCGTGCTGAGAATTTGACCTACCCGCCCACCCAGCCGGTTGCTACTAAAAGCTGGGCGGTGCCATCCCACCAGAATTAAATTAGCTTGTTCAAGTCTGGCAATCTCTGCCGTTTCTCGTGCAACATTGTTGGTTGTACGGACGATGGGATGCACCATCTGACGATTTTGTGGAGGTTCCAGGCTTTGAATCAATTCTTCGAGGCGAGACCGCCGCTCTTCGATTAACCGAGCTGCCTCATCTGGGGTACTTCTAAAGGCATAGTCATCTTGCAGTTCAATCAGGCTCAGGGGATGAACCACGGCGCGTTGCAACCTACTGCCAGCGATCGCTACTGCCAATTGCATCAATCCTTTCTGCGTACTGGGATTAGCAACAGGAACCAAGATTCGATAAGTCGGTTCACTGGCACCGACTTTGGTTTCGTCATCTGCTTCTGGCTCCACCACATCGAGCTTGATCAGCTTTTTCGGATAAGTCCACTCCAGCAGGGGTGAGGTCATAAATGTCGTCACTAGCGCCATAATCACCAGCATCGTGAACAGCAACGGCGATATCACTTTCAGCTCTAAGCCAATGTTGAGGACAATCAGCTCAGTCAAGCCACGGGTATTCATCAACCAACCCAGTGCCGAGGCTTCCCGCTTCTCGATGCCACTGACGCGAGCTGCTATATAGGTGCCAATGTACTTGCCACTGATTGCCACTGCCACAACAGCTGCACAGAGTAGCCATAATTCTGGCCGGTTGAGCAAGCCAATTTGCGTCTTCAAACCACTGTAAGCAAAAAAGACTGGCAGTAGAAATGTGAGAACAAAGTCCTCGGTTTTCTCAGCCAACTCCCGCACTAGACCGGCATTCTTTGGCATCACCGCTCCCAGTAAGAACGCCCCAAAGATCAGGTGAATACCGATTGTCTCTGTGATTAGGGCAGAAATAACCACACCCATGTAAATCCCAGCGAGGACAAACTGGGTGAGCCGCCCGGTGCGCTCGTAGAGGGTGGCAACTCTTTGCAGGAACCAACGCCCCAGCGTTACCATGAACGCAATGTATAGCCCGGCATAGATAATCGTTGGCAGTGCTCCGCTCATCGTGTTGGTTTTAGCCACTGCGATCGCCACCGCCAACACACACCAAGCCGTAACATCATCCACTGCCGCACACGTCAGCGCCAATGTCCCCAATCGCGTTCCTTGCAAGTTGTTCTCAGTAATAATCCGAGCCAATACCGGAAAGGCCGTAATCGACATCGCCGCCCCTAAAAACAGGGCAAAGGCGGTAAATGAGACACTGGCATTAGAAACAATCGGGTAAAGTAGCAGGGCTAGCAGCGTTCCCATTGAAAAGGGAACCAAAATACTGACGTGGGAAACTAAAACTGCTACTTCCAACTTACCGCTGAGGTATTTCGGATTGAGCTCCAGCCCAATCAGAAACATGAAAAATATCAGCCCCACCTGAGACAGCACATTTAGGAAGGGAACAGCTGTAGCTGGGAACAGGGCAGCTGCTTGTTCGGGGGCAAGCCAACCGAACAAAGACGGTCCGAGCATAATCCCAGCCACAATCTCGCCAATCACCAGCGGTTGTTTAATCCACCGGAATCCCAGCCCCACGAGTCTCGAAAGTCCAATGACAATCAGCACTTCAATGAGAACGAGAATGACTGTTTGCATAAGTTCCTCGGTTGTTGACAATGCTTATTAGTACTGCGTTACGCGCTTAATTCTTTTGTCCTTTCTGTTATCTGTTTTCCAGTCAGGGTGTTGGGAAGACCCAGCACCGGGCAAGGAAAATCAGAACCTAGTTCCTGGACAACTTGATGATTGACAGAGCCACAACCTAAAAACAGCAAAGCTGCAGCTTCTACTTCAACAACTTTTCTCAGTTCAGTAGCAACGGAACCATAACTGACAGAAGTTTTGAGGTTTCCTCCCCACTCGTCAGCGAGATACTGAGCTTGTTGGAAGATACGGTCTGCTTGAGCAATTAAATCAGTTGCGTTGTTATCTACAACATAGACGACTTGTACAGTTACCTGCTTACGAGTCACCAGCCGAGTCTGATGAGCAATCCACAGGGTAAAATCCAGAGCCGTGTGGCTGTTAGGAGAGCTGTTATAGCCAACTACTAATTTGATTGTTTCTTTCGAGTTCGTCTGGGCAGAATGTGTTGAAGCTAGACCTGGCAGCAACACCATCTTTTCAGATAGATCATTCCTGTCTAATGCACTTTGAAGGCGCACTAACATTGCTTTGATATTCACAGTTGTATCCTCTTTTATACTCAACGGCCAAGAGGTGGGTCAAAAACCGATAGCCACCATTTTTATGGTTGACAGTGACATCAGCAAGGAGACCCCAGTGACAACTGCTATCAACAGCTTTTGTCCTTGGTGCTCCTTCCAATGCCTACGGAGTTAGCTGACGGGCTAAGACTGGAAGGTGTCTCTCTCAAAGCGAGATTCGCCCCAATTATTGGTTCCTCCGTTCCAACCCCACCTGAAACAGTCACTAGACACCCAGACTGGATTGAATTAGGCTACCCACTTAAGGATTAACTTTATATTGATCTTCATCAACAGTCAATAGTCTTCTAGGTTTTGGGTCCAGAAGCCAGTTTATCCGCAATCCGCGTTGTTTCTGGTAACCTGTATTTCGGCGTACAGCGCAACACATACTCAATTGCGGTTAGTAGACTTACCCGATGACCACTGGAGACATAGAGGGGTTTTGTACCAGTGCGCGTCCGTAGCACCGCCCCAATCGTTTCACCCCGATGCCGCAGCGGTCGCCAGCTGCCTCGTGACGAAGGCACTTCCTCATGCTGACCAATCAGCAACGACTTGGCTACACCGATTGTTGGTATATCCACAATTAGCCCCAGATGGCAAGCGATGCCAAACCGACGCGGATGGGCAATACCCTGACCATCACATAAGATCAAGTCTGGTATAGTACTAATTTTTAAGAGTGCGTCTAGTACAGCTGGGATTTTCCGAAACGACAGGAACCCTGGTATATAGGGAAAAGAGGTGGGGCGCCGAGCGATCGCTTCCTCTTGCAGTTGTAAATCCGGAAAACTCAGCACCGCTACTGCGGCACGGCTGATGGTACCGGCGGATTCAAAGCCCATATCAACCCCAGCCACATACTGCACTGGTTGGAGCTGGTCCTCGGTAATTACCTCAGGGCTGAGGTGTTGTTGGATTGCGATCGCCTCCTCCACCGTGAGGGGCCACGCATGACGTTGAGAAATCTTCATATTTCAATCCCTAATAGGGATTTGTACATAACTACCGCCCCCACGATAAATACAGTAACACATTTGCGCACGTCAGATGTATCTCACTCAAATGAAAATCGCTATAATTAGAAGTTGATCCTAACGGTTGGACAGCACCGGAGTCGTTTCCCAATGGTGAGGTCTCATTTCATTGGCAAACAATCAGGTAATAAAGAATCTAACAACCTATCAATACTGCGAGTAGATAAATCTGGTATAGAAAGCACATCAGCTACGGTTTTGAAGTCCCGACGCATTGACTGGCTATAGGTGGGGTCGTAGTGCGACTCCAGCAGGTCTTTTACCAGATTTTCCCACTGCCCAGTATCAATCAGTTGGTACCACTGATTTAATTTCTGCCGCCCATAGCGGGATTTGAGTGCTTGGAGCTTTGCTTTTAAAACATCGGGATGGGTGATCAGGTGGGGATATTCCTGCAAGAGTAGCTGGACTCTAGCAGGTGAGGGTAATTGAATCTCTACACAGCTAGCCTGTTTCATTTTCTGCCAGAGAGACTGGGGCAGATAGACTCGCCCAATTTTGTTGCTTTCCGCTTCCACCCACACTGGCGCATTGCGATCAAAGCTTTGCAGCTGGTGCAGCAGTAGCGATTCAAAATACTTTTGCTCTGGCTGAGGCGAAGGTTTCCCCTCCCATGCTTCACCGAGTAAAGAACCGCGATGGTTAGCCAAACCTTCCAAGTCAAGGACTTGGACTCCCCGCTGACTCAACTGGCGTAAGATATACGTCTTGCCGCTCCCGGTGAGACCAGATAACAGCTGATAGGTAAATTGTTCTGGTAGTTGTTGCAGCTGAGCGCGCACATAAGCTCTGTAAGTTTTGTAGCCACCCTGAAGGACTGTGACCTGCCAACCGATCTGCACCAGCACCACAGCCATACTATTAGAGCGTTGTCCACCCCGCCAGCAGTAGACCAGAGGGCGGTAGTTCTTGTCTTTTGAGGCAAAGTGTTCAATTAAATGCTGGGAAATGTTCTTGGCAACCAGGGCAGCGCCGGTTTTCCGAGCAGTGAAGGGGCAGACTTGTTTATATATCGTCCCCACCTCAGCGCGTTCGGCATCATCTAGCACCGGCAAATTTATCGCTCCGGGGATGTGGTCTTGAGCAAATTCGCTGGGAGAACGAACATCAATAATTTCGCTGTAGGTTTCTGCCCAAGGCTGCTGGGTATATGCAGGGGAAAGCGGCATGAAGATGACTCCGTGTTTGTGAATGTCATTTAATTAAACTTACTTTTTATGACTAGACATCAGACATTTTTTAGCTATTTAGCCCAAAATACTTGTGGTTTGATTCAGGTAGCGGTTTTGTACCAAAAACAGTAGTCCTAAATTCGATGTTCAGTGCTATTCCTTTCTCTGACAAAACAAAGTTGTGACCAGTGCTCAAGAAAGTATAACGGCGTACCCGCGTGCAGCCTCCAGGCGAATCTTGATCGTTGAGGATAACGACATGAATCGGCAGTTGTTGGAAGACTATCTAGTTGTTTTTGGATACCAAGTTCGCAGTCTGGCTGGTAGCGAAGGCTTTTTTGCGGCGTTGGCTGACTTCGAGCCGCACCTGATTTTACTAGACTTGAGGTTGCGAGATATCGATGGCTATACCCTACTCGAACAAATCCAACGAGGAACTGAGTGGCAATACATCCCTGTGATTATCGTTTCCGCATTGGCTTTCAGCTCAGACCAGCAACGCGCTCTTAGTTTGGGGGCACGTCGTTACTTTGTCAAGCCAGTGATTCTCAATGATTTAAGGCAAGCTATTCGAGACGAATTGGCCGGTTGACTACCTAAAAAAAGTTTTGGCAACACAACCGAGCTTTTGCAGAGCGTGAATGTTTAAAAGAGCTGCAAAAGTTGTTTTTTATCTAAGTCTTACTTTATAAGACTTTTTGTTACTTAATCAACCGGATTTTATAGCTATATTCAACAAATTTTTGTGGTTAAATGCACGTATTCCTTTTCAACATCCGGTAGTGCGCTCCAAATCCCACTTAAAGGAGGCGTTATGGAGACTGTTGCCATGCCCAATGTAGGGACAACCCTAACGTTTCAACAGGCGCTCGACTTTGAAGCAATGCTCAAACGCATCACTGACAAAGTTCGTGACAGTCTCGATGAAAGCCAGATTTTGCAAACCGCTGTGCAGGAATTAGCCCAAGGACTCGATCTTGATGGCTGTAATGCCGGTTGGTACAACTTCGCAAACGCCACTTCCACTATCTGCTACGAATACGTAACAAATATACCGCCCTCTCAGGGTCGAGCCGTGCAAATGGCAGATTTGCCGGAGATTTACCATCAGCTTCTGCAAGGTCAGTATTTTCAATTTTGTTCAATCTTTCCCAGCCCTGAACGCCCTCAGGTGGCGATGCTAGCTTGTCCGATTATGAATGACAAAGGGGTGGTGGGTGATCTGTGGTTAATCAATCACAAGGACTATGCCTTTAATGAATTAGAGATTCGATTGGTGCAGCAAGTAGCGAATCAGTGTGCGATCGCCGTTCGGCAAGGGCACCTCTATCAGGTAGCTACTGCACAAGTGGAGGAACTTCAAAAACTCAATCAACTCAAGGATGACTTCTTGAGTACCGTTTCCCACGAACTGCGGACGCCTATGACCAATATGAAGTTGGCGATTCATATGCTGCAAAATTCTCCCTCACCAGAACAGCGGGAGCGCTATCTGCATATACTACAAGTAGAGTGTGACCGAGAGGTTGAACTGATTAACACTCTCTTGGACTTACAGCAGTTGGAAGCTGGGTCTTATTCGCTCTCGCTCGAAACGGTAAGCCTCCAGGACTGGTTACCCAGTATTATCGAACCATTTCAGTTACGAACCCAGCAACGCCAGCAGCGACTGCGCGTTGATCTTCCTTCCATGCTTCTGCCACTGGTTTCAGACCGCCCTAGTTTAAAAAGGGTCTTGACAGAACTCCTCACAAATGCTAATAAATACACTACCTCTGGTGGTGAGATTGTCCTCAGCGTCCGTCAAGACCCTGAGTCATTAAATGGGGTCGGGAACCCAAAGGCGGCTTCGTCACTAGGCTCAACTCCAGTGACTACTTTTACCCTTAGTAATCAAGCAGAGATTCCTTCTGAGGAGTTGCCACGCATCTTTAAGAAGCTGTATCGCGTCCCCCAGGCTGACCCCTGGAAACAAGGTGGGACTGGGTTAGGGCTAGCTCTAGTGCAAAGGCTAGCCGAGCAACTGCACGGAAGCATCCAGGTTGAAAGCTCCAGCGGATGGACTACATTTACCCTCCAGTTACCCAGCAAAATTGGCAAATAGCGAAGAGCGGCACCAGAACCAGAGTCATCCGCTACTGTTGTTGCATCAGAAGCTACCAACTAAACGCAGTTCCCGTGACAAACTTTAGCAACACAACTGCAAACGCCGCCTGGAGGATGAATGACAACTGGATTATTTGCCAAAAAATCAGTAGACGGCTTGATGCAATCATCTACTGAGGATGACCAAGGGATGCATCGAACGCTCGGTGCAGCAAATCTAGCCGCTCTGGGTATTGGAGGCATTATTGGTGCTGGTATTTTCGTCCTGACTGGACAGGCGGCGGCTCAGTATGCTGGACCGTCTATTGCTCTTTCCTTTGTAATATCTGGCATCGGCTGTAGCTTTGCGGGACTGTGCTATGCCGAGTTTGCTGCGATGATTCCGATGGCAGGCAGCGCGTATACATATGCTTATGCCACGCTGGGTGAGATTGTGGCGTGGATTATCGGCTGGGACTTAATTTTAGAATACCTTTTCGGCGCTTCGACGGTGGCAGTGGGCTGGTCTGGCTATGTCGTCAGCTTCTTAAAAGATTTTGGCATCACGATTACCCCAGAGCTATCGAAGGTAACCGTTCAGGGGGGGATCAAAAAAACGTCCAATATGAAATCACACGTAATCAGTACGAAAACCAGTCTAGATTGGATTTATACCGGATAATTGTGAGTAGTCAAAAGTGCTATACTGGTCTGCAAATTGTCTTTTAGACATTTTAGGTACGATATTTTGATGCGCATAAAACCCAAAGCTTTTGCTTAGCAAGGCTTTGACGTTTATGCGCATGATGTACCCCCCCGTGAACGGTTACTATCGAAGGCACCGCTCAACCTCCCCGCGATGTTCATTGTAGCGATGGTATCGGCGCTTCTGGTTTTGGGCATTCGCGAATCAGCTAAGTTTAACAATATCATAGTGCTGGTTAAACTTTGTGTAATTTTCCTGTTTATCGGTTTTGGCCTTTCTCATATCAATCTCCAAAACTTAACGCCATTTATTCCTGAAAATAAGGGAGAGTTCGGACATTACGGCTGGAGCGGGATTTTGCGGGGTGCAGGTGTGATCTTTTTCTCCTATATTGGTTTTGATGCAGTTTCGACCGCCGCCCAAGAAGCACGCAATCCGCAGAAAAATATGCCAATTGGCATTCTCGGCTCGCTCGTAGTTTCCACAGTGCTTTATATCGCTGTGTCATTAGTGCTGACTGGGATTGTGCCGTATCAACAGCTGAATGTCGCCGATCCGATTGGTGTGGGTGTCGATGCAACTGGGGCGGGGCTGCACTGGCTGCGACCTTTAGTTAAAATTGGCGCGATCGCAGGCTTGAGTTCGGTTGTTTTAGTGATGCTGCTGGCTCAACCCAGAATTTTTTACTCGATGGCAAAAGATGGATTGTTGCCACCGAGATTTGCTGCACTCCATCCTAGGTTTAAAACGCCCGCCGCGACTACGATTGTTTCCGGGATCGCCGCAATGATCTTGGCAGGCATATTACCCATTGGTATACTGGGAGAGTTAGTGTCTATCGGCACTTTACTCGCCTTTGTGATTGTTTGTACTGCCGTGCCGGTTTTGCGCCGAAATAGACCTGATTTGCCTCGACCGTTCAAAACACCACTGGTTCCCTTAGTGCCGATTCTGGGCGCACTAACCTGTCTGGTGCAGATGCTTGCTCTTCCTGGTGATACCTGGCTGCGATTGTTTGTGTGGCTGGCGATTGGCTTAATAATTTACTTTACATATGGTCGCAAACATAGTACAGTACAACTCCAAAATGCCGAGCACCGTGATTATCATCATAGTAGCTGAATGTAGTTATCCCCTACCGCTGAAGTGAGGATACACCGCGCACCACCCGCTTTAAAACCTGGTGATATGGTGCGGGTGATAGCACCCAGTGGTGCCTTGCGAGAAGTTGAAGCCTTCGGGGCGGGTGTGGAAATTTGGCGATCGCGCGGCTATCGAGTAGAACTCGGTGCTGGTCTTGATGCTCGCTGGGGCTATCTAGCTGGAAAAGACGGAGATCGCCGCCACCAGCTGCTCAGCGCTTGGAAAGACCCAGGTTGTCGCGGGATCTTGTGTGCCAGAGGCGGTTATGGCAGCGCCAGAATCCTGGAAGACTGGGTTTGGCCCCCAGAGGAATCAAAGTGGCTAATTGGGTTTTCTGACATTACTGCGCTGCTCTGGAGTTTAAGCCTGGTGGGTATTTCAGGCATCCATGGGCCGGTAATGACCACTATAGCAACTGAGCCGGATTGGTCAATTCAGCGATTGTTCGACTGTGTGGAGGGTCGGACTTTAGCCCCCCTTAATGGTACGGGCTGGGGGGGCGGCATCGCCACCGGCATTCTGCTACCAGCCAATCTCACCGTTGCCACCCATCTACTCGGCACCCCAGTCCAACCCCAGATGGATGGCGTTATTCTTGCCTTGGAGGATGTGACGGAGGCTCCTTACCGCATTGATCGGTTGCTGACTCAATGGCGATCAAGTGGTGCGTTGTCAAAAGTTAGAGGCATTGCACTGGGGCGGTTTAGCCGCTGCCTAGCGCCGTCAAACATTCCTAGCTTCACCATTGAGGAAGTGCTACGCGATCGCCTGGGTAGTTTGGGCATTCCCATTGTCTCCAACCTCCCCTTCGGTCACGACGGCCCCAATGCTGCCCTACCAGTAGGACTACCAGCCCAGTTGGACGCTGAGGGGGGTATCTTAAGCTTTTAGTTTGCAAAAATGGGCAATCCTAAGATGATAAGCTAAAAAATGATTTAAAAAAAGAAAGTTAAGGTGAAGAGTTAAATGACCGTTTCAACCCAAGTTCCCTATCTGCTACGGGCAGCTCGTGGTGAAGTATTAGACCGTCCCCCAGTGTGGATGATGCGGCAGGCAGGTCGCTATATGAAAGCTTATCGGGAACTACGGGATAAGTATCCTTCTTTTCGCGATCGCTCGGAAAAAGCCGAACTCGCCATCGAAATTTCGCTGCAACCCTTTCGCGCCTTTGCTCCCGATGGGGTAATTATGTTTTCAGATATTTTAACGCCGCTGCCGGGAATTGGAATTCCCTTTGATATCATTGAAAACCGGGGGCCGATAATTGAACCGCCTATCCGCACCCTGGAACAGATTAACCAACTGCATCCCCTGGAACCAGAAGAATCACTGCCCTTTATTCGGGAGATTTTGCAAGCATTGCGGCAGGAAGTAGGCGATCGCGCTGCCGTACTAGGTTTTGTCGGTGCGCCCTGGACGCTGGCAGCTTACGCGATTGAAGGCAAAAGCTCCAAAGACTACACCATCATTAAGAGCATGGCTTTCTCAGAGCCAGCTATGCTAGATGAATTTTTAGGCAAACTGGCAGACGCGATCGCTCTCTACGTCCGCTACCAAATTGACTCTGGTGCTCAAGTTGTGCAAATGTTTGACTCCTGGGCTGGGCAACTCAGTCCCCAAGACTTTGAGACATTTGCTTTGCCCTACCAGCAGCGGGTAGTAGAACAGGTGAAAGCGACGCACCCGGATACGCCCCTGATCCTTTATATCAACGGCAGCGCTGGGATACTAGAGCTAATGTCAAAGTCTGGTGTAGATATTGTGAGTGTGGACTGGACAGTAGACATGGCACAAGCGCGGCAACGTTTAGGTGAGAAAATCGGGGTGCAGGGAAATCTTGACCCCTGTGCTTTGTTTGGTTCCAAAGAGTTCATCCGCTCACGCATCCTCGACACCGTTCGCAAAGCTGGCAACCGAGGTCATATACTGAATCTGGGTCATGGCGTTTTACAAGGCACCCCAGAAGAAAATGTGGCTTTCTTCTTTGAGACGGCGAAGCAGCTCAAGCGAGTGAGTGCTGAGTGATGAAGCGGATCTTAGTGACTGGTGCGAGTGGCTGCATTGGTCACTATGTGACCGATGCATTGATTCAGGAAACTGATCACGAGCTGTATTTGCTGGTTAGGAACCCCAATAAACTGCAAGTGGATACTCAATCTCGCCCTGGGATCACCGTCTTGCAGGGTGAGATGCGAGAAATTGAGCGCTTTGCTGACTTGCTAAGAACAATAGATACCGCCGTGTTAACCGCCACTGCTTGGGGCGGTGACGATGTGTTTGAAACCAATGTCCTCAAGACAATCGAATTGCTAAACCTGCTCGATCCAGCTGTTTGTCAGCAGGTAATTTACTTTTCCACCGCTAGCATCCTGGATCGCAACAACCAATTACTTAAGGAAGCGGGCGTACTTGGCACCGACTACATCCGTTCCAAGTACGACTGCTTGACTCGGTTATCGAAATTAGCGATCGCCCCCCAGACAAGCATTCTCTTTCCCACCCTAGTGTTCGGAGGGGATGCCCAAAAACCCTATTCCCATGTCTCCTCTGGCTTGCCAGAAGTGGTGAAATGGATGGATCTAATTCGCTGTTTCAAAGCAGACGGTAGTTTCCACTTCATCCATGGGCGAGACATTGCCCAAGTGGTGCGATACCTGATTGACAATCCGACACAGGGTAACGAGCCGCGCCAGTTCATTTTAGGTCAAGAGCGGTTGACGGTGAACCAAGCGATCGAAGAGATCTGCGCCTATTTAGACAAAAAGATTTACTTTCGCATCCCCCTGTATCTGTCGTTAGCTAATTTGTTGATAGTTTTGTTCCGGATTCAGATGGCTGATTGGGATAGGTTCTCCTTGCGCTACCGGCATTTCTCTTACGACAACCCAGTCAACCCAGCAAGCCTTGGATTACCGAATTACTGTGCTACCCTTAGTGACATCTTGAAAATCAGTGGTATTACCCCCTTGGTAAGCTGAAAGTAGCAACGGGGAGCCAGCCATGTCAGAGGTCATAATACCCAGGATAGAAGCAGTCGCCAGTGAATTAGAGTCTCTGGTGCGTAAGTTGCAGTTGGAGCTAGAGGTAGCACCCACAGACTACAAAGCTCATCAGGACTTGCTACGTCGGATTATTCAGGTTTCAGAGCGTGGCTCCCAGATACCTAGTCCAACTCTAACACCCGGTCAGGACTGAAGACTTAGTTTTGTATTTATTGAATAACGGTAATATTTGAGAGATAAAGTTTGTTTGCTCCGCAAAATTCCTACTACCTAATTTAGGTAAAAGTTCGAAGTACACGGGAATAGCTCTTTGGTCATAAATTATGCTAATCATAATTAATTTTTTACGCTCCCAGATGGTTCTATCGATTACTAAATAGATAGGTTGATTAGCTGTAAAATTTTGAGCTAGCCAATCTTTAATTATTGGGAACCAAAGCGTTTTAATGTTGAGGTTAGGCAATGATAAAAATCAGAAAGAGGTTTTTCCGTCTCCTCTCAAATAAAATCGGTAAAGGTAAAGCTGTAGCTATTTTTTCCAAACTGACTTGTTTGATATTTTGCAGTACGTTAATCAGAATATTGAGAAACAACAATACATATGGCTTTCGGCGAGATTCGGAGACAAACACCGGATTCAAGGCTCATCCGCCTCAATGAGGAAATCGTAATCCTGTCCACCATAAAAAATGCCGTGGATAGTCACCCTGTCGCCTTTCACAGAAAAGGCAACCGTGACACGCTTGGCATAGCCGATGATCCGCAATCCTGTCCGCACATCATCACGCTTAGTTCCCCGTTCCGGGAAGGTAGAAAGGCTCTGGCAAAACGCCACGATGCCACCGATGTAACGCTCCGCCCGTTCTTCCCCGCCGTGTTCTGCGATATACGCATAAAGACTGCCGAGCTGTTCCTCTGCGCGTGGCGAGAAGATAACGGTGTATTGCTTCATGCGTGCGCTGTCGTCCGCTGGCGGTAATGGGCGCGCACACGCTGCATGACTTCTTCCGCAGGGATGCCCATGCTTGCATCCGCTTCACATTCATCATAGCTCCTGGCCACTTCCTCGCGCAGCCACGTTTCAAGCACGGCGTCACGCGCCAAAAGGGCACGCAAACCGTCACGGATGACTTCGCTTTCCGTGGCATATTCGCCACAAGCGACTTTAGCCTTGACCATCTCCAGCATGTCATGGGGCAACGTGATAGTAAGCGCCTGTGTCGTTCTCATAAGGGAACCCTCCTGCTTGAAGCATAATATCATAGTGTATGATTTAATCATACACAATCCTTCATCCACAGGGGCAGAGCAGGTGGCACCAAAGTGAAATGGGAGTGAAAGTTAAGTGAAACTTATCGCCCTGCCGCCATCGACCGATAAGATTTCATCATTATCCGGGGAGCTTAACTGGAGTTTAGACTAAATCTCAAACAGCATTTTCGGCTGAGCGTAGGTTATGGTTCCATTGCTACTCAAACCCTTTGCAAAGCACAGAAGTTGAGTGATGCTTAGTATTGCGTAGCCTTTTTGTAGCTGTGAGGATTGAAATTGAATGCGAGTTTTACTAGTTTATCCTCTGTTTCCCAAAACCTTTTGGTCTTACGAAAAAATTCTGCAATTAATCAATCGTAAAGTTTTGTTGCCGCCGTTGGGTTTGGTGACAGTAGCTGCCATCTTGCCCCAGGAGTGGGAATTCCAGCTGGTGGATCGCAATATCAGAGCGGTGAGCGAGTCAGAATGGGAATGGGCAGATGTGTGTATCTTCAGCGCCATGATTGTGCAGAAAGAAGATCTCCTAGACCAAATCCGGGAAGCAAAGCGGCGCGGCAAGCGGGTTGCCGTAGGTGGCCCTTATCCAACCTCTGTCCCTGGGGAAGCTTCGTTAGCTGGGGCAGATTACCTAATTCTGGATGAAGGGGAAATCACACTGCCAATGTTTGTGGAGGCGATTAGGCGGGGCGACTCCAGTGGCATTTTCCGCACTAATGATAAACCTGATCTTACCACAACCCCTATTCCCCGGTTTGATTTATTGGAATTCGATGCCTACGACTCGATGTCGGTGCAGTTCTCTCGCGGTTGTCCCTTCCAGTGCGAGTTTTGCGACATCATTGTTCTCTACGGTCGTAAGCCTCGTACCAAGACACCGGCACAGCTATTGGCAGAGTTGGACTATCTCTACGAATTGGGGTGGCGTCGTGGTGTATTTATGGTAGACGACAACTTCATCGGCAACAAGCGGAATGTCAAGTTATTGCTCCTCGAGCTAAAAGTCTGGCAAGCAGAACACCAGTATCCCTTCCGTTTTAATACCGAGGCTTCCGTTGACTTGGGTCAAGACCAAGAACTGATGGATCTGATGGTGGAGTGCTATTTTGACGCCGTGTTTCTGGGCATTGAAACGCCAGATGAAGAAAGTCTGCAGTTGACCAAGAAGTTTCAAAATATCCGTAAATCTTTACTTGACTCCGTGGAGGCGATTACGCGAGCTGGGTTGCGACCGATGGCTGGCTTCATCATTGGCTTTGATGGGGAAAAATCAGGGTCAGGCGATCGCATTGTCCGGTTTACCGAACAGGCAGCGATTCCCACCACTACCTTTGCCATGCTGCAAGCTCTGCCCCATACGGCTCTGTGGCACCGACTGGAAAAAGAGGGACGTTTGCAAGGCTTAGATGGCAACATCAACCAAACTACTTTGATGAACTTTACACCGACGCGGCCTCTGGAAGACATTGCCAGGGAATACATCGAGGCGTTCTGGGAGTTGTACGATGCGGAGCGCTTTCTGGATCGCACCTATCGCTGTTTTCTGATGCTGGGTGCGCCGAAGTGTAAACCGTCCTTCAAGATGCCTAATTGGGTGGATCTACGAGCCTTGCTGATTGTAGTTTGGCGACAGGGAGTGAAACGCCAAACACGCTGGAAGTTTTGGCACCACCTGTTGGGCATTATCAAGCGTAACCCAGGTGTTGTGGAGCATTATATCACCGTCTGCGCCCACAATGAGCATTTCTTGGAGTATCGCCAGATTGTGCGCGACCAAATTGAAAGTCAGCTGGCTGAGTTTCTGGCAAAAGAGGCAGAACTGCAAACTCAGGCTCAGGAGGTAGGAGGCAAAATGACGGCGATCGCTAGGAGCTAATTTTAATTTGGGGATATAATTAGAGCTCTGACATATAAATGAATGCGCAAGTTCATGAGCAAAGGGACGCTGTTTGACAAAGTTTGGGACTTACATACTGTAGGAATTTTGCCTTCAGGTCAGACTCAGCTGTTGATTGGACTACATTTGATCCACGAAGTAACCAGTCCTCAAGCCTTTGCCATGCTCCGGGAGCGAGGACTGAAGGTACTGTTTCCAGAACGGACGGTGGCGACTGTAGATCACATTGTTCCTACAGAAAACCAAGCTCGTCCCTTTGCTGATCGCCTGGCGGAAGAAATGATCCAAGCCTTGGAGCAGAATTGCCAGGAATATGGGATTAGATTCTATAATGTCGGGTCTGGCAATCAAGGGATTGTGCATGTGATTGCTCCAGAACAGGGCTGGACTCAGCCGGGAATGACTGTAGCCTGTGGGGACAGCCACACTTCCACCCACGGTGCTTTTGGGGCGATCGCCTTTGGGATTGGCACTTCTCAGGTACGGGATGTGTTGGCTTCCCAAACCCTCGCTCTCTCTAAGCTTAAGGTGCGCAAGATAGAAGTGAATGGGAGATTGCGTCCTGGCGTGTATGCCAAGGATGTGATCTTGCATATCATCCGCACCCTTGGCGTCAAAGGTGGAGTGGGCTACGCCTATGAATTTGGCGGCACCACCTTTGATGCGATGAGCATGGAAGAACGGATGACCGTGTGCAACATGGCAATTGAAGGAGGCGCTCGTTGCGGATACGTTAACCCAGATGTTGTGACGTTTGAGTACCTGCAAGGCAGAGACCTCGCACCCAAAGGCGCAGATTGGGACAAGGCTGTAGCTTGGTGGACAAGCCTGAGCAGTGATGCCGATGCGGTTTACGACGACGTGGTAACATTTGATGCTGCCAATATTTCTCCGACCGTAACCTGGGGAATTACCCCCGGTCAGGGAATTGCGGTGGATGAAGTGGTTCCCTTTGCTGATGCCCTGGACGCAGCAGAAAGACCGATTGCTGAAGAAGCCTACCGCTACATGGATCTTACCCCTGGATCGCTGCTCCGAGGGACTAAAGTGGATGTATGCTTTATCGGCAGCTGTACCAATGGCAGACTCAGTGACCTACGTGAAGCCGCAAAATTTGCTAAAGGACGGCAGGTGGCGGCGGGTGTGAAGGCGTTTGTGGTGCCTGGCTCAGAACAGGTGAAACAGCAAGCTGAGGCGGAAGGACTGCACAAAGTCTTTGAAGAGGCGGGGTTTGAGTGGCGAGAACCCGGATGCTCGATGTGTCTGGCGATGAATCCCGATAAACTCCAGGGTCGCCAACTGAGTGCTTCTTCTTCAAATCGCAACTTTAAGGGTCGTCAGGGTTCAGCCAATGGGCGCACCCTGCTGATGAGTCCCGCGATGGTGGTAGCAGCTGCTGTTACAGGTGAGGTTTCTGATGTCCGCGACTTGCTGTAGGTAATGGTGAAGTGATGAGTGAAGTGAAATTAATCACCGGACGGGGAATTGCTCTGGTTGGCAATGACATTGATACAGACCGAATTATCCCAGCCCGTTTTTTGCGCAGTGTGACCTTTGATGGTCTGGGAGAACAGGTATTTGTCGATGACCGCACTCAGGATCAAGGGCAACATCCCTTTGACCAACCCCAGTATCAAGGAGCCAAGATTTTGGTGGTTAACGGTAATTTTGGCTGTGGCTCGTCGCGGGAGCACGCGCCTCAAGCACTGGCGAAATGGGGTATCCAAGCCATAGTCGGAGAGAGTTTTGGTGAAATCTTCTTTGGCAACTGTGTGGCGATCGGTATACCTTGCGTTACCGCTGATTCAGCGACAGTGAAGCATTTACAGGCGGCACTGGCAGTGACACCGGCAACTCCGATGAGTGTAGATTTAGCAGCGATGCAAGTCCGTTTTGGAGACTTTTGTGCTTCTGCAAGTATGGGTGAAGGTTCCCGCCAGATGCTGATTAAAGGCACATGGGATGATTGTGGACAACTCGTCACCCAAGTTGAGCAGATTCGGGCTACGGCATCAAAGTTACCCTATCTGACTTGGAGTAAGTAGTTATTCATTTGGGAGAATTGCTTAGAGTCTGGCGAATAGCAAGCAAATCCTTGATGGCTTGCACAGTCCCTTTTCCTAAGTGCCAGTTTTGGATTTGTCCATTGCTGAATACTAATTTAACCTGGAGTGTTTGGTTGGGGAGTTGGGCTAAAGCCCCCGCAAGTTTGGTCAAGTCGAATTTATTGCTACCAGCACTACAGGTGACAGCAGGAATATAGTCTAAATCACGCTCCAGTGGGTTCCTAAACGGGTCGTCGAAGGGATCTTCAATTGCATAGAATGAGTCATAGAATGGGATGTAGTAGCCGGGTTTAACCAGTCTCAATTGAGCGGTATTTTCTCTGACACCCTGATTGATAGTCACCAGGGGCTGTTTTTTATCCAATAGAGTCATTCCGGTCAAGTGAGCGCCTGATCCGGCGAGTGCGTGCGTGGGCAGACAGTACTGCACAGCTACTTGAAGGCGGTTGTTAGTTGGGTTTTTGCTCCAAAGGCTAAAGAATCCAACAGATGGCTCACTAGACTCATAATCTTTGTCTTTCACGGCGTAAATTGACCCGGTGAAAAACACTTGACTGTAGGGAGCCTGTTTGATTGAGATGGCAGTTGTAGGAATATGCACCGCATAGTTCGGATTAGACTGAAACAATACCGCAGTGGCGGACGTTACCAGGCAACTCGCTACTGTGCTATTTAGGAATTGTTTTTTGAGCGATTGTAACATCTACCCGCCACGAACGTTGGTTATTTTTACGTTAACTCGTATCGCTCCCACTGGCCCTGAGCTCATATTTTTTCATACTCCACTCATTCTTACTTTAATTTTGGGTACAGTTGTCGATATTTATAGCAAAAGAAAGCATTGGCAAAACCTCGTTGAACTTTAAGTTTTGATAAGATAAAGTGCTTGATTTATGATTTCTGTTTTGTTCACACGCCGTTCCAATTCTTTTGATTCGTAAATTCCTTCATCAACTTCTAATGAAGCTTTATTAATAGCAGGTAAATACGCTTTTTCTAAAACTTCAAGTAGTTCTTCTTCATTCAAATAATATCCTTTTGATTTAGGGCGTTTATTTTCTTCTTGAATTTCAACAATTGAATTGCGAATAGAAACATTCCAGGAGCGAGTTGAACGATTCTCAACCTGCTGCTTGATTAAATGCATCAGTAAAATTATTGCATGGCCTCGGATTACTCTAAAAATGTCGCCCCGACTCATTTCTTCAAGTTCTTCTACAATTACCAATGCGCCTGGGATATCATTTCTAAGTAATAAATCTTTAAGTGCTAAGATTTCTTCCATAAGTAGAGTGTATATAACAAAATATTTCAATAAATTATACCAGGCTCCAATGACAACGAAACCGAATTCAGGTAGTTCATCTTATGAGCAGCATAATTGACCCCTTTCACTACCAAATTTATCAACGTGAAGGCACAAAGTCTTAATCAGAGCTATCCGTGTAGAATTGCAAGCGTCCATAGCCAAGGAATTGACCATTAGCCTGCTCCCCAGCGGGAAACGCACTCACACCAAATAAATAGACGCCATCATAGATGGGATTGCGGACAGTCCGCAGAGCAATCGTGACCGTTTTCCCCGGTGACACGGGCGGGTCGAACGTCACTGTGACATTCTGGGTTTGGCGATCGCCCTTAGCCGGGGGTTTGAGTGGCAGCTTTGACCGCTCGTGATCTTGTGTGCCCTCAAAAGCATAGATGTGTTTCAAATCAAAGCGAATGAGTTGGCTGCCCTGAGTCTGGGAAAAAGTGACCTTTTGGAGTGGTTCGCCAGCAGTGAGTGGAAACTCCAGGGTAAAATAGTAGGTCGTGTCCCAGACATTCGTGTCAGTGTACGGTGTCTTGGCACCAACCAGCAGCGGCGGCTGAGCAAAGGTGATGGTGCCATCGGGTAGCTTAACCCCTATCGCCATGGGGGGAGGGAGTACCCACAGTCCAACGCCGACGCTCAATACGGTGCTAAAGAAAGTAGAAACGCACTTCATAAATCCGCAGTTTTTTGACTAGTTTAGCCTCTTAGCAGCTCAGGGATATGCACCGAGCCAGGGACCAATTGGCTATGATAAGTTGACATGACTTATATACTGACTAAACTACTGACTTCAAGTCGAAAATATCTAGCTGTGATTTGATAACATAACTAGCGTCGGTGATGGATACATGAGTTCATCTGGGCGAAGCAAATGCCGTCTTCCGATTGTTTTTCTGAGTACTGGTGGTCAACTGGGAATTTACGCCCTTGGAGATATGACTGAGGTTGGTTGGTAAGACTGGGAACCCGAATTTAAGGTGAATCAATCGATCTGAAAACAGGATGCAGGTACAGGAATGTATCTGAAAATCTAAGACTAACCTGCGGTATAGCCTTAGAGGTTGAATCAAGGTAGTAGAAATTTCGATGAATCGTAAGTTTGCCTTGGGTGCCCTTCTATTGGGCATCGTCATTCTACTGGCTCTGCTACTTCGCGTTAGCGTTGCCTTTGCTTTTCCCAACATTCTCTGGTCAGACGAGATCTTCCAGACCCTGGAACCGGCACACCGACTTACCTACGGCAATGGAATTGTTACGTGGGAGTTTAGACGCGGCACACGCTCGTTGGTATTTCCAGGCATACTAGCGGGTGTTATGCGCCTCACAGACTGGATGGGAGATGGTTCAAGCGGGTACTTAGCTGGTGTAACCATTTTCTTGTGTCTGCTTTCCCTGATCCCTATCTTGGTTGCTTTCTTATGGGGGTATCGAACTAGCGGGCTAATTGCCGCCATCCTAAGTGCGGGTATTTGCAGCATCTGGTTTGAGCTTGTCTACTTCGCGCCCAAAGCTTTCAATGAGGTGGTAGCAGCTTATCTCCTCCTAGCCGGTGTGTACCTCGGCGTCCATGGAAGGGTTTTTCAGCCCCGGATGCGTCTGTTTTTGGCGGGCTGCTTGTGCGGATCGGCGATCGCCTTGCGAATTCATCTACTCCCGGCTGTGGTCTTTGCCATGGTGTACATTTGTCGAAAAGATTGGCGAGCCAGATGGGTGCCAATGGTGGCGGGTATCCTGGGGCCCATACTTGCCTTTGGTGTGGTGGATGCCTTCACCTGGTCCTACCCTTTCCAATCCTTTTGGCAGAATGTGTGGGTCAACGTCGTCCTGGGCAAAAGTGAACAGTATGGAGTGTCACCTTGGTATGGATACCTGTCATTCCTTAGAAATAGCTGGTCTTGGGCCCTAGTTCCCATCACGCTTTTAGCCATTGTGGGTGCTCGCAGAAGCCCAATTCTGGCATGGCTAGTCATCGTAATTGTGCTTAGTCATAGTGTCCTTGCTCACAAAGAATACCGCTTTATTTATCCGGCACTACCGATGATACTTATATTAGCCGGACTTGGGACAGCAGAGTTGGTCACACGCTGGCGTCTACGGTGGTCGTCACCACGGGTAATGGTTATTGCAGTATTGGTCTGCCTCATACTCTGGACTTCCACATCTGCCATTCTGGCTAGCCGATTCGATCCGACTAGAAAGACCACCTTGTCCATACTTTGGGCTGCTCCTGAGACGACATACTGGCAGCGGTTTTCTGGCAACCTACTGGCCTTTCAAAAATTGAGTACAGAGCAAACGCTGTGTGGCGTAGGCCTTTTGGGGATTAATTGGTATCGTTCCGGTGGTTACACCTACCTTCACCGTGATGTACCAATTTTCCTCGTTGAACAGGACACCGATTTCAATCAGCTAGCACCGAGCTTCAACTACCTTGTGGCCACGGTTAGTGTCCCACGGCAGCACCAGGACTATGTATTGCAAGGATTCTGGGGAACCACTTGTCTCTACAAGAGACCAGGTTCCTGCACCCAGAGAAGGGGTTACAGCATCAACCAGGTTATCAAACAAAAACAACAATGGGAGGATCCAGGAAGCATGTAGCGAGTCACACAGAAATTTGCCCTGTTTAGCCTCTTAGCAGCTCAGGGATATGCACCGATCCAGGGACCAATTGGCTTGTCCGGCACTTCCTCGATGTGCGTCTCCTCTAAGTAGAGTTGAAAGCCTCGTGCTTGGTAATTAGCCAGTGCATACGGTCCGTCTAGGCTGCATGTATGTACCCACACGCGCCGTGCGCCTATTGCCCAGGCTTGCCTGACACCAACACTTAGGAGGTGCCCCCCAATTCGTTGCCCTGTGAACTGCTGCAAGATGCCGAAGTAGGCAATCTCCACGTTACTACCCGGCTGTGATTCCAACTCGATGTAGCCAGCGGGTGTGCCTGAGACATAGGCAACCCAAGTTTGTACCTCTGGGCGTTTCAGGTAGTCTAACCAGCGGTTGTAGGTCCAGTCTAAGCGGTCTAACCATTACCAGTTACCGCCCACGCTACTGTAGAGGAAGCGACTGAACTCAGGAGAGGGAACTTCAGTCTGGATCACAACCAGATTGGGGCTGTCTGAGAGGGCGGGACGCAACTGCCCTTCTTCAAGCATTTCTAGATACCAGGTCGTGACATCAACACGCATTCAATTCACCACGGAGACGAATGTTTCTTTTAATACTCTATTCGGCGGATGGCATCAATTGTAATGATACATCCAGCAATATCTAGTAACTCTAGAGATTTGGGAATAGCTGTAATTTCATTCGATTTCTCATCAACTTTCAGTTGACCTAAAACCAACTTGTGCTCACTAGCTCAAGCGCCGATGACATGAATTGCTTTTTGTTGCTGATTAGGGTGAGTCCAGTCCTTGCAGCTTGTTTCCCGCGCACTGGAAACTCGCTTTCCCGTTGGGTCAAACGATTGTCGTACTGTTTTTCCATCAATAGGTATTACTTGAGCACCCACAGCGCAGGTAATCGACTCCACCCACCGATCAAAGCATTGATCAAATGCTTGCGGGTCAAGTCTAGCAAAGACTCTGGCTATGGTATCATCAGAGGGAATACCGTCGGGTAATGCCAAAAAAGTAATTTATATTGCTTAGTCCGTTCGATCCTTGGGTCATCCACCAAGGCAAAGTGGTCAGCAATTGTTAGCTTGGGTTTGAGCTTCATAATGTAGTTTAAATATTTTTTGGTTTGGGGCCTAACTCAAACTTCCCCACTCGTAATAGAGCCTCTCAACATATATCAAAATCTCTTATGAGCGATAATCGAACCTTGGGCTTTTGGTGAGAATATAGGCTTTCTAACGTTCTAGAATCTTGTTCTACGACCTTTTCTGTTGCTTGCAGGAGCGCTCGTTGAGCCAAAGCCCTCAGTACTGGTAGCTTGAAGAAGGGATTCTTCCACTTACCGTAACAAAGCACAAACGTTCTGGTTCGATTCTCCGTTTCTGGGTACAGAATGTAGAACTGCGGAATCTCGCCGAAGTCCACTTGGGCTCGAAACATTGTGGTGGATGGAAACGTGTACTCTAGTTCACTTTTGTATGTTGTTGGAGTGCTCAGAAGGGCAGGATTCGTCAAGATATCTGTTAGAGTGTTATTTTCTCTGAAGAAGGTTTGCACAACCTTGGCGTAGTATCCCTCTTCTTCAAACGCATGAACTGGATTTTCACGAATCCTAAAATTATGACGATGAGTTCCATTTTGGTGATTAAAGTCGTAGTTAATCTTAATACAGCTAAGAAAGCTTGCAGAGATGCTTTTGTTACCTGCAACACCTAAAAAGTCTAGTTCTTCTATCTTTCGAGGAATTAAATCAGGAACAGATAAGCGAGGTTCAAGGCCACCGTAGGTCCAAATTAAATCGCCTTGGATAATTAAATTTAATGTATTGGCAACAGGTTTACATGCAGGCAAGCCATCTTTCAAGAGTCTACCTTGTCCATCAAATTCCAGAGCATGAAAGGGGCAGGCAATGGAATTCCGGGCTTCACAAATCCAACCATTGGAGAGGGGAGCCTGCATGTGAGGACAGATATTGTCCAAGGCAAAAACTTCACCTTGATTATTTTGCCAAAGCACATAATCTCGACCGTTCAGAGTAATTTTGTAAGGTTGATTGACACCGAGCATTGAGCGATGTGCAATCAACCAGGGTGCACCAGTCAGGATGGGAGTCACGGCACTTTCTCCTTGAATAAGCTAATTCTATTAACTTAGGTGGTAGTCAGACAAGGAGTGAATGAAGCAATCCGACAGAGGGCCGAGGAATTGGAACATAATGGACTCAAGGCAGTTGATGCGTTGCACGTTGCTTGTGCTGAAGCAATCAACAGTGACTATTTCATCACCTGTGACAAGCGCCTGATCAATCGCTGTTCAGGATTGACGTTGAAAGTGCTCAATCTAGTCGATTTTGTGTTGGAGATAGACAGTGACGATCAAAGTGTTGAGTGAGCAACAAGTTTTACAGGAAGGGTTGCAGGTTCTGTTATCGAATATGGAGCCATCGAAGGTGGCTCGATTCTGGGCAGCTTGTAATTTGGGTGGTGGAGATTACCTGAAACTCAAGGATGAGCTTTTTGCCCAAGAATCGGTGGCAAGTTTATACTCTAAGGTTTTAGAGTTTCAGAAGTCGCAGCGCGAAGCCTAACAACGGCTGAGCGGACGGGCGAGAGATAACCCTGCTCCTACGTCAGCTAGCACCTCGGAAAGCTCTGTCCTTAACAAGTTTTTGCGACACAACTGTTCATTCTGCCTTTCCCACTTGTTTGCTTCAGCCTTGGCTCAGTTGTGACTCGAGGAGTTGGTGTGCTTGAGCTCATAGGCGATGGCTCACTGGTTTCTGGAGGAGTTGGTGTGCTTGAGCTCATAGGCGATGGCTCACTGGTTTCTGGAGGAGTTGGTGTGCTTGAGCTCATAGGCGATGGCTCACTGGTTTCTGGAGGAGTTGGTGTGCCTGAGCTCGTGGGCGATCGCTCAATGGTTTCTGGAGGAGTTGGTGTGCCTGAGCCGGTGGGCGATGGCTCAGTTGTGACTCGAGGAGTTGGTGTGCCTGAGCCGGTGGGCGATGGCTCAGTGGTTTCTGAAGGAGTTGGTGTGCCTGAGCCGGTGGGCGATGGCTCAGTTGTGACTCGAGGAGTTGGTGTGCTTGAGCTCATAGGCGATGG
>JAABUX010002079.1_pt1 | contig 28894 bp, 8 predicted proteins | sample 5561851 | NCBI WGS metagenome assembly JAABUX01 (sample SAMN10711883, study PRJNA513361) | rock metagenome | isolation source: Antarctica rocks | place: Antarctica: Victoria Land, Richard Nunatak red sandstone | collected 2016-01-03 | reverse complement strand
GGCGCGTAAGGCGTATATACACCTAAGCCTAATAAGTACCTCCCCTCCTAGGCCCTAGTCCCTAGGGCTAATAAGATTAACTAGAATACTTATTAAAAAACCTTAAAACTACGTAGGAAAAATAAGGGAAAAGAGTTATTTAATATACTACTACTAATATAGCGTTAATATTAACTATATAAGACGCGCGTACTAAAACCTTCTATAAGGTAGTAATAATATTATTTAGTAGTTAGTAATAGAGTATATTAATAAACTATTTAGATAGTATATATATACTTCTAAACTATTTATATTCTTTAATTATATTAAGATAATATATATTATAATTTATAATTACCTTAAATACCTTTAATATATAGTTAGCTACTTAGCTTATTAATATTTAAGTATTAAGGCGTATAATATTTCCGTATAATTAATATTACTATATATTAATAGGGAATAAATTATTAGGTATAAGCGTTAATAATATATATTAGTAATAATATAAAAATAAGAAGGTAATATTAACTAGTAGGCGCGTATACTTTATTATTAATAATAGATTAAATATTTATAGATATTAGGCGTAATAAGTAACGCGTTACTCTAATATATTAGTTATAAAATTAGATAGAACCTTTATTATTATTATTATAATTTAAATAGCTTCAAAGGAAACTATATTAAGATAGCGCCGTAGGATATTAATAAAGTTCTTATCCTAATATTTAAAACCTCTTATAACTCCCTTAGCCTCTCTTATAAGTACTTACTTTAGCTTAATAATATTATAAAGCATACTTACTAATATATATAGTATTCTTATTATATATAATATATAATATTTCTCTTATAAGTACTTATAATATCTTATTAATATCGCGTTATATTTATTAATATACTAATATTATATATAGATATTAACTTCTTTTAAGTATATTTACTTACGTATATTATATAATAGCTCGCTAACTTATATAGTATATCTCTTCCTTATTAGACTTATTTTATAAAGGGTTTAGATAATTATAATAGAGGTAATACTCCCCCTTATTATTATTATATTAATAGTTATTATAGTATTAATTATTATATAAAGGTAAGTATATTAACCCTCCTACTTTATAATAGTATAAGTACTTATTATAATAGATTCTAGCTCCCTTTTAAAGGAAGGTAAGAAGATTTATACGCGCCGTTACTAGGACGGGTTAGGCGGATATATATTTAGTAAGGTAAAAGAAGATTAATAAGAAGATAACCTAATAGTAGAAAGCCTATAAATAAATAGTTATAATAGTTAGATTAGCGCCTAATATTATTACTAACTTATAGGCTTTAATTAATATATTAAATATACGGAATAATAAGTTAGAGAGTTAGGTAGAACTCCTCTAGATTAAACTTAATAATATCTAGTAGTATAAGAATATACTAGATAATCCCGACCTCTTAGAGCCTTTAGACTTTAAGGGATTTAATAATTAAAGGTTATAATATAGTTATACTTTAGCGTAGATAAGTTATTTATATATCTTATTTACTTAAGTTATTTATTAAGTATAAGATACCTAGGCTTATCTTTTATTAATATATCCCTAGTATTCTTATTAAATTATACTAAGATTAAAAGTATTCTTCTAATATAATATATTACTAATAGCTTAACTCCTTAAATAATATTAATAAAGAATATTTTTAAACTATATTATTATACTTATAAGTATACTTATATATAGGAGATTAATCGTTATATAATATATATAAAGATAGTAGTCTTAACTTATATTATAACTTATTATATTATTACTACTTATTTATTATAAGGATATATTTAATATTTCGTTTACACTTTAATTATATTAATATATTATAAGCTCTTATTAATTTATAAGACCTATTAAGGTCCTTAACTAGTACCTATTAATTATATTTACTACCTTAACTAGTCTACTTAACTTTATACTAGATACCTTATTTATTATTAACCTTACTAATAATTTCTTCTACCTCCTATTATTCCTTATTATTAACAAGTTTAGGTACTTATATAAAGATATCCGCCGTAGGAGAGTAGTCTCTTTAATAGTAAGGTTTAATTAGTAATATATAGAATATATTATAGATCTAATATAATAGTAGTAATAATAGATAATATACCTATAAACTAACCTTATTAATAACTTAAAATAGCCCTATATATTTATAAGCTAACTTCTTACTTAGGCGTTATTACTTTAGGTTCTTTATAGCTAATATTACTAAATTACTAATATAATATATCTATAGCTTATAGTTCTAATTATAATACTTTACTTAAGACGCTTAGGCGGCTTAAAGGCGTTTTATAGCTTTATTACTTACTACTTATAATATTCTAACTCTATTATTTATAGCGGGTATCCTCCCTTCTAGGAACTTATCCTTAAGTTCCTAATAAAGCTCTAGGTAATAACTATATATAAGAAAAAATAGTATTATTCTAATAGAGGAATAGATACTATTTATATATATAAATTTAGCTATAAATAACTACCTAGCCTAATTAGTTTACTTATTATTAGTAAATATACGTAAGTAGTATTCTAATACCTAATTCTAACGCTTAGTTTACCTATTAGTTTATAGGTAAAAGGCTATACTTAGGCGGCGTTTTATCTTAGAGTAAAAATAAACTACTAACTAAAAAGTACTTATAAAGATAGAACCCCTATTACTTATAATACTATTAGGTATACTATATTAGTAAATAATTTTATTATAGAATATATCCGCTAGCTTAGCGGCGTTAATTATTATTATAATAGGTATATATTAAACTATTTTTATAAAATAATTAATAATTATAAGGATAGAATTATAGATAATACCTTTAGCCTTACTTAGGGGTAACCCCGTAATAAAGTCTATAGATATTTCTTTCTATAGTTAGGTAGTAATAGGTAATAAATTTAACTCGCTATAGGTATAATAGCGCGGTAACTTAGTTCTTTAATAGATATTATAAGTTTAATAATACTTAGTAACCTATTTTATACTACTATTCTAATAATATTTATGTATAAGAAGATTATACATCTTCTTAGCGCTAAAATATCTTAATAAGGGATTATTATAATTATAATTAATTAGTTTATTATATAAGGCTTTATCCCTTAGAATATAAGGACGACCTTTAAAGGTTAATAGCCTATTAAAGTCTAAACTTTAGGCCTTAGAATATTTATAATAATATTATTTAGTAGGCGCTTTTATAAAGGACTTTATCTAATTATTATACTTTTATAAGTTATAAATTAAGGTCTTTATAAGCCTTTAAATATCTTTATAAGCTAAGTCTAGAATATCTATAATATCCTTTCTAGGGATAATAACTTAAATACCTATAATTTTAAATATAAATACTATAACCGCGATAATAGCTTATATTTCTTTAAAACTATTATTCTTTTATAAGGCGAGCTTATTCTATAGCGTTAGTAAGAGCTTTATATTTAGGGGTAATTTTCCCTTATAATTAGGTCGGTAAGACGGCGCGTTAGTAGGGTTTAACTTCCCTAGGTAATAGAATATCTTAAAGTTATAGGTAGTAAGCTTTAGCGCCTATCTAGCTTACCTAGAGTTTAATTCCTTTTACTTTATAAAGCCTTTTAAGTTATTATAATTAATCTATACCTTAACTATAAAAGTACTTCCTTCTAGGTAGTATTACTACTATTTTATTACTACTATAATAGTAAGTAGCTCCTAATTATAGGTTTTATAATTTTATTCTAGGTTAATTATCTTCTAAGACTAGAATATAATAGGTTACTAGTTACTATCCTTATCCTATTAGAATAGAATAGTACTTATAGTAAAGTTTAATGCGTCTATTTCTATCCTTAAGGCCTTTATAAGGTTATAGTAGCGTAGAAACGGCGCTAATATAAAGGTATCTTATAGTAATTAGAATACTCTATTAGTAGTAATAGTCTAATCTAAAGGACCTATTTTCTTACTATCCTTACTACCCTTAAGTAGGCTAGTAAGTAGCTTAGCTATATAGGAGTAGTTATAAATAGACTAATAGTAAAAATTTATAAAGCCTAAAAAGACTTATATATTCTAATAGGTCTTAGGCTTTAGCTAGTCCCTAATTATTATTATATACTCTAGATCTATCTTAACGCTATTAGTTAAGATAATAAATCCTAAAAATTTAACCCTTTTAATACTAAATTAGTACTTCTTAAGATTAGCGTAAAGGGAAAACTAATATAACTATTCTAATACTTACTAAATATATTACTAGTAATCCGCTAGGTTAAAGCTATAAATAAGGATATTATCTAGGTATACTATATAAGTTATATTAATTAAACTAACTAAGGCCCTATTAATATAAGCTTAAAACGTAGCTAGTATATTAGCGAGCTTAAAAGGTATAATTAAATATTTAAAGTAGTTATAATAAGTTTAAAAAGTAGTTTTCTATTTATTACCTTCCTTAATATAGATCTAATAATAGGTATCCTTTAAGTCTAACTTTATAAAAATCTTAGAACTATATAAGCGGTATAATATCTTAATAATAAGAGGTAATAGGTATCTATTCTTTAGAGTTATAGAATTTAACCCCTTATAATCTATATATAGATATAACCTACTATCCTTCTTTAATATAAAGAGGATAGGTACTCTAGCTAATAAGATAGAGTAGTAAATAATACCCTTTTAGAGTAAATCCTTAAGGTAACGCTATAACTCCGCTAGCTTAATTTAAGATAAATTATAAAGCGGCTTATAAGGTAGTTCTTTACCTTCTATAATATTTATAACGTAGTTACCTTCCTTAAAGATAGGTAAGGTACCCGCCTTCTTACTAGAAAAGATATTAGCGAAGGCCTCTAATTCCTTAGGAACTTAGGGGGCTTCCTATTTACTAGACGCTATACTAGCGTATATAATAATAAATATATTTAGCTCTTTCTTAATATTTTAGGCGAATACTTAGGGCTTATTAACTTATAATATACTAGAATTAACTTTAAAGCGCTAGTAATCCGCCTCTAGATCTAATAATATATACTATTATTTTAATCCTAGTATACCTAAAATAATATTAGGGCCCTTTTAATCTACTATATAAAAGAGAGTAGTATACTCCCTATTATAGCCCTAGCTATCTACTAACTAGTAATATAACTAGTAGGCTTTATAGATATATATACTACTTCTACTTAGTACTTATACTTATAATAAGATAGCTTTATAAGGCTTTAAATCCTATTAGATTATAAACTTTTATAAAATTAAGTTTAGGTATAACCTAGAGTTTAAAAGTACTATAACTTAATACTAGTTACCTTATAACTCCGCCTAACCCTTTATAAGGATTAATAATATTACTTCTATTAGTTAGTCTTCTTACCCCTCTTTTAAGGCGGTTAAGGGGCTAGTTCTTTTTTTACTAATATTATATTAATATAGGAATAAGCCTAAGGCTTATTAAGATTAATATAATTTAGTTAGATATAACCTTCTTTATTATAATAAAAATAAACCACGGAATCTACCCTAATATTAGGCCTAGCCTTTCTTTTTAAGGTATTATCCTTAAAGCGCGACTACTTACTACTATTACTATTAGAACCCTTAGGCTTTATAACCTAGTCTTATAAGGACTTATCCTCGCCTTTTAATTTTAGCTAAGACCTACCTTAAAGTTTTCCTTAAGAACCTAAGCTACTTATATAGCGCCTATATTCTAAAGTATTCTCTAGTATAATAGCTTAAGTAAATATCTCCTTACGCTACTTAGTAATATTACTAGTACTAAGAGTTTTATTCTTTAACTTACTACGGAGCTTTATAAGGAAAATATAAGCCTTATACTCCTTATTAAAAGGTAGTAAATAAGACTCTAACTCCTCTAAATAGGCCTTAAAATTTAAGACCTTTTAATTATTATATTAGCGTACCTACTCCTACTTTTTATAAGTAAGGAGACGGCGGCTTACTAGATCTATAATTAAGTTAAGTAGAAACCTCTTAAAGAATTTAAATATAATATTAATTAAATTATAGCTCCTAAAATAGGTATACTATTAAGCTTTAAGGTCCCCTTCTAGGGAGTTTATATAATAAGTTATATAGGACTTATTTATAGTAAAATACTCTAGACTTATAATAAATTTAATATTAACTTTATAAAACTAATATAAGTACTCCCCTTTAGAGGATCCTTTATAAGGTCTTATCCTTTTAAGGTAAAGTATATATATATAAGTATATTAAGATAGTATTAAGATAGTAATATTTTAAACTCCTAGGTTAATACTAATCTAAGGATTATAAAGTACTTTATTATAAGCTTACTAATTTATTTTATTATTTAAGATAATAATTTTTATTCCGGGCCTCCTCTAGTAACTATTCTAGTTTATCCTAAGTAGAAGGAGTAAAAAGTCCTCCCTCTAGCAAGGCGTTATAACGGCGGTCTAGTAATTTTTTACGTAGTAGTAATTCTACTTAGTTATTACCTTTAGCCTACTAATTATTATAAGGTAAACCTAATATAATAATAACTCCAGGCCCCCCCCTTTAAAAAGGGAGAGAGATTAGAATTATAAGGCTTATACCCGCTAGCTTTATAGTAGCGTATTAGGTAATAAAAGATGTAGAGTTATATTATAGGATTTAATAATAGGTATAAGTCTACTAATAGATTAGGTAGTAGGCTTATAATAGTAGTAAAATTAATCTTTAAGGAACTTAGAAGAAGAATAGGAGATAGTTAGGTAGATATATATCTACTAAGTATAGGCTTAGTCTAGGCCTCCTATTACTAGGACGTTACCCTATATTTCTAAGGAAGGTTACTTAAAGTAGGTTATAAGGTAGCATGTAAGGCGTATATATACCTAAGTATTATAACCTTAGTACGCGAGCCTTAGTAGATATTATAGTCGCTTACTAAGTTAAATATACCTTGATATAGCGAGTAGAGTAAGCGCTTATTAGGCTCGCTCTAATTAGTATAAGTTAAGTATAGCGAGCTGTACGAGTATAGACTTTCCTATATCTATATAGAAAGCGTAGTCTTTCCCTTAGATAGGAGCTTTATACTTAACTTATATTATCTACTAGACTAATCTCCTAGATATTAAATATAATTTTATACTAGACTAGTTTAATATAAAGCCTATATACCCCTATTCTTAATACTCCTCTTTATAAGATTAAAACCTTAAACTACTATCGCCTTATTAGAGATAGAGGTTATAATACTTTAAGTACCCTTAAGATAAGTACCTTAGGATAAAGGGATACTACCCTAAGTAAATAAGGTTTATAATAGTTAGTAATAGCTAAAGCTAAAGAAGGTATTAAGATAGTTAAACCGGACTTATATTATAATAACTAAGATAAACTTAAAGAGTAGTTAATATAATTATAGCTATACTTCTCTTTTAACTAAGACGCTATAAGATTAAGTAAGTAAGCGCTATTTATAATAACTTACTAAAGAGGATAGGCCTAGAGATAGTCTACTCCCTTTCTTAAAAGATACTTAGAAAACTTAAGTAATCTAAATAACGCGAATACTAGATAATAGATAGAGAGCTTTACCCGCTTTTATATTAAGATAAGAAGAATATTTAGACCTTCTAATAAAGAAAGCGTAGTAATAAGAGTTATCTAGTATCTAGTTTAGAAGAAGTTAATATTAGAGTATTTAACTTAATTTTAATAATATATATTATAAACTAGCTAGGATAACTACGCGTTAATAATAATATATTAAAGAGGATTAAAGCCTAATATTAAGAAAGAACTTATATAAGATAAAGCTATTAATAATAGTCTAGAGGTACTTATTAGAAATATAATAAGGATTAATAATAATCTTTATAAGCTTATAATAGAATTACGTTATAACGGTAGAGTAGTAGGACTTAGATAAGCTAGGATCTATTCCGGGGGATACTATAAGAAGAGTATATAATATAACCCCTACGGACCTATACTAATAGAGCTAGACTTTACTTAGAAGAAAGGAAAGTTTAGAGGTAAGAAGTAGTAAGGGGATAGAAAAGTAATAAAATACTATAGCTATAATAAACCGGGCTATATTACTAAAGATTATAAGTTAAAAAATATAGTAAAATAACCTTAGTTAAATATATTATAAAGAATACTAATTAGGATAATTAGACCTTTAAAGGATTAACTAGAAAAGGAATATAATAATAAAGAGCTAGATATAATTATAAGTAATTTACTAGTAATTATTAATATACTACTAGATAAAAATATTAAGGAACTTATAACTAGATAGGATAAATTACGCGAAGAAGTTATTAGAAAATAAAGAAATATTAATTAAATTAAATTAAGACTCGTAGATATCTATAAATAGTTAGAGGAGCTAGGCTCTAATAATAATAGTAATAATAGTTAGGCTTAGAAGGATAAGCCTAAGTAAGGATAAGAAAATAAAGACTTAGACTAGGAAGACCTTAATATAATATTTAAGAAGGGTAAAGTATTACGCCTTTAGATAGAATAAGTAGAATCTTATACCTCTACGTTAAAAGATCTATAGATATAACTTAAGAATAGAATGGAATTCTACTAGGAGAAAGTATTAGATAGGCTCCTATAAAAGGAATATAGGAATAATTTATAGTATCTATAGTATAGAGTAATATATTAGATAGCTTATACTAATAAGATATACCTAGTTTACTATTAAGTAAAAGAGAACTTAAGAAAGATAGTTAGGATATATACTTATAATAGAAAAGTTTAGATAAGTTATTATAATATAAGCTATAATTAGTACTTAGTAATAAAAAGATAATATAAGTAGTTTCTAAATTATAACTAAAGATAGTATAATAGTCTCTATAAATACCTTAAGTATAATAAATATACTACTAAGTATTACTTAATAGAATAGTACGTATATTTCTATAATAAGTACGAGAAATATATATAATAAAAGAGAATTACCGGATTTCTCCCTAAATTAGGAAAAGAGTAATCCCTTATATTAAGGGGAAGTACGAGGAGATTAATATCCTAATTCCTAAAATATAATAGTTATACTTAATAAAGTATATAATATATATAAATATACTAGTTAAAATAGATAGTTAAAGAACTATAATAATAATAGATTCTAGAGTATCTAGAAACTTTATTTCTAAAGTACTAGTATAGTTAATAGGCCTACTAATATAAAGGAAGAAGTCTTTATATAACTTATAGATAGCCGACGGGTTAAAACTATTAATAAGAAGTATAAATAAGGAGATAACCTCGCTACTATTTATAATTTAACGCTATTATAAGGAAATATCCTCTAATATTATTAGGATAGCTACTTATTATATTATTCTAGGTATACCTTAGTTAGAGAAGTATAACCTAGTAATTAACTAGAAAAGAAAAGTACTTAAGTTTAAGAGAACTAGTAATATTACTAGGTTCTAACCTATATATTAATAGCGGATGACGGTAGATAAGAAATTAAATTAAAAGATAGTTAAGGTATATATTACCTTAATTTTAAATAAGGATAACCTTAAAAGAAAAGGATCTAACTTAATAGATACTAATAGAGGCTAGTAGGGTTAAAAAGTTAGAGTTCTTAGAGTAATTAATAGTACTCCTAATATCTTATAAGAGTATTAAAGATAGAAACGCCTCTTTATAAAAGAGATAATAGTAAAAGCTCTACTTAAATACTAACCCTAGGATTATAAGATTAAACTTAAACTAGGGAAGGAACTAATATTTAGACCTATTTATATATTATTTAAAAAGGAACTTATAATACTACGTAGGTACTTAGATAAGAACCTAAAAAAGGGATTTATTTAAGAATCTAAATTACTAGTAGGATATCTAATACTCTTTATAAAGAAGAAAGACGGGTTACTATAACTATATATAGATTATTAAAAGTTAAATAATATAATAATTAAGAATTATTACTTACTACCTAATATTAGTAAGTTATAGAATCGACTAGCTAGAGTAAAGATCTTTATAAAGTTAGATCTTAGAGGAGTATATAACTTAATTTAAATAAAAGAAGGTAATAAATAGAAAATAGTATTTAGGACTTAATATAGATATTATAAGTACCTAGTTATACCGTTTAATCTTATTAATATACTAGTAACCTACTAAGTACTAGTTAATAATATTATATAAGCGTATTTAGATTAGGAAGTAATTATATACCTTAATAATATATTAATCTATTTAGAAACTTTAAAGGAATATATTTAATATATCTAGAGTATATTAATATACTTATTATAAGCTAGACTCCGCTTAAAACCGGAAAAGTATAAGTTTTATAAAACCTTAATAGAGTTCTTAGGCTTTATAATATTAACTAAAGGAGTTTATATAAGCCCTAAGAAGATATAATCTATATAGGAATAGCCTAAGCTATATAATATAAAGTTAATATAAAGACTTTTAAGATTCCTTAACTCTAATAGACGCTTTATTAAGGACTATTTAAAAAAAGCCTTACCTCTAATAGAAATTACTAAGAAGGACACGGGATTTTAATAGGGTATTAAATAAAAGAAAGTATTTAAGGAACTTAAGTAAGCTTATATAGACCCTCTAGTACTTTATATATTTTATAATAAAGAACTAGTATAAATTAAGATAGATACCTTAGACCTTATAATTAAAGTATATTTATATTAATAGAGAGATAGTAAATAGTATCTAATAATATATTACTTATAAAAAATAATAGTAGTAGAATAGAACTATAATATATATAATAAGGAGCTTCTAGTAGTTATCTATTCCCTATAATATTAGAGAGTATATACTAAAAGTTATTTAAAGCTTACTATCCTTACTAATTATAAGAACTTAGTAGGTTTTATAACTACTAAGGTTCTAAATTAATAATAAGTATAATAGTCTAAACTTCTTAGATAGTATAAGTTTAAAATCTAATATACTCTAGGTAAAGATAATAGATAAGTAGATACTTTAAGTAGATAATCTAACTATATATTAAAAAAGGATATTATAAGCTAACCTATCTTAAAATAAAAATAAAATAGATTACTAGTACTAATAGGAAGTTTAGCTACGACTATATAAGTTACTATATATATAATTCCTAACTTAAAGGAAGTATATAAAAATAATAACCTAGCTAGATAACTTAGGAAAGAATAGCCTAACCGGGACCTATTACTATATAAGTAGAAGCTATATTTACCTTTAAAAGTAATAGAAGAAGTAATTAGAGATTACTATAATAATCCTTTACTAGGATATCCGGGAGTATCTAAAATATTAGAACTTATCTAAAGAGTATATATTACACCTAACCTACGAGCGTTAATTAAATAATATATTAAAGAGTATATATATTACTAGTAGAATAAGTTTATAAGATATACTAAATATAAATAAATTTAGTTTACGGAAGTTCTAGATATATTATAGAAAGATATTATAATAGACTTTATTATAAAACTACCTTAGTTAGTTAACCTAGTAACTAATAATAAGTATAACTTAATAATAGTTATTATAAATAAACTTACTAAATATACTATAATAATCCTATATAAAGAATCTTATAACGCTAGTTAGCTTAGATTCCTTTTACTAGATAGGTTAATTAGAGATTATAGTATACTAGAGTTAATAACTTTAGATAGAGATAAACTCTTTATATTAAACTATTAAAAGACTTTAATTATATTAATTAGAACTAAACTATAAATATTAATAGCCTATTACCCTTAGACGGATAGATAGATTAAATATACTAATTAAATAATAGAAGTATACCTTAGATATTACGTTAATAAAAGATAAAATAATTAGGTTATACTACTATTAATAGTATAATTAGTATATAATAATAAAAGATTAGATATTATAAGGTTATTACTATTCTTTATAAACTATAAATAATATATAAACCTATTCCTAGATCCTAGATAAGGACTAGAAGCTAAGAAAGCCTTAGTATTAATATCTAATATAAAAAGCCTATATAAGGAGATATAGTAAATAATTAGTAAGGTAAATACTTTTATAAAGAAGTTAGTAAATAAGAAAAGAAAAAATAGACCTTAGCTAAAGAAGGGGGATAAAGCGTACATCTTTATAAAGAACTTAAAAGGTATAAGACTAAGTAGAAAACTAGATTATATTAAAGTCAGACTATTTTTAATAGTTAAAGGAAAAGGACCTATTAACTTTAAGTTATAGCTCCTACCTAATATTAAAATATATCTAGTATTTTATATCTCTATATTAGAATTAGTAGACCCTAATACGCCCTTATAAGAAACCTTCTATTTTAAAATAAAAGAAGAGAATAAATTTAAAGCTAAAAGAATTCTATTATAAAAGGGTTAGAGTTACCTAGTAAAATAGAAAGGATATAAGGACTTAGAGAATACCTAAGAACTAGTTATAAATCTTATAAACTATTAAGAGCTCCTTTAGTAGTATTATTAAAACTAGATACCCCTTAAGCGAGCTACTTAAACGCTCTAAGAGAGAGAGCCTCGGAAATCTTAAACTCTAAGAAGTTAGGAGAAGTTATAAGCGCTCTCTTAACCTTACTAGCTTTCTTAAGTTCCTCTAGGCGTTCTAGCTCCTTAATATTATTAAGACCCTTACTAAATATCTATTATTCCTACTCTTTTAGAAAACGCTTTTATTAGTAAAGACGTTTTAGTTTTATATATTTCTAATAAGTCATTTTATTAATAGCCTCTTATACTACCTTAGTCTCTACCTCTTTATATTTAAGCTTCTCTATAACCTTATTAATACTAGAGAAGTAGATAACTAGTTTAATAGGTTTATACTACTTTCCCGCGCGAATATATTCTACGTACTTCTAAGAAAGAGAAGATAATTAATATTCCTTTTAAGACTTAGTATATTATAAATAGGATACTATTATAATTACTCCCTTATAAGTAACTTAATCTAATAGTTTAATATAATATTATTATTATAAAGATAATATAAAGACTTATTAAGACCTTTAAGATAAAGGTTTAAGGAAGGAGGGGTAATATTATAACCTTAGTACGTAAGCCTTAGTAGATATTATAATTACTTACTAAGTTAAATATACCTTAGTATAATAAGTAGAGCGAGCGCTTATTAGGCTTACTCTTATTAATATAAGTTAAGTATAATAAGCTATATAAGTATAGACTTTCCTATATCTATATAAAAAGCGTGGTCTTTCCCTTAGATAGGAGCTTTATACTTAACTTATATTATCTACTAGACTAATCTCCTAGATACTAAATATAATTCTATATTAGACTAGTTTAATATAAAGCCTACTTACCCCTATCCTTAATACTCCCCTTTATAAGATTAAAACCCTAGACTACTATTACCCTATTAGAGATAGAGGTTATAATACTAAGCCTAATAATTTATTTCTAATAAAATATATATATTACAGCTCCTTATTAAGGCCTTTAATTAGGAGGCTAAGATATTAATTTTCTTAGGTATTATAATATCTATTCTAATAAGTATATTTACCTTAAGGTTATTAATAATATAAATTTTATAAGGAGATATTATTATAACTACCTTTCTCCTATTATTCTTCCTAGGTAGATAGAGAGGTAAAATAGTATATTTAGAAGTTATATACCTTATTAATCTAATACCTCTAACTATTATTAGACTAGCTATTATCTAGATTTATAAGTTAAGTATAAAAGCTTTTAAGTATACTTAATTACCTAAGCTAATACTATATCTTATATTAAGGTATATAAAGTCTACCTTTCTACTAGGTAATAGCCTTACCTTAGCTATTATATAGTAGTATTTATAAAATATATACCCTATACCTACTTCTTTAAATAAGTTAGTAGAAGACCTAATAATATTTTCTAATTCTTTAAGGGTAGAGGTATAATTAGTATCTAAGAATCCTAGATTTTAGGAGTCTAATAGAATATAGGTATTTAGAAAACCTAGATATCTTAATATAAATACGCGTTAACCTTTTTTAAAGCTCCCTAGGTATTAATATAACTAGTTCTTTAAGGTAAATAACTAGTAGTAACGATAATATTAATATATAGGTAATATAATAGAGGTAGTATTAAAGTACTACTCTACCTTATTATCCTATTAAGGTTAGTAGTAATTAAGATCCTTATTAGGGTAGTAGTTATTATTTTCTAGGGTTCTTTTAAGTACCGCGACGTCTTCTAGAGAGGTATTAGAAGACTCTATATTAGGGGATATATAAGAGGCTTCTTTAATAGCCTAATAGGCTACGCCTTATAACGGCTAGTAAGGTTAATATCTTATAAGATAAGGCTAATATCTTATAAAATAACTTAAACCTCTTTTATACCTACCTTAAGAGTAAGAATTATATTAGGGAGATATTAAGATATATTAAAGTAATATTAAGATTAAATCTAATATACTAGGTATATTTCCTAAGGTAATTTATAAAGGTTATTAAGGTACTAGTAAAGGCTAACTTTACTAGGGGGTCTAGTTATAAGGATTAGGCTAATAGGTAGGTCTATTAGTATTAGTATTACTATAATTATTATATACTAAATACCCTTAGAAAAAGGGCGGTTAAAATAGCTAATAGTAAGAAGGAAATAGTAGCTTAGAAAAACTACTCTAATAATTATTATTCTAGTATTAACTTATCTTTACTACTAACTTTCTATTAGCTTAATACTACTTCTAAGAATACTCCTTAAGAGCTAGTTAATACTATATATCCGCCTTACTATTTAAAGCTTTAAGGAACTTATTAAGAGTCGTAGTCTCTATTAACTTATTAATAAATTATTAGTATTCTAAAGTAAGGTTATTCTAGGTAATAAATAATTAATTAGGAATATCTTTAAAATTAGTAGCTCTTATATATTATAAGAGGCTTTATATAAAGACTCTAAGTAATTTACCTTACTTTATATCTTCTTATATATATTTCTCTATTTATAATTTAGAGATAGTAATAGACTACTATTCTTAAAAGTATTTAGTTAAGGTATTAGTCTAAGACTTTAATAAAGTAGTTTAAAAGAGATCCTTTTCTAGAGTTATAAGCTTTATAAAATACTACTTATATACCTTACTATATAGATATATAGGTAATATATTAAGGACCTTATTTTTACCCTTAAAGGTTATAAGATCTTATAACCTATTAATAAACCTATAAATATTATAATAGAAAGCGTAATATCCTTAATAGATAATTACCCCTTCTCCTTTTATATCTAGGAAAAAGTAACTAATATCTTTAGTTTTAAGCGAGGTAGAGCTACTATTATTCCTATTACTATTAACGCCGTCTTACCTAGGCGGCCCTAGGGGTCCTAGAGTACCTAGGGGCCTAGGTTATAGTAGATTATACCTTATATAACTTATTATAATATATTTAATAATTACCTTAATATTTTATTCTACTATTATATTTTTAGGGCTAATTAATTAGTTATAAATAGCTTCCTTAGCTAACGTAGCCCTAGTTATTATTATTAAGGTAGTCTTAGATAAAGATAATAGTTAAATAGATAAAGAAGGTAATAGTAGATTTAGTCTTAATAAAGAAGGATTTTTCCTAGCTAATACTAGCTTTAATAAATAATAGCGAGCTGCTTAAATCTATTAGTTATACTTAAATTTCTTAACTATAATATAAAGTAAGGGTTTATCTACTATTTAATTAGTTAGATAAAGGTCCTTAGTACCTACTTCTTTACTAAAGCTAACTATCTTAAGAGAGGTAGATCTTAAGTAATAATAGCCCTAAGTAAAACTACTAGGTCTAGGAGGCCTAAGATTTCCTTTAATAATTAAGAAGATAATTTAATAATTAAGATTATCTAGAAGGTTAGTATAGATATAACTAGAGGTAATAAAATTAGATAACTAAAAAGTAAATATAATTATCTCCCTACTTATAGAAGCTAGCTTAAGAAGGGTTATTTATTTATAAGGCGTAGAAACTATTTATAAGATATAGGTAATAAATAAAAAGTTAATAAGGTAACTAAAAAGATAGAATAATACTTTAAAGAGGTAGAGTTATAAAAACTTAGCGAGGATAATAAGGCGAGGAAAGTAGTATATAGTTATATCTACCTTCTCTAGATATCTTAGTAAATTCTATTATTAGGAATATTTTAGTAATAATAAGGTAATTAGTAGTTATAAAAGGCTTTAGATAATTATATAGCTTAATACGTATAGTATTAAAGGCCTTATTATTATAGGTAAGTATCTTAATAAAGGCTATAACGGGCTATATAAGGGGAGGACTAGTACTAGGGAATTCGGCTAGTACTTTACTAGAGGCTCTCTATTATAGTAGGCTAGTACCTAATCTAATACTATCTAATATAGAGTAGTATTAGATAGTAATAATAGGTATTACTACTATTTATTAGGTACTTGTTATAACCTTGGTAAGTGGAGCCTTAGCGGACGCTATAAGCGCTTACTAAAGTCGAATATGCCTTAGTATAGCGACTCGAGCGATCGCTTAACCTGATCGCTCTAGTTAACGCAGGTCGATTACTAGCGACTAGCGCGAGCATAGACTTTCCTATATCTATATAGAAAGCGTGATCTTTCCCTTAGATAGGAGCTTCGTGCTTAACTCATATTATTAACCTAGATATCTCCTAGACACTAAATATAATACTCCACCTGTATTAGACTAGTTTAGTACGAAGCCTATTTACCTTAGTCCTTAACACTCCCCTCTACGAGATCCACCTAGACTCCGGAGCCTTCTAGTTAGAAGACGACGGGTCGTAACACTTTGAGTACCCTCAAGATAAGTACCTCAGGATAAAGGGACCTCACCCCAAGTAAACGCGGTCCACGATAGTTAGTAATAGCAGAAGTTAAAGAAGGTATTAAGGTTACTAAACCAGATTTATACTATAGCGATCGAGATAAACTTAAAGAGTGGTTAGTATAAATATAGCTATACTTCTCTTTTAATAAAGACGCTATTAGGCTAAAGAAATAACTACTATTTATAATGACTTATATAAGAGGACGGGCCTAGAGATAGTCCGCTCCATTTCTTAAACGATACATGGAGGATCCCGACGACGACGACAATATCTCCATTAAGTTATAGATAGAGAGCTTGATACTCTTCCGCTAGGAGATGAGACGGATGTTCAGACCTTCCAATGAAGCCAGCGTAGCGACGAGAGTCATCCAGCACCTGATATAAAAAAAATCGGCATCTGAGTATACGATATAGTTTCAATAGTACTCTATAAGAACCGACTAGGATAATAACGCGCTGATAGTAATGTATTAGAGAGGATTGAAACCTCAGGTGAAGAAGGAACTTATGCGAGACGGAGCCGTTTATAATAACTTGGACTTATTAATAAGAGCCTTAACACGAGTCGATAACTATATCCACGAGTTAGTAATGGAACTACGCCATAATAGTAGAGTTTCTGGACTCGGTCACACAGGACTCTATTCCGGAGGAAGTCATGGGAAGAAACGATTCTCACGCGATCCTTACGGTCCGATGCTAATAGAGTTAGACTTCACCGAGAAAAAGAAACCGTTTAGAGGTAAGAAATAGCAAGGGGGTAAGAAAGCAATGAATTACTATGGCTGTGGCAAACCGGGCCACATCGCTAAAGACTACAGGTCGAAAAACATGGTGAAACGACCTCAGTTGAATATATTGGAAAGAGTTCCAGTTAGGAAGACTGAACCTCCAAGGGATCAACAAGAAACGGAGTACGACGACACCGAGCTAGATATAATCATAGATGATTTACTAGCCCTCGTCAATCCACCTATTAACAGAGAACTATAATCTAGAGAAGAAGAATTACGCGAAGAAATAGCTAAGAAATAGAGAAACATTATAAAGATTAAATAAAGGCTAGCAGATATTTATAAATAACTCAAGGAATTAGACTCTAATAACGAATATAATGGTAGTTATATTTAAAAGGGAAAACCCGAATAAAGCCGAGAAAGCGAGGATGATTCCGACTAGGAAAACCTCAGCCAGACTTCTAAGAAAGAAGGTGATAGAGTAGTATCTCGAGCTTCTATATTAAAAGATCCACAGATAAAACTCGAGGAACGGGTAGAGTTCTACCAAGAAAAAGTAGTAGGAGGACTTCTATAGAAGGAGTTTAGGAACGACTTAGTATATCTATAGCACGGAGTAATATACTAGTTAGCCTACGCCGATGAAACATATATAGTTTACTACCAAGCGAAGATAAACTTGGGAAAATCTATTAGGATCTAAACGTATAGAAAAACTTAGTCAAGCTATAATAATATAAGTTATTATTAGTACTTAGTAACTAAGAGGTTAAGGAAGTAGTTTCTAAACTATAACTAAAGATGGCATAGCAGTCTTTATAAGCACCTCAAGCATGACGAGTACACGTTAGAGTGCCACTTGGATGATTAGTATACCTGTTTCCACGATAATTACAGAAAGCACATGTATATAAAAAGAACTACCGGATTCCTATCCTTTTCGGGAAAAGAGTAATCCCTTGTACTAAGGGGAAGTACAAGGAGATTAATGTCCTTACCCTAAAAACATATCAGCTATATTTAACGAACTACGTAATGCATGTAAACGTACCGGTTAAAATAGATAGTTAGCGGACTATAGTAATAATAGATTCTAGAGCATCTGGAAACTTTATTTCTGAAGTATTAGTACGGTTAGTAGGCCTACTAACGCGGAGAAAGAAGGATCTATATAACTTACGGATGGCTGACGGGTCAACGCTATTAAAAGGAAGCGTAGACGAGGAGACAACCTCGCTACCATTTATAATTCAACGACACTATAAGGAAATGTCCTTCAATATTATAGGGATAGCCACCCATTATATTATATTAGGCATGCCTTAGTTGGAAAAGTATAACCTAGTAATCAACTGGAGAAGAAAAGTACTTAAGTTTAAGCGAACTGGCGATATCACTAGATTCTAACCTACACGTCGATAGTAGACGACGGTGGATAAGAAATCGAACCGAAGAATAGTTGAGGCATATATTACCTTAATTTCGAATAAGGATAACCTTAAGACACAAGGATCCGACTTAACAGATACTAGTAGCGGTCCGCTAGGTCAATAAGTTAGAGTTCTTGGAGTAACTAATAGCACTCCTAACATCCTATAAGAGTATTAAAGATGGAAACGCCTCTTTATAGAAGAGATAATAGTAAAAGCTCTGCCTAAACACTAACCTTGGGATTATAAGATCGAACTCGAACTAGGGAAGGAACTAACATTTGGACCTATTTATGCGTTATCCGAAAAGGAACTTACAGTACTACGCGGGTACCTTGATAAGAACCTAAAAAAGGGATTTATTCGAGAATCTAAATTACTAGCAGGATATCCGATACTCTTCGTAAAGAAGAAAGACGGATCCTTACGACTATACGTAGACTATCGAAAGTTAAATAATATAACGATAAAGAATCGTTACCCGCTACCTAATATTAGCGAGCTGCAGGATCGGCTAGCCAAGGCAAAGATCTTTATAAAACTAGATCTTCGAGGAGCGTACAACTTGATTCGAATAAAAGAAGGTGACGAATGGAAAACAGTATTCAGGACTCGATATAGATATTACGAGTACCTAGTCATGCCGTTTAGTCTCACTAACGTACTAGTAACCTACTAGGCATTAATTAATAATGTTATACGAGCTTATTTAGATCTTACAGCGATCGTATATCTCGACGACATATTAATTTACTCTGAAACTCTTGAGGAATATATCCCTTATATATAAGATGTATTAACATGCTTGTTATAAGCGGGACTCCTCCTAAAGCTAGAGAAATGCGAGTTTTATAAGACCTTAGTTAAGTTCTTAGGGTTTATAGTAATAACTAAAGGCGTTCGTATAAGCCCTAAGAAGATTCAGGCTATATAAGAATGGCCTACACCACACGATATTAAATCAGTACAAGGATTCTTAGGATTCGCCAACTTCAACAGACGTTTTATAGAAGGCTACTCTAAGAAAGCCTTGCTACTAACGGAAATCACTAAGAAAGATACGGGATTTCAATGGGATACTAACTAGAAGAGAGTATTTAAAGAACTGAAGCAAGCTTATATAGATCCTCCGGTACTCTATACGTTTCGTAACGGAGAACTAGTACGCATCGAGATAGATGCTTCGGATCTTATAATCGGAGCATGCCTCTATTAGTAGAAAGACGGCAAGTGGTATCCAGTAGTATACTACTCACGCAAGATGTCTCTAGTAGAATAGAACTATAATATACACGACAAGGAGCTTTTAGCGGTCGTCTATTCTCTATAATATTAGAGAGTATATGCTGAAAGCTATTCGGAACTTACTATCTTCACCGATTATAAAAATTTAGTGGGTTTTACGACCATAAAAGAATTAAATCGACGATAAGTTTAATAGTCCGAACTCCTTAGGCAATATAAGTTCAAAATTCAGTATACCCTAGGAAAAGATAATAGACGAGCAGACGCTTTAAGTAGACGATCTAACTATATAGAAGTAAAAGACATTACTACTTAACCTATCTTGAAATAAGAAAACGATAGATCGTTAGTACTAGTAAGGAATCTGGCCACGACTATACGAGTCACGACACATACAGTTCCTGATTTAAAGGAAGCATACAAGAATGACAACCTAGCCGGACAACTTAGGAAAGAACAGCCTAGCCGGGACCTGTTACTATATAAATAGAAGCTGTACTTACTACCGAAAGTAATAGAAGAAGTGATCAGGGATTACCATGATGATCCTTTACTAGGACATCTAGGAGTGTCTAAAACATTAGAACTCATTCAAAGAGTGTACGCCGCACTAAACCTGCGAGCGACAGTCGAGTAATACATCAGGGAATGTATATGCTGCCAGTAGAACAAATCTGTAAGACATGCCAAGTACGGACAAATTCAGTTTACCGAAGTTCTAGACATACTATAGAAAGACGTCACGATGGACTTTATTATAAAACTACCTCGGTTAGTTAACCCGGTAACTAACGATAAGTACGACTTAATAATAGTTATCGTTAATAAACTTACCAAGTATACTATTATAATCCCGTACAAGGAATCCTATAACGCTAGTCAGCTTGGATTCATTTTATTAGATAGACTAATTAGAGATCATGGTATACTAGAATTAATAACTTCAGACAGAGATAAACTCTTTATATTAAACTATTAGAAGACTTTAATCGCGTTAATAGGAACTAAACTACGAATATTAATAGCCTATTATCCTTAGACGGATAGATATACTAAACGTACCAACTAGATAATAGAAGTGTACCTTAGGCACTACGTTAATAAAAAACAAAATAATTGGGTTGCGTTACTCCTAATAGTATAGTTGGCATATAACGATAAAAGGTTAGATATAACAAGGCTATCACCGTTTTTTATAAACTACGGTCGACACGCAAACTTATTCCTAGATCCTCGACAAGGACTAGATGCCGAAAAAGCCTTGGTATTAACTTCTGACATGAAAAGCCTGTATAAAGACATGCAGCACAAGATTAGCGAGGCCAACACTGCTATAGAAAAGTTAGCGAATAAGAAAAGAAAATTGGGTCCTCAGCTAAAGAAGGGGGATAAAGCATATCTCCTTACAAAAAATTTAAAAGGTATAAGACCAAGTAGGAAACTGGACTATATTAAAGTCGGACCATTTTTAGTTATTAGAAATAAAGGGCCTATCAACTATAAATTACAGCTTCTACCCGACGCTAAAATCCACCTAGTATTCTATATCTTGATATTAGAACTAGTAGACCCTAACACACCTTTATAAGAAACCTTCTACTTCCAGATAGAAGAAGAGAATGAATTCGAAGCCGAAAGGATTCTATCATAATAAGGTCAGAGTTACCTAGTAAAATAGAAAGGATACGAGGACTTAGAAAATACCTGGGAACCAGTTACGAATCTTACGAACTGTCAAGAGCTCCTCTAGTAGTATCACTAAACCCAGACATACCCTGAGCGATCTACTCGAGAGCTCCAGGCGAGAGAGTTCCGGAACCCTCGAACTCTGAAAAGGTAGGACACTCTGCGAGTGCCCGTTTAACTTTACTGGCCTTCTTAAGCTCTTCTAAACGTTCTAACTCCTTAATATCGTCGAGACCTTTATTAAATATCCGCTATTCCCGCTCTTTTAGGAAACGCTTCTATTAATGAAGGCGTTTCAGCTTTATCTGTTTTTAACGAGCGATTTCGTTAGCAGCCTCCTACGCTACCTCTGTCTCTATCTCTTCGCGTTCGAGCTTCTCTATAGCTTTATTAATACTAGAGAAGTAGACAATAGGTATAGCCGGTTCGTATTATTTTCCGAGCCGAATATATTCCGCGTACCTTCGGGAAAGGGAAGATACCCGATACTCCTTTTAAGATCTTGCGTATCGCAGACACGACACTATTACGATCACTCCCCTATAAGCCACTCGATCCGATAGCTTAGTACGGCGTTACTACGGACGAGACGATATAAATATTCATCTAACCTTTAAGATAAAGGTTTAGGGGATAAGGGGTAATGTTATAACCTTGGTAAGTGGAGCCTTAGCGGACGCTATAGGCGCTTACTAAAGTCGAACATGCCTTGGTATGGCGACTCGAGCGATCGCTCGACCTGATCGCTCTAGTCGACGTAGGTCGATTACTGGCGACCAGCGCGAGCATAGACTTTCCTATATCTATATAGAAAGCGTGATCTTTCCCTTAGATAGGAGCTTCGTGCTTAACTTATATTATTAACCTAGATATCTCCTAGATACTAAATATAATACTCCACCTGTATTAGACTAGTTTAGTACGAAGCCTGTTTACCTTAGTCCTTAACACTCCCCTCTACGAGATCCACCTAGACTCCGGAGCCTTCTAGTTAGAAGACGACGGGTCGTAACAGTACTATAGCTAATAATTTAAATTATTTAAAGCTATCTAGCTATCTAGAAGGCCTAAGAATAGCTAAGTATATTACTAAGGAATAATCCTTAGTAGTTATAAAAGCCTTCTATAGATTATATTATAATACTCTACCTATAAACTAAGATAATATATAAAGTAGATAAGAGGGATATTTATAATATAAATAAGAAAGGCTTTATATAAGAGGTAATTACTAAGCTTAAGGTTATAATATCTAAGTATAAGAAGAAGAAGGCTTATATAATATAATATAGAAATTATAAATAAGTATCCCTTATTAAGTATATCTTAATAGATAGAAGGTCTCTACCCCCCTAGATTATTTTTAAAGGTAAATTAATTTAGTCTTAGAAAGAAGCTCTTAAAGTAGGTAAAATTATTATTAGTAAGAATAGTTAAACTAATAATATAATTAAGTTTAAATAACTTTAAAGGGGGTTTAATTAAGAGATATAAGGCTATTAAAAGGGGGAATATTAAATACTACTAGTTAATAGCTATACTTTTTATATTATAACTATAGTAATTTAGTATTATATTAATTATAAAATTATTCTTCTTTACTTACTATTATATATAATATATATTCTTTAACTATTAGATATTAGTATCTTTTCCCCTTTAGTATTAGCTTATAAATCTTATATCTAGTAAATTATATATCTAGAAGGAAGCTACTATATTAATAAGGTAAACTTTCTAGATATTTATTAAATAGCCTAGTATAAAGTAATAATATTAATTAATATAAAGAAGGTATAAGCTATAATAGAACTATTACTATTTAGATCTAAGTTAATTTTATATATTTTCTTATAACCTAGCTATTATAATAGTATAATATTAAGATCTATCCTATTATACCTCCTAAGGCTATAATTACCTTAACTAGCCTTAGTAGAAGTTCTTACTTTACCTTAATACTAGCTAATACTTTATATATATAATAAATCTTATAATATATTATATAGATTATAGTTAATATATAGCGACCTAATCTATTATATATCTTATAGAAGGTAGGTAAAGTAGCTATTTAAGTAATAACTAAGTCTACTATCTAAGACATTACTAATATAGAACTAGTAGAACTTAATAAATAAAAATAATAAAAGTCTTATTACTTAAAGGGAAATTATAAAGCTACTAGATATATAAATAAAATAGTACTTAAAGAATAATAGACTAATTAAGCTAATAAAGTATAGAAGGCTATTATTACCTCTTTAAATAAACTTAGTTTAGATATCTTTAACTTAAAGGAAAAGCCTATTCTAAAATTATAACCTACTTTAAAGAAGAAGCTATTACCTCCTATTATTAGACTAGTAATAGTTACTCCTTTTAAGTTACTTATAACTATATCTATAATAGTAATAGTAGATAGGATAGAAGTACCCCTAACCGTAATATAGGAGGTAATACTAAGTAAGATAGATTATATAATTATTTAGATAATAACTAAGTAATTAAAAAGACTTATTATTAAGTTACTAATAAGGGTAACTATAGTAGAGTTAAAATAGGGGCTGTAAAGATAAAATAGCTAGGAAGGATAGAAAGGATAGGTAACTAATAGGATTAACTAATTAGGATAAGGTATATAGATAAGAAAACCTTATAAAGGATAATATAAATAGCTTTAAAAATAGTTATTTTATAGATTTATAGTAAGAAATAGACGTTTTAGACTATTATAGGGTAGGCTTATAGGGGACTAGCCCTGTAAGGCTGGACGGTCACCGAGTATGGACGGTTACCGGGTGAACCCTTCTAGATATTTGTGGGTGCTCTCTGCCAAGTCGCTAGTGTACCAACATTTCTGTCACCCACTTGCTAAGGTATACAACGCCTTTAATAGACTCGATTGACAGCCATGAGGATACGACCGCTAATTGGTTGCAGTGCGGATCTTACATGATCCCCCAATAAGGTATCGATCCCTCCCACTAATCCCACCGCATACCCACTCCAACCCTGACAAATGCGCGACAACGAAGACCAGCGTGAAGGGTAGGAAGACCAATCTTCCGCAGACAAAATACAAAACCCGTACATAACTCACACGAGACCTTCAGAAGAAAATGAGGAACAAGGATATAGATGGAACACACCCACACCGTCACCCCAACCATACAAACAAACTATTCCCTGCGCCCTACAGCGAGATGAAATGGGTGCTGCCCCTGCGCTCCAAAGCCGTCAGACATCCAGCGCTCTACCATACATACGGACAGTCAAATGCGCAACGAAGGGTGCAATATATTGTACGCAGCACAGGCAACACTGCTGGATCCAGTAGTACCTTATCATGGGAAGAGACAAAGAGAGAGGATAGGACATATGGCGGTTTGAGCTTGGCTATGGCCCTGCCGAAAGAGACTCATACGCACACCACTCCAGAAGCCATGCTTCAGACCCAGCCATGATGCAGGGGCACGCCAGAACGCTGTGCTGCTGCTGGGCAGAAGGCGCCTCCTCCATAACGCAAGATCTAAGCTAAGCGCGGAGCCTTCATCATTAGATCGACACCTATATCATAAATTTCCACGAAAATGGGTTTGAGTTGGGCATGAAACTTGTATGGCACTTTCCATAGACAAGGCGTCGAGTTGGGAGATGTGAATGAGGTAGACTGAGATAAACATCTAAAATACATTTGTCTTGGATATCGAATGATTTTGGGAAGGAAAAGCTACATAATGCAGTCAAGTCGATAGCTACGCTCCTGCTCTGCCAAAGTGCTAGTCATAGCTATAATGAATCATAATCGTTCAATCGAGAACCACCCTTTCACGTCGAGGTAGAAATAGCCTCCATCAATTGACTTCCCGGGTCATCAATGGCCGCTTCGCCTGCAGTCCCAAGCATGTTCGCAACCGAAGCCCGCCGTTCGACATTCACGTTCAAGTTCGCATTCACACTCGAGGACGCCTCCCCCACGCTCGGCTGATGCGGATCCGTCGCCGTCTCAGCAGCCTCCTGCGCAAGACCAGGATCACCTTCCGCTTCGGGGGTGCTCTCAGTCGCCCATGGCGATACGCCCTGCGTCCACTCCATTGCTCCCTCTCCAGCCATACCCACCTGTCGCATCTCCTCGAGCCACCAGCGGCCATATGTTCTCAGTCGCTCCGCGCGGACAATGGACAATCGTTTTCCCTCTGGCGTCTTCATCATGCCCTCGAGTTTGCTCAGCTTTTCTTCCGCATGCTTGAGCGTATCTGCCATTCCCCCCTCCTTGCCTTTTGCACCTCCATATGTGAAGGCTCGACCTATGCCGGTAGCGCCGATGGCGTCCAGACGGTCGGCATCTTGGACGACTGCGAGTTCGGGGAAGAAGGCGAGGGCGGAGGCGAAGCCGGCTGTGTTGGTGGTCTCGGCTGTGTATGATATGAATGGGGTTATGGCTCCGACTTTCGCAGCTATAGCCGCTGGCCAACCTATCCGGAGAAGGTGGCCTTCGACTGAAGGGGGTGGGGGGGCGGAAGGTTCAAGGTTGGGGTCGATGTTGGAAGGAATCGGCAGGCGTTGACTCGTTGTGGGAGGCTGGAATGGATCGAAAGGGTTTGGCTGGGCTTGTTCATTGGTGGTTGGTGGTGAAGGGTAGCTCTCCGTCTCGTCACTAGGGTGCAGGCGATATTTTTGATCATCTATATCGTGCATGAGAGCCACGAGCTCGACGATGAGACCTTCGAAGACTATCTTTCGATACGTATTCTGCTCCACTCTCAAGATCTCCATACTCAAGGCAACCACGCGCAGGACATGTTGGTAATCGTGGCTTCCATCGAAGCGTGGTTGCGACATGTATTCTTGGACGAATTTCCGTGTCTTCTCCAGTAGCAACCTCCTCGCAGTGTAGCTCATCTTCTTTCCATAGTCGGCTTGCCGCTTCTTGCTTGGCCGAGTGCCGCGAATAGCGTTGTCGGCATTGTCTCTTGGCAGGGTCCTGGTCCATGAACCCAGTTGATCCCTTGGTCTGTTCTTCGGTGTCAATTTCCAGCCTGTCCAAGCCGAGGTCAGCATTGCCAAACGCTGGGGACTGGGTCTTGAATTGACACACCTATGCGCTTGCAGAATCTCTGCAAGGTACTCTCGGTCAATTCCATTCCGTGTTCCTGGTACATGAACTTGCACATATCTTTCAAGAAAGCCTCGGGGTGATCTGTCAGAAATTGACGTAAATGTTCCTGATGTTCGTGCTTCAGCTTCAATGGCCGTCCGCTGCCCTTCTTCTTGTTCGTGTTGTACACTTCTCCAGTCTCTTCGTAAAGCTTTATCATCGCCCGTGCCTTCTTGTCTGATATTCTGTGTCTGGATTTGAGGATCTCGGGACTGAGGCCTTTCTGAATATCGGTTTTGATGAGGCCGCAGAGGGCCATAGAGAGAGGTCGCGGCATGGCCTGAACGTTTGCGAAAATTTGCCCGCTTTTTCCTGATCATATTGTTGTCAGTTCGGCTTCAAGAAAGCTGAACACTGTCTAAGCTGGGCGAAGCTATCGACGAGCGTACTCACGTAGTTCAGTACTGCTAGTTCGGGTGATGAGCTACCGACTCGTATCCCCAAGTAAGTATTGATTGATCGACTTTTTACGTGCTCAGGTTGTAGAGTAGTCACATCAGCGATTACTCCCAATGCGATTGACTTTTGTGGACTCTCAATAGATTGGTTGTTGATAGGTGCTGAGTGGAGTGGTTAAATTCCAAGGATTTTGGGCACGGGGACACCTAACCTAGGAAAGGACTAGCGCCCCGCCAAGGCTCCGGGTTTCTCTTTTCTTCATTGTATGCAATGTAAAGAACATACCCATATTACACATTCACTCATTTCGACACTACACGACTCCAGATCTTACGCTGATTCTCACAACTGGCGTGAAGTCTAGTCGGCAATGGCAGACTGGCCCAAGGTCTACACTTTCTCTCTCCCCGCAATGGCGATCACGTCTACGTAGTGCTAGGCTGTGGTCCCGAGAGCGGGGATGAAGCATCAATGCGGTCCCATCTCGCTCTTCTCTCTGTCAACTCCTCTGTTCTGCTCAACTGTTCATAAAGTTGCATACTCCTCACTTAATCGTCGCATATCACTCATCAAGCCACAATAACAATGGCAGACAGCAAGGTCGTGGCTCAGCGTCGACTCGGCCAGGTGAAAGATTTACTGACCATGAAGAAGACTGCGGCCACCATTCCGTTCGACCCAGATTGTACCAGCTTCCCTCAAAGGAAGGATGTCCCTCAGCCTTCGTACGCGCCTCCGGGAGTACAGACAGCCTGGGTGTGGGGACAGAAGGATAACGTCAGTGGCTACGGCCCACTCTGCAAACTTCGTTCCTAACCATGTCGACAGATTGGCCGGCTGAACCTCTTGACTCCTACCAGAGTCAAGGCTGCGGCTGCTAGCGAGATCAAAAGTGGAGAGATGGTTCCATTGAAGTAGGAGAGTGCCATCTTCTTTCTTCGTTGACTAAGCTCTTGGGTTTAGCCTCCCATTGAACCACCCCGAAGTACCTGCTTTCGCCCGAGAGTCTTTCCAGCACGAGATCAAGACTCTAATGGAGAATGTCGCCTACGATGATACATACAAGCTTAATACGCAAAGCGGCACCCAATGGGATGGCTTCAGGCACTTCGCCTGGGTACCTACCCAGACGTTCTATAACGATACCCATGGCTCGGACATCATTGGTCCAACAGCGAACCACAAGTGTTCCATCCACCACTGGTCCGATCACGGCATCGCCGGCCGCGGCGTGCTTCTTGACTACAAATCATACTGTGAGAAGAAAGGTGTCGCCATCAACTCTTACGAGGCGGACCGTATCTCGTACACCGAGCTTGAGGCATGCGGAAAGGACCAAGGCATTGACATACGGCCACAAGCGCAA
>JAABUX010002078.1_pt1 | contig 28908 bp, 28 predicted proteins | sample 5561851 | NCBI WGS metagenome assembly JAABUX01 (sample SAMN10711883, study PRJNA513361) | rock metagenome | isolation source: Antarctica rocks | place: Antarctica: Victoria Land, Richard Nunatak red sandstone | collected 2016-01-03 | reverse complement strand
CGCGATCGGGCCGTGCAGCAGCAACCGGGTGCGCGGGCTGAGGCTGGCCGGCGTCGCGGCGGCGCTCATGGGCGGGCGGTCGGGTGGTGCATGAGGGGAGCTTATGCCCGGTCGCTTGCATTATGCAAGTCACGTTTTACCAAGGGTCTCCCCACCCTCCCCGGCATCGCGTATCATGGCGCCATGACCGATCCGACCCCTACCGGGGTGAACCCCGACCGGCGCGCCCGGGCCAACGTGCTGCGGCTTGCGGTGGCGCAGGCGCTGGCCGGGGCGAATGCCTCCGTGATCTTCGCCACCGGCGCGATCATCGGCTCGCAACTGGCGCCGAGCGCCGCCTACGCGACGGTGCCGATCTCGGTGTACGTGGTGGGCATGGCGGCCGGCACCCTGCCGGTGGGCTGGATCAACCGGCGTCACGGGCGGCGGGCGGCGTTCGTGGCGGGCACGGGGTGCGGCGCGCTCGCGGGGTTGATAGGGGCACTCGCCATCCTGGCCGGCTCGTTCCCGCTCTACTGCGCGGCGACCTTCCTCGGTGGGCTCTACGCCGCCGTGGTCCAGTCGTTCCGGTTCGCCGCGGCCGATGGGGCGAGCGCCGCGTTCCGGCCGCGCGCGCTGTCCTGGGTCATGGCGGGAGGCGTGTTCGCGGGCGTGCTCGGGCCGCAGATGGTCACGTGGACGATGCATTTCTGGCCGCCATACCTGTTCGCCGCGAGCTATCTTGCGCAGACCGCGGTGGCGCTGGTTGCGATGGCGGTGCTGTCCGGCGTGGACCTGCCGCGGCCTGCCCGCGCCGAGATGGCTGCCGGGCGTCCGCTCGGGGTGATCCTGCGCCAGCCGCGATTCGTCGCCGCGGTGGTCTGCGGCGTGGTGTCCTACTCGCTGATGAACCTGGTGATGACGTCGGCGCCGCTGGCGATGCATCTGTGCGGGTTGCCGGTGTCGGCGTCGAACTTCGCGATCCAGTGGCACATCGTCGCGATGTATGGGCCGAGCTTCTTCACGGGCGCGCTCATTGCGCGCTTTGGGGCGCAGCGGGTGGTGGTGGCCGGGCTCGCGATCACCGTGTTGGCGGCGACGACGGGGCTGTCCGGCATCACCGCCGCGCATTTCTCGCTGGCGCTGATCCTGTTGGGCCTGGGCTGGAATTTCGGCTTCGTGGGCGCGTCCGCCCTGGTGCTGGAGACGCACCGCCCGGAGGAGCGGACGCGGGTGCAGTCGGTCAATGATTTCCTGGTGTTCGGGACGATGGCGGTGGGGTCGTTCTCGTCGGGGCAGCTATTGGCCGCGTATGGCTGGGCGGCGGTGAACCTGGTGGTGTTCCCGCCCGTGGCGCTGGCCTTGGCGGTGCTTGGCGCGGTGGGGCTGCTGCGGCGCCGGGCCTCCACCGCGGCGGGGTAGGAGGCTACACGGACGCGCCAGCTCGCCGCGCCGGCTGCATGGCGAGACGCCCCGCCCGTTGCTGCCCGGCGCCGAGATGGGACAAGTGCCGGGACACCTGGCTCGCTGCGAATCGGGCGCCGTAGATGAACCGCATCGACGGACCAAATGTCGCCGCGCCCAGGTAGCCGACGAAGTGAAGGCCCGGCACGGACGATTCGAAGGAGCGGTTCAGCACCGGAGCGCCGCCGACCTTCAGCAGGCTGTCCTGCACCCGGTCGAGGAACGGCAGGCGGCGGGCGTCGGCCCGGTACCCAGTCGCCGCAATGACGTGGTCCGCGGACAGCGTGACCGGCCCGTCGGCCGTATCGACCGATAGGCGCGCCTCGCCCCCCTCGACGCGCACGCCGCGCAGGCTGCCGGTGTGGATCGGGACCACGCCGTCGACGCGATGCTTTATCCAGCCGGACCCGGCGGGACCGAACGTGGTGTACGCCTTGGTATGGCGCACGCCTTGCGGCAGGTACGTGAACCCATACGGCATCTCCGACCAGAACCAGGTGCGCCAACCCGGTCCCAGGCCGAAATTGGGACGGCGGACGCGTTGCCACGTGCTGCGGCGGGCGTTCGGCTGGTCCTCGTTCTTCGGCTCGAACCACAGCAGCGGCCGCCGCGTCAGCATGGTGACCTCGGCGCCCTGCTCGTTGAGCAAGGCGGAAAGCTCGCAGGCCGACTGGCCGGCGCCGATGACGGTCACGCGGCGCCCGGTGAACTGGGAGAGGTCGTGATGCGCCGAACTATGCGACAGCATCGCCGGCGGCAGGGACGCCAGGCTGTGGGGCACATGCCTCAGGGACAGCAGCCCGGTCGCCACGACGACCTTGCGGGCGGTGATCTGCTCGCCGGTGTCGAGGGTCAGGCTGAAGCCGCCGCCGGTTTTCGCAAGCTCCACGATGCGCGCCTCGTCCACGTCGCCGACATGGCGGCGCTGGAACTCCTCGCCGTATTCGGCGAGCGTATCGGCGCGGACCCGCAGACCGATAGGCGAATAGTCGGGCCGGCCGGTCTCCCGGTAGAAGCGCTCGAGCGGAAAACCGTTGCCGGGCGCCGCGAGATTGCTGGCGAAGGCGTCCGACTTGAGCGTCAGGTCCTTTGGCATGTGGTCTTTCCACATGGACATCGGCTTGCCGAACACACGGAACGGAATACGCGAATGGCGCAGATGAGCCGCGACGGACAGGCCGTAGGGCCCCGCCCCGATTACGACGACGTCAACCAACTAAATTCTCCCACGTCCAAAAAACAATCACTCGCAAGACCTCGCGGACCAGTGCGGCTCAGTATGGAATCGACTGGCGGCACCTCCCGCCCCGGAGCTCACGCGCCGGGGGGAACCAATAGAATCGATGCATTCTTTTAGCCTAACCAAACGCATATCGAAACAATAATCGCTCCAGCCGCGCCCGTCTTGGACTAAACGATCCAGGCCATTATCCGAAAGGGCCTACTTTCGGCAGCGCCGCGCCTACTCCCCGAGCAGGTGCAGCACGACTTCCCGGCGGTGGGGGCGACGGCGGTGCTCGAACAGATAGAGGCCCTGCCAGGTGCCGAGGACCGGGCGCCCGTCGGCCACCGGGATCGTCGACTGCGTGTCGGTCAGCATGGTGCGCAGATGCGCGGGCATGTCGTCCGGCCCCTCGTCGCCATGGACGTAGCGCTGCGCGTCCTCCGGCGCGAGGACTTCGAAATAGCGGGCGATGTCCTCGCGCACGGTCGGGTCGGCGTTCTCCTGGACGGTCAGCGACGCCGAGGTGTGGCGGCACCATAGCGTCAGCAGCCCGGTCTCGATGGCTTGAGCCGACACCCAGGCCAGGACCGGCCTGGTAATGTCGGTGAGGCCCTTGCCGTGCGTCTCGACGGTGAGCCGGTGCAAGGACTGCCTCATGCGAACCAGCTCCTCCCGCCGCTCTAAGGCTGGCCGCTCCCGCCAGCCGCGCCATAGACCTGCCCGGTTGCGAAGCTCGCGTCGCTGGCGGCAAGCTGGACGTAGATCGAGCCGAGTTCCGCCGGCTGCCCGGCGCGCCCAAGGGGCGTCATGCCGCCGAACTTCTCCAGCTTCTCCTGCGTCGCCCCGCCGCTCACCTGCAGCGGCGTCCAGATCGGCCCGGGGGCGACCGCGTTCACCCGGATGCCCTTCGGCCCAAGCTGCTTGGCGAGCGACTTGACGTAGTTCATCGTCGCCGCCTTCGTCTGCGCATAGTCATAGAGGTCGGGCGACGGGTCATAGGCCTGCTCCGACGCGGTGCCGATGATCGCCGAGCCGGGCTGCAGATGCGGCAGCGCGGCCTTGATGATCCAGAACGGCGCGTAGATGTTGGTCTTCATCGTCCAGTCGAACTGCTCGGTCGAGATGTCCAGGATCGACGCGTGGGTCTGCTGCCGGCCGGCGTTGCTGACCACGATGTCGAGGCCGCCGAGGCCGCGTACCGCCGCGTCCACCAGTTGCTGGCAGAACGCCTCGTCGCGGAGGTCGCCGGGGATCGCGAGCCCGGTCCGGCCCTCGGCCTTGATCAGCGCGATCACCTCGCGCGCGTCCGGCTCCTCCGCCGGCAGGTAGTTGATCGCGACATCCGCCCCTTCGCGCGCAAACGCGATGGCTGCCGCGCGGCCCATCCCGGAATCGCCGCCGGTGATCAGCGCGCGACGCCCGGCGAGCCGGCCCGATCCGCGGTAGCTGGTCTCGCCATGGTCGGGACGCGGGTCCATCTGGCTCGCCAGGCCCGGCCATGGCTGCGACTGCTTCGGGTAAGGCGGCCGCGGGTATTTGATGGTCGGGTCCTGCAGCGGCTGCGCTGCCGGCGACGGAGCCGCGCCTTGCGCGAATGCCGGCGCCGCGGCGGCGACCGCCAGCCCGATGCCGGCGCCGCCGACGATCTGGCGACGGGATAATGGGTTCGCTTCGTTCGCGTCCATGCGCTGCTCCTGCCGATGCTGGCACGGGCAACGGGCCTGCGGGCCTTTCGTTGCTTCACGTCTGCCGAGGCGAGGGGAGGTGATGGCGCCGTCGCGCGCTCGCGGCCGCCACTTGCGCGGCCTGGCCGCCGGGCGCTCTATCCGGGACCGCAGCACGGAGGCATCTATGATCAAGTTTTACTACAGCCTGGCGCCCAACCCGATGAAGGTCGCCCTATTCCTGGAAGAGGCCGGCCTGCCGTATGAAGCGGTGCCCGTCGATACCCGGAAGGGCGAGCAGTTCGCCCCGGCCTTCGCGGCGCTGAACCCGAACAACAAGGTCCCGTGCGTCGTGGACGGCGACGCGACGGTGTTCGACAGCAACGCCATCCTGCTCTACCTCGCCGAGAAGACGGGCCGGTTCCTGCCAGAGGACACGCCCGCCGCGCGCGGCCAATTCCTCTCCTGGCTGATGTTCGTGGCGAGCGGGGTTGGCCCCTATTCCGGCCAGGCCGTCCATTTCCGGCATTTCGCGCCCGATCCGAAGGACTACGCCGCGAACCGCTACGCGTTCGAGGCGAAGCGGCATTACGGCATCCTGGACGCGCGCCTTGCCCAGAACCGCTACATGCTCGGCGACATCTATACGATCGTGGACATGGCGGTCTGGGGCTGGGCGCGCATGGTGCCGTTCGTGATGGGCGACGATGCCTGGTCGGCACTGCCCAATTTGAAGCGGCTGTTCGACGAGATCAGCGCCCGGCCAGCCGCGGAGCGGGCGGTCGCCCTCAAGGACCGCCATGCGTTCAAGACCGAGTTCGACGACGAGGCCCGGCGGCATATGTTCCGCCATACGGCACAGGCGGCCTGAACGGCCTCGCCGGCGCTGGCCGCGTCGTGTCCTCCGCTGCCCGCGTAAGAGGCCTTTTCCCGGACTTGTCACGCGGCAGATAGGGTCAACCTCCGACGGATCAGCGTTCCATGGTGGAGCTGCGATCCAACCAAATACCGGGAGGCGACGACGATGTTCATGCGAATCGACAAGCTGCAGGCCGAGCCGCCGGCGCCGAAGAAGCCGGACCCCAATGCCGCGGCGGCCCTCCAGGAGATGCTGGGCGGCAAGTACGGCGAGATGTCCACGCTCGGCAACTACATGTTCCAAAGCTTCAACTTCCGCAGCAAGGCGAAGCTGCGCCCGTTCTACAGCCTGGTCGCCAGCATCACGGCTGAGGAACTCGGGCATGTCGAGCTGGTGTCCAACGGCGTGGCGATGCTGAATGCCGGGCCGGACGTGGAGGCGAACGAGAAGGGCGGCGTCGAGATTGAGAAGATGCTGCCGACGCCGAACATCGACTTGAGCCGCATCCCCGAGTGCCAGAAGTACCTGAACGAAGGGTCGCACCGCCGCCTGTACCGCTTCAGCCCGGACGATTACCAGGAGATGGCGAGCATCTGGGGCAATGGCGAGGTGGCGCTGCCGGGCGACCCGCCGGGCGAGCTGGAGGTCGTGGACGGCCATCCGGACGGCGGCAAGATCCACAACCTCACGGGCGTGGCGTCGGCCTTCACGCCGGACTACGCGCCCGAGGAGATGTTCGAGATCGCGTCGAAGCTGTACCAGAAGTCGCGCTGACCTCAGGCGGGGGAGGAGCCGGCCTCCCCTTTCGCCCGCTACCGCTACGTGGCTTCGTCATCGAGTGGGTTGCCGCCATCCCTCCATTGCCGCGGCGTCCGATAGGGGCATTTCGCGACGGATCGCGCGTAAAAGAGCGCCCAAGGTCCGACGCTGGTAGTAGTGTTGCGTCCGAAAGGCCTTCCATGCCCAGCTTGTCTGGGTGCAGAGCGCCCGCCGGTGGTTGGCGTCCCGGATTGCTCGGTCGTCGAATTTGCGTTTCGCCGGGTTGTCGTAGAACCGCTTGATCTTGTCAGCGCCCATCCCGGCGCTTGCGAGCCATATTGGCACGAGGCGGCTCAGGGCCTCCACGTCGGCCAGGATCCGTCCGATGCCGGTGCCGACCGCCGGGCACGAGGACTGGTAGGCGTCGCCGATCAGCACGATCCCTGCCTGGCGCTGGACATTCCCGGCGCGCTGGATGGAGTTCGGCCGGGCCTGAACCTTGCCGCTGACCTCAAACGGTCCGATCGTCCGCTCGAGGGACGGCATGGCGTCGAGGAGCGCCTGCTTGGGGTTGAGCTTGAACGCTCTGGCCCACGGGCCACTCGGATCGAGGTAGCAGAACAGGTTGGCGCGCATGGCGTCGCCGAACGGGAACACGGTCAGGTAGTCCATTCCGTCGCCCGCGCGCTCGCCGTAATACACGAGGACGCGGCGCGACGTGGTTTTCACGTCGAACCCGAAGGTGAGCGAGTGGTTTTCGCTCAGCATCGCCTGTTGGATTCCGAGCGGCGGAAGCAGGTCGCTGCAGTTTGGACCCGTCGCCAGTATCACGAGGCGGGTGTCGAGGACCGTTCCGTCCGCCAGGCGGGCTTGTTGGGTTTCCGCTCCGGTGACCACCTGGGCGACCCGCCCCGTGACGAAGGTCGCGCCGGCCGCGAGGGACCGGGCAGCGTTGACCATGTCCTCATAGCGAAGCCCGTAATGGGCGCAGTAGGTCGAGTCGATGATCCTGCCGCAGCAGGCGGCGGTGGCGCTCGGCATTGGCGTCGCCTGCCCGACGATGCCGTCCAGCAGGCCCAGGCGCCGCAGCGTGTCGGTTTGCGGACCGACCAGTTGCTCGGCTCGAAAGTCGGCGGGGTAGGCCGCGTGCCGGTCCACGACCACGACGTCGAAGCCGGCTCGGCTTAGGACCGCCGCCGCCAACGCACCACCCAAACCAGCGCCGACGATCACGATATCGCTTCGCATATTGGCCCCGAGTTCGCCCTGACCAGGATCTACTCTGGACTGTGTCGATAAACACAAAATGTAGCAATAGGGCAAACGACAGGATATTATTCCGACATCATCAATTTTAGGTAATCGAAATATTTTATGGTTGCATCCTTGAACGGCCGGAAAACGGACCGTCGATCGCCCAGCTTCGGGCGTGCGCCATCCCAGGGGCCGCAAAATTTTCCGAATGCGCGCGACTTGGCCTGGACCAAGTGATCTATTCTTGCATCCTTAAGCCCCACGACATTATCTTGCTTGGCTGAGTGAACGCGACCTTCGGGAGTGTGGCATGAGTTCTCCGATCTTTACGTCTTGGGAGCCGATGCACTCGGCGCTATGGGGAAACGTGCCGCTCCGTCTCAAGCACCGGCTGCACCAGCACGAGCTGTTCAGCCGCCCGGCGCTGGCCCGCCTCATCGAGGCCGCCCCGAAAGAGAATTACATGCTCATCGAAACGGGCGGGCGGAACGAACGGAAGCTCTGGCGCGAGGGCGAAATCGGGGATGTCCGCGGCGCCGACGTCATCGAGGCCATCGGCAAGGGCCGGATGTGGTTGAACCTGCTGCGCGTGAACGAGATCGATCCGCGGTATGGGGAGCTGCTCGACAGTATCTTTGCCGAACTCGGCGACCGCATGCCGGGCTTCGCGACCTTCAAGCGCATCAACGGCATCCTGATCTCGTCGCCGCGGGCGCAGGTGTATTACCATTTCGATACGGCTGGCCAAACGCTTTGGCAGATCGAAGGCAGCAAGCGCGTCTATGTCTATCCGCCGGCGCCGCCTTTCCTGACTCCGGAGAATCTGGAGAACATTATACTATACAACAACGAAGTTAGCGTCGAATACCAGAAATGGTACGACGACTATGCCACGTGCATGGAGTTGCAGCCCGGCGACATGGCGCATTGGCCGCTGAACGCGCCGCACCGGGTCGATAATTCCGATGAGCTCAGCGTTTCGATGACGATCGAGTACGCGACCACGGACATCCGCCGCCGGATGTTCGTCAACGGCGCCAACGGCCTCCTGCGGGAGAAGCTGAAGATCAACCCGAGCCGCAACCTGTCCGGCATCGACATGTGGGCCAAGACCGCGATGTATGCCGTGGCGGCGAAGAGTGGCGTCCTCGCGCGGGGGCGCAGCAAACGCCGGCCGATCACCTTCCGGCTCGACCCCCATGATCTTGGCCGCACCATCCACGACGAGGGGATGGCCGGCCTCGGCGATATGCCGGCGGCGGAGCCTAAAGCGCACGCTCTCCAGGCGGACTGACCGCAAGCTGGGAAGCCGGTCCGCGCAGGCGGCCATCTGGCGCGGATGGCATCTGGAAGGTGAAGCAAGTCTCCTCCGGGTTCGACACGACGCTCAGGTCGCCGCCATGGGCGCGTGCGATCTCGGCCGCGATGTAGAGGCCCAGGCCCAGCCCTTGCTGGTTCGGCCCGGCCATGCCCCGGAAGAACGGCTGGAAGAGCCGCTCGGCCGTCGCAGACGGGATCGGCGCGCCGCCATTGGCGACCGTCAGCCTGAACACCCCGCCGCCGGCCGTCCCCCGGACGAGGATAGGCCTATCCGGCGCGCCGTGGGTGATCGCGTTCCCGACGAGGTTCGAGCATAGCTGGCCGATCCGGCCGTGGTCGCAATAGACCGCCTCCCGCAGGTCGAACTCGGCGTCGATCCTCCGTTGCGGCCAGCTCGCGACCAATTCGTCGGCCACCTGGCGGAGCACCGTCGCCAACGAGCCGTCGCTGTCCCGGGCCAACGGGATGCCGCCGCCCAGCCGCCCGCGCGTGAGGTCCAGCACGTCGTCGATCAGCCTAGACATGCGCAGCACGCTTTTATGCACGATGGCTACGAGATTGCCCGCCTTCTCGTCGGAGGGCTTTCTCTCGAGCAGGTCCATGCAGGCACTGATCGAGGCCAGCGGGTTGCGCAAATCGTGGCCCAGCACGGCGATGAACTGCTCGCGCAGCCCGGACGCCTCGCGCTCCTCGAACAGATCGGCCTCGCCCGCGGCCATCCGCTCGTGGGCGTCGATGTGGAAGGCGATCATCTCGGCGAAGAGCCTGAACATGCCGATGACGGTCGGCGTGTCGAGGATGCGCGGCGCCGGGTCGATCGCGCAGAGCGTGCCGAAGAACCTGCCGTCGGGCAGCACGATCGGCATCGAAATATAGCTCTGGAAGCCATATAGGGCGGGCGTGTGGTGGGTCGCGAATACCTCGTGCGCCGCGACATGGTCGATGACGACCGCCTGTCCGTGTTGCCGGATTTCATGGCAGATCGTCGTTTCGACCTTGAGTTCGCCGCCGGGCTGCAGGCCGAATTGGAGCGTGTCCCTCACCCCGCAGGCGACCCATCGCCCCTGGGTCACGCGCGCGACCGCGGCGAACCCCATGCCGGTCGTATTGCAGACGACATCGAGGATCGTCGGCACGGCGGCGATCTGGCTGATCGTGTCGATGTCTGCCTGGAATTCGTGCGCCATCCGGCTGTTGATCCTTGCCTACCAGGAGATATAGACAGGATTGCCCTTGCGTATGCACGCATAATCCGGAATGAACCGTACGTCGAACGATCTCTATGCGTCGAAGGCCGTCATGCGCCCACGCGCTCCAGCCCGGCCCAGTCGAACGCGATGCCATGCCCAGGGCGGTCGGGGGCCACCGCGAACCCGTCCCGGATCGCGAGCGGCTCGGCGATATAGCGGTCGAGGCCGAAGCCGTGCGCCTCGAGGAACGAGCGGTTCGGCGCCGCCGCCAGCAGGTGCACCGTGATGTCGTGCGCGCCATGCGACGTGACCGGCAGGTTGAACGCCTCCGCCAGGTGCGCCACCTTCATGAACGCCGTGACGCCCCCGCAATTCGTCACGTCCGGCTCCGGGAACGTCACGCCGCCCGAGGCGATCAGGTGCCGGAACTCCCACAGCGACCGCAAATTCTCCCCGGCCGCCACCGGCAAGCCCCCCTCCCGCACCACCCGCGCATGCCCGGCCACGTCGTCAGGCACGATCGGCTCCTCCAGCCAGCCCGGCGCATATGGCAGGAACGCCCGCGCCGCCCGGATCGCCTGGTCCGCCGTCCACCGCATGTTGGCATCCACCATCAGCGGGAAGCCCTCGCCCAAATGCCGCCGCATCGCCGCCACCCGCGCCACGTCCTCGGCCAGGCGCGGCCGCCCCACCTTCATCTTGATCGCCCGGAACCCGCGTCGGAGGTTTTCGTCCGTCTGCCGCAGCAGCGTGCCGAGTGGCAGATCGAGGTCGATCCCGCCCGCATAGCACGGCACCATCGGGTCAAACCCGCCCAGCAGCCGCCATAACGGCAACCCGGCCCGGCACGCCTTCAAATCCCACAGCGCGATGTCGAACGCCGAGAGCGCCAGCACCGCCGGGCCGCCGCGCCCTCCATAGTGCAGCCCCCACCAAACCCGGTCCCACAGGAACTCGATCCGGTCCGCATCCTGCCCGGCGACGATCTCCGGGATCTCCCGCCGCAGGATATCCGCGATCGCCCCGCCATTCCGCCCGACGGTGAAGCTGTACCCGACGCCCCCCGCCCCATCCCCATCCCGCACCCGGACGGTGATCAGCTCGAAATGCGACATCGCGCCATGCGTGCTGTCCGTGAGCACCACAGGCAGCGGAATGCGGTAGAATCCAGTCTCGATCGAGGCGATTGCCGCCATTTCGTCCGTTCTCCCAAACGCCTTCGTACAGCGCGCGGCAACGCTCGCTTAGGAACGCTGTCCGCTTTGAGTGCTCCAGGGGCAATGACCGAGGCGTCGAGGCCGACGATTGATCGCGCCGCTCGGCGCCGGGCTGTCGAGCACCAGGGCCATTTCGGCATCAACCGGAATAGTCACGTCGACCGTGCTCTCCATGCAGGCCTCCCGCGTGTCCTATAACAGGCCAGGCCAAGAGCGTCATCCGCCATATCGCCGGCCACGACCCAAGTGCCGCCCGCCGCATGCGAGCCATCATCGTAGATAAACGTTTGGGCGCTCAAGCTGCCGCCTGCCCCGCCGGGACTCCGAGCGAGCGGCGGTAGGCTTTCGGGCTCACGCCGATGGTACGGCGGAAGCGGTCGCGGAGCGCGGCGGCACCGTCGAAGCCAGCGGCGGTGGCGATCTCGTCGATGGACAGGTGCGTCGTCTCGAGCAGTTCCTGCGCGCGCCGCACCCGCGCGGTGATCAGCCATTGCAGCGGCGTGGTGCCGGTCTGCTCGCGGAAGCGCCGGGCGAAGGTGCGTGGACTGGCAGCGGCCCGCTGGGCGAGCTCGTCCACCGATAAAGGCCTATGGGCGTTCTCGCGCATCCAGTCGAGCAGCCCGGCAAGGCTTGCGGCCGAGCCGGGCGCCTCGTGCCGGATGAACTGCGCCTGCCCACCCTCCCGGTCGAGCGGGGCCACTGCCAGGCGCGCGGCGTGTGCGGCGACGGCGTGCCCATGATCGCGGCGCAGCAAATGGAGGCACATGTCGAGCCCTGCCGACGACCCGGCCGAGGTCACGATCCGGCCTTCGTCCACGAACAGCACGTCCGGGTCCACCCGCACGGCGGGATACCGCCTCGCCAGCAGCCCGGCGGCAAGCCAGTGGGTGGTCGCGCGCCTGCCGTCGAGCAGTCCTGCCGCCGCTAGGATGAACGTGCCGGAGCAGATCGACGCGACGCGCGCGCCATTCGCGTAGGCAACGCGCAGCGCAGCGACGATTGCGTCGGGCACAGGCAGGGTCGGGTCCTCGATCCCCGGCACGACCACCGTGTCCGCGCCGGCGAGGTCGCCAAGCGTCCAGGGCGCTCGGATGCCGAACCCGCGCGTACGCACCTCCGCCGCCTCGCCGCACACCCGCACATCATACTGGTCGTCAGCGTTGGGCAGGCGGACGCGCCCGAACACCTCGCACGGGATCGACAGGTCAAAGGGGATCACCCCGTGGGCGGCCAGAATGGCGACGGTGTGCATAGCGGGAATACCAACATTGCGTGGGACCTGCCATAGCCCGGCACACCGGACGGCTCAATGTTCAGCAAGCTTGTTGGCAGGAATACCACGTTCTTTGTCATTTCTGCCACTCACGGGAGCGCTGTCGCCGTCCTAAAAATGGGCGTCTCGCAAGGAGAGAGCGCACCATGAACGCCCAAGCACCCGCATCCTTCCCCGATGCCACGCCGCTGGAGATCGGCATGGTCCTCTACCCGGGCATGACGCTGCTCGACCTGGCCGGACCGCAGTCAGCCCTCGGCATGCATGGCCGCACTCACCTATTCTGGAAGACGCTCGACCCGGTGATGACCGACAGCGGCATCGCACTGGTGCCGACCGCCACCTTCGCCGACGCGCCTGCCAAGCTCGACGTGCTGTTCGTGCCGGGCGGATTCGGCACGATCGACGCGATGAGAGACAAGGAGATCGTCGCCTTCCTCGCCGAGCACGGCCCCGGTGCGCGCTACGTCACGTCCGTCTGCTCCGGCTCGCTGCTGCTCGGCATGGCGGGGCTGCTCGACGGCTACCGCGCCGCGACGCACTGGGCGTGCTACGGCGTCCTGGAAGCGCTCGGCGTCCAGCCAGGCCACGAGCGCGTCGTGGCCGACCGCAACCGCTTCACCGGCGGCGGGGTCACCGCTGGCATCGACTTCGGCCTGACGCTGCTCGCGGAACTGCGCGGCGAGCAGGTGGCGAAGGTCACCCAGCTCCTGATGGAATATGATCCGGCGCCGCCCTTCGACACCGGGCATCCCAGGATCGCCGGGCCGGAGTTGACCGCCGCCGCGCTCAAGATAATGGGCGAGGGCACGCTCGCGGAAGGAGTCGAGATCGCCAAGACGCGGCGCGAGCGTGAGCCGGCATGACGAATGGCGCCGGGCCGGAGCACGTCCGGCTCGAACTGCTGCAGCTCCGCCGGTTGGAGGTGGCCTCGCTCATCGAGGCGACCACGCTCATCCTGCTGGTCGGGGTGGCGGTCCCGCTTCGGCACCTCCTCGGGAAACCCGTGGCCGTGACCGTGATGGGCCCGGTCCACGGGCTCGCCTTCGTCGCGTATATCTGGACCGTCCTGCAGACGGTGGCAGAGGGGGGTTGGCGAAGGCCCGAGTGGCTGCGGCTGGTGGCGGTAGCGTTCGTGCCGCTTGCGGGATACACCAACCTGCCCCTAATCCGGCGCAAGGCCAAGGCGCTGGCGCTGGCCCGCGCGCGATGACCTTCGATCCCTACACTTGGTTGAAGGCGCTCCACGTGGCCGCTGCGATCACCTTCGTCGCTGGCGTGCTGGGCGCCGCCGTGTTCCTGGCGGCGCCACCGCCGGGTCACGCCGAAACGGCGCGGGCGATCCATCGGTGGGACCGCACCGTGACGACATCCGCCATGCTGCTCGTCTGGGCGCTCGGCCTTACGCTTGCGCTCATGGGCGGGTGGTTCCGCGACGGCTGGCTCCTCGCCAAGCTCGTGTTCGTCGTCGCGTTGTCAGGGGTGCACGGCATGCAGTCGGCCAAGCTCCGCCGTTTGGCAGGCGGCGTTGCTGTTACGGCGCCATCGCGCCTGGTCGCGCCACTCGTCGTCGTCGCCGCCGTCGCCATCGCGGTCCTCGTCGTCGTGAAGCCACTGTGAGTTGAGGCGCTCGGTCCAGCCACTACCAGGAAAACGGGCGATGACTTGGCGGTTGCCGGGCAACTCCAGCCTGCCCGGAAACGCTCTCTCATGTCCGTTTTCAAGAGCGCAAGTCGTGGTGATCCGTTCGCCGTTGCATGCCGGCGTTGTTGATGTGTGTGTGTCTGCCGCCCAGGGCAGGAGGCGGGGCTCGCGTTGGCGACGGTTGATCCATCCCTGATACGCGGGTTGGTTGCCGCATGACCTGGTTCGTCGCGGAGGCGCCGCTTGAATGCTCCGAGGGCGCCAGGCCGAGATGCGCCATCAACTGGCGCGGGGCGTCGAAGCGGGCCAGGTCGCCCACCTCGGCCACCAGCGTCGCCGCGACCACCAGGGCCACGCCGCGCAGCGCCTGCAAGGCCCGTGGCCGGCGCCATCGACCACTCGGGCAGCAGGAACGCGGATCTGCTCGCCCAACGCATCGCGCCGCCGCTCGGCGTCAGTGACCACGGCGATATAGTTCTGCAGCACGATCTGCTGCGCCGGGGGCTCGAACCGCAGCCCTGCCAGCCAGAGCCGGTAGCTGCGCGTCCAGGTCTCCTTGCCGTCATACGTACGGCCATGCCGCAGCAGGAACCCGCTCAGTTGCTGGCGGCCGCGGCGCACCGCATGCATCGCCACCAGGCGTGCCCGCACCAGCTCGCGCATCGCCTCATGCGCTGCGTCCGGCACCCAGATCGCCGTCAACTCGCCCGCGCGGTGCAATTGGGCCAGGCTGACCGCGTCCCGCCGGTCGGTCTTCACCCGGTCCCCGGCCCGGCGCGGAATCAGCGAGGGCGCCACCACCGAACACAAATGGCCCGCCTGGACCAATTGCCGGTGCACGCCATAGCCGCACGGACCGGCCTCGTAGCAGAAGCCGAGCCGATCATGCTGGCGCCCTAGTGTCCCGAACCAGAAGTTCGCATGAGCAGCGAACATCCGCTTCGGGCCCCTAGAATCTTTGTTGCAGCGTGCCGACCGATCAGCAGTGCGTCGGCAAGCGCCGACGAACTTCTGATCCGGCACACTAGCAAGCCGCCAAGGCCCGCCCCAGCGCATCGCAAACCCGCCCTGCCTGCGCCTCGCTCAAATCCGGGTGCAGCGGCAGCGCCATGATCCGCGTCGCCAAATCCTCCGAGACCGGCAGCCCGGCCCCGTCATGGCTCCCCGCATACGCCGGCTGCTGGTGCAGCGCCTTCGGGTAATACACCGCGCTCGGCACCCCTTCCGCCCGCAGCCGCTCCTGCACGACGCGCCGCTGCTCCGCCCCCTCCAACAGCACCGCATAGATCGCCCACGCGCTCGTGCTGCCCGCCACCCGCGCCGGCACCCCCACTAGATTTGACAGCCGCGCATCGTAGAGCCGCGCCAGCCGCTCGCGTGTGGCCAACTCCGCGTCGAACACCTCCAGCTTCGCCAGCAGCACCGCCGCCTGCAGCGTGTCGAGCCGCCCGTTCATCCCGGTCCGCAGCACGTCGTACCGCGCCGCACCCTCGCCGTGGCTGCGCAACGACCGGTACAGCGCCGCCCGCTCCGCGCTCTCCGTGAACAGCGCCCCGCCATCGCCATACGCCCCCAGCGGCTTGCTCGGGAAAAAACTCGTGGCCGTCGCATCCCCCTGCGTCCCGAGCGGCACTCCGTCCAGCGTCGCCCCAAAGCTCTGCGCCAGGTCGTCGATCAGGAACAGCCCGTGCGCCTCGGCCACCGCCCGCAGCTCCCGCCACGGCGCCGGCTGCCCGAACAGATCGACCCCGATCACCGCCCGCGGCCGTAGCCGCCCCGCCCGGCGCACCATTTCGATGCGCGCTTCGAGATGCGCCGGGTCGATCTGGAACGTGCGCGCGTCCACGTCCACGAACACCGGCGTCGCCCCCAGCAGCAACGGCACCTCCGCCGTCGCCGTATAGGTGAACGCGGGCAGGAACACCGCGTCCCCCGCCCCGATCCCCTCCGCCATCATCGCGATCTGCAGCGCATCCGTTCCCGAGCTCACCCCCACGCAATGCGCAGCCCCCGCCCGGCGCGCCAGCTCCGCCTCAAGCGCGGCCACCTCCGGCCCCAGCACGAACTGACAGTGCGCCAGCACCGCCTCGAGCCGCCGCCGCAACGCGGGCCCGATCCGCCGCTGCTGCGCCGCCAGATCAAGGAACGGAATCGGCTCGCCCACCATCATTCTCCCGAAATCGCCGCCTGAGGCGCCGCCGCATGGTCGAGCTCCGGCACCAGCCGCCCCAGCACCGCCAGCGCCGCCCCCTGCTGCCCGGCATGGCACGCCGCCGCCATCTCATCGATCGCCCGCCCGACGATCGCCGGGTCCGCACTCCGCGGCGCCGCCATCAGCAGCGAAGGATGCCCCGTCGCCGCCAATTGCTCCTTGCCGTGGAACAGCTCCTCGAACAGCTTCTCGCCGGGCCGCAGCCCCGTGAACCGGATCGCCACGTCCTGGTCCGGCCGCAACCCCGCCAGCCGGATCATCTGCCGCGCCAGCTCCACGATCCGCACCGGCTCGCCCATGTCCAGCACGAAGATGCCGTCCTCGTGCCCGGTGCCGCGCAGCCCCAGCACCGTCGCCTCCAGCACCAGGCCCACCGCCTCGCGCACCGTCATGAAGTACCGCCGCATGTCCGGATGGGTCACGGTCAGCGGCCCCCCCCGCTCCAACTGCCGCTGGAATAGCGGCACCACCGACCCGGTGCTGCCCAGCACGTTGCCGAACCGCACCGTCACGCACCGCATCCCCGCGCCGGTCCGCCGCGCCGCCGTGTCGAGCCCCTGGCAATACATCTCCGCCAGCCGCTTGCTCGCCCCCATGATGCTGGTCGGGTTCACCGCCTTGTCGGTCGAGATAAGCACCATCGCGACCGCGCCCGCCGCCCGCGCCGCATCGGCGATCACCCGCGTCCCCACGCTGTTGGTGAGCAGCCCTTCCAGCGGGTTCGCCTCCACCATCGGCACGTGCTTCAGCGCCGCCGCGTGGAACACCAGCTCCGGCCGCACCCGCTCGAACACCGCCGCGATGCGGCCCACGTCGCGGATATCCGCCAGCAACGCTTCGCGCACCACCTCCGCGTGGCTCTCGCCCAGCTCGAGGTCGATCTGCCAGAGCGCAAACTCCCCGTTGTCGAGCAGGGTGAGCGAATCCGGCCCCAGCGCCGCCACCTGCCGGGCCAGTTCCGAGCCGATCGTTCCCCCCGCCCCGGTCACCAGCACCCGCCGACCCCGTACCAGCCGCGCCATCGCCTCCCGGTCGAGCGGCGCCTCCGGCCGGTTGAGCAGATCCTCGATCGCGATCGGCGCGAGCTGCAACTGCCCCTCCCCCCGCGCCGCCGACTGCAACGCGAACGGCCGCGGCACCCGCCGCACCGGCACCCCCGCCGCCTCCGCCGCGTCGAGCAACGCCGCAAGCTGCGGCCCGGCCAGCCCCGGCTCGGTCACCACCAGCGCCGCCGGCGGCCGACCCTCCGCCGCGAGCCTCGCCAGCACCGCGCTCAAACCGCCCACATTGCCCAGGATCGGCTGCCCATGGATCCGCCGCCCCGTCTGCGCGTCGCCCAGCGACACGATCCCCACCACCCGGTACACCCCCCGCGCGTACTCGAGCGCCCGCAGGAAAAGGTCCGCCCCCTCCCCCGCCCCCACCAGCAGCACCGATTGCCCCCCCTCCCCACCCGCCCGCCGCGCATGGCGCAGACGGTACAGCACCCGCGGCGCCCCCAGCATCACCACGAGCACCAGCGCGTGCACGACCGGAAACGTCGGCGTCGGCAGCGCAAACCCCGTGGCGAGCAGCAGCCCCGTGAACAGCGCCGCACTTGCGACGCTGCTCCCCACCACCGCGAGCAGGTCCGCGATCCCCGAGAAGCGCCAGTATTGCTGCGGCAGCCGGAACGGCAGCCCGGCCAGGAACATCGTGATGGCGCCCCCCGCCAGGAACCAGAGCGGCCGCAGCACCCCGTCCGCCGGCCGCGCGAGCAAGCTCGCCAGCGGCGCGGCGAGGGCGGCCAGCGCGCCGTCAAGCGCGACGTTGAGCAGGATGCGGTTCACCGAGCGTTGCGAGGCCATCGTCCGCACCCTATAGCCGCGCTTCCGCCCGCCCTCCAAACCCGAAGGCCACCGCGTGCTGCCCGGCGCCCTCGCCCGACACCTCCTTTTCGCCCTCGCCCTCGCCCTCGTCTCCGCCGTCATCGTCTGGCTGATGAGCCGCGTCGGCGTCATGGACCGCCCCGGTCCGCGCAAGGCGCACACCCGCCCGATCCCCAAAGGCGGCGGCGTCGGCGTCGTCGCGGCCTTCCTGCTCGGCATGGCCTGGCTCTACCGCTACGCCGAGTTCGCCCGCCTCGCCGACCCCTATTTCCGGGGCGTCATCCTCGCCGCCGCGGCCATCGCCGTCGTCGCGTTCCTCGACGACCTGCGCAACTGGCCCTTCGTCGTGAAGCTCGCCGCCCAAATCGTCGCCGCCATCCTGGCCGTCGCCAGCGGGCTGGTCGTGCAGGACCTGCATCTGCCGGGCTGGGGCACGGTGCCGCTCGGCTGGCTCGGGCCGCTGGCCACCATCGCCTGGATCCTTTTCGTCACCAACGCCGTGAACTTCATGGACGGGCTGAACGGCCTCGTCGCCGGCGCCTGCCTCGTCGCCTGCGCCGCCCTCGCCGCCATCGCCGCGGCCTATGCCGGCTGGTTCACCTATGCCGCGAGCCTGCTCCTCGCCGCCGGGCTCGCCGGTTTCCTGCCGTTCAACTTCCCTCGCGCCCGCATCTTCCTCGGTGATGTCGGCAGCCAGTTCTGCGGCTTCATCCTCGCGGTCCTCGGCATCGCCGCCGCGCGCCTGCAAGCCGTGGACCTCTCCCTCCTCCTGGTCCCGATGCTCCTCGCCGGCCTCCTGCTCGACGCCCTCTTCACCCTCGCGCGGCGCTTCCTCGCCGGCGACCGCATCACCCAGCCCCATCGCGGCCACCTCTACCAGCTCGCCCACCGTACCGGCATCCCCGCCCCCGCCATCGCCCTCCTGCATTGGGCCTTCGCCGCCTGGGGCGGCCTGGTCTGCGCCCTCTTCCTCGCCGTGGACGGCCCCGCCAAGGTGCTCGTCCCCCTCCTCGTGTTGCCGCCCCAGCTCGCCTGGGCCGCCTTCGTGCTGATGCGCGCCCGCCGCACCGCCATCGGCTGCTGGTAGCGCTCCGGCGGGACCATGCTGTAGGCTCGCCGCGAGGGAGGATCGCCATGAGCGACGCAGTCGCCGCCAGGCAAGTCGGCAAAGCCGCCGCCGCGACCCGGCGCCGGAACTATGCCCGGCGCTACTGGCCGTTCATGGCCCCCGCCGGGATCGTGATCGTCGCCGTGATCCTGTTCCCCTGGGCCTTCACCCTCTTCATGTCCGTCAACGACTTCCACGTCGGCAGCCCCCGCACCTTCGCCGGCCTCGCCAACTACACCCGCATGTTCACCGACACCCGTTTCGGCCTGGCGATCCTGCGCACCTTCTACTTCACCGCGCTGGCCACCATCCTCCCGGTCATCCTCGGCCTCGCCGCCGCCGTCGTGTTCCACCGCCGTTTCCCGCTGCGCTCCATAGCCCGCACCATCTTCATCCTGCCGATGATGGCCACGCCCGTCGCCGTCGCCCTGGTCTGGACGATGATGTTCCACCCGCAGCTCGGCGTCCTCAACTACCTCCTCACCAGCGTCGGCCTGCCCCCCAGCGCCTGGGTCTATAGCCCCACCACGGTCATCCCGACCCTCGTCCTCGTCGAGACCTGGCAGTGGACCCCGCTCGTCATGCTGGTCATCCTCGGCGGCCTCGCGAGCCTGCCGGTGGACCCCTACGAAGCCGCCCTCCTCGACGGCGCCCGTCCCTGGCAATCCTTCCGCCACATTACCCTGCCGCTGCTCTGGCCGTTCATCCTGGTCGCCGCCGTGCTGCGCGGGCTCGACGCGATCAAGGCCTTCGACACCATCTTCGTCATCAGCAACGGCGGCCCCGGCACCGCCAGCGAGACCCTCAACATCCTTTTATATCTACAAGCCTTCTCCTTCTACGACATCGGCTACGCCTCGGCGATCGTCGTCGTCTTCTTCGCCCTCATCCTCGTCTTCACCATGCTGATGCTGCGCACGCGGCGCCTCGCGGGCATGACATGAGCCCGTATGTGCGCCGCCTCGCCGGGCGGATCGGCCTTGGCCTCGCCGTCCTGGCCCTGATCTCGCCGGCGCTCCTGGTGTTCCTCTGGATGCTGTCGCTCTCGCTGAAGAACGAGGCCGACAACATGGCTTTCCCCCCGGTGTTCATCCCGAGCCCGCCCACCCTCGACAATTTCCGCGAGGTCTTCGCCAAGAACGACTGGCTCCAATACACCTGGAACAGCATCGTCGTGTCGTTCTCCGCCACCGGCGCCGCGCTGCTCGTCGGCGTCCCCGCCGGCTACGGCATTGCCAAGGCGCGCGCCACCCGCACCGCCATGCTCATCCTGATTGCCCGCATCACCCCCGGGCTGTCATTCCTGATCCCGCTTTTCCTGGTGTTCCAGTGGCTGAACCTCACCGGCACGCTCTGGCCGATCGTCATCACCCATCTCGTGATCACCGTGCCGGTGGTCGCCTGGATCATGATCGGGTTCTTTGAAGGCCTGCCCGGCGAACTCGAGGAGGCCGCCCTCGTGGACGGCGCCACCATCTGGCAGGCGTTCCGCTATGTGGCGCTCCCGCTCGCCCGGCCCGGCGTTACAGTGGCGCTAATCCTGGCCTTCATCTTCAGTTGGAACAATTTCATTTTCGGCGTAGTTCTCGCCGGGCGCACGACGCGCACACTTCCCGTCGCCGTTTACAACGTGCTGACCTTCGAGCAGGTAAGTTGGGGGCCGCTCGCAGCAGCAGCCCTGCTCGTTATGGCGCCGGTCTTGCTCCTGACCTTGCTCGCCCAGAAGCAGATTGTGGCGGGCCTCACCGCCGGCGGTGTGAAAGGGGGCTAGACCCCGCCCCCCCTGCAAGCCGCTTAGGCGTTTACCGCTTTGCGCTGCGCTGTATCGCTCGCGCCATGGCCGGCCCGGCGCGGCGACGACGCTTCCTGCATGAACCCACGCAGCTCCCGTAGAAAGGCCTGGCCCTTCAGGGTCCGCTGCACGAGCACGCTGCGGCGGTCCTGGGGATCCACCTTGCGCCGGGCTAGGTCGAGTTCGCCAAGCCGGTCGAGAGCGCGAGTAATCGCAGGCTTAGAAACATTCAGTTCGGCCGCGAGGCCACGAACCGTATGATTACCGTCCTGCAAATAACACGTCAAAAAGACGCCAAGTTGTCGTGCTGACAAATCAGGGCCATCCCGCCGGACGAGCGAAACAATCGTTTCGCGTAGGACATCGACCATTTGGTCGGTAGAAGCATTTGCAGGCACCGTTTTGGTCCTTTCGATGGAGGCGTTACCTCATCGGGCACCCTGATTGGCACCCTTGCTGGTTCATATCGGGAATAAGGCGCTTCATTACAGGCCTACGACAGAATTAAATCGCATTCATGTAGTTTGTAAAGTTCTCGTTAACTACTGTTGGCATCTTGCACGTATCTACGCTTTGCAACCTGCATGGAGATGGCACCAAACAGCGCACGCAATCCCAGCGCCTCGCCCCCCTCCGGCCGCCCCGGACGCGCCGCGTCGTTCCACGCATAAGTGTCCAGATGCGCCCACGCCATGCCCTCCGGAACGAAGCGCTGCAAAAACAGCGCCGCGGTGATCGCCCCCGCCATCGGCTTCGACCCCACCGAACTCGTCTCGGCCACGGCGCTCTTGAGCCAACCCCGATACCCGTCCCAGAGCGGCAGCCGCCACAGCGGGTCATGCGCCGCCCGGCCTGCCTCGAGCAGCCGCTCGGCCAACCCGTCGTCGGGCGTGAATAGCGCCGGCAAATCGGGCCCGAGCGCCACCCGCGCCGCGCCAGTGAGCGTCGCCGCATCGAGCAGCAAGCTCGGCCGTTCCGCCGCTGCCGCCGTCAATAGATCCGCCAGCACGAGCCGGCCCTCGGCGTCGGTGTTGCCGACCTCGACCGTCACCCCCGCCCGCGTCCGCAGGACGTCCATCGGCCGCATCGCATCCGCACCCGCCAGATTCTCCACGCACCCGACCCACAGCGCGAGCCGCACCGGCAGCCGCGCCGCCATCACCGCCTGCGCCACGCCGAGCAGCAGCGCCGCCCCGCCCATGTCCTTCTTCATCCGCAACATGCCGGCCGACGTCTTCAAGTCGAGCCCGCCGCTATCGAAGCACACGCCCTTGCCGACCAGCGAGACCAGCGGCGCGTCGGGCCCGCCGCCCTCCCAGCGCAGCACCGCCACCACCGGCGTCCGGGCCGAGCCGCGCCCCACCGCCGCGACCGCCGGGTAGCCATTTTCCAGCGCCGGCCCGACGATGCGCTCCACCGCCGCCCCGAACCGCTGCCCGACCGCCGCGACCGCGTCCGCGAGTTCCGTCGGGCCGAGGTGGTTGGCGGGCGCGTTCACCAAGTCCCGCACCAGCCAGATCGCCCGTGCCAGCCGCGCCCCCGCCTCGCCGCCCGGCGGCATCACCAGCCGCGCCCCCGGCCGCTTCGCCTTGAACAGGTCGAACCGGTACGCGCCGAGGCAGAACCCCAAAGTTGCCGCCACCGGGTCGCACGCGCCCGCTATCTGCCAATCTCCCTCCGGCAGGTCGGCCGCCGCCCCCCACGGCCACGGCGACTCGTCCTCGCCCAAGCCCAGCACCGCGCCCGCGACGCCGCCATCCCCCGGCACCAGCATCGCCTGGCCCGCTTCGGCCCGGAACCCCGCCTTGCGCAGGAACGCCCCCGGCAAGCCCTCCAGCGCCGCATCCAGCCCGGCCGGCCGCACCGGATAAATCGGCAGCCCGGCCCCGCCCGACGCCAAACAATCTAACTCACGATCAATCTGCATACCCGTCCTCTGCACTTTCCACCCCTACCCGGCAAGCCGCCCTACCCCCGCACAAGTCGCCGCAACGCCTCGTTCGCCCGAGCCTGCCACCCCGGCCCCGACGCCCGCAGCCCCTCAAGCACGTCCCGGTCCAACCGAAGCGTCACTTGCGCCTTAGCCGGTTTCGCCCCCGGCCCTCGCCGCCGCGGCGCCGTCAACTCCGCATACAACTCAGGCGGCAACACCTCCCGCGCCGGCCGGGCGTTCTTGAAAAACTCCTCCGTCAACTCAGGACTGTCAGGATCCATTGCGATCCCGCGCTGGATCGCCGCTTCCTCCTCATCGGTGTTGCGCCTAATTCTCGCGTTCATAACGATCGATCTCCTTGTTGTTCGCCTTCCGTAAGATAATGATCCACGTACTGGTGCGGCGGATCGTATAAACCAGCATGTGGAGCCGATCCCCAATCAGCCTCAACGCAACCAGGCGGACCTCGCCATAGTGCTGACGGACATCCGCCTCGACCAGAGCCGATTCCCAGTCGAAAACTCGACTGCCTCGAACCCAATGCCGTGCTTGACCAGGTTACTTGCGCACTTGGCCGGGTTCCAGTTGAAGGCCACTGACAGAATGTAGTTCCAATTTGCTAAACCCGTCAATCGCCCCGCTTGCCTTTCCCCCCAAACGCCCCAATCCTTTTCCCCATGCTCGGATTCCCCTCCCGGGTCAGGGCCATCCTCGGCCCCACCAATACGGGCAAGACGCACCTCGCCATGGAGCGGCTGCTCGCTCACTCGTCCGGCATCATCGGTTTTCCCCTCCGCCTCCTCGCCCGTGAGAACTACGACCGCATGGTCGCCGCCAAAGGCGCCAGAAACGTCGCCCTCATCACCGGCGAAGAGAAGATCACCCCACCCGGCGCCCGCTGGTTCGCCTGCACCGTCGAAGCCATGCCGCTCGACCGCCCGGTCGAGTTCCTCGCCATCGACGAGATCCAGCTCTGCGCCGACCCCGATCGCGGCCATGTGTTCACCGACCGCCTCCTGCACGCCCGCGGCCTGGTCGAAACGATGGTCCTCGGCGCCGAAACCATCCGCCCCCTCCTCACCCGCCTCGTGCCCGGCATCGAAATCGAGACCCGCCCCCGCCTCTCGCAACTCACCTACGCCGGCCCCGCCAAGCTCGTCCGCCTCCCTCCGCGCAGCGCCGTCGTCGCCTTCAGCGCCGGCGAAGTGTACGCCATCGCCGAGTTGATCCGCCGGCGCCGGGGCGGCTGCGCGGTCGTCATGGGCCGCCTCTCGCCCCGCACCCGCAACGCGCAGGTCGCCCTCTATCAGAACAAGGAGGTCGACTTCCTCGTCGCCACCGACGCGATCGGCATGGGCCTCAACATGGACGTGGACCACGTCGCCTTCGCCCGCCTCACCAAGTTCGACGGCCGCAGCCCGCGCCGCCTCACCGCCGCCGAGATCGCCCAGATCGCCGGCCGCGCCGGCCGCGGCATGCGGGACGGGACCTTCGGCACCACCGGCGACTGCCCGCCGCTCGAGGACGACCTCGTCCGCGCCGTCGAGGACCACAGCTTCGAGCCGCTCGAGCAGCTCTACTGGCGCAGCAGCGCGCTGGACTTCACGAGCCTTGATGGCCTCCTCGCCAGCCTGCAAGCCGCCCCGCCCCGCCCCGGCCTGGTCCGCGGGCCGGACGCGACCGACCTCGAAACCCTCGCCGCCCTCGCCCGCGAGCCGGATATCCGCGCCCTCGCCCGCGGCTCCCGCCGCATCCGCCTGCTGTGGGAAGCCTGCGGCATCCCCGATTTCCGCAAGCTCGCCGACGACACCCATAGCCGCCTCTGCGCCCGCATCTTCACCCAGATCGCCAAACACGGCCATCTTCCAACCGAGTGGCTCGACACCGGGATCGTCGGCCTCGCCCGCACCGAAGGCGACCTCGACACCCTCATGCAGCGCCTCTCCGGCGTCCGCATCTGGGCCTACATCGCCGCCCGCGCCGACTGGGTCCGCGACGCCCCCGCCTGGCAGGCCCGCACCCGGGAGGTGGAGGACATCCTCTCCGACGCCCTGCACGAGCGCCTCACCGCCCGCTTCGTGGACCGCCGCGCCGCCGACCTGATGCGCCGCCTCGACGACGGCCGCGACGAGACCCTCCTCTCCGCCGTCACCGCCCGCGGCGAAGTCGTCGTCGAAGGCCACCCCGTCGGCACCGTCGCCGGCTTCGGCTTCGTCCCCGACCCCTCGACCGAAGGCGCCGAGCGCCGCCTCGTCCTCCGCGCTGCCCGCCGCGCCCTCCGCGCTTGGATGCCAGGCCGTGTCGCAGCGCTCGAAGCGGCGCCCGATAGCGCCCTCGCCATCCTCCCCGGCCTGAAGCTGGGATGGGACAGCGTCCCCATCGCCCGCCTCCGGCCCGGCGCCGAGCTCCTCCGCCCCCAGGTCGAGCCGCTCGACAGCGAATACCTCGACGGCCCCTCCCGCGAACGCGTCCGCCTCCGCCTGCAACGCTTCCTCGACCACCGCATCGCCCAGGACCTCGCCCCGCTCCTGGCCGCCCGCGACGCCGCCGCGCGCGATCCCGCGTTGCGCGGCCTGCTGCACCGCCTGGTGGAAGCAGGCGGCGTCGTCTCCGGCGCGACCGAGGCACTCGTCCCACCCACCCTCCGCGGCCGCCTCAAGCCCCTCGACGTCCGCGCCGGCCGTTTCTCCCTGTTCGTCCCCGCCCTTCTCAAGCCCGCCCCCGCGGCGGTCCGCGCCTTGCTTTGGGCCATCCGCGCCGGCCAGCCCGTCCCAGCCTTGCCCGCGCCAGGCTTGATCGCCATCCCGCCGCCGCCCGACTGGCCGCCGGGCTTCGCGCCTGCGCAAGGCTGGCTGCCGGCCGGCCCCGTCCTGCTCCGCCTCGACATCGCCGAGCGCATCGCCGCCGAGCTCGCCTGGGCCACCCGCATCCGCCCCGCCGCCGTGCCAAGCGGCCTCGCCTCCCGCCTCGGCGTCCGCGCCGACGCGCTGCCCGCCATCCTCCGCGCCCTCGGCGTCCGCCTCGCCCCCGGCGCCGCGCTGCCGCCCGGCGAATCCGGCCCGCCCTCGCCGCCGATGATGCTCCCGAACCGCCGCCGCCCCGAGCCGGCCCCCGCTCCCGAGAAATTGCCCGCCGGCCCCTTCGCCGCTCTCCGGACCCTTCGCCGGTGACGGAAGACCGCGACTGGCAGCGCCTCGATAAATGGCTTTGGTGCGCCCGCTTCCTCAAATCCCGTGCCGACTCCGCCCGCCTCGTGGCCGCCGGGTCGGTCCGCATCAACCGCCAGCCTACCGACAAGCCGCACGCCCGCCTCCGCCCCGGCGACGTCCTCACCCTGCCCCTCGCCCACGACGTCCGCGTCCTCCGCGTCCTCGCCCTCGCCACCCGCCGCGGCCCAGCGCCGGAAGCCCGCCTCCTCTACGAAGAAATCGAGCCCGCCTTGCGGATCGCCGCCATCGACGGCATATCCGCCGCAGCCGAGAGGGGCTTAGAGGACCAGGGATGACCTACGTCGTCACCGAGAACTGCATCAAGTGCAAATACATGGACTGCGTGGAAGTTTGCCCCGTGGACTGCTTCTATGTCGGCGAGAACATGCTTGTCATCCATCCCGACGAGTGCATCGACTGCGGCGTGTGCGAGCCTGAATGCCCCGCGGAAGCCATCGTCCCCGACAGCGACGACCGCGCGAACGCCTATGCCGAGCGCAACCGGATCTTCGCCCAGACCTGGCCCAACATCACCCGCAAGGGCGAGGCCCCGGCCGATGCCGATGCCTGGAAGGACAAGCCCGACAAGGACGTTCTCTTCTCTCCCGAGCCCGGCACCCCATAACCCCCCTTGCGGCGGCCCCACCGCGTTCCGACATTATAGTGCGAATGTAAACGGCAGCGCGGCCGCGTCGCAGCCAATCGTATTTGCGCATCCGCATCAACGCAGGGGTCATCGTGAGCAAGGCATTGTCATCCGCCGAAACCATCGACGAAGTCCCCATGGCTGCCGCCGAGGCGCCGCCCGACTCTCCTGTAGAAGCTAAGAAGGCCCCCGCCGAGCAGCAATTCCGCTCGCCCCCCAAGATGCCCGGCATGCCGGGCATGCACGGCCGTCCGCAGATCGTGCCGCGCACTCCCGCGGCGAAGGAGACCTTCGTCGAGGGCGACTACGTCGTTTACCCCACACACGGCGTCGGCAAGGTCGAGCGCATCGCCACCGAGGAGATCGCCGGCCATCGCCTCGAGCTGATCCACATCACCTTCGAGGAAAACCGCATGACGCTCCGCGTCCCGGTCTCGAAGGCGCGCACCGCCGGGCTGCGCAAGCTCGCCACCCGCAAGCAGTTCGACGACGCCCTCGCTGTCCTCCGCGGCCGCGCCCGCATTAAGCGCACGATGTGGTCCCGCCGCGCCCAGGAATACGAGGCCAAGATCAACTCCGGCGACCCGCTCGCTATCGCCGAGGTGGTGCGCGACCTGCACCGCAACGCCGGCCAGCCCGACCAGAGCTTCAGCGAGCGGCAGATCTACGAATCCGCCATGGACCGCCTCGCCACCGAACTCGCCGCCCTCGACCAAACCGACAAGCCCACCGCCGTCCAGAAGCTTGCCGACTACCTCAAGACGATCGTCAAGAGCGCTCCCGAACCCGCGGAAGCGGATTCCGAGGAAGAGGACGCCTAAGGGTTTGGTGATCCGGCATTAAAAAGCCCCGGGAGTGATCCCGGGGCTTTTTCTTTGCCAATGTATGCCGGTGGCTTAGTATGCCAGCAGCTTACCGGCTGTTGCGGCCGCCGAAAATCTGCAGCAGCAGCATGAACAGGTTGATGAAGTTGAGGTAGAGGCTCAACGCGTCGAATACGCTCCGCTTGGCCGCGAGGTCAGTGCCCTCCGCATAGGCGAACTGCGTGTAGTCGCCCTTGATCCGCTGCGTGTCGTAGGCGGTGAGCCCCACGAACACGAGCACGCCGATGATGCTGATGCCGAACTGCAGCGCGCTGCTGCCGACGAATATGTTAACGACGCTCGCGATGACCACCCCGGTCAGCCCCATGATCAGGAAGCTGCCGAACCGGCTGAGGTCCGCATTCGTCGTGTAGCCATAGAGGCTCATCGCCGCGAACGTCGCCGCCGTGACGAAGAACACCGTGCCGATGCTCGTTGACGCATACACGACGAAGATATTGGCGAGCGACACGCCCATCGTCGCCGCGAACGCCCAGAACAGCGCCTGCGTCGCGGTCCGCGACAAGCGGTTCACGCCGAAGCTCAGCACCATCACGAAGCCAAGCGGCGCCAGCATGGCGACCACCCCGAGCCCGGTCGGCGCGATGCGGTAGCCGGCGCTGGTCTGCACGACGTTGTAGAAGAGCGTGCTCAACGCCGTATGCGACACCGCGTAGGCGATGATCGCCGTCAGCACCAAGCCCGAGCACATCCAGTTATAGACGCGCAGCATGTAGGCGCGCAGCCCGGCGTCCAGCACCGCGGCATTGGCGGCGGAGGGCGGCGCGTAGGTCCGAGTGTCAGGACTGAAGGCCATGGTGAGAACTTTCCTTCGTTTGGGCTAACCTGCCCGTGATGCCTATGTTGTCGGTAAACTTCTCTGGTTCAAGCAAATTCGCTCACGGCGCGAGACTGACCCCCCGCAGCCGGATCAGCCCGTCCGGCACCTGCACGAACCCCTGCACCCCTTTCTTCATGCCCACGATGTTCTTCGCGATCCATAGATAGATGAGCGGCATGTCCGCCCGCTCCTGCGTCCACACCTGCGCATAAAGCGCCCGCCGCGCCGCCACGTCGGTCGGCAGCCGCGCGTCGTCGAGCAGCTTGTCGGTGACCGGGCTGCTGTAATGCCCGTAGTTGAACGGGCCGCCCGTGTGCAGGAACGACCACATGTTCCCGTCCGGATCGACCCGCCCCGACCAGGCGATCAGGTACGCCTCGAAATTCCCCGCGTATCCCGCCGCGAGGCTCGAGGCGAACTCCATCACCTTGATCTTCACGTCGAACCCGGCCTCCGCCGTCATCGACTGGATCACCTCCGCCGCCTGCTGGATGTCCGGGCTGTTCGGCACCGTCATTACCACCGGCACCGGCAAGGTCACGCCGGCCTGCTTCAGCAGCGCCTTCGCCGCGTCCACGTCCCGCGGCG
>JAABUX010002077.1_pt1 | contig 28908 bp, 32 predicted proteins | sample 5561851 | NCBI WGS metagenome assembly JAABUX01 (sample SAMN10711883, study PRJNA513361) | rock metagenome | isolation source: Antarctica rocks | place: Antarctica: Victoria Land, Richard Nunatak red sandstone | collected 2016-01-03 | reverse complement strand
AGTCTTGAATACGCTAAATAAGAATGCTTGGCATAGGTAATTAGTACTTTATAGTACAACGTAGGTACGAGGTACAAGGTATGTTGGCGCATCTGCCTCTTTCCTTTCCACCCTAGCTATACTCTCAAGGCGCCATTAATCAAGCGTAACACCTCGCTCATCATACAGTAGGCTCCTCAAGGCCTAGAAATTACAGGGTGTCTTTATGATAAACATATCATCATGGGTGTTTTCGCAACCTCTCAGCACATCATGATAGAGCATGCACCACAAATTTTCGCTACTTTCGCTTTCATACTGGTGCTTGCAGTCTTTGCAAACATTTTGCAGCAAGTCTTGATCCGACGAAGCCATGAGCCTCCTGTGGTGTTTCACTGGGTCCCAATCATTGGTAGCACTGTGACCTATGGGATGGATCCTTTCAGATTCTTCGCCGACTGCCAGGCAAGAGTGAGTATTGGGATATTTAACTCTCCGCCATAATGCTGACTCAGATCCAAGTATGGTGATGTCTTTACTTTCATTCTTCTCGGCAGGAAAGTCACTGTCTACCTGGGATCCAAAGGCAATCAATTCATTTTGAACGGAAAACTCAAAGACGTAAACGCCGAGGAAATTTACTCTGTCTTAACAACCCCAGTATTCGGTAAGGGCGTTATCTACGACGTGCCGAACGCAAAATTCATGGAGCAAAAGAAGGTCCGTTACTTAGCAATTACACCAAGAAATCTCTTCTCAACTTTTGACCTAGTTCATCAAGACCGGCCTTGCCTCGGACGCCCTCCGCTCGTACGTTTCCCTGATGGAAGACGAGGCGCGTAGCTTCATTCAAAGGGCCCCCGAATTCAAGGGGTCGGGCGGTACAATCCAACTACCGCCTATCATGGCTCAGATTACCATCTTCACTGCTTCGCGATCCTTGCAGGGCAGAGAAGTCCGCGAGAAGCTGGACACTACATTCGCCTCGCTATATCACGACCTAGACGATGGGTTCCAGCCTATCAACTTCATGCTTCCATGGGTGCCACTACCCCAGAACAGAAGGCGAGATATTGCTCAGAATAAGATGACGGAACTATATGCTGATATCATCAAATCGCGGCGCTCTACGGGGAAGAGACAGGACAGTGACGACATGTTGTGGACGTTGATGGGCAGCGCGTACAAAGATGGCACACCTGTACCCGACCATGAGATTGCTCATATGATGATCGCCCTTTTGATGGCTGGGCAGCATTCTTCCTCGGTCACTAGCGCTTGGATTATGCTCCACCTTGCAGCGCAGCCGCAGGTCATGGAGGAGCTTTTTGAGGAGCAGCAACGCGTGCTTGGCCGAGATTTCTCGCGGGCCCTTAGCCTTGAAAATGCTCAAAATCTGCGACTGGTCCTGTGCGTCATACGAGAAACACTTCGCCTCCATCCACCAATTCACTCCATCATGCGGAAAGTCAAAACCCCTCTTCCGATAGAGGGTACCGATTGGGTTGTTCCGACCTCGCATGTTCTTCTTGCAGCTCCAGCTACTATGGGAATGAGTGACAAATACTTTCCGAACGCTGACAAGTGGGAGCCACACCGCTGGGAGAATGTTGCCGACCCAGGGGACGCGGAACAAGAGAAAATGGACTATGGATATGGCCTAGTGTCTACTGGAGCAGACAGCACATATCTACCATTTGGTGCAGGAAGGCATAGATGCATCGGCGAGCAATTTGCATATGTTCAATTGACTGTCGTTGTTACTGTCATGGTCCGCGAGTTCAAGTTGAGGAATATCGAAGGCAAGAATGGCGTTGTACCAACGGACTATTCGGTAAGTAGCTTTCCCTCCACCCATCCTATAATCCTGGCTCACATAATCCAAAGTCACTATTTGCACGACCAATGGAGCCAGCATCTGTGCGATGGGAAAGACGTGCAGGGTCATTATGAGTAACGGACCAAATGTGCAAGATGTAATATACCAACAAAGGTATTATGGTAGGGATGGTGACTAAATCTAGGCAGCGTGAGCAATCTTGCTACATCCTCCAGTTTCCAAAGATACAAAGGGTATCAGAACCAGCGAAAACCTGGCAGGGAAAGTGTGATAGTGATCAGAAAAGTGAAAGACGTCTGTTGCGAACATTGAAAGTTAGAGAGGAAGAATTAGGGAGGGATCACCTTATAATCCTAGAACAATTGATAACTCCTGCGATTGCGTATCAGGGTCAACATCGATGGCAAGGAGCGGAAAGTATTGTAATGGAGGTGGTAGCGAAAGAGAAAGGAAGGATCCGCAGCATGGTCTCTTGATAAGGGTTATGATTTTAGCGTGTGCAATTTCAATGTCATTGGCGTGCTGCAAGACCCCGGCCCGACCCCACGAAGTGCAGCAAAATTGCTGATGTTTTTAGGCCTAAGGTATACTACTTAATATTTAACGCTTATAATATATATCTAAATAGGCTAAAAGATACGCATTTATTTATAGTATCTAATACTTTAAGAATTATAAAGATCTATTTATTAATAATAAAGATATAACTAATCCTATAAATTTACCTACTAAATCTATATATCTTAGTACCGCTTCACCCGCTATACTTATACCTTATACCTCTACCTATCTCGACGGACCCTACTAGTAATAACGATATATAATATATATTTAAGTAGGTTAAAAGATACGTACGTATTTATAGTATTTAATACTTTAGAAATTATAGAAATCCGCCTACGTATATAGAAGATAGAACTAGACTAACCGTTTTTTCGGTACTTAGGGGTTATTTTTAGTATTAACTTGAATTACTAAACTACTTACGGCTATCTTATACCCTGTATAGGTTTTGCGTTACATAACTTTATAAATTCGATTCCAAATTCAATTCCTCGCGGTCAGTCTAGATATGACTAATTTAATAAGTACGTCAACCCAAATTTTTGCTGCGATTCGTGGGGTTGGGTTACAGCACGCTAATTCGCTTGGCGTCAATCTATAAGTGCCAAGGACGGTGGAAAGAATCAGAAGACATCCAATTGCGAACGATTGATGCGAGATCTGAGACGGAGAGCGACGCAACCGAGGACTTGTTCCTCTTGAATCACTTGGCTGCAACCTACTCGAAGCAGGGGTGATTGAAAAAAGCCGAAGCATTGAAATTGCAAGTCGTGGAAGGATACACGAAGCACCTTGATCGAGATCATTATCTAATCGTGAATTGTATGAAAGCATTATCATCTCTATACATGCAGCAAGGGCGATGGGAAGAGGCAGAGCCACTGGCTTTGGAAGTGGTGAATTTACGAAAAGCAAGCCTAGGACCGGACGATCCCGTATTATTGATGAGCATACACAAGCTTGTCGCAGTTTACATGGGACAGAACAGATTGGAAGAAGCGGGAGATCTTGAATTACCTGTGCTGGATATGCTGACGAAGGTAAAGGGTGAGCAGCATCCGGCGACCCTCAAGGCAATGGATAGCCTTGCAAAGATCTGGTATGCCAGGGGAAAAACAAACAGAAGCCTTGCCTCTGATGTCAAAGGTTGTCAGCCTTTCAGAGACAACTTTAGGCCCTTCTCATTATTACACTATTGCCCGCAAGCAGACTGCCAATGAGTGGCTATCCGAGGCCAATCAATTTACGTCCAAAGGAGATGAATATGAAGAAGATGGGACGTCACGCGATTGGCACACAAGGGCTTCCCAAGAGCCCACAGAATCCACCCAACATGTCGACTCTTCCATTGCCACTGTATTCACCGTCGATGACGACAAAATCCTTATTCGAAGCGAAAAAATAGAAGAACGACAAGAACATACATAAATAAGAGGATCGCCTCGCACGAAAGAGCAATGGCCAAGACTCAGGGCAGTCCGTCGGAACGCTTCAAGCAGACGGAACGAATGCGAGACGAAATTCTGCTTGAGTACGCGGTAGACTTAGAAAATCAAGTATGAAAGACTTACGGCTCGAGATTCGATTTTCGCTCTTTGGTCAACAAACATGTGAGCTATATGCCAAAGAGACTGGAAAGCAAATATCGGCACATAGCCCTTTGTGCCTTCGTCCAAATTCTTACAATCGATGGACAAAGTGCCTTCACTAGCATCTTCACTTCCACAAGACCCGTTGGTAATTGCTGATCGGGCAGAAGACATAGCGCGAACCGAGTTTTCCATCCTCCCTCGCTCCTCGGCCGAGAGAATAGCAAGCAAGCCTAGTACCGGAAAAAAAACGGGTCAGTCTAGTACAGCAGGCTAGGCTAGGCAAGGCAACACTATAGTAGGACAATCATTCATAATAGAGCAAAGGGGGGGCAGCCATACCAGGCTCCCATTTGTGCTACGAGCTTCAGAGGGAGGATCGAGGGGGAAAGGTGGCGTAGTGAGAGAGTTCTTGGAGAGCAACGGAGGAGCAAAGGATGACGTCGAGGGAGCAGAGGGATAGGTAGACAAGTAAATAAAGGGGACTAGAGTGGAAGAGTAGGTAGAACTGAGTGAAAAGGAAGGGAAGATTTAGATGGGGGAAATTTAGAGAGGTAGAGATGGAGGAGAAAAGGAGTAAAGGGAAAGGAAGAGAAAAATAAAAGGGAAAGGCGCATTAGCTGGATAGGTTATCAACCAGCAAATGCGTTTATTAACAAGGGAGTAGATGATATCTTATGTCCACCAGATGTCCGGGGGCGCAAGTGACGATAAGAGTGAACGAGTGGGATGGGCACGATCTCGTTATCACGAGTCTACCTAACTCATTAGACGTACAATAAATGGTATAGGTGATATCATTTTTCATTAATTAGAGAGCGTGTATGGCAATCATCGAATTCACGACGGAATGTTCCTAATGTACAAGGTGGTTGGAACCTGCGTGATCGAATCAAAGCAAGGGTATCTCCATGACGAGAGGGATCAAAGCTCAAGGAGGAAAGCCGGAAGCCTTTGCAAGCGGTACGCTGTAACGCATGAAGCAAGAGCAAGAGCAAGTCGTCAATCAATATAAATCCTCCGCTGGTATCCTGATGACCTCGGGCCGGATACTGGGTATCCAAAGCCTGCCGCCGATAACCAATTCCCATACCCGTGGGCCCGTAGTTATTGTATGCATGCCTTCCTGCTTTTGAACCTTTTCCACCGGAGATAGACTAGATGTACCACGAACAAGATGCTGAAACTGGTGGCGGACTATGACTAACATAAGGGATGCTGAACGCTATCAATGCTGAGGACGGTGTCGCTAATTCGAGAGGATGATGAGGATTTTGATACAGACGGTTAGAGATGATGTTGGACGCCGGTCTCGAGGTTCAGATTGGGCCAGTGGCGAGGCAGGAGATGGCATGCAGCATGACAGCTCTGGCCAGTGGAACCTCACCTATGATATGATATCCTTCGAGGCCCCTCTCAATGCCTGGGTCCATAGTGACGAGACCTAAAATCCTGGAGCAATCTGATGAATGGAGGGTAGCGTGCAAGGAGGCCCACGTTGAGATGGCTGAGACAACGAATGGCTGTTCAGACTGACAGGCGTAGGTGGAAGGCCGAATTTACCCACGCCGGTATTAGGCCCTGCAAAATACTGATCGTTCGTAGGAGTGATAGGGGGCGTTGGACAGCCGTTGTTCAAGTTTGGTTGGAACTGTGGCTTTGTGGGCGTGACTGGCATTCCCTTTGCAGGGATTTGATGCCTGAAGCTTTCTGTGGATGTCTCTGCTGGCGGTGTAGGTGGAGGTGCATAGCCTCTCGCAATGGAGGCATGTCTCGCCAGGAAATCATCCAAGATGCTAGAAACCCTTGACAGATGAGCGGTGGCGTACTTGCGGGACAATACCGTCGAGGGCTGATGTAACTGCTGTGACAAGGTGACGAGAGTCTGGGGATCGTACTGAGCAGCCCATTCACCATGCAAAGCTTGAGGCCGGCCGAGGATACATCGTGCCAATGCTAGTGATGTGCGGGCCATGTCGGACGGTCGTTTCGATACAAATTCCTTCTGGAACATGGCAATCTCTGAAATGTAGGTGGCCAGATGCTCAACCTCGGGGTCATATAAGTTCTCGAGAGCCAATTGGAGGAAGCTGTCGATCGTGGGGTGTCCGATTGTCCAATCAAGAGTCTGCAAAACGTGCCATTCCATTTGTGTAAACATATCATCGTCGTAGAGTGAGCAGCACATGTTCTTGAGCTCCTTGATTGTAGGGACACGATCCTTGCGGTCGCCATACTTGGATGCTATAAGCAGCGCTGAGCACCCTACCAGCTGGTAATGTTTCTTGTAGACCACGCGTTTCGAGCAGTATCGGTCGAGAAGATTGATTGTCAAGAATAATGTCTCTGGCAGGAGTCCGAAAGCCGTATGAGCTTCAATCAAGAAGTCAAGGAGATATGGACGCATGAACCACTGGATCTCTGTTTGAATATCGATCGACGCAACATCGGGCAGCGTTTTGCTCTACATGTAAAGTCAGCGGATGTTGCATTGAACTCAAAGTGCATGGCGCTTGACCTCCATGGCCTCCATATGGTGTAAGATCTCGGATTCGTATTCCTGGCTTGCCAGCTGTGACAGTTCCTCGGCGATGGCTAGTTGCGTTTGACGCTTTGCAAACCTCTCCCGCGCCCTAACTTCGTCTCGGAATCTCTTCTCACGGTCCTCATGCGATTCAACGAAGTAGCTGTCACAGGTCTGCTGGTAGTAGGCCATGGTGAAATCGCCAGCTGCTTGTAACCGATCTTGAGGATAAAGATCCCGATTGCGGGCAGTGTCAGGCAACGATTATTAGAGAATGACTTGAGGAAGAATATGGATCAAAGATAGTCATTAGTTGGAACGACAGTTGAACCTGTTTAGTAGATAGAACAATTGGCTGAATTTAATATGGAACCCTGCGAGGATCTGAACACTAGAAGTCAGCCCTTGACAGTATCCCTCGATGGGGAGGGGAGCAAGACGACAGAGAGCTGTCGAATCATAGGGCAGGACGACGTGCTTACCTAGGCAGAGCAATATCGACGATATTGTGTGGCGGTAGTATGGCTAAGGCTGAAGTCCCTTGCAATCTTGTCAAGTAGGAAGATTCTGGAATGGTGTCCTGCTTCCACGTTGGTAGAGGACGAGCTAACGTCTCCACTGACGAATCGGGGATGAGGTCTACCGAGAATGCGGAGCAGCGGACTCGAGAGAATCTGAGTAGTGGTTAACATGGGCTTGTGACAGAGAGATGAACACTGTGTACCCGGGTGACAATTGCTCTTGTCGTTGTTGTGGAACACACGCAGGTAGGACTCCGCAAACTCCGCAACAACGAGCTGGGCAGTTTGATGGTGCGTTTGAAAAGTGTCTATTCGAGAACAGACTGAATTAGCCATGATTGCCCCGAAGTAAGACTAGAAAATCGAACACCGCCTGGCAGAAAAGGCCGGCGCGAGAAAGTCACGCGTTTTACTCGCGTCCATGTTTCGACGTTTCTCCGGAGGGGTTATTGCAATGACTTATACCGGGTAGTAAAGCTAGAGGTCTCTAGTATCCACAATGTGTTCTTGCAGGTGATTGGGGCGGCCCACAAAATGGGAGCCATCCAGTACCCGAAAACGAGGGACCGGACGGATTTTGACGCCTCTTGATGAATGATGAATCCATAACATAACACCATGCATTCGAGAATATCCATGCATTTGCTCATGTACTGCTGGAGTTCTTTCTCGAGAGCCACTAAGCCTCCTCACACACGGTCGCACCCAGTCGGGGGTTGCAGGAGCCATTGGCATTTACGAGTTCAAAGGAGACTCGGTTCATTCCAGAGTAAAAGGATTGGAGTACTGAGATTGGTCCATCTGCTGTCGGTAATGGGAATGGCACGTGCAAGCCAGCCCCCCTGAACTCCTTTGTAGGCATCCGGCAAGGAATGCTAATTGCAAATTGATATCTCACTCACCCTTCACCTCACACTGACTCTGACCCTTTTGTATGTTGTGTAGAACGTCGGATCTTTGATATGGGGAGGGTTTCGTGATTTGGGCTCTGGACCCAGCCGTTGATCTGCTTCATTAGGATGAGTGACGAATTCAGGTTATTGTGAAGAACGTACTGAGGTTGACAAAGAGGAGAAAAGGCAATGAAACAGCAGAGAAGAACGATTGACAACTTGCTGCCGTGGGTGGGGGAGGTGTCGGGTCTTGGGCAATTGCGAGGACACCCGCACGGCAGAAGCGATGGAGTTGGAGTTGGTCAGATTTAGATCTGATGCATTGGAGGAACTCCTTGCCCACTCCGAGCCTCTGTATGACTGGCAGAGGAGAGTCCTGAGGACAATTGGGAGAGAGAGGAGGAGGAGGGGAGGGGTGAGAAAGAGAAGCAATGCTCTCCACAGGATGAGAGGAGAAGGTTGAAAGCTGGCACTGAATTCAAGATTTGCTCAGACGGGCTAAGTGCAGGGGTCCCTCATCGGGTTTAGCAGCCCCATGTCCGGCTTGAAGCTTTGGGCCTATCGAAGTGCGCAGGAGAGTCCCAGTCTGATACAGCAGCGTACTACTGAAAGGGCGAGATCCCTGGGAGCCTTGCAGGCTTTGGCTTCAAAGCTCTCTATTCTATCGTGTCGCGTGTCGTGAGGCTCTCTGGCTCAATCATCTTGCTTGGAACTTTTACTTTGCAACTGCTTTGACGGCTCTGCTACTTCAGACATGTATCGTCTATTCACAGTCTTTGGCACGCAGAACATTTGCTCCCACTTCGACTGTTCCTCTGTTCAGCTTCCTTGTGAAGCTTTACGGCTTGTGGGAGGTAGTAGCTGACGCCCACGCTGATCCAACACAAGCGGCGTCTTATGCGCGACCAATACTGCCCGGCACTGCTACAGGCTCCGACGTGGACCCGACAGATCATCTATCGCGTTGTCACTGGTCAAACAAGAGGCGGCTCTTATATCAGTTGCTATTGGACTCGTTGTCGCTACACCAATGGATCTGATCATACTCCCTTGCCTTAGCATCATGCAGCCAACGCATGCAGCCTTAAGGGTCGATGCCACAACCTGATTTCCTAAACCTGACTTAGCAGCAAGCATACCCTCTTCTGGTAAGGCCGATGATAGCATCCATGCTATAGAGCACTTGATAATCTATACAATCTACGAAGCGCTTTCATCTCCGTGGTCACTGCCTATGGCGTAATGCCTTTCGCTTTCAACAGGGCCGTCCCTTGTATGACCAATCTGGCCACCCATCTTCAAAACTTCGCATAACTCGTCGACCTCCTCCCCCAGCGTGTTATGCATGTCTCATCACAAATCTCTCGCTCCATGTGGCAGCAATCGCGCAGCGGACGGCATGTGGCATCACCAGCCCATCCCCTTACTTCACCCATTGGGAAAGCATGTATCTCTGATCTGAGCGGTGACAGAAAGACTCTGATACTTACATAAATCTCCACAAGAACGGTGTGCGTATGTTGTAGTCCTGCAAGCAACAGCTGTTTGGTGTATGCCAGCAAGGGCGTGGAGTTGCAACATCACCAATATCAGCACAGGCCTCTGCTAGAACCCCGCCGCTCCTGGAGCCACCAATCATCTCTGTCAGTCTCAGAGCTCAAGCCGCATGGCGGATGGAGCTCTAAAGACATGAATTGACCCACTCCAACTCCCGCAAGAGTGGCGCGGATGTGCGGGGCAAAGAAACACCTCCTGAGCTGCGCTGGCGAGTTGCATGGAAGGATTTGCATTCATCATCCCTAAACGATCCATTGGACCTCAACGGGATTCTACGTTGGCAACGGTTGTTGCTCGGCACCGTTCAAAGGACAACAGATCTCAATTCGCTTTGCGAGTAACCATACTCGGTTGAAATTGATCAATTTGACAATTTCCATTTACGCGTCTATCCACAGACGCGTGAAGCACGCGCTGTAGCGGGGACGATCTCCCTACTTGGTCTCAACCCTCAGCCAGCTAGGGACCAGTCCAATGCAAGCCCCCAATAGCAGATCCTACCGATACCAGGGCACATCCTGGACTACTACTTCAATCGTCGGCCACTCCTCCGAAGCCTGTGGCACTTGGCGAGATATGGGTGGCCTAAACCATAGTCCCGATTACCCGAGCCACACGCACACATCAATTGCTCACTCTCGCTCATGCTCGGTTTGGGCGGCCCTCGACAAATTCAGCAACATACCAGACAGTATATGGTCGACAGCAGCATTGTGAAAACCCAACTTGGATAACCAACGGATACTGAGGCACAGCAATTATACTCCTATGGGACATTCCTTCAGCACCAGCCTCCAACACAACCAATTCTTTGCCCCGCCTTGCAGCACCCTGCATACCACATCAGAATCCTGTTCATGTCAACGCCATGATCTGCAGTCATCTTGCTATACGATCTGCGATGCTGTGCGTTGTGCTTGTTTGGCCCATGAATTTTACATGGCGCTTCTCGGGAGGTCTTGAGAACCACCTCCACTAACAATCATACTCAACACGACGCCTCGGCTTCCCTTCCGATGAATGTGTTTCTTTTACAGCAACGGCCCGTTGTTCTCGTTGTGTTCATTCGTTATTGTCGGGCTCACGAAATAATAATCTAGTAAGCAAGTTGCCGACAGACGAAAAAGACCACGGCGAGCTGCAAGCAAGACTCTTTCACCTTCGTTCTATGGTTCGATCCCATAAAGATTAATACCAACGCCATGCGCCCGATGGACTGGCGCCCTCGGATGGATTCTATTATTCGAGAGCATTGAAAGAAGTTTGAGCCCCATCTCCGAACATGAAAGCCTCTCAGCTCGGCATAATCAACCCTCGAGGGAGAAGTTAGACCACTCAATCAAGCACTCGATTCTTGTTCCATGCCATGGTGGTCAGCTGATGATTCATCGAGATGTCTATCTTCAAATTGGCGATCACGTTCCAAATTTGACTACGCACAGCATCTGAATGAGAATCGGACTATTGGGACTGATATTAATCGGATCATTTACAGCGGTAAGATTATACCCACTGGTTTTCCTTTCTTCGACATTGCGTCGTAAGCAGTCTCTTTTCAATATCTATATGTAGGTGAACGTTATTGTTCAGACTGGTGGACTTTAATCCTCCAGATCTGGTATTACAAAACGCAGTCAGTCCGGCTTAACGGAATTTTCCTCATTAGACTCTACGACGGCATCGCTATTTCATTCATCCTGTAACTCTCTTCGACAGGACACTTGACAGGGTCGTCTCATGATGTTTGAGGAGGCTGCCCGGGAGTGGCATTATTGTCCTACTTTTGCTCTAGGACAAAGAACTCCTGGATATGTCTTCCATGAGGGCGAAGAACAATGGCTTTCTACAAGCGGTTCCTGATACGTCGACAATGTTTTATCCCTTTCTTTTCAACACTTCCGTACACAAATTGAAATCTCAACCCTCTCTATATCCTTCACACTCATTGACACCATCGGTAAGCAAGAGCCTTCCAACACTCTACCGTTTCAGGTCCAATTGTACATTGATAAGAAATCCACTTGACTCCCTCCCAAGTCCGCGCTCTCCAGGAAGCATCCAAGACAGCTGCCTGATCCCTCGATCCCTTTTCGACCTTCCTTCAATAAGGTAAGCTCCGACATCTATGCCCACTCTTGACACTGTAACCGGTGGAGATATCTGCATAACCGCCAAGCCCGTTGCAAACTGCCTGCCCGGGTCTGAGACTAAAAAAGACATAGACAAGGACGAGGACGAGAATCGAAGTGAGAAAAAGCCGAAAGAGGATGAAAAGCGACTTACTATCGACCCTATTATTCTTGCAAGAAAATCGGACTCACATGCATCATCGTTGAAAGCGGTGGGGTACGCCACAGATGTGGGGCTTTCCCATCAAAGACTCGTACCCTCTTCTCAAACTTGGGAGAAGACGACTCTAGCTCGAATCAAAGGGGCAAAGCAGCGTCGACTCGATAATCGGCCGAACGACCTGCATGATATTATTATTTGGTACCAGAGCACTATGGATCGATTTCGACAAGAGAGAGCAAGGAGGTTAGTAAAGATAAGGGAGCAAGGGGACGAGGCGGCGAGGGCTTGGGCTTCGAAGAGGGGTGGAGGCGATGAAGTCGATGACGAGGATTAAGAGGACGAAGGGGATGAGTACGTTGGAGAACGCCTTGTTTTATGGAGAGTCGGTGTTTATTAGGGTGAGCTGTCTTTGAAAGTATCAGCTTCGTTGTATTGTCGATGGAGATTATTGATGGAAACCAGAATGGGGTAATAATCGTTGTTGATTTATCTAGACTGAGATGTGAAGATTTCGGACTGTACAATTCCTGATGCTGGAGAGGAGTAGGTTGGATTGGTAGCTGGGTTTATGGAAAGGAGAGGGTCGAATGTTCTTTGTAGAGGACAAGATACTTTATCATTGGTTGAGAGAGAGTACTTTAGTCTAGCGTACCTTAATTAACGGAAGCTAAGCGAGATCTTAGCGGCGGGTAAAATTGCCCTGCGAAATCCTCGGTTCAGAGTTTAGACGTCGAGTATGGCGAGAAGCTGAATGCGCCTCTACTCAAATAGAAAGTCGTTACTTAGGAAGGCTTCTGAAATGTCGAAATACCAGGTAGCGAGCACTGGCTGATAGCGCATCACTGCCATGGACATTCATCGCTGTCGATTCGTTCCTTACCCACCTTCAGCAATCAACGCCCTTGCCTTCTCCCACACATCCACACCCAATTCGCCCAGCAAAGGTCCGCCAAACCTTCGGCTTGCCATTGGCCGAGCGAACGGAGACATCGAGTTATGGAACCCTCTCAAAGGCGCGTGGTACCAGGAGAGCATATTCCGAGGAGGAAAAGATCGGAGCATAGAAGGATTAGTCTGGACGCAAGATCCTGAAGATGTTGACAAAAATGGCGACAAGATCGCTGGGAAGCTTAGGCTCTTCAGCATTGGGTACTCCACGGCAGTGACGGAATGGGATCTAGCTTCTGGACGGCCTGCAAGGCACTCTGCTGGCAATTATGGAGAAATCTGGTGTATGGCAGCGCAGCCGAAAGCTCACGTCTTTAAATTAGCTACAAACGGATTTGAAGAACCGACAACTGAAGAGGCGGAATCTCAAACGCAAAACATAGCTGTAGGCTGCGCAGACGGGGCTATAGTTCTGCTCAATACTACGGAAGGCGACCTACGGTTCTCGAGGATTTTGGCACGACCATCAAAGAAACGATCCCGGGTCTTAAGCATTACCTTCCAGAATCGCGACACTATCATCGCCGGACATGCGGATAGTACCATTCGTATCTACGACATCAGGAACACCCAGCAAACGAGGAACATGACACTGGGAGCGGGACCGAGAGGAGGTCCAAAGGAGACTCTTGTTTGGTCCGTAAAATGTCTGAACGACGGTACGATTGTATCAGGAGACTCGACTGGAACCTTGAGCTTCTGGGATGGCAAGAATTACAGTTTGTTACAACGCATCAAGAGCCATGACGCCGATATACTAGACATTGCAGTCAGTGCCGATGGGCAATCAATCTTCAGCGGTGGTATGGACCGGAGGACCACCTTATATCGACGAACAGGCAATGACCGCTCAGGCAAGGAACTTCGGTGGGCCAAGATGGCCCATCAACGATTTCATAAGCACGATGTGAAGGCAATGGCTACCTTCGAGACTAAGGCCTTGAGCGTCCTTGCTTCAGGAGGTTCAAACTCTACCCTATATGTCTAGAAGTGGCCCCCTAATCTATTATCAGGACTCGACACTGCACCGATCATCATACCCATCCAACAATTTGGTTGCGAATACCAACGCACTCTTTCTAATTTACCACAACAACCCAGTCTCCGGAGTGCTCCTAGGAGACGGCTTATTGTTAGCTGGTGGGACCGTGAAGTCAGCGTCTGGTCGATACCAAAGCCTCGCGCCAGTCAGGACGACACCGAGAGTCCTTCGGAGAGCGCTGGGCTAATGGGAAGAAAGCTAGTTGCAAAGATCGCACTCCAGGTAGATTTCTCCACTTGGTCGGTCGTCTTGACAGTGAATAACGTTTTCAGGGCGACGAAGCGATCATATCTGCAGACATATCTTCCGATGGCGTTATGCTCGCAGTATCTACTGTGGCTGAGTCGAAGTTCTTCCAACTAAGATCAAAGCTCGGTAACATTAAAGTCCAGAAGCTTGAAGCCTCTTTAAACATGACAGGAGCTGGTGCGAGGATGATACACATCTCGCCGGACAACAAGTGGCTGGCGACGGTCAAGACTGATAACAGCATTGAGCTTCACAGAATTATCAAAACTGATGATCCCAAAAAAGTCATCAGGTTCAACTCTCACGCAGTACATCTGCAACGATTACCTCGAGATCCTGAAAGAATGAAATCTCATCACGGCACACTGGGATATTATAGCAGATGCATCAGCCGACTCGCATTCTCAGCTGACAGCCGAATACTGGCAGTCGCAGACATTTCCGGCTTTCTCGACACCTGGGTCCTCGAAGGTCATGAAGACTTCACCCAGGAAGAAATCCAAAATCCAAAATCAATACGAAAGTCTCCTTCTTCGGACGATGAAGACAACGACGAAGACAGTGACGAACAGGGCCATGATAATGTCATCCTCGGCCAGCACTGGATTCGGAACCCTACTGCCTCTTTACTTATCAAACTGCCCGCTGCTCCTCTTATCCTATCCTTCCGACCCTCATCGACATCATCCATTCCACCAATGACAGAGAGTAATCTTGGTGTACATCCCACTCGCCACACGCCCAATCCACTCTTTCATGATCTACCGAACGGCGAGGATAGACTCTTGGTACTGACAGCAGAAAACCAAACGTACGAATTCAATGTGTTATCCGGTAAGTTATCAGACTGGTCCCGTAGGAACCCGCCATCAATTTTACCCCAAATTTTCCGAGACCTAAAGGATCGAGCTATGGGGGCCATATGGGATGTCCATGGACAGAATGAGAGGATATGGATTTATGGAGTGTCCTGGTTATGGATGTTTGATCTTTCGAGAGATTTGCCGGAAATTGAGATCCAGGAAAGTAAGGCTTTGGTTATGAATGACGTAAACGGAACAAAGCAACTCAAGCGTAAGAGAGAGCATGGATTGCAAGATGACGCGTCAAGACGCGACACAGGCGCAGGCAGTAAAATGGCAACATCCGAACTCAGCTTGGGTATTGGTCGAAAGATCCGCAAAATCAATGGAGATGACAGTGAGAACGCCAAGTCGATTACCCTCGGCCAAGATCAGGAGTTGGTGTCTGCGTCCGAAGCCGAGAATGACTACATCCTTGCCAATGAAAATGACCTTGCACTCAGGCTATTACGACGAAACGATCAATCAGAAGACAGCGACGTTGACGATGACACAGGCATCGATGCCGCGGCTTCGGGTGGCGACGACGACAAGATGGTGAAGCCTGTCGGGCACGAGAGACCATCACATTGGCATACCTTCAAATATCGACCGATCTTTGGGATCGTGCCCTTGGAAGGCGAGCCTGATGACGACGCAGGCGATGACGCGGAGGACAGACCAGCAGGTCTGGAAGTAGCTCTGGTAGAAAGACCATTGTGGGATCTGGATCTTCCGCCGCAATACTATGGTAATCAAGAGTGGGACACATAGAGTGTACATGCTTCCAACCTTTCGCATTCTATACATTATTCAACGGGTTACTTTTGGTCAATATAGGGGTTGCCACTCGTCACATACTACGAAGCTTAGCGCTATACTTGACACATCTGCGGTCTGGTTTACCGAGAGAGATATCTGCTCTGTCAGGGCCTTGGTTGCTGTCAAAGAAAACGGACTTACCACTTTGACTCACGGGTAGCTACCGCAGAGAACAATGGGCTATAGAAGGATCGAATCTGAGGTGGCCCTTCATGTTATAAAGCTTTCCTGCTGAGACATTGCACGTGAGACATCCCATTCAAGACAGAAACCTCGATAGCCACAAAATATCTACTTAAAACATCGTGATTATGTCGAGGTCATGTCGACAGGACAACCGAACGAGGCTTCCCATTTCGTGGAAAAGTATCATCATTTAAGCCATATAATTACCATATATGCAGGAGGTAGTTGTTGGATGCCGCGTAATGTACGCCACCCTAGGCCGAGACTGCTTGCGTGGCTGTTGATTGATCGCAAAGTATGTTGCTGTATCCTATCTTGTATCGAATGATTGTGGCAATGTGATGAGCATCAGCGGACAGTCACAGTATGACAGACTACCTCGGGTTGAGTCATGCTTCGGATGTACCTCGGAATCCTCTCTGCATAAGGTAGAATAGAATGCTTACGAAGCACCTGGTGCCTTCGAGGCTCCAATGACACAGAATCATAGGATCAGTTTCTGTTGGTTGTAGTAGTAGGCCGTGTACCATTGGTTTAGTGTCCGCGAATCAAGTGTCCATGTCTTTGAAGGGTCCCAAATCCCTCCGCAAGGACAGTGGCGGATGACTCAGCAGATCTCCAGCTGCTGATTGGTTAATCTAGCTTACGCAAACTGTGCATAACGCGCGTTCGAGATCCTCCCCCGCCGACCAGACTTTCGACATAATGTACTGTCGCCAGAGAAGACTTCCTTTGCAGCACCCCTCTGCACCCTTCAACGACCGTCCTCGGTCCTCAGTGACAGCATTGACAAGAGTCACAATCGATTGTGGCGGAAGCCATTCCTCGGCTGTGCAGCGACCGGCTCTGACTGCGGCGCAAAGAGTCTTGCGCAAGAAGCCTCACCAATCTATTCACTATCAGCACCAAGACCTCACTCTACTCGACGGTATCACTGGTGAAGAAGACTTTAGTGAGGTACAACTATATCAGGCGGCAGGATGGGTGACTACAATGGACCTCCTCGCAGAGCACCACCTCCACCACCTCCTCCACCGAGACGGCAGCCGCAGAGAGATTTCAATGCAACCGATTTGACAGAACGATTCGAACAGCTCTTACGGACGCAGCGGTTAAACCACCTATCGACTCGATCACGACCTGCTTCACCATCACCCAGCCGCCAGCCTTCAAATTCATCACGAACACCGTCACAGCACGATCCTCGACAGCCCTCGACAGACTCCTCACAAGTCCCACCATCATACTCTTCCTTACGAAACCTTCCCAAGATAGCCTCGCCACCTCAAGATCCTACGTCGTTGCGGTTTCGCAACCTGCTCGTTACCCTCTCTGTCAACCCGACCAAGTACGAAAATCCAGGTCTGCTGGACGAGGCATTGGCGGTCATCCCGCTGGATCGAATATACGAAGAAGCAGAAGATGAAAGTCAATTCTTGCAAGCGCAAGCAGCAAGTATCGGTCCCAGTGCGAAACCCGAATGGGGATACCAGGACTGTGTCATTCGAGCACTGCTCAGGTAAGTCGCCCTCCCGCAAAATATCCGGCACTGTCTCACAACGAGTCATCAGATGGTTCAAGAACAATTTCTTTCAATTCATCAACAATCCAGCATGTTCGATCTGCGGATCTCCCACGATAGCCGCCGGATATGCTCCTCCTACGCCTGACGAGGCCGCCAGAGGTGCTGCCCGAGTAGAGCTTTACCGATGTTCGGCAGGCGAGTGTAGAGCAGACGAACGATTTCCGCGCTTTGGGGATGTGTGGGCATTACTGCAATCAAGGCGGGGCCGTTGCGGCGAGTGGGCCAACTGTTTCACCATGTTGTGTCGGGCCGTGGGAGGTCGCGTCAGATGGGTATGGAACGCCGAGGACCATGTATGGACGGAGGTGTATTCGGAACACCAGAGAAGATGGATACATGTTGATGCATGTGAGGAAGCGTGGGACAATCCAAGGCTTTACGCCGAGGGTGAGTGATGTCTTCGCCATCTTGTTCTTGGCTTGCCTGACTTTTGCAATCAGGTTGGGACAAGAAAATGTCCTACTGTATCGCCTTTTCCATCGACGGAGCCACAGATGTGACACGACGATACGTCCGCAACGCCGCCGATCACGGCGCCGATCGCAACAGATGTCCGGAAGAGGTGCTCATGTTCATCACGAATGAAATCCGGCGTATGCGTCGGGAGAACATGTCGAAAGAAGAACGCAAGCGGCTCATTATCGAAGATGAACGGGAAGAGAAGGAATTGAGGGGATATGTAATACAAGCTCTTGCAGCCTCGATCGGCAAGATGCTGCCTCATAGTGGAACTGCTTCAGGAGGGGAGGGAATCAAAATACCGACGAGAACGAGCGGAGAACAGGAATGGATCCGCTCGAGAGGCGAGAATGGCACCAGTGGCAACCCGCCAGATCGATCGTCAAGAGAAGGTCATTGAACGCAGCTCCAACATATTTGTGTGCTCATCGCCGACCAAAGTCGCCACCTTCCCATCACCGACCAAAGTCGCCACCTTCCCATCACCGTCCAGGCCATAAAGCCTCTAAAATCTGACATTATGTCACTGATGCGCCGGCAAAAGCGTCCCCTAAATTCGACGATACCGGAGTCCTACTTACTGCTGAAGTCGCGGGTGGGCAGTCCTCGCTACATGGCGTTTTGCACTATATCCCTTGCGACCTTATTTCGGCAACTTTGTCATTCCTTGCGCTCACGCTGCGGCGCTATTGAATGTTCTATAACCCATTTGTTACAAATCATTTCATGGGGGAGTTTTGCTCTACAGGGGTCTTGGACGACTTGGGGGCGCTATTCTATATCTATCTCATGATGGCGTGGATGAGCATGTGCATGAGCATGACTTTTGGGGGTTTGAAAAAGGGCTTGATGCGATGATTGGATGGGCCTGGCGGTGGCATACACACCTTACTTCATTAGCGAACGCAATGAAAGTATTATCGTATCGTATCGTATCCTATTACTATGACTCTGTACTGCTTTAGGCCCGAAGAGGTGCTAACGATGGGAACGATTGTTTTAGCCAAGCGATTCGAACCAGCTTTCGTAGTTGACGGACATGGAATCTCAATACGTGCTAGATCATTTTAAGAACGAACCTGACAGCTTCATCATATAGCTTTGATATTTTGATTTCCAAGAGTCCCCCCCCCGCCTGGTCGGAAGAACGCTATCGCCGTCGGGAAGGTTGTCGAGACTAGCGTGGAGGTTGGAGTAGAGACGGGCTCGCTTGAGTGACCGTCTGGAGAAACCTTTGATGGGATCACCTCGTGGCTCGCAGCCGGCCGCGTCACTTTCTCTCCCGGTGTGGGTACAATATGGATATTGCTAAGAGCGACTTTTTGCCAGCTGGTTGAGCGGTAGAGAGCACCGCCTTAGTCCTAGGCTACCTAACACCGGTTCCATCAATCCGCCTTTATCGGCATCTATCATCCTCGAGAGTTGACTGTGGAGCGGAATGCCTCGAGATTTCCTTCTCGACGTTTCTCCTTACCCTTCTCTCGGAAGTCGATTGCCTCGAGATGCCGGGGCCGGGTTTGCTTCAGGGTCCGTCAATCAATCAATCAATCAATTAATTGAAGAGAAGGCGGTACTGCCTCACTGCTTCCATGGCTCTATTATCGAGGGACTCGAGATCATCTGCCAAAAGACCATTGTCAGCCTTGGATTTCACGTTGACGCATGATTGATTCACCCTCTCTCTGTGCGTAAGTCTCAATGAGCTCGATCAATAGCGGGCTTTGGGCGAGTACGCTTTGATAGAGCGACGTAGCTTCGTCACCAATGTCACCTACGTCCAGCAGGTCAAGCAGGCGCTCGAGATGGTCGACCTCCGAGTGGATTTCACGTTCCATTCCGGCTTGGTGTCGTAGTTCCGGGGCAGTGACATCTCGAATCTCCTCTACATAGTTGACGGGGAAGACACCGGTCCGGCCGCCCAGAGAGCCTTCCCACCAGTCTCGATACACTTGCCTCAAGGCGGCGATTAGGTTACCCTTGCGGAACTGAAGCTCGCCAGGCTCAGTGGAATCAAAGTCAAACAGTGCACGAACGCGTGTGACCGTAAGCGGGGTCCGCTCGATAGTTCTGGCCGAAGTGTCTTATGCCATGTCTGTCGCCAAACTGAGCAGTTCCGCCTTTCGATCGTTGAGCATTCCCTTCTTTCGACCGTCGAGCAGCCGCATCCTCGTGCCCAAGCTGGAAGGTCGAGTATCCTTCAGCTTGGCGAGTGCGATCAATGCATGTGTAATCACGTCTTGATCATGAACATGAGGTAGTAAGACAATCAACATCTGGAGACTCAGATGCGTATTCAACATAGCTTGATGTATCACGCGTTCGGCAATTGGAAGATCTCTTCCTCTTTCCGGCGAAGTCGGTAGCATCCTGCGCAGAATGTGGTCTCCAATGTTTTCGTTAGCAGCTGCTGCCACGAACATCTCTTCTGTCAGGAAATTTGACGATCTGCTCAAGAACAAGGATTCGATTAGAGACAGTGCATCCCAATCGCTGGCTGCGACTACGACGCGGAAAAATTCTTGTTCAAAGTTCTCGCCAACACTTAGCCATCGATTCACGAAACTAGATAGTTTGTCGTCGTTCAAAGGGTCCTGTGGCTTGCGGTATTGTACTTCGCAGAACCTCCACTCCGAACCTCCGTCCAGATCTTCAAGCCAAGCTGGATCTAACGCGGTCTGTTCATATGAGGGTCTGCTATCATGCCAATCTACATCAACGTCAGTTTCGGTTGCTACTAGTTTGCATGAGGTGCTCGGAGGATCTTCGAACTCCAAAACGCAAAGCTGCTCGTCATTTGTGAGAAGGCGTTCTTGATCATCTATGTCGTCAATCGTTTCGCTGGACCTGGCGTCTAACCAAGCCAAAGACATCAAAGCAAGTGATTTCATGTGCTGCGAAACATGGATCTGCAAGGCCTCCTGAGCATCATTCGTGCCGAGGACAGTGTGCCGCTGGGCCAAATCTTCAGAAAACGCACAACAGAGCGGGCAAATTTCGAACACCTGGCTGTCTGATCGTGATTTCATATGAGCAAGGGACGACAGCTGTGAAGGTGCGAAAGTATCAGAGTGGAGCTGTGTCATATGTTGGACATACAAATCTGGATCCTCGAAAGTCTGAGTTCCATGGACCGGCGCAGCGCAAGTCCATAAGGGCTTCAGATGATTCAGCTGCATATGTTCAGTCCATTCATTAAAGGTGCGGTATACATCCTGTGGTCTTGCGCATCCCGGAAAAACACAAATGTATGGTTCTAGGTCTCTCATGATATGGTGTCTGTGCAATAGAGTGGCAGTTAGGGGCGCTCTGAGCAGTACGCGGTGAATGCAGAACTTACTTCCAGTACTTTCCCCGTGCTTCTTTCGCTGGGCACACAATGCAACAATACGGACATTCGAAAACGTCGTTCCTACCAACGTGAGGTGCTCGTGGGAAGCTGAGCGTAGCTGCCTGTGTAGGGCTACCTGACAGAACCGTTGAAGCCTTCGAGGACGTGGGTTTCGAGGGCATTTTAAAGCGCTCTGGATCCAGCAACGAGGCAGATGTGTGAGATGGAAGCCGTTCAGTCGGCTCTAACCGCTGGAGATTAGGCTCGGACATCGCTGGTAGAGCTATCGACTTTCCTGGAAGCGCTGGCGCCGGCACCCGTCCGCTTAGACCAGGTCGTTGCAAAGTAGGCAAATGCTGCTTGAGTGGATAAGGCCTTGCTAGTTTTTGTTGGTGTTTCCGGCGGTACGCGAAGCGATTCCTCCGTCTTGCTATAGACTGAGCCAATCGATTACGAATTGTTTCGTCCGCGTCTGGAAATCTGTGATCGACTACGAGACTCGCTATATTCGCGAATTGTGCTGTTAGGTCATTGCCGTCTTCGTCTCTATCAATATATCTGTCTGCCTTTAGATCACGGTGAAGCGATCCAGATTGCCGGATGGAAGCCGATAGTCTAATCAGGCGGCTAATAACATCTTCCACCTCCGACCTTGCTGCTGCGATATCCTTACGATCTGACCCATCAAGTCCTGACGAGGACGAGGACGATGATGAAGAGGGTATGAAAAGTGATGACTCCGACAAGGCGGGCGAGAGATCGCTGGGTGACGTATAACGAGAATGCGGAGGTGCACCATGGCTCGTTGTGTTTTTGCCATCTGGAAATCTCACAGTGCGCTCTGCATCGTTTTTGCGACAGCTTGGGGATGAGCCATCTTCTGATAAAGGTCGGCCTGCTCCAATTACTGGCATGGCGTCAGAAAACGGACGAATGTACAGTTAACCGGAGAAGGCTGTTACCATGGGCCAGGTTTGCGCACAATGCTTCCATTAGCTGGACGATCAATTTGTAGGCGATCGAATGATCTCTAAGTCTGTGTTCGACCGAAGCGTGACCCTCCGCGAATACGCCAAGATTTGAGGTCCATATGTTGAAACGAACCAATTGGTCTTCAGCCCCTATTCCATCCCTGTCGTCAATTGACATGGAAATGATTCAACACGTAGGGAGTGCACGTAGGGAGTGCCAAGACATTGAGACAGTATCCCCCTGCGTGCTTCTTGTGCTACATTGTGAAGGCCCCTTTCTGGAATGATAAAGGATAAAGGACAAAGGATATGTTGGGTGTACCTACAAGACTCGTGGTCGAATGGCGTAGCATTGCAGTTTACCGCATCTGTTGTTGACTGGAATTGGCTAAAGAGATCTATGCAAGTAGCTGCATAAGCAACAATAGTCGAGCTTTCCATGGGGGCACTCTGATGCAATCATTAAAACTTAACATGAACAATCATGGCGGAGAGCCTCTGCATCTATCCGAGGATTATAGAAGCCCACTACTTTACCTTGACCACGTACTGAGGTACGTAAAGTACCTAGTCAGGCATTACGTCTCGCCAAGCTCACTAGACCACAGGGTCTCCCGTTACTAAGCTTGACTCAGTTAGAATTACTCTAGCGTCAAGACTGGTTGTGATGGCGTTCACGCTGACACGGTCAACAACATCTCCACATATATATACACAATCACTCGACCATTACTGCCAAGTAACGGCCTTCTTGGTACTTGTCTCTCAAGGGATGCAATATGCCTCCCGGGAATACGGACAATATATTATTACTCACAATCATCGTCCCAGCCTTCTTGGATCTTGCAGCTTTCTACACAAGTGATCACAAGGATGCAATAGCCGCCCGTGCGGATGTTGGTCTTAGGGAACCATTTTTCACTAAGTTGCACGATGAGTTACAAAGGCTCAACGACGCCCTGTCAACATGGTCCCAGACCATGCGCGTCCCTGAGCCAATCTTAGGACGTGTTTTGGAGCTCTTTGAGAGCCGGTTCGTGAGCAGAGTGCAGATGAGGCAGGTATGAGGGGAAAGACTTTGAACTGATCAAGTGTCTACCCGACTCTGATCTTTATAGCGTGATACATCTCCTCGGTCTGATACGTCACGCGACGAGAGAGATGGTGCGGGCACCGTCAAGTACTTCAGATTACGGATGCTCCGCGAGCAGCTCCAAAAGAGCCAAGGCTCTGGAATCAGCTTAGACATAATCGACTTGCGACGAGTAATACTGTTCAAAGAAGGCCGGCCCGAGTATCGTAAACTTATGATTAGCCGAATCGCCGACTTTAATGGAGAGCTCGAGAAAATTACAAAGGCTAGACGAACCGTCAAGACTACTACGAAAGGGCATCCAACGGACTCGTATGGTACGAGCAATACGCGATCAAAGTTGCCATCCTCGAAAACTAGGGAGCATGCCGATCTCTTATACAGACTGCTCACGCTACAGTTCAAGTGTGAGTGCCAGTATGAGCACTCCACCATCAAACTTCGACTCGGTACCCACCGTAGCGATGCAGAAGAAGCCCACTTCGATATATTGTTTTGCGCAGTGACTGAATCTTCACTCAAGTGGCAGCAGGCTGAAGCCAAAATTATCATTAGTGAAGGGTAGGTTTCGATTCTACTCGTATGAACAATCACAAAGCTGCCGCGGTTCTTGTTACATCAATTCTTATAATCCATTTTTCTTTAAATGAGATTCACCCATTATTGGAAAACAGATATACAAACGTTGATCGTAATCTATGGATGGGCGGATCGCGTAGTCGTTTATCGTTTATCCGAATAATGTTACAACATCTCATTATATCGGCTTGTCAATGTGGAAATAGGCCTTGTGTTAGTACTTGATAGAAGATTTGGAATTTGTTTCGGCATTTGATAGACACCGGCAGGCCTATCTGTTCATTCATGTTGTCGGATTGGGTGTAAAGATGACAAAAATGGTGCCATCACGTGGAATAAGACGGAGAGCTTACTGAAATTCTACTAGGCGGCCTTTGCTTCACCAGGAGAATAGATTAAAGTCGAGCCAACCTCTCAAAAAGCGTGTCGAGTGGCACAGCGATAGCATGAATCCGAGGAGAACAGTAGCAAGGCAACAGCGGTGGGTGCTAGAGGGTATCTGCGAACTAATCCGGACAGCAGCCCAGGTAAATTCTCTGCGCTTAAACTTACTTATCGACAATGATATATTCTACTACTTGACAGCCAGCCCAAGCTTGGAACGTGACTCTGTTCAACGATTTGTGTCCTTGGGAGTCTTTCTGGGAGGCCACTCGCGGTCTCAGAAGAACCCAGTGACACGAACTGGACGGCTGATTCTCATGGTCGTCTTGGCTAACGCCTTCCTCCATCTATGCGAAGGACCCTGGATTTCCGAGGACTTGACGAAGTCGAGTATCTATCTCTCTCTAATCAACGATCGCGCCTCCCCGAATTTGGCGAGACTATATCTGTCTACTCAGTGTATATCTCTCAAGGATAGGAAATGCCACCAGAAGGTTGACGGTACGTGCATTCCGAAATTTGGAAATTCCAGGCTTGCCAGCTGGTATTTTGAGGGATTTGTAACTCCACATGAAGATTTCCAAGGCATTGGAGCCTAGTTCTCTTCGGCAATTCTCGGGTGTAATAATATTTTGTAGAATGTAGTTCCACGCTCTATTTCTTGCGATTCTCCAAGGTCCTTCATTTCGCCTAGCTTTTCGAATATAGGAGATTTGTTGCTCCATAACTATTCAGCCAATTTCTTCACTCTCTACTAGCTACTTGGCCCATACAGCTACTTTCCTCTCTCTTTTCGAAATGGATTTCTGCCCCTTTGGCGGCAATGTACCATTTGAAATAGCAAGGCTAACCATAGTCACATGAAGAGGTAACTGCTAGCTTGCAAATCCACCCGTATCCTAGCATCCTTTCATTAGGCATCCTATTGCTCGAAGTTGAATTAGGTCGACCACTCGAATCGGAACGGTCACAAGACCATCCGAACAACCAGGGAGTGTTCAACGTGATATCAGATCTTCCAGAAGCGGGCAGGATGCTTGAAGAATGCGAATACGACACCTCAACCGGGTTCGTAGAAGCTGTTCAAGCTTGCTTAGACGAGTCGACCTTCAGAGAAGTGAGTGTATCTTGAGCAGCTATTACCATCCAAAGGTGTTTGATACTAGCCTTGGAAGTGATAGAATAGCCTCGAAATATACCACTGACTGGATGACTATTCAGGAACACCATCGAAATGCTGGATTTGACGACATAATGTTCCGGAAAAAGATATACCTTGGTGTTGTAAAGCCCTTGGAAGACGAACTCCAAGCCACCTCTGGGCTCTCGGTCGAAGACCTAGATAACCTCCGTTCTACTGATCATCTCTTTAGGAGAATCATCGATTCACAACGTCGCAATGCATCCATTTCCTCTTCGCCAGTAGTCACGCTTCCTCCAAAAATTAGTGTGAGACCGCCTCAACTATTTGGAAAGTCGAGCACTGGGACTCATGAACAGGAACCCGTCAAGGTCTGTCTCTATGACGAACACTACACAACGGGTATCGCCACCCTAAGAGTGAGGCAGCGACCATGCAAAGTTGGTACCAAGGCTTACTTGGATTGCAGCTCGCAAGGCGCTGATGGCTGGTTCGATAATCTCAATAAACGGGTCAATATTCTGGTCGAAGCAAGTGAAGCAATCAGTGAAGGCCAAGCCTTGGGATACGAAGGAGTCTTCTCCCGTGCTGGCAATATACGCATTGCTGTTTTGGATACTGGAATTACCCTTCCAGAAACTTTAGCTTGGGCTTATGAAGATCGGCTTAAGGATGTCAAGGATTTTATCATGCATGAACCAGATGCTGCTGGTAATATATTCCACGCCGCAGTCGGCGATTATGACGGCCATGGAACCCATGCGGCAGCTCTACTGCTTCGGACAGCTCCTAATGCTGACGTCTACGTGGGACGAGTCGTAAGGGATAGGCATGAGCTTCAGGGTAACAGCATGTTAGCTGAAGTAATTCATCAACGAATTGCTGACGCGATCATGTAAGCACAATTCTTTTGTTCTGGTCGAGTCCTATTGTCTTTCTGATGATGTTGAAAACAGCTGACTTTGGAAAATACACAGCTATGCAGCGACCGTATGGGAAGTCGACATCATTAGCTTATCAATGGGCTTTGAACAGTCGATTTCCGTCATTGAAAATGCCATCAGAATAGCCGAGAGCAAAAAAATTGTGATGCTTGCGGCCGCTTCGAACAGTGGAGGTAACAGCGGTATAGCTTGGCCAGCTAGATCGGACCATTTCATATGTGTGTACGCTACAGATAGCTTCGGTAATAGGTGCGAATTCACACCTACCGAAAACCCACACTCCGACAACTTTGCATTTCTGGGTAAGCAAAACTTCCGAACTCGGCGATTATATCCTTTCAATGACCGTCTGTGGCCGATCAGGGCAAGCCGTAAAGTCCAGCTGGCCTCCTCACCTGGGCCAAGGCGACGAGGTGCGGAAATCCGGCACATCCACCGCAACACCAATCGCAGCCTCGATTGGGGCCACCGTGCTCGCATATATCAAATCATCCTTATCACGACGCGCCCAACCTCTTCTGGCAGCCGACGCAGCGATATTCAGCAGGTTGCGGACCACGGCCGGGATGAAGACTGTCTTTCGACGTATGGTGGAAAAGAGGGGAGGATACGATTACGTTGTGCCGTGGAAGTTTCTCGATGCTCGTCCGCAAGGGCTGATGAGCGCTACGGTCTGCGACATCATTCTGCAGGACCTGCGGACACAGACCTGATGATGCCGTACGTGTGTACGTCGCTTTTCGGAATTGTAAGCGTACATCAGGATGTGCTTTCTATGTTTCGAGCAGGTGCCCTAGTCACTTAATATCGCTATGTGGGGGAAAATATGAAGTGCGAATAAGGTTCTTGTACTCGAACTGAAACCGAATGTATAAGTTCTATTACTTTACTTGCAACCTTTCAAATAATAAAAGATATCTTAAGTAGAATCTCTTTCTTTAAGTAAGGTTTAAATTAGGGATAAGTGTAACTTTTATTATATAAAGAATTTTAAAGTCTTATATATAAGCTAACTTTAAGACTATCTATATCTCTTTTAAAAGATAAAGGAATTTAAATCTTTTAAGAAACTAAATTTAAGTAAGTTATAACTTTATAGTAGTTAACCTTAAAGCTATATTAGTATTATATTAAAAATATATTATTTTAAGTTAAAGGAGAATAGTTATATATATATTATATATAGTTGTTATATACTAGTATCCTATCTATAACTTATATCTATTACTTAATAAAACTAGATAGTAGATTTTAGGTTTCTAAATCTAGTCGTTTAATTTCTAATTTCTATGTATTATAGATTATTTGGACTATTACCTTACCGGGCGGAGACGGAAGCCTTCCGCAGGCCAAATATTAGCCTTGCACCCTTGCAAGAGACTTCTTCTCTACTAACAAATCAACAATACATACAAATCTAGTCAGAGTACTCAGTCAGAGCTAGTTCCTTGAGACTATGCCTGCACGTCCATGACTTCCTCGACCAAAACGTACTTCTTAGCCCCAAATTTCGACTTCCCCCCTCCCCCCAGCGGGCTCATTGATCTCGGAAGCATCATCACCGACCCCAAAAAACCAGATCGCTCTCTCAACAAAGGTGAGCTTGTATCAATCCCGGCACATGCAATCTTCACGACGACAAAAACCGATTGGACAGCGTCCCGAAGCCAGCTTCACGCTGTAGATGGCGGCATCTGGACCAGCTTCCTGCAGACGATAATCGGCCTTAGTGCAGAAGTCGATGTCAGCCGAAGTAAGGGCAAGGACGAGGTCTACAGATGTAAGGTCCTAGAGACGCAATACTTCCAGCCGGACGACGCGTGCATCCTCGCCAACTTGCAAAACCCGCGGGTGCAGGACTATGTCAAGACGGGCTGGCCGGTCAAGAAATCTGTCTATTTGATTACAGGCCTCAAGATTGCGCGAGGCGTGAGTGCAGAGACTGAGGTTAGCGAGGAGTATGGTGTGGGAGGGAAGGTGGGCGTAGATGCCACCGCGTTTACGGGCGGGGTACCCGTCTCTGGGGGCCCGAAGGGAAAATGGAGTTCGAAGAGTAGCGAGGGGATTGGGTTCGGTGGGTCGGAGGATTTTGTGTTTGCCTTCCGACTTATCAAGATCAAGCCGAAGAAGGAAGCATGCCTCAAGGAGGGGGATTACAACAAAGCCGCATTATATGATTTAGGCACGGATGTTGAAGGTGATGTGGACGTGGCTAAGGTCTTGCTTGAAGATTGGGAGATCGAACCGCTTGATCAGGTGACGGGCATGAAAATGAGTAGCATGGTGGATGAGGATGGTGAAACTTGTAAAGTCTTCTGCAGCTGATTAGCTATGAAGATTAGAGGACGAGTCAGAAAAGGTAGGATTTGGGTTGTCGTCCGATTTATCTAACTCTAGGGTTTGCGAAAGAGTAGGAAGAATAGGGGTATTCGCTTCTCTAAATATGTTGTATATACTTTACAACGCTAGTCTATATACCCCTTATTAGCTCTAGAAAATAGATATATAACGCTCTTATAAAGTACTATATACTTAGATTAGAATTTTAGTATTAAATTACTAAGACTTAAGTAAGA
>JAABUX010002076.1_pt1 | contig 28908 bp, 25 predicted proteins | sample 5561851 | NCBI WGS metagenome assembly JAABUX01 (sample SAMN10711883, study PRJNA513361) | rock metagenome | isolation source: Antarctica rocks | place: Antarctica: Victoria Land, Richard Nunatak red sandstone | collected 2016-01-03 | reverse complement strand
TGCGTGGCGATCAGCGCCGCGACTCCTTCCTGCCTGACCATCCGCAGCAGTTCCAGGAACACCACATTGCTGGTGCCCACGTCCAGGTTCCCCGTGGGCTCGTCGGCCAGCAGCACCGCCGGGGCGTTGGCGAGGGCGCGGGCGATGGCGACGCGCTGCTTCTCACCGCCGGACAGCTTGCCCGGCAAGTGCCCGGCCCGTGCCGGCAGGCCGAACGCGGTCAGCAACGCCATCGCCCGCTCCCGCGCCGCGCGCCGACTGCGGCCCGCGACCATCTGCGGCAGGATGACGTTCTCCGCCGCGGTGAACTCGGCCAGCAGGTGGTGCGCCTGATAGACGAAGCCGATGCGGTCCCGGCGGATCGCGGTGCGGTCGGCGTCCGGCAAGCCCCCGGCGTCACGCCCGTCCACCAGCACGATCCCGGAGTCGGGGCGCTCCAGCAGGCCCGCCAGGTGCAGCAACGTGCTTTTGCCGGTGCCGGACGGCGCGACCAGGGCGACGATCTCCCCGGCCTGCAGCACCAGGTCCGCGCCGCGCAACACGTGCAGCTCCGCGTCACCGCTGCGGTAGGCGCGGCTGACGCCCTGCAGCGCCAGCGGGCTACTCATGCCGCAGCGCCTCCACCGGGTCGGTGCGGGCGGCGCGCCAGCTTGGGTATAGCGTCGCCAGCAGGGACAGCGCCAGGGCCATCACCACGACCTGCACCACCTCGTGCGGGTTCAGCTTCGCCGGCAGGTGGGTCAGGAAGTACACCTCGGGGTTGAACACCCGGACGCCTAGCGTGCCCTCGACCCAGCCCTGGATGGTCTCGATGTTGAGGCAGAACAGCACGCCGAGCGCCACGCCCACCAGGGTGCCGGTTACGCCGACGCTGGCGCCGCACATCAGGAAAATCCGCATCACCGCGCCGCGCCCGGCCCCGATGGTCCGCAGCACCGCGATGTCGCGCGTCTTGTCCTTTACCATCATGATCAGCGACGACACCACGTTGAAGGCCGCCACCAGGATGATGAGCGTGAGAATCAGGAACATCACGTTCCGCTCCACCTGCACGGCGGAGAAGAAGCTGTTGTCCCGCTGCTGCCAGGTCACCACCCGCAGGCCATCGCCGGCCAGGGCGGTGCTGACGGCCTGGCTGATCGGGCCGACCGCCTGCGGGTCGGCAATCATGACCTCGATGCGGGAGGCGCCGCCGGGCTGCTGGAAGAAGATTTGCGCGGCTTCCAGCGGCAGGAACACGTAGGCGGTGTCGAACTGGTTCATGCCGACCTGGAAGATCGCCGCGATCCGGTAGGCGCGCACCCGCGGGATGGTGCCGAACGCGGTCGCGGCCCCCTGGGGCGACACCAGCGTCAGCTCTCCGCCAAGCTGCAGGTGGAACTTCTGCGCCAGGCCGATGCCGACCGCGATGGCGTCCTCGCCCTGGAAGTCGTCCAGCGAGCCCAGCAGGATGTGGTTGCTGACCGCGTGCAGCGCGCGCACGTCCTGCGGGGCCATGCCCATCACGATGCCGCCGGACAGCTCGCCATGCGGACCCTGCAGCAGCACCTGCCCGTCCACCACCGGTGCGGCCATGGTCACGCCCGGAACCGTGCGAATACGGGCGGCAAGGGCGGCGGGGTCGGCCAGCGCGCCGGTGCCGGGGAACACGTTCATGTGGCCGTCGAAGCCCAGGATGCGGCTGAGCAGATCCACCTGGAACCCGCCCATCACCGACATGACGATGATCAGCGTCGCCACCCCCAGCGCGATGCCGACCAGGCTGAACCCGGCGATGACGGACACGAACCGCTCGCCACGCCGCGCCCGCAGGTAGCGGCCGGCGACGGCACGCTCAAAAGGTCCGAACATGCTAGGTCATATGGGCCAGCGCCGCCTCAAGTGAAACCTCCTGGCGCTCCCCGGTCGCCCGGCGCTTCAACTCGACCGTTCCGGCCGCAGCGCCGCGCGGGCCGACGATGACCTGCCAGGGATGGCCCATCAGGTCGGCGTCGGCGAACTTCACCCCGGCGCGCTCGTCGCGGTCGTCGTACAGGGCCTGGCCGCGCAGGGCGGCGTAGGCTTGCTCGCACAGGGCGCCGGTGGCGGGGTCGGCCTGCTTGAGGTTTAGTATGGCCGCGCGGAATGGCGCCACGCTGTCGGGCCAAATAATGCCGGCGTCGTCGTGGTGCGCCTCGATCAGCGCCCCGACCAGGCGGGAGACGCCGATGCCGTAGCTGCCCATGTTGGGGGCGACTGGCTTGCCGTCGGGGCCGGCCACCTGCAGGCCGACCAACTCGCTATATAGCGTGCCGAAGTTGAAGATTTGCCCGACCTCAATTCCCCTGCCCTCCCGCCGCCGCTCCTCCGGCACCCGGTCCCAGGCGGCCAGATCGTGCTTCTCATCGGTGGCGGCGTAGGGGGTGGTGACCTCTGTGAAGAAGCGGTCCAACCCTGCGAGGTCGGTGTGGTCGACGTCGTCGGTGCCGATGGCAATGGTCTCGACCGCGGCGTCGTAGAACACCTGGCTTTCCCCAGTCGGGGCCAGGATGTGAAACTCGTGGCTCAGGTCGCCGCCGATGGGTCCGGTGTCGGCCGCCATCGGCACCGCGCGGACGCCCAGGCGCTGGAAGGTCCGCAGGTAGGACAGCATCATCACGCGGTAGCTGCGGACGGCGGAGGCATGGTCCAGATCGAAGGAGTAGCCGTCCTTCATCAGGAACTCGCGCCCGCGCATAACGCCGAAACGGGGCCGCGTTTCGTCACGGAACTTCCACTGGATGTGGTAGAGGATCTGCGGCAGCTCACGGTAGCTTTTCACCGATTGGCGCATCAGGTCGGCGATCAGCAGCTCGTTGGTGGGGCTGTAGATCAAATCGCGCTCGTGCCGGTCGCGCAGGCGCAGCATCTCGGGGCCGTAAGCGTCGTAGCGGTTGGACTGCTTCCACAGGTCGGCCGATTGCAGGGTCGGCATCAGCAGCTCCTGCGCGCCGACGCGGTCCTGCTCCTCACGCACCACCTGGGCGATGTTGTGCAGCACGCGCCAGCCTGCCGGCAACCACGCATAGATGCCCGCCGCCGTCTGTCGCACCAGCCCGGCCCGCAACATCAGGCGATGCGAGGCGATCTGCGCCTCCGCCGGATTTTCCTTGATGGTCGGCAGCAGCGAGCGAGTCAGGCGCATGGTGGTCCCAGTAAGATTGCCGGCCGGACCCTACATGCGACGGGTATCGCCGGCCAGCCTGGGTCGATGCGCCCACCTTGGATTCGCTCTCACGCAACTTTTGTGCAGCGCACAACCTTTTCCTAACAGAATCAGTCTAAACCGTGTGGAATCAGCGTGACAGAGGTTGGTTTCCAGACTAACAAAAAAAGAAGGCCCGCGCGCCAATGGCGCAGCGGGCCAAGTTTAGGGAGGAAACGCCAGTCACACGGCAGAACCAGGGATACCCGGTTCTGTCCGTGATGATTGGCTCCCAACCCCGATTCCGTCCACATGAATTCGCACATGGATCGGGCAAAAAAGCGTCGCCTGGCGCCGTTCTGCCTGAGATAAGAGCGGCTGTCGGTATATCGCCTCTTCATTGGTCATAGTTCTGCACCATGGCACGGAACGACAGCCAGTCGCTCTGTATGATCGCGAAGGCCACGCAGAACAGCCCTACCGAGATGCCCGTCGTGATCAACAGCTTGCGCCCGATCTGCGCCTGTTGCGGCGCCCCGCGCCATCCCGTCGCCTCATCGGCCTCCGACACCGGCCGCACGCCGAACGGCAGCACCGCGAACAGCACCGTCCACCAGATCATGGTGAACAGCACGACGGCCGTGAACGGGTTCATCCCGCGCTACACCCGCAGCAGGTGGACATCCACCATCGGGCGCTTCTGCAGCCTCCGCCCCAGCGCCCGCCGCAGCGCCGCCCGCGCCGCGTCGGCCAACGCCGAGTCATCTTTTCGCAGCGTCATCGGCAGATCCGCCACCGCCTGCGAGAACTCCGCCGTCACCCGCGCCGTCTCCGGATCGTCAGGCTCGAACAAGCCAGGCGCGCTCACCCGGGGCTTGCCAACCATCTTGCCCGCGCCGTCCACGGCGAAGCTGCCCAGCACGACGCCGTTGAACAGCATGCGCCGCCGGGCCGCCAAAACGCCGCCATTCAGCGGCACCACGCGGTTGCCGTCCAGCGCCAGCCGGCCCACGGGGGCGCTGTCCACAACCTCCGGCCGGCCCGGCGACAGGCTTAGGATGTCGCCGTCCTCCAGCAGGATCGGCGTCGCGCCGCCTTCCTTGGCCAAGGCAGCGTGGGCGGACAAATGCCGCCATTCGCCATGCACCGGCACGGAGAACTTCGGCTTCACCAGCGCATAGAGCTGCCTCAGCTCGTCCCGCGCCGGATGGCCGGAGACGTGGGTCATGTGCTCCTCGTCGGTGATGACGCGGACGCCGCGGCGGACCAGGCCATCCTGCACGGCAATGATCGGGCGCTCGTTGCCAGGGATCATGCGGCTGCTGAAAATGACGGTGTCGCCCTCACCCAGGGCGATGTTGGGGTGGGTGTCAGCGGCGATGCGGGACAGCGCGCTGCGCGGCTCCCCCTGGCTGCCGGTCACTAGGATCAGCAGGTTGTCGTCGGGGATCGACCCGGCCTCATCCTCCGGCACGAAGTCCGGCAGCCCGCGCAGGTAGCCGCAATCCTTCGCCGCAGCCTCCAGGTTGCGCAGCGAGCGGCCGACCAGCGCCACATGCCGGCCGGCGTCGCGGGCGGCCAGCGCCACGCTCTCGACCCGGGCCACGTTGCTGGCGAAGCAGGTGATGGCGACCCGGCCGCGCCGGATGCCCCGCACCAGCTCGCTCAGGCTGCGCCGCACGTCCGCCTCGGAGCCGGAGTGGCCATCGACCATCGCGTTGGTGCTGTCGCAGACCATGGCCAGCACGCCCTCCTCGCCCAACCGGGCAAAAGCGGCCTGGTCGGTCGGGGGACCGATCAGCGGGTCGGCGTCCAGCTTCCAGTCGCCAGTGTGCAGGATGGTGCCGTAGGCCGTGCGGATCACCAGCGCCTGCGCCTCCGGCAGGGAGTGCGCGACGGGCATGAACTGCAGCTTGAACGGGCCGATCTCAAACGCGCCGCCGGGCGGGACGATGTGGACGCGGACCTCGTTGACCAGGCCGGCCTCCCCCAGCTTGCGCTTCAGGACGGCAGCGGCGAACGGCGTGGCATACACGGGGCAGCGCAGTTGCCGCCACAGGTGGGCGACGGCGCCGATGTGGTCCTCATGCGCGTGGGTGATTACCAGGGCCAGCAAGTCATCGCGCCGGTCGGCGATGAAGCTGGGGTCCGGCATCATGATCTCGACCTCGGGATTGTCGTTGCCCCCGAAGCCAATGCCGCAGTCGATGGCCAGCCACTTGCCGCTGACCCGGTAAAGGTTAAGGTTCATGCCAATCTCACCCGTCCCACCCAAGGGCAGGAAGGCCAGATCACCGCTGTAAGCGTCCATTTAATCGCCTTCGTTTAATCGCATTCTGTCGCGGCTTAATGTGGGTGCGGGGTTGCGCTCCGCCAACAAGCGCAGGCCGTCCAATGTCAGATCGGGGTCGATCACGTCGATGATGGTGGTGCCCTCGGCCAGCAGCGGCGCCAGGCCGCCGGTGGCGACCACCCGCATCGGCGCGTCGTACTCGGCGCGGATGCGCGTCACCAGGCCCTCGACCAAGCCGACGTAGCCCCAGTAGATGCCGGACTGCATCGCGGGGATGGTGGATCGGCCGATAACTGCCTGCGGCCGGCCGATGCCGATGCGGGGCAGCCGCGCCGCCGCCTTGTGCAGCGCCTCGATCGACAGGTTGATGCCCGGAGCGATGGCGCCGCCCAGATAAGCGCCGTCGCGGTCCACCACGTCGAACGTCGTCGCCGTGCCGAAATCCAGCACCAGCAGCGGGCCGTGGTGGGCCTGATGGGCGGCCATGGTGTTCAGCAGGCGGTCGGCGCCGACCTCGGCCGGGTTGTCCACCCTGATCTCGAAGCCCCAGTTCAGGTTGGACCGGGCGATCAGCGGCTCCGTGCTGAACCACTCGCGGCACAGGCGGCGCAGGTGATACAATGCCGCAGGAACAACGGTGCCGATCACGGTGCGGCCGATCTCCGATGGCTTCAGGCCGGAGAACTGCAGCAGCGTCAGCAGCCAGACGGCGTACTCGTCGCTGGTGCGTTGCGGCTCGGTGGCGATGCGCCAGGTGCCGCGCCAGTTCGAGCCGTCATGGACGGCGAACACGACGTTGGTGTTGCCTGCGTCGACCACCAGCAGCACGGCCTAGTCTCCATCGGCTTGCAGGATCTCGCCGGTTGGCAGCGCGCGCACCCGTCCGCCCGATTGCAGCAGCAACGCGCCGTCCTCCCCCAGTCCGGCAAACGCGCCGCCCACCTCGGCGTTGCCCCAGTGCACGCGCAAGTGGCTGCCGGGCGCGGGGCCGAGGTCGAGCCAGGCACGCCGGACTGGGGCGAAGCCGTCCAGCAGGCGCACCCGGTCCCAGTGGTCCAGCCGCGTGAGCAGCCGCGCCGCGGCCGAGCCAGGGTCCGCTCGGCCCGGCACCACCGCCACACCCGGTAGGTCCGGTGCGGCAGCAAGGTTGGCGCCGAAGCCCAACACCAGCCACTCTAACCGCCCCGTCAGGTCCAACGCCGTATCGATCAGGATGCCGCCGACCTTCGCGGACCCAAGCACGATGTCATTGGGCCACTTGACCCGCAGTGCCTCGCCAGAGGGGGAAAGCGCCTCCGTCAGCGCAACCGCGGCGAGGAGCGCCCACTGCCCGGCATCGTTGGCAGGACCGGATGGCCGCAACAGGACGGACATCGCAAGGTTTCCCGGCAGCGTTTGCCAAGTCCGGCCGCGGCTGCCACGGGCATGGGTCTGCCGCGTTGCCATGACGGCCAGGCGCCCGGGTTCACCGGCCTGCGCCAGGGTGGTGCAAAGGTCGGACGTGGACCCTAGGCTCTCATAGTGCCGCAGCCGCCACCCCGGCGGCGCAGCCGGGTTCACCCGAACAGGACCCGCGCCGCCGACTGCGCCGCCGCGACCAGCGGCGCCGGGAACACGAAGAACAGGGTCGTCACCAGCGCCCCAACCCCGGCGACGAACGACACCTCGGGCGGACGGCGGTCGAACGCAGGCTCCGCCTTGTCGAAGTACATCACCTTGATGACGCGCAGGTAGTAATAAGCGCCCACCACGCTGGTCAACACGCCGACGACGGCCAGCGTCCAGTAGCCCGACTGCACCGCCGGCAGGAACACATACAACTTGCCGAAGAAGCCGGAGAACGGCGGGATGCCAGCCATGCTGAACATGAACACCGTCATCGCCAGCGCCAGCCCCGGATCGGTGGTCGCCAGGCCCGACAGGTCGCAGATCTTGTCCAGCACCCGCCCGCGGCGCCGCATGGCGATAATGCAGGCGAACACCCCAGCGCTCATGAACACGTAGGTCACCATGTAGATCAGCACGCCACGGATGCCCTCCGCGGTGCCGACCGCCAATCCGACCAGCGCGTAGCCCATGTGGCCTATGCTGGAATATGCCATCAGCCGCTTGATGTTGCTCTGCCCGATGGCCGCCAGCGCGCCCAGCAGCATGGAGGCGAGCGACACCAGCACGATGATCCCCGTCCACTGCGGCGTTAGGTGGCCGAACGGCACCTCCAATGCGCGCAGCAGCAGCGCGATGGCCGCCACCTTGGGCGCAGTGCTCATGAACGCCGTCACCGGCGTCGGCGCGCCCTCGTACACGTCTGGCGTCCACATGTGGAACGGCACCGCCGACAGCTTGAAGGCCAGGCCCGCGATGATGAACACGATGCCGACCACCAGCCCGGCCGACACCCCGTTCGGGTCGGTCAGCGACCGCGCCAGCTCGCCGAATTGCATGGTCCCGGCGAACCCGTAGGTCAGCGAGATGCCATACAGCAGCAGCCCCGACGCCAGCGCGCCCAGCACGAAGAACTTTAGCCCGCTCTCGGCCGACCGCAAGTTGTCGCGGTCGAAGGCGCACAGCACGTAAAGCGCCAGCGATTGCAGCTCCAGGCCCAGGTATAGCGTCATCAGGCTGGCCGTGCTGCACATGATCATCATGCCGACGGTGGACAGCAGGATCAGCACCGGGAACTCGAACCGGCTGATCCCCGCTCGCACGTTATAGTCCAGCGCCAGTACTGCGCTCAGCCCGGCGCCGAGCAGGATCAGCAACTGCATGAACGAGCCGAAGCCATCCGCCACGAACAGCCCATTATAGGCCGCACCCTGCGGCGACGACACCACCAGCACCCCCGCCAGCATCAGCGCGCCCAAGGACAGCATGGTGCACAGGAACGCCGGGTCGGGCTTGCGCAGGACGCCGAAGATCAGGATCGCCATTGCGCATAGCGCCAGCACGATCTCGGGCAACGCTAGGGTCCAGTTCATGGGATGATCCCTGCGAGCTTCGGCGCGTTTGCCAGCGCGGCCAGATGCTGGTCCACCATGGCATGCACGGTGGCGTCGAAGAACGTCGTGAAATTGGACGGGTAGATGCCCATCCAGAGCGTCAGCCCGATCAGCGGCGTGAAGATCGCGATCTCCCGGGGCGACAGGTCCAGGATGCCGCGCAGGTTATCCCGCGTGATCGTCCCGAAGATGACCCGGCGATACAGGTAGAGCATGTAAACCGCACCCAGGATCATCCCGAAGCTGCCGAGGTAGGCAAGATAAAGGCTGATCTTGAACGCCCCGACTAGTACCAGGAACTCGCCGACGAAGCCCGACGTGCCCGGCAGGCCGATGCTGCCCATGGTGAACACCATGAAGAACAACGCATAGGCTGGCATCCGCGTCGCCAGGCCACCATACCGCGCGATCTCCCGCGTATGGATGCGGTCGTAGATCACTCCGACGCACAGGAACAGCGCCGCCGAGACGATGCCGTGCGACAGCATCTGGAACAGCGCGCCCTGGAGGCCCTGCGCATTAAATGTGAAGATGCCGATGACCACCACGCCCATGTGCGCGATGGATGAGTAGGCGATCAGCTTCTTCATGTCCGTCTGCGCGAACGCCACCAGCGACGTGTAGATCACCGCCACCACGCCCAGCGCGAACATCAGCGGCGCGAACTGCTGCGACGCCTGCGGCAGCATCGGCACCGAGAAGCGCAGGAACCCGTACGCCCCCATCTTCAGCAGCACGCCCGCCAGGATCACCGACCCGGCCGTCGGCGCTTCCACATGCGCGTCCGGCAGCCAGGTGTGGACCGGCCACATCGGCACCTTGACCGAGAACGACGCCAGGAACGCCAGGAACAGCCAGAACTGCATCCGCGGTGGGAATGGTGTGCGCATCAGCACCGCGAGGTCCGTCGTGCCCGCATGATAGATCACCGCCACCAGCGCCAGCAGCATCAGGATCGACCCGGTCAGGGTGTAGAGGAAGAACTTGAAGCTGGCATAAACCCGCCGCGGCCCGCCCCAGACGCCGATGATGAGGAACATCGGGATCAGCACGCCCTCGAAGAACATGTAGAACACGACGAAGTCCTGCGCCGCAAACATGCCAACCATCATGGTCTCCAGCACCAGGAACGCGAGCATGTACTCGCGCACCCGCACCGTGATCGCCTCCCAGCTCGCCAGGATGCAGATCGGCGTCAGCGCCGTGGACAGCAGCACGAACAGCACGGAGATGCCGTCCACGCCCATGCGGTAGCCAACGCCGAATTCCGGCAGCCAGGACAGGCTTTCCTGGAACTGGAACCCGGCGTTGAAGGTGTCAAACCGCACCCATAGCAGCAGGGACAGCGCGAACACGATCAGGCTGGTCCACAGCGCCGCCCAGCGGGCATTGCTGGCCACCACAGCCTCGTCCCCCCGCACAGTCATGATGAACAATCCGCCGGCCAACGGCAGCCAGGTCAACAGGGACAGCAGGGGGAAGCCGGCAGCGTTGTTCAAGGGATCACCGGAAGATCAGAAAGATGCTGACGAGCAGCACCAGCCCGATCAGCATCGTGAAGGCATAGACCGCGATGGAGCCAGTCTGGATGCGGACTACTTGCGCCGAGCCGTCCGCAGCCAGCGAGGCGATGCCGTTCGGCATGCCGTCGAGCAGCGTCTCATCGCCGACATGCCACAGCACCCGTGCCAGGCGCTGCGCTGGACGGACAAAGATGCGGTCGTACAGCTCGTCGAAATACCATTTGTTCAGGACCAGGCGGTATAGGGCGGGAACGGCTGCCGCCATGCGCGCCGGCAACGCCGGGACGGCGACGTACATGATGTAGGCCAGCGCGATCCCTGCCAGGCCGACGAGGGTGGGCAGCAAGGAGGCCAGCAGCGGCACTGCCTCCATGTCATGCATGACTGTGTTGGTCGGCGCGTTCACAATGCTGCCGCGCCAGAAGTCCAGCCAGTCCTCGCCGATGAACCAGCCGTGGAACGCGATGCCAGTCAGCATCGCGCCGAGCGCCAGCACGATCAGCGGACCTGTCATCACCGCCGGGCTTTCGTGGACGTGGTCCATGGCCTTCTGGTCGGCCCGCGGCTTACCATGGAAGGTTAGAATCAGCAGCCGCCAGGAGTAGAACGCCGTCAGAAACGCCGCGACGATGCCGCAGATGTAGCCATAGGTGCCGATAGCGCTGCCCTTGGCCCAGGCCGCCTCCAGAATCGCATCCTTCGAGTAATAGCCGGCGAAGATCGGGATACCGGCCAGCGCCAGGCTGCCGGCCCACATGACGACGTAGGTGATCGGTATCTTGCGCCAGACGCCGCCCATACGCCGGATGTCCTGCTCATCGGACATCGCGTGGATCACCGACCCGGCGCCAAGGAACAGCAGCGCCTTGAAGAAGGCATGGGTGAACAGGTGGAACACCGACGCCTGGTAGGCCCCAACCCCGGCGGCCAGGAACATGTAGCCAAGCTGCGACATGGTCGAGTAGGCGATGATCCGCTTGATGTCATTCTGCACGCAGCCGATGGTCGCCGCAAACAGGCAGGTCGTGGCGCCCATGAACGCCACGAAGCCCAGCGCGCCCGGCGCATACTCGAGGATCGGCGACATGCGCGCCATCAGGAACACTCCCGCCGTCACCATCGTCGCTGCGTGGATCAGCGCGGACACCGGCGTCGGCCCCTCCATCGCGTCCGGCAGCCAGACGTGCAGGCCCAACTGCGCCGACTTGCCCGCCGCGCCCAGGAACAGCAGCACGCCGATCACCTCGTAGGCCCGCCAAGTGCTGCCCAGCACATGGTAGGTGTCGCCGACATGGTCGTGCACGTGGGCGAAGATATCGGGGAACTCGACGGAGCCGAAGATCACGAACACCAGCGCAATCCCGACAGCGAAGAACAGGTCCCCGACGCGGTTGACCACGAACGCCTTCATGGCGGCGCGGTTGGCGCTGGGCCGGTCGTACCAGTAACCGATCAGTAGGTAGCTCGCGAGGCCCACGCCCTCCCAGCCGAAGAAAAGCTGCAGCAGGTTGTCCGCCGTCACCAGCATCAGCATGGCGAAGGTAAACAGGCTCAGGTAGCTGAAGAAGCGCGGGATCGTGGCATCATGGCTCATGTAGCCGACACTGTAGATGTGGATCAGCGTCGCGATGAACGTGACCATGGCGACCATCATCGCCGACAGCGTGTCGTAATGCAGCGCCCACTCGACGTGGAAGCCCTCGACATCCATCCAGGTGCCGAGGCTGACGGCGCCGGGCAGCCCATCCCCGGTCAGGAACGGCACGAAGCTGGCGACGCCGCAGACCGCGGCCACGCACATGCACAGCACGGTGACGGCCTCGCTGGCCTTGTCCCCGATCTGCCGGCCGAACAGCCCGGCGATCAACGCTCCGACCAGCGGCGCAAATACGGCAACGGCGTACAGCATGGCCTAGCCCCGCATCAGGGAGACATCCTCGACCTCAATCGAGCCGCGGTTGCGGAAGTACACGACGACGATGGCCAGTCCGATGGCCGCCTCCGCTGCCGCGACGGTCAGCACGAACAGCGCGAACACCTGGCCCGCTAGGTCACCCAGCGCCGAGCTGAACGCGACCAGGTTCAAATTCACCGCCAGCAGCATCAGCTCGATCGACATCATGATGACGATGATGTTCTTGCGGTTCAGGAAGATGCCGAAGATGCCCAACACCAGCAGGATCGCGCTGACGACCAAGTAATGCCCGACACCAATCATCCGTGCTCTCCGGGGCCGGGCTTATCGACGCCATGCTCATGCGTCTCGTTGGCATCAACCAGCGCCGGCTCCGGCTTTGGCCGGATAATGCCGGTGATATTAGTACCAGCGCCGTAGCGAACCGACATGATCTCCAGCGTGTCGGCGACAGTCCGGGCATTCTGCCGGGAGATGTCCTGGCGCTTGCTGGTCTGGCGTTCGCGGTGGGTTAGCACGATGGCGCCGATCATCGCCACCATCAGGATCAGCCCGGCCACCTGGAACAGGAAAATGTAATCCGTGTAGATCAGCCGCCCTAGCGCCTGCGTGTTGCCCAAGTTGCCGAGCGTGCTGCTCAGCCGAAGCGCCCCCGCCGTGGGTGCGAACTCCCAGCCGCCCGCCACCAGCAGCAATTCCGCCAGCAATACCACGCCAACGGTGGCGCCGATCGGCAGGTAGCGCTGGTAGCCCTCCTGAAGCTGGGCGAAGTTCACGTCCAGCATCATCACGACGAACAGGAACAGCACTGCGACCGCGCCGACATAGACGATCACCAGGATCATCGCTAGGAACTCGGCCCCGGCAATCAGGAACAGCGCCGCCGCGTTGAAGAACGCCAAGATCAGGAACAGCACGGAATGCACGGGGTTGCGTGCCGTCACCACCATGGCAGCGGAGCCGAGCAGGATGGCGGCGAACAAGTAGAACGCGGCGGAAACGATCATCGGCAGGCCCTAGCGGTACGGGGCGTCAAGCTCAAGCCGCTTGGACAGCTCGCTCTCCCAGCGGTCGCCGTTGGCGAGCAGCTTTTCCTTGTTGTACAGCAACTCCTCCCGCGTTTCGACGGCGAACTCGAAGTTCGGGCCCTCGACGATGGAGTCCACCGGGCAACTCTCCTCGCACAAGCCGCAGTAGATGCACTTGGTCATATCGATGTCAAAGCGCGTGGTGCGGCGGCTGCCATCGTCGCGCGGCTCGGCCTCGATGGTGATGGCGAGCGCCGGGCACACGGCCTCGCACAGCTTGCAGGCGATGCAGCGTTCCTCGCCGTTGGGATAGCGGCGCAGGGCGTGCTCGCCTTTGAAGCGCGGGCTGATAGCGCCCTTCTCATAGGGGTAGTTGATCGTCGCCTTCTGCCGGAAGAAATACTTCAGCGTCAGCGACATGCCGGAGATCAGCTCGCTCAGCAACAGGCTGCGGGCGGTGCGGTCCAGGAAAGCCATAGTGATGATCCTCTCTGCCCGGCGGCGTTGTGGGCCGTGCCGAGCTGCAGGGCAAGAATTAGACGGGATGCGACCCGGGCAGCCAGCCCATGCCGACCAGCACGCCAGCCGTCAGCACCAGCCAGCCCAGCGACAACGGCAAGAAAACCTTCCAGCCCAGCCGCATCAACTGGTCATAGCGGAAGCGCGGGAAGGTCGCCCGAACCCAAACGAACATGAACAAGATAAGCAATACCTTGGCGATGAACCAGATCGGCCCCGGCACCCAGGTGAACGGCGCGAACGGGATCGGGCTGAGCCAGCCGCCCAGGAACAGGATCACCGTCATGGCCGACATGAGGATCATGTTGGCGTATTCGCCCAGGAAGAACAGGCCGAAGGTCATCGCACCGTATTCCACGTGGAAGCCGCCGACGATCTCGCTCTCGCCCTCCGCCAGGTCGAACGGGGCGCGGTTGCACTCGGCCAGGATCGACACGAAGAACACGATGAACATGGGGAACAGCGGGATGAAGAACCACACATGCTGCTGCGCCCGCACGATGTCGGTCAGGTTCAGGCTACCAGCGCATAGCAGCACCGTCACCATGACGAAGCCCATGCTGACCTCATAGCTGACCATCTGCGCCGCCGAGCGCAGCGCGCCGAGGAAGGCATACTTCGAGTTGCTGGCCCAGCCGGCAATGACGATGCCATACACACCGAGGCTGCTGATGGCAAACAGGTACAAGATGCCGACGTTGATATTGGCAACGGCCCAGCCATCGTTTACCGGGATCACCGCCCAAGCGATCATCGCCAGGGTCATCGTCAGCAACGGGGCCACGATGAACAGCACGCGGTTTGCCCCCGTGGGGATGATCGTCTCCTTCATCAGCATCTTCAGCGCATCGGCGAAAGGCTGCATCATGCCGAAAGGACCGACGACGTTCGGCCCCTTCCGCATCTGCATCGCCGCCAACACCTTGCGCTCGGCCAGCGTCAAATAGGCGACGCTGACCAGCACCGGGACCAGCATGGCCAGGGTTTGGGCCACTGTCAGGACGGTGATCCCGGCGGGGGTGGCGAGGAAGTCGGTCAACGCGCTACTCCGCGGCCTGCAGCAAGGGGGCCGTGTAGGTCCGTGTGCATTCCGCCATCGTGACGCTGGCGCGGCTGATCGGGTCGGTCTGATAGTAGTCGGAGATGGCCGGCACGAACGGGGCGTCGCCTATCGAGCCGCCAGCAGGCGGGCCGGCCTGGTCGGTGCAGCCGTGGCGTTGCAGTTCCTGCTCGCGGGCGAACACCGGATTTACCTGCACCAACCGGTCGCGGACGCCGCGCAGGTCGTCATACGGCAGCGGCTTGCCCAGCGTGGCGCTGAACGCGCGCAGGATCGCCCAGTCCTCCCGTGCCTCGCCCGGCGGCTGCGTGGCCAGGAAGCCGCGCTGCATCCGGCCCTCGGTATTGACGTAGGTACCGCCCTTCTCAGTGTAGGCCGAGCCCGGCAGGATTACGTCGGCCCGCGCCGCACCACGGTCGCCGTGGTGGCCCTGATAAATGACGAACGTGCGCTCGCCGATGCGGCCCATGTCGAACTCGTCGGCCGCGAGCAACCAGAGCAGATCGACGCCGCCGCCCAGCATCGCCGTCATGTCCTTGCCGCCCGGACCCGGCACGAAGCCCAGGTCCAGTGCGCCAACCCGCGCCGCCGCGGTGTGCAGTATATTGAACCCGTGCCACTCCGGCGTCAGCGCGCCGACCTCCGCCGCCAAGGCCCAGGCTGCCGCCAGAACCGCCGCGCCATCTGGACGCCGCAGCGCGCCCTGGCCGACGACGATCATCGGGTGCTTGGCATTCCGCAGCACGTCCGCGAAGACGCCCAGGTTGGACAGCGCCGCCGGGCCATCGCCGAGGTGCTCGGCATGGTAGGTCAGGTCCGCTGGCTGGCCGATATAGCCGACCGGCAGCGGCCCCATGTTCATGCGCTTGCGGATGCGGGCGTTGAGCACCGGGGACTCGCGCCGCGGGTTGCTGCCGACCAGCAGAATGGCGTCGGCCTCCTCGATCCCGGCGACAGTGGTGTTGAACGTGTAGAAGTCCCGCCGCCCCGCCGGCAGCGCCGCGCCGTCCTGCCGACAGTCCAGGTTCGCCGAGCCGAGCAGGCCCATCAGGTCCTTGAGCGCGACCATGCTCTCCGCATCGCATAAGTCGCCCGCGATGGCGCCGACGCGGTCGCCCGGCAGGCCCCGCAGCTTGGCTGCGATAGTGCCGAACGCCTCCGGCCAGGTCGCCTGCCGCAGCTTGCCGTTCACCCGCACCCAGGGCTTGTCCAGCCGCCGGCGCTTCAGGCCGTCATGGGCGAAGCGGGACTTGTCGGCCAGCCACTCCTCGTTCACGTCCTCATTGGTGCGCGGCAGGATGCGCAGCACCTCGGAGCCGCGGGCATCGACGCTGATGTTCGACCCCAGCGCATCGTGCACGTCCACGCTGACGGTCTTGCGCAACTCCCAGGGCCGGGCAACGAAGCTATAGGGCTTGCTCAGCAGCGCGCCGACCGGGCAGATGTCGATCAAGTTGCCGGACAGCTCGGTGGTCAGCGCCTTCTCGATGTAGGTGCCGACCTCCATGTTCTCGCCACGCGACACCGCGCCCATCTCCGGCACGCCGGCGACCTCGCTGCTGAAACGGATGCAGCGGGTGCAGTGGATGCACCGGGTCATGAACGTCTTCACCAGCGGACCCAGATACTTGTCCTTCACCGCCCGCTTGTTCTCGGCGTAGCGGGAGTGGTCCATGCCGTAGGAGTATGCCTGGTCCTGCAAGTCGCACTGGCCGCCCTGGTCGCAGATCGGGCAGTCCAGCGGGTGGTTGATCAGCAGGAATTCCATCACGCCGCGCCGGGCCTGGCGCACGACGGCGGTGTCGGTCTTGACCACCATGCCGTCCGCGACCGGGTAGGCGCAGCTTGCGACGGGCTTCGGGGCCTTCTCGATCTCGACCAGGCACATGCGGCAGTTGCCGGCGACCGACAGCCGTTCGTGGTAGCAGAACCGGGGTATTTCCTTGCCCGCCGCCTCACACGCTTGCAGCACGGAAGCGCCGTTCGGGACCTCAACGTCGATTCCGTCAACCGTAACCTTTGCCATCTGTCCCTACTCCGCCGCCATCAGCAGCGGCTTTGGCGCACGCGCGGCCTTGTACTCGGCGATGCGCTGTTCCATCACGGGGCGGAAATGCCGGATCAGGCCCTGGATCGGCCACGCGGCGGCGTCGCCCAGGGCGCAGATCGTATGCCCCTCGATCTGCTTCGTCACCTGCTCCAGGGTGTCGATCTCTTCCAGCTCGGCCCGGCCCTGCACCATACGGTGCATCACGCGCATCATCCAGCCCGTGCCCTCGCGGCAGGGGGTGCATTGGCCGCAACTCTCGTGCTTGTAGAATTGCGCCAGGCGGTCGATGGCGCGGATGATGTCGGTGCTCTTGTCCATGACGATCACGCCCGCGGTGCCCAGGCCGGACTTCACGTCGCGCAGGCTGTCGAAATCCATCAGCACCGTGTCGCAGATCGGCTTTGGCAGCAGCGGTACGCTGGAGCCGCCGGGGATGATGGCCAGCAAGTTGTCCCACCCGCCGCGTACGCCACCGGCATAGGTGTCGATCAGCTCGCGCAGGGGGATGCCGAGCTCTTCCTCGACGTTGCAGGGCTTATTCACGTGACCGCTGATGCAGAAAATCTTGGTACCGCTGTTCTTCGGCCGCCCCAGCGCCGAGAACCACGCGCCGCCACGGCGCAGGATGGTCGGGACGACGGCAATGGTCTCGACGTTGTTGACCGTCGTCGGGCAGCCATACAAGCCGACCGCGGCTGGGAACGGCGGCTTCAGCCGTGGCATTCCCTTCTTGCCCTCAAGGCTTTCCAACAGGGCGGTCTCTTCGCCGCAGATGTAGGCGCCGGCGCCGCGATGCACATACAGGTCGAAGTCGTAGCCCGACCCGGCAGCGTTCTTGCCGAGCAGGTTGGCCGCGTACGCCTGGTCAACCGCCGCCTGCAAGTTCAGGGATTCGTTATAGTACTCGCCACGGATGTAGATGTAGCAGGCCGACGCGCCCATCGCGAAGGAGGCAATTAGCGCACCCTCGATCAGCTTGTGCGGGTCGTGCCGCATGATATCGCGGTCCTTGCAGGTGCCCGGCTCGCTCTCGTCGGCGTTGATGATGAGGTAGCTGGGCCGCCCATCAGGCGCAGCCTGCTTCGGCATGAACGACCACTTCATGCCCGTCGGGAACCCGGCACCGCCGCGCCCGCGCAGGCCGGACGCCTTCATCTCGTCGATGATCGCGTCGCGTCCACGGGCGATAATCGCAGCCGTGTCGTCCCAGTCGCCACGCGCCCGCGCGCCTTCGAGGGTCCAGTCGTGCTGGCCATACAGGTTGGTGAAGATACGGTCCTTGTCGGCAAGCATCGTGCTACTCCACGTCCAAAAGGGTAGTCGGGCCACCCTCGGGCGCCGAGGTCAGCCGACCAATCGACGACCCCACCGGCACCTTTTCGCCCCGGCGCAGCGCACGCAGCAGCGCAACAGTCCGGTCGTAATCCAGGTCTTCGTGGTAGTCGTCGTCCACGCATAATATAGGTGCGTTCACGCAGGCTCCGAGGCATTCAACCTCGCTCATAGTGAACATTCCATCGGCGCTCGTTTCGCGCCAGGCCTTGATTCCCGTCTCATCCCGGCAGGCCCGGGTAATCTCGTCCGATCCGCGCAGCCAGCACGGCGTCGTGCCGCACACCTGCAGGTGGTAACGGCCGATTGGGTTAGTGTTGAACATCAGGTAGAAGGTGGCGACCTCGTAAACCCGGATCGGCGGCAGCTCCAGCCGGGCCGCGACCACGTCCATTGCCACCTTCGGCACCCAGGCGCTGTCAGTCTGCCGACGCATCTGCGACTGCACGATATATAGCAGCGGCAGCACCCCGCTCGCCTTGCGGCTGGGCGGGTACTTGGTCAGTACGAGTTGGATAGCCCGCTCGCTCTCCTCATCGAAGGCGAAGTGCGTCGGCTGCGGCGCACCCTGCCCCGTGCTGCCGTCGCCATAGTCCTCCGACGTGCCGTTGCCGACCTGAGACCCGCGGGGTCCGCCCAAGCTCTGAGACATGCTCTACCTGTCGATCTCGCCGAACACGACGTCCACGGAGCCGATGATGGCCACGGTGTCGGCCAGCATGTGCCGCTTGCTCATGTGCTCTATCGCCTGCAGGTTGGCGAAGCCGGTGGGGCGTATCTTGCACCGGTACGGCCGGTTGCTGCCGTCCGCGACCAGGTAAACGCCGAACTCGCCCTTCGGGCTCTCGGTCGCCGTGTAGGTCGATCCCGCGGGGATGTGGTAGCCCTCGGTGTAAAGCTTGAAATGATGGATCAGCGCCTCCATCGACCGTTTCATCTCCTGCCGGCGCGGGGCGGAGAACTTGCGGTCCTGGATCTTCACGTCGCCGGGCCGCATCTTCTCCAGGCACTGCTGGATGATGTACGTGCTCTGCCGCATCTCGGCCATGCGGATCAAGTAACGGTCATAGCAGTCGCCGTTGCGGGCCACCGGGATGTCGAACTCGACCTGGTCATACATGTCGTATGGCTGCGACTTGCGCAGGTCCCACGGCACGCCGCTGGCGCGGAGACAAGGGCCGGTGAAGCCCCAGGCCAGCGCGTCCTCGCTGGTCATGATGCCGATATCGACGGTACGCTGCTTCCAGATGCGGTTGGTGGTCAGCAACTGCTCCAACTCGTCGATGAACTTGGGGAATGTCTGCGCCCACTCGCCGATGTCGTCCGCCAAGTGGCCCGGCAGGTCGCGCGCCACGCCACCCGCACGGAAGTAATTGGCATGGTAGCGGGCGCCGGATACGCCCTCGTAGAACTGCAGAAGCTTCTCCCGCTCCTCGAAGCCCCACAGGCTCGGCGTGATCGCACCCACGTCCAGGGCGTAGGTCGTCACGTTCAGCAGATGGCTCAGGATGCGGGTGATCTCGGCGAACATCGTGCGTATCCAGCGCCCACGCTCGGGCACCTGGATGCACAGCAGCTTCTCCTGCGCCAGCGCCCAGGTGTGCTCCATGCACATCGGGCTGACGTAATCCAGGCGGTCGAAGTACGGCAGCGCCTGCAGGTAGGTCTTGTGTTCGATCAGCTTTTCGGTGCCGCGGTGCAGCAGGCCGATGTGCGGGTCGGCGCGCTCGACGACCTCGCCATCCATCTCCAGGATCAGGCGTAGCACGCCGTGCGCCGCCGGGTGCTGCGGGCCGAAGTTGATGGTGTGGTTGTCCACCTCGAGAATTTTGGTGGTATCCGGCGTCATCTCCTCGGGCGTCGTGCTGTGCGTGCCCATGAAGTCGCCGATGCGGACATCGTCTGGCATCACTTGGTCTCCTGCGGTGCGCCCTTGTCTTGGGCGGCAATGCGGTCGGTATGGGCCTTCTCGTCCCCGGGCAACGTGACCATGCCCTCCCATGGGGAGACGAAGTCGAAATTGCGGAAGTCCTGTGTCAAGCTCACCGGCTCGTTCACGACCTGCTTGCGCTCGTCATCGTAACGGACCTCGACGTAGCCAACGAGCGGGAAGTCTTTTCGAAGTGGATGGCCGTTGAAGCCGTAGTCAGTCAAGATGCGGCGCAGGTCGGGCTGGCCGCTGAAAATGATGCCGAATAGGTCCCAGGCCTCGCGCTCGAACCAGGTGGCGACGGGCCAGATACGGTGGATGCTGGGCACGGGACTTTGCTCGTCCGTGGTGATCACGACACGGGCCCTATGATTCAGCGACACCGAGAGCAGGTTATAAACGACGTCGAAACGCTCCGGACGCTCCGGCCAGTCCACGCCGCACAGATCCATCAACTGCTCGCACGAGAAGCGCGGGTCGTCGCGCAGCGTCGTTAGCAGGCCGGCGATGGCGTCCCGCTCCGCGTGGATCACCAATTCGCCACCTTCCAGCCCGGCACGCGACACGCCGGGCAGGGCGCCAGCATCGCGTGCCAGGACCGCCAGATCGCTCGGCGCAACCGCCATGGCCGGAGCTTGCGCGGGAGCCTCAGTGCCGTCCGGCAGTTTCTCGTAAGTCTCAGCCACGTAGGATTGTCCCAGTACGACGGATTTTCTTCTGCAACTGCATGATCCCGTACACCAACGCCTCAGCCGTCGGCGGGCAGCCCGGCACATACACGTCCACCGGCACGATCCGGTCGCAGCCACGCACCACCGAGTAGCTGTAGTGGTAGTAGCCGCCGCCGTTGGCGCAGGACCCCATGCTGATCACCCAGCGCGGCTCCGGCATCTGGTCGTAAACCTTGCGCAGCGCCGGGGCCATCTTGTTGGTCAGCGTGCCGGCGACGATCATCACGTCCGATTGCCGCGGGCTGGCCCGGGGAATTACGCCGAAGCGATCCAGGTCGTAGCGCGGCATGTAGGCATGGATCATCTCAACCGCGCAGCAAGCCAGGCCGAACGTCATCGGCCACAGGCTGCCGGTGCGCGCCCAGTTCACCACCTTGTCCAAATTGGCGACGACAAAGCCCTTGTCGGCCACCTCTCCGGTGATGCCCTTGATGACGGCATCCTGCGCCGAACCGGGCTGCAAGGCCTTACGGTTCCAAGCGATATCTGTTCCAATCGTGGTCGCGCTCATGGCGTGACTACTCCCATTCCAGTGCGCCTTTGCACCATTCATAAATAAAGCCGACCGTCAGGACTGCAAGGAAACCCATCATCGAGAGGAAGCCGAACATGCCGATGTCGCCGAGACTGACCGCCCAGGGGAACAGGAAAGCGACTTCCAGGTCGAAGATGATGAACAGGATCGCGACGAGATAGAAGCGCACGTCGAACTTGCGCCGGGCATCGTCGAACGGCTCGAACCCACACTCGTAGGCTGACAGTTTTTCCGCATAGGGCCGCTGCTTGGCAGCGAGCAGCGAGCCACCGACCATGGCTAAGGCGATGAAGCCGCCGATAGCGATGAACACGAGTATAGGGAAGTACTCGGAGAGCAACAGCATCTTGATCCCTGACGGTGGACGCCGCGCTGTGTGCGCTGCAACAGGGATATACGGTGAACGTGGTCCGCCTTCCAGGGAAAGCCGCACCGTAGCCAAGATGTTATGGGGTTTGCCGCTGCTGGCGCGAGAGACGGGGCTCGAACCCGCGACCTCCGGCGTGACAGGCCGGCGCTCTAACCAACTGAGCTACTCCCGCAGCGGCAGGGCGCACGATCTACGGTGCGGGCCGGGCCTCGTCAAGCCGTGTCGTGCAAGGTGGTCCGTGTCGTACGGTGTGGGCGGTGACGGGATCGAACCGCCGGCCCTCTCGGTGTAAACGAGACGCTCTACCGCTGAGCTAACCGCCCATGCCGGCGCGTAGGCTTACAGCCTCCCGCAACGCCTTGCCAGGGCGGAACCGCACCGAGCAGGTAGCCCCAACGGCGATCCGCGCGCCGGTCCGGGGATTACGGCCGGTGGTCGCCTTGCGAACTGAGGGGGCGAAGGTACCGAAGCCGGCCAGCCGCACGTCCCGCCCCTCCCGCAGCCCGCCCTCAATGGCGGACAGCACGGCATCCACGGCCTCATTGGCTTTCCCGATGGCCACGTCCATGTCGGCCGCAACGGCATGGACAAGGTCCACGCGGCTCAGGGAGCGCCCGGAGGCAAGCGGTGTCATCGCGATGCCGTCATGTGCCATGGCCGTGCCTATCTGTACTGTTCTGCACAGTATGGTTCGGCTTCAAACCGGGTCAACGAAACCCGGCTGCCCCGGCACACAGGCTAGCGGCGCTGTTGCGGATATGCCGCGTGGAGGCCCGTCCCGGCTTTTGTGCCGGGACGGGAACGCAGGCTAGTGCGGCAACGACGCCGCGGGCTGGGCCGGCGGCGGCACGATCGGCTCTACCGGCTCCTCCCACTCGATCGCCTCGGGCTTACGGGCCAGGGCCTGGCTGATCACCTCATCCACATGCGAGATGGGGAGGATTTTCAGCCCCTTCTTCACGTTGTCGGCGATGTCCACGAGGTCCTTCTCGTTGTCCTTTGGGATGAACACCGTCGTGATGCCGGCCCGCAACGCCGCCAGCAGCTTCTCCTTCAAGCCGCCAATCGGCAGCACCCGGCCGCGCAAGGTGATCTCCCCCGTCATGGCCACATCGCGCCGCACCGGGATGCCGGTCATCACGCTGACGATGCTGACCGCCATCGCCACGCCGGCGGATGGACCGTCTTTCGGGGTCGCGCCCTCGGGGACGTGAACGTGGATATCCCGCTTCTCGAACAGCGTCGGCTTGATGCCGAACCGGGTGCTGCGACTGCGGACGTAGCTGAGCGCGGCTGACACGCTTTCCTGCATTACATCGCCCAGCTTGCCCGTGTTCTTGATGGTGCCCTTGCCGGGCAGCATCACGCTCTCGATGGTGAGGATTTCGCCACCCACCTCGGTCCAGGCCAGGCCGGTGACAACGCCTACCATATCCTCCGCCTCCGTCTCGCCGTAGCGGAATCGGCGAACGCCGGCGTACTTGTCCAGAGACTTGCGGGTGATGGCGACCTTCTTGGCCTTCTTGGTCACGATCTCCTTCACCGTCTTGCGGGCGACGTTGGCGATCTCCCGCTCCAGGCTGCGCACTCCGGCCTCTCGGGTGTAATAACGCACAAGGTCGCGCAGGGCGTCGTCGGTGATCGACCACTCCTCCGGCTTCAAACCGTTCGCCTCGGCCTGCTTGGTCACCAGGTGGCGCTTGGCGATCTCCACCTTCTCGTCCTCGGTGTAGCCAGCCAGGCGGATGATCTCCATGCGGTCCAGCAGCGGCTGGGGCATGTTGAGACTATTGGCGGTAGTGACGAACATCACGTCCGACAGGTCGTAGTCCACTTCCAGGTAGTGGTCCGCGAACGTCGCGTTCTGCTCGGGGTCCAGCACCTCCAGCAACGCACTGGACGGGTCCCCACGCCAGTCCGCGCCGAGCTTGTCGATCTCGTCCAGCAGGAACAGCGGGTTGCTGGTCTTGGCCTTCTTCATGCCCTGGACGACCTTGCCCGGCATCGAGCCGATGTAGGTCCGCCGGTGGCCGCGCACTTCGGCCTCGTCGCGCACGCCGCCAAGCGACATCCGGACGAAGTTGCGCTGCGTGGCCTTGGCGATGCTCTTGCCCAGGCTGGTCTTGCCCACGCCCGGCGGTCCCACCAGGCACAGGATCGGCCCGCGGATCTTTGGGCTGCGCGACTGCACGGCGAGATACTCGAGGATGCGCTCCTTGACCTTCTCCAGCCCATAATGGTCGGCGTTCAGGATCCGCTCAGCCTCGACCACGTCATTGCTGACCTTGCTGCGCTTCTTCCAGGGAATTGACAGCATCCAATCGAGGTAGTTCCGCACCACGGTGCTCTCGGCGCTCATCGGGCTCATGGTCCGCAGCTTCTTCAGCTCGGACATCGCCTTCTCGCGCGCCTCCTTGGTGAACTTCGTCTTCTTGATGCGGTCCTCTAGCTCGGCAGTCTCGTCCTTGCCGTCCTCACCCTCGCCCAACTCCTTCTGGATCGCCTTCAACTGCTCGTTCAGATAGTACTCGCGCTGCGTCTTCTCCATCTGCCGCTTCACGCGGTTGCGGATGCGCTTCTCCACCTGCAGGACGCCGATCTCCGACTCCATGTGGGCGAACACGCGCTCCAGCCGGTCGCCAACCTTAGCGGCCTCTAGCAACTCCTGCTTCTCGGCGATCTTGAGGTTCAGGTGGGCCGAGATGGTGTCGGCCAGCTTGCTCGGCTCCTCGATCTGGTTCAGCGAGACCAAGACCTCGGGGGCGATCTTCTTGTTCAGCTTGATGTATTGCTCGAACTGCCCGACCACGGTGCGGCCCAGCGCCTCAAGCTCCTTTGCCTCGCCCTCCTGATCCGGCATCGGCTCGGTGAACGCCTCGAAGTAGCTTTCGTTCTCCTTGAACCCAGTGATGCGGGCGCGGCTACCGCCCTCCACCAGCACCTTCACGGTGCCATCAGGTAGCTTCAGCAATTGCAGGATGGTGGACACGGTGCCGACGCCGTAGATGTCGTCGGGTCCTGGGTCCTCGTGCGAGGCGTTCTTCTGAGCGACCAGCAGGATCTGCTTATCGTCCTTCATTACCGCCTCGAGCGCGCGGACAGACTTCTCACGGCCGACGAACAGCGGCACGATCATGTGCGGGAACACTACGATGTCGCGCAACGGCAGCACGGCAAGCACGGTTGACGCGGGACTCGGCGTCTCGGTATCGCTCATAGGACCTCCAAAAGGACGATCAGGGCGGCAGCACGCCCGTTGTGGCACGTGTCGCGACCATGGTGGGGAAACCTCCCCTGCCAGCCGTCAGGCCAGTATAACGGATATCGGCAGCCCAGCCGCCTGGGGCAAGGGCTGCCGCTCAGGCGGGGCGGCTTCCCTGTCAGGCGCCCTCTGCCCGTTCCTTGCCGTAGGTAAACAGCGGGTTGGCCCGGCTCTCGGCGACCTCGCGGTTAATGGTCACCTCCTCCACGCCGTCCAGCCCGGGCAAATCGAACATAGTGGACAACAGGATCGCCTCCATGATCGAGCGCAGACCGCGGGCACCGGTCTTGCGGGCGATGGCGCGGGTAGCGACGGACTTCAGCGCGTCCTCGGTGAAGGAGAGCTTGACACCCTCCATCTCGAACAGCCGGGCATACTGCTTGGACAGGGCGTTCTTAGGCTTGGTCAGGATTTCGACCAAGGCAGCCTCGTCCAGGTCCTCCAACGTCGCCACCACGGGAAGACGACCGATGAACTCCGGGATCAGCCCGAACTTCAGCAGGTCCTCCGGCTCGACCTCACGCAGCACGGCACCCATGCGACGCTCGTCCGGAGCGCGCACCTCGGCACCGTAGCCGATGCCGCTGCCCTTCCCGCGGGAGCCGATGATCTTCTCCAAACCAGAGAATGCGCCGCCGCATATAAACAAGATGTTAGTCGTGTCCACCTGCAGGAACTCCTGCTGCGGATGCTTGCGCCCGCCCTGCGGCGGCACGGAGGCCACGGTGCCCTCCATGATCTTCAGCAGCGCCTGCTGCACACCCTCGCCGCTCACGTCGCGGGTGATGCTAGGGTTGTCCGACTTGCGGCTGATCTTATCGACCTCGTCGATGTAGACGATGCCGCGCTGCGCCCGCTCCACGTTGTAATCGGCGGATTGCAGCAACTTGAGGATGATGTTCTCGACGTCCTCGCCGACGTAGCCGGCCTCGGTCAGCGTGGTCGCATCCGCCATGGTGAATGGCACGTCCAGGATGCGAGCCAGGGTCTGCGCAAGCAGGGTCTTGCCAGAGCCGGTTGGGCCAACCAGCAGGATGTTGCTCTTGGCGATCTCGACATCGTTGTTCTTGGCACCGTGCGCCAGACGCTTGTAGTGGTTGTGCACGGCGACGCTCAGCACCTTCTTGGCATGGCTCTGACCGATGACGTAATCATCCAGGACCTTGCAGATCTCCTTCGGCGTCGGAACCCCGTCGCGGGACTTTACCAGGTGCGTCTTATGCTCCTCGCGGATGATGTCCATGCACAGCTCAACGCACTCGTCGCAGATGAAGACGGTCGGGCCTGCGATGAGCTTGCGCACTTCATGCTGCGACTTGCCGCAGAACGAGCAGTAGAGGGTGTTCTTGGAATCGCCAGGTGGTTTGGGCATGGACACTCCTGCCCCGCGCCTACGGGGACAAACCCTGGAATACTAGACCCGGCAGACCCGGGTGGACAAGACTAAGCAGCCTTCTCCCACCCCAGACCTTGGCCGGGCATAGATTTGTGACATACGGATGGCAAGGCAAGAGGTGTGCCCACACCCGCCGTTTTGCAACGCCGCATGGTGCAGCGCGATGTTGCGCGGTGGCGGGCGTGAGGCGCGTCAGGGCTTGGCGGGCTCGACCGGAGCTGGGCGGTTCTCGACGACGATGTCCACCAGGCCGAAGTCGCGTGCCTCCTCGGCGGACATGTAGCTGTCGCGTTCCAGCTTGTGCTCGATGGCAGACAGCTCCTGACCAGTGTGGCGGACATAGATCTCGTTCAGGCGCTTGCGGAGGGTGAGAATCTCCTTGGCCTGGATTTCAATGTCGGTTGCCTGGCCCTGCGCACCGCCGCTGGGCTGATGCACCATGACGCGGGCGTTCGGAGTGGCGAACCGCTTGCCGGCGGCCCCAGCGCATAGCAACAGGCTGCCCATGCTGGCAGCCTGACCGATGCAGAGGGTACTGACGGGGCTACGGATGTACTGCATGGTGTCATAGATCGCCAGGCCCGCCGAAACCACGCCGCCGGGGCTGTTGATGTAGAAGCTGATGTCCTTGCTGGGATTGTCGCTTTCTAGGAAGAGCAACTGCGCGCAGATCACCGCGGCGACCTGGTCGTACACCGCACCGGTCAGGAAGATGATGCGTTCCTTGAGCAGGCGCGAGTAGATGTCGAAGGCGCGCTCGCCACGGGCGGACTGCTCGACCACCATCGGGACCAGCGCGTTGTTGTAAATCTCGACCGGATCGCGATCCCTCATACCTACATTCCTTATGATTGCCGCCATGGATTAGCGGACGACACTGTGTACATGGGCCAGAACAGGCCCGGTTCCAGCCAAGCAGGCCCCGGTTGGTTGTCCAGGGTGCCAGCTCAGGCTATTCGGTCGGCGAAGCCTTATCTGATAGCGCCAAGGACGCTTCCGCTTCTGGCACTTCTCCTGCGGGCGCTTCCACTGCGAATACTTCCGTGCCAGCGGCCTCCACCGCGGGCGCCTCTGCCAGAGCTGTATCCGCCGGGGCTGTCTCCGATGCGGTCGTCTGTGAAGCTGGCACCGATGCCTCGGGATCAGCCGACAGCTCCTCCGGTGTCACCGTGCGCTCCTCAACCTGCGCCTGGTCGAGGATGAAATCTACTGTCTTGTCCTCGAAGATCGGGCCGCGCAGGCCATCCACAGCCTGCGGGTTCTTGCGGAAGAACTCCATCACCTGTGCCTCCTGGCCGGCATACCGTCCGGCCTCGGCCCGCATGGCGCGTTGCAGCTCATCGGGGGCGACCTGGACGCCGTTCTGCCGGCCGATCTCGGACAGCAGCAAGCCCAGCCGCACCCGGCGCTCGGCTATGGTGCGATACTCGGCACGGAGCGTGTCGTCGTCTTTGTCCTTGTCCTCGTCGTCGCCCTTGCCGGCTTTGCGGTCGGACTCGACACGCTGCCAGATTTGATCGAACTCACCCTTGACCATGCTCTCCGGCGCAGGGAAGTCTGCACCCTTGGCCAGAGCATCCAGCAGGTCGCGCTTGATCCGCATCCGGCTGACGCCGTCGTACTCGCGCCGGATTTGCAGGGCGACGATCTCACGCAGCGCCTCAAGGTTGTCGAAGCCGAACTCCTCGGCCAGCTTCTCATCCACCACCGGCGGGGTCGAGTGCTGCAGCGCCCTCGCCTTCAACTCGAAAGTCGCGGGCTTGCCGGCCAGATCCTTCGCATGGTACTCGGCGGGGAACGTCACTTCGATGGTCCGCTCCTCGCCGGAGCGCATCCCTTCCATCCCCTCGGAGAAGCCGGGGATGAAGCCGGCGCCGCCCAGTTCCACTGCCATTGCGGTGCCAGTGCCCCCGGGGAAGGCGACGCCGTCCACCTTGCCTACGAAATCGACTGTCAGCGTGTCGCCGACTTGGGCGCCGCGGTCGTCCGTTACCGGCTCCAGCACCTTGCGCCGGGCGGCCAGCTCGGTTAGCGCCTTGTCGATCCTCTCCGGCGACGGCTCGGCCTTGTAACGGGTCAGGTGCAGGTTGGCGAAGTCCGGCATGGCGATCTCGGGCAGCAGCTCGACCTCGACGGTGAACTGCAGATCCTGCTTCTCGTCGAGCTGCGTCACATCGACCTTCGGCTGTCCGGCGGGGCGCAGGCCGCGGTCGGTCAGCACCTGCTGCGTGGCGCTATTGACGCTCTCCTCCAGCACTTCGGACATCACGGCGGTGCCGTAGCGCTGGCGGACGATGTTCAGCGGCACCTTGCCGGGCCGGAAGCCCGGCAGGCGCACCGTTTTACCGATCTCCTGCAGCTTGGCGGTGCGCTTGCCCTCAATGTCGGCCACCGGCACGGTCACGGACCAGCCGCGCTTCAGTCCGTCGTGGAGGGTCTCGGTCACCTGCATCTAACCAGTCCTTATTACTAGCGCCCCGGCCGGGGAGGGTTGGTGCGGGCGGAGGGACTTGAACCCCCACGGCTTGCGCCTCCAGATCCTAAGTCTGGCGTGTCTACCAATTTCACCACGCCCGCGGCGGTCCGCTCCTGCGAGCGGCTTCAAGCGGGCGCGTGTAGCGCAGCAAAGGGGGCGCGACAAGGCGGTTGCTGCGCGTCCTGTTCCCTCTCCCTCCGGGCTGGGGTGAGCGACTGTCTGGTTCGTCAAGTGACGGTTGCGACATTATTGCGCGCCTGGTTGGCTTGTTCGGCTGCGCGTGCGGCTTTGGCCAGCGTGGCGCGGACGTCGCGTGCCTTTGCGTT